>Ga0181529_10001048_pt1 | contig 37990 bp, 25 predicted proteins | sample PEATcosm2014_Bin_36_FD_119763 | JGI IMG/M metagenome (GOLD analysis project Ga0181529, IMG submission 119763) | Peatland microbial communities from MTU Mesocosm Facility, Houghton, MI, USA - PEATcosm2014_Bin10_30_metaG | ecosystem: Environmental > Terrestrial > Soil > Wetlands > Peat | place... | reverse complement strand
TTTATTTACCCTTTTCTTGACTCATGTGGGCAACCTGAATACTGTAAAACTCAACCAGCGTCGCTTCGCTCCGACGCCTGCCCACATCACCGGAATCCGCTGCCCACTTCACTGGAATACGCATACAGACACATCAAGAGGTGAAGGGGACCCGGCGCTGAGGTGCTCGTCCCGTTGACGATGCGGCAGTAGGGTAAACGATTACCCAGATAGCCGACATCGCTACGGGCTCAGTAGTCTTGCGCTCAAGTCCGCTCCCCGATGCGTACGACATGGAGTGTGCGATGACGATCAGCAAGCTGAGCATGGTTTTACTTCCAGTGGTGCTAATGGCTGGAGGGCTACAGGCCTGGGCGCAGGCTACAACAGGTTCCATTTCTGGCCACGTCGTTGACCCGGCCGGCAGTGTCGTTCCAGCAGCACACGTCACCATCCGCGATGTGGATACGGGCATCCTCACCACCGCGACAACGAGTGCTGAAGGCGAGTTCGTGGAGATGGCCATGCCGCCGCACCGCTATACCATCTCCGTGGAAGCGCCCGGCTTTGCTACCGCCTCCATCCCTGTGTTTGAACTCAACATCGATCAGAGGGCCCGCTTCAGCATTCCCATGAAGGTGGGCGCAGTGACTGCGGATGTGGTCGTAACCGGTTCCGCACCGGTCCTGCAACTTGAAGGCGCCGATACCGGCCAGGTGATTGGGACGCGCGAACTCGAAGACCTTCCGGCCAATGGCCGCGGCCTGAACGGACTCATGCTGCTGGTGCCCGGCGTAGGAAACGGCGGCGGGGGAAACAATCTCAATCTCTCCGTCGATGGCCAGCGGGAGTTTTCAAACTCCGTACAGGTGAACGGCGTCGAAGTTACAGGCAACCGCAACAACGATACCAACATGATTCCCAGTCTCGACGCTCTGCAAGAGTTCAAGATGGTTAACTCCACCTATGCGCCGGAGTTTGGTCGAGCCTCCGGTGGCGCGGTCCTGCTGCAAACCAAGTCCGGCTCCAACGAATATCACGGCAGCGGCTATTTCTTCTATCGCCCCACCGCTACCGCCGCGAATAATCCCTTCTCCGCGGCTGGCGCTTCACCAACCCTTCAGCAAAAGATCTATGGCGCTACCATCGGCGGTCCCATCAAGAAGGACAAGGCATTTATCTTTCTCGCCTACGAAGGCAACAGGCTGCAAAACTCCACCTCGTACCTGGGAAGCACCCCTCCGGTCAACCAGATTAGTTTCGACGCCGCCGGCAATGCCGACTTATCAAAATTGACCGACCCTTATTCCGGCAACCAGGTTCCTATCTTCGACCCAGTCTTCTTAAACAATAATTACTATTCTCAGCAGTTTGCCGGAAACGTCATTCCGGCTGCAAGGGTTAGTCCGGCCGGAAAGCAAATCCTGCTCAACCTGTTCCCCACGCCACAAAACACCAGCTTCTTCACGAACTTCGCGGTGCAGCAGGCCTACACGGTCAATAACAATGTCGCGAATCTGCGCACGGATTACACGTTCTCGCAGAAGAACCGCATCTATCTGACCTACGACGCCGAGCAAGGGGACTCGACCACGGCCGATCCTTACGCGGGACACATCAAGGTTGCCGGGGGCGGCAGCGGCGACAGCGGCGACCTGACAAGCTATGAGAACAATGTGGTCTCTTTGAAGTACGACCATGTGTTCACCGCCTCTCTCCTCAACGAAGCGGGCGCCAGCTACCTTATCTCCACCGTATCGCAGAACAGCCCCCTCGCGGGCTCCGATCTGGCCACCCAGTGGGGCATCAAGAACGTGGTGATTCCAGGTTTTCCCTCCACGAGAAATCTTCCCCAGATTCAGTTTCAGAGCGGACCCACGGTCGGTGGATCCACTTACAAGCCGCTGAACTTTCGGGACAAAAATGTCAGCCTGGTAGACGCGCTTTCCTGGACTCACAGCAAGCACAACGCGAAATTCGGCTACGAATACCGGCGTCTGAACTCACATCCCAACTTCTCGCTGTTCCCCACGCCCTACCAGTACTATGGCGGCGCGGGGGCTGCGCAGACCAGCGACCCGACTTATTCGTTTTACGACGGCAGCTCCTACTACTACAACGGCGGCAGCGAAATCGCCGACTTGTTGCTCGGATTGCCCTACGTCACCGACCAGGGATTGCAACTGACCCACGCCAGTACAAGGGCCAACGAACACACAATCTATGCGCAGGACTACTGGCAGATTACGCCGAAACTCAACCTGACCTACGGCGTGCGTTACGAATACCAGCAGCCGTATGTGGAGGCAAGCAACTCCCAGGCCAACTTCGATATCAGTACGCTCTTGATTGACATCGCCGGCCGGGGATCGAATCCGCAATCGCTGGTCAACTCCAACAAAACCGATTTCATGCCGCGCCTGGGATTCAGCTATCAAGTTATACCAACCTGGGTGGTTCGCGGCGGATTTGGCGTCTTCTATTCACCGGAGAACGATGCTCGTGAAGACGTTCTGACCAAGAATTATCCGTACTTTACGCAGCAGCAGTTCGTGAATTACTTTGACTCAGGCTGCTATTGCTTTGTGCTCCCCTATAACCTGGATGCGGGCGTGGCCCGCTCCACATCGATACCGGTAGCCAGCGGCGTAGCGACGATTGACCTGACCAAAGTGGCGGGCGGAAATACCCAGACGGTTTATTCGGAGCCCAAGAACTTCCCCACCGCCTACTCACGGAACTACAATCTGACCATTGAAAAACAGTTGGGCAATTCCACTTCAGTTGAACTTGGATATGTGGGTGCGAACACGCGCAATCTGTCCGATTCAGTGGGCAATTACAACGTGAACAACCACCTTTCATCAGGTATTGGCAAAGTCCAAACGCTGCTGCCGTCTGGCCTGAGCAACTACGATTCGCTCCAGGCAAAGTTCAATCGCCGCTTCAGCCAGGGTTATAGCCTCCTGGCTTCCTACACCTATGCGCATGGACGCGATAACGGACCCGCTCCGTTCGACTTGGGCAAGGGCGGCAACTATCCGCAAAATCCGTTCAACCTTGCCGCGGAATATGCCAATGCGGACACCGACTTGCGCCATCACTTTTCCGCCAGTCAAGTCATGGAACTGCCCTTCGGCCGCGGGAAGCGTTTCTTGTCCCACGCCAACGGCCTGGCGCAATCCCTCATCGGTGGCTGGCAGCTGAACAGCATTACCACGCTGCAAACCGGCAAGCCGTTCAACATTGTCAGCAGTGGCAGCAATCCTAACTATCCTGGATTGCGGCCCAATCTAGTAGGCAGTCCATCCGTCGCGCATCCTTCAATTAGCGCGTGGTTCAACACCAAGGCCTTCGTCATTCCGACCGGCCAGGCTACGTCTACGGGCGCTGGCAAAACTCTCATTATAGGGAATTCCGGTCGTAACCTGCTCTTTGGACCCGGTTATACAAATGAAGACCTTTCGCTCTTCAAGGTCTTTACACTTCCTCGGCAGATGAAGTTTCAGTTGCGCATGGAGACCTTCAATTTGCTGAACACGGCTCATTACGACAACCCCATCAGCGATATGGCCGCCGGTAAGCGCTTTGGGCAGATTACAGGCGGTTACTCCCCACGCATGATGCAGTTCGCAGGCCGCTTCACGTTCTGAGGCAAGGCGGAGTACAACGGGGTCCAAACAAGCCTCTTGTATGCTGGTCCCAGGATTGCTGCCGCAGTGCAAACCCTGACTGCGGTGGCAATCCGGGCGGACCTACATTTCCGCTCACACCCTGAACACGGTGCCGGATCGGCCCCCAAGGAAACACCTTCATGAGAGTGAGCTTTTCACTGTTTCTGTTTTGTGCTTTAGCTGCCGGATCTCTTGCATTCTCCCAGCAGAATCACTATTTGGACTGCAACGCCGGCAGCGACGCGGCGGACTCACTGACGCCGCAGACTGCTTGGCGCACCGTGGCCAAGGCGGACTCCTATATCTTTCAACCTGGAGATAGTCTTCTTCTGAGGCGCGGCAGCCGTTGCGATGACATGCTGTGGCCCAAGGGCTCAGGTACCGCAAAAGCGCCGATTCGTTTGGGAGCCTACGGGCAAGGCGCTTTGCCCATCGTAGCGGGCGGGACAAAGTCCGCGGGGCTGCGGCTGAGCGACCAACAATACTGGGAGATTGAAAACCTGGAAGTGTTGGGCGGCTCTCCCTACGGCATCCATATTGGCGGCGTCCTACCTGTCATGCGTCACTTCAGAATCACAAACGTGGTGGTGCACGATGTGTCCGGCACACCAACCACCAAGGACTCCGGACTGGTGGTGATCGCTCCGGACGACAAAGCTACAAGCCGTTTCGACGACGTGATTTTGGATGGCGTGACGGCTTATGACACGTCGGAGTGGGCAGGCATCATTGTGAACGGTTCAGGCTTTGACTCGACCAACGAGAAGGAGCGCGGCGATCATATCGAGATTCGTAACTCCATGGTTCACGATGTAGCGGGGGATGGCATTCTCCTGGCTAGGGTCGCGCACGGCGTGCTGGAGCACAACGTTGCCTGGTACACGGGGATGCAGGAAAAAGAGACTATTGGGACGCCCAACGCCATCTGGGAGTGGATGTGCCGGGACTGCCGCGTGGAATACAACGAAGGCTACTTCACCGATTCTCCGGGCGTGGATGGCGGCGTTTTCGATATCGACTATGGAGATGAGAACAATTTGCTGCGGCATAACTTCGGCCATGACTCGCAGGGCTATTGCATCTCGGTCTTTGGAGCCGAAGGGGTCAGCGGAAATTCGATTCACAGCGAAATCCAGCAAAATACCTGCATCCACAATGGCCGCAGTCCCCGCTTGTCCAAGAGGCAGGGAGCCATCTTTCTCTACACCTGGAACGGAGGCAAGCTCGACGGCGTGGAGATAGTGGACAATACTGTTGTGTGGGACCCACCGGTTCAGGTTGCCGCCTTTCAATCAAGAGCGGAGTACACAGGCAATCTTCCCAACCGTTTTGCTCATAACACCGTAATCGCCGTGTCTGGATCGTCCGTCTCGTTGAGTTCCAGGATTGTGTTTTCCGGCAACCACTATTGCGTGCCGAAGCGCATCCCTCTGTCGTCTTTGCCTTTCGAGGCGACGAACGGCGAAGACCATGCGTCATCTGCGGCGAATCATGGGTCCTCAACAGAATCAGATGCTGCCGCCGTCAAGCCGTACGATCAATGCGGATGCCTGACGCAATTGCTCAAGAAGACGGCAGAGCAGGCCCTGCCTTCGCTAAACTCCGTGTCGGCCAATCTGCATACTCCCCTAGGCCGCTGGGTTCTGGGCGCGGTACTTGCTGCCCAGGGTGATCCCGCAGCGGGTGAGTCGCGAAGCGAGTTAGTTTTGATCGAAAGCATGATGCGTCAGTTTTCCAGCCTTGGTCTTCGCAGCATTATCGTGCCTGCAACGGCAATGAGCCCGGAGGAGATCCAGCGCTGGCGTACGGATTGGAACTTTGATTCGATTCTGGAGATCGATGCGTCGAACGCATCCGGATTGCGCAAAAGCAACGGCCTCGCCGCATCGCCGCTGCTTCTTGTCTCCCCTTCCGGCCAAGTGGCTGCAAGTTGGGAAGTCCCTGTGTCCCCGGCGGATGTGTGGCTGCAGGTACAGAGCCATTTGGGCGCTCCGGCGGGCGCGCAGCAAATGCCTGCGTGTCCAGATCCGGGTCTTTGATGGTTCGCACATTTTGGAGTTTAGCCATGAGACGAGCAATGTGGATTCTAGCGCTGGTGCTGCTGGCGGTGACGTGTCAACAGAGCTATTGCCAGCAGCCTGTGCTACGTGAAGGTGATCGCGTGGTCTTTTACGGAGACAGCATCACGGCCCAACGGCTCTATACCCGTTTCGTGGAGGAGTTCGTCCTGACCCGTTTTCCCCAGATGCATGTGACGTTCTGGAATGCGGGCGTTTCAGGGGACACCGTGTATGGCGGATATACAGGCGACATGCCAACGCGCCTGAAGCGCGATACATTTCTCCATCAGCCAACCGTCATCACCGTTATGTTGGGCATGAATGATGGCTATTACATGAAGTTCAATCCCAAGTATTTAGATGTTTATCAAGCGGGATATCGAAAGCTTCTGGGTGCGCTACACGAGGGAGCGCCTTCGGCGCGAGTTACCCTTATCTCGCCCACGCCGTACGACGAAGTCACCCACGGTACGGAGTTTGCAAACTACAACCAGGTCGTGAGCCGTCATAGTGCCTTTGTCAAGAGTTTCGCGGCCTCGGTCCATCTCGGCTTTAGCGACTTCAATGAGATAGAGACTCGGCTGCTGAATGCAGGTACAGACAAGAGCACTTCTTTGGCAGCGCTGCTCATTCCCGACCGCATTCATCCGGGAGAGGCGTCGCAATGGGCGATGGCCGCGGCTCTTGCCCACTCCTGGGGCCTGTCGCCGGTGGTCAGCAGCGTGAGGATCGATGCTCCAGCGCTGAAGACTTCCGCAGTCGAGAATGCCCGGATCGAAAACCTCACTGGAGTGGACGGCAAACTTCAGTGGACCCAGACTGACGGCTCCTTGCCTCTTCCATTGCAATTGGATGATGTGATGATTCAGTTGGTTCTGAGCATCTCCGAGTTGGCGGCGATGGACCAGCAGTCGCTTTCCGTCAGCGGACTGCCGGCCGCGCGTTACACACTTCAAATTGACGGACGCAAGATAGCTTCCTTCTCGCGCGAACAGCTTGCTGCTGGAGTGAATCTTGCACTCTACACAACCCCCATGGAGGGTCAGTCCAAGGGCGTGGATGCAATCGAAGCCAAGCGCACCAGGCTGGACGAGGTACGCTTTCTTCTGACGGTGGAAGATCCAACGGTTGCCAACGCAGTTGAAGCAACCAAGGCGATAGAAGCCAAGGACGAAACGCTGGCGGCCGAACAGCGCAAGTTGGCCCAACCCATGCCGCATCACTTTGAACTGTCTCCCGAATAGCAGGAAACCAATTGGAGGAACGCAGATGAAGCAGATCCTCAACCTCCCGAATGTCAAGCGCCGCAAGTTCCTCCGCGGTGTTGCGGGGGCCATCATTACAGCATCCGCGCCGCAGGGTGCCTTGCGGATTCTCGGGCAGGCACACTCCGCCACCGAGCCAACCCTGAACCGCGATCAGCTTGCTTTGATGCTCAAACCGCTCTTCCGCGGCAACGATCCGGCCATCTGGCAGCTCCTCACGGAGGCGTATTCCACGTGCGTGCTCGGCAAGATTCGTCCCCCCGATCCGCCGCTCCTGCATAGCTGGGTAGTTCCGGGTGGCGGCTACAACGCACAATGGCTCTGGGACACAATGTTTGTCCTGGATTTGCTCTCGATCCTTCCTGGACAACAGGCCAGGATCCGAGGAGTCTTTCAAAACTACTGGGATTTTCAGCAGCGTTGGAACAAGGTCAAGCCGGCTTTCATGCATGGGATGATCGCTAATTTCATGGCGCCCTACGACGCCCCCGCGGTGCGCCCGGGCAAGCTATGGGAGACGTTTCCCGCGTATTCCCAGGCTCCGCTGCTCGCTTGGGGCATGGAGCGGGTCTATCTTCGTAACCGAGACAAGGAACTCTTGTACGCGGGTCTGCAGCCTCTGGAAGACTTCCACGAATGGTACTGGCGCGAGCGCGATGTGACGGCATGCGGATTGATTGGCGTGGGTACATACAGTGGGGACCCCCAACACGCCCGCTATGAGACCTACGATCACGAGGTTGATCTCGACGACCTGAAGATGACATCACATCCCGCTCGTTCCGCTGGTCTGGAGAACGGCGCCTGGTACGGTGACCTACTCATTCCCGCGAACACGGCCTATCTTCTGCTCTCGGAACTCGCGCTCGCGCGAATGGCTGTCGTAGTTGGCGACCACGCAATGGCAGTGCGTCGCAGAGTTCGATATGCGAGGGGCGCAAGTGCCATGCGCTCCCACATGTGGTCGCGGCAACAGGGCTGCTTTCTGGCCATCCATCGCGATTCGCTCAGGCAGGTCAATACCCCAACCATCGGCGGCTTCATGCCGCTGATGGCGAACGTGCCAACCGCCGCGCAAGCTGGTGCAATGGCCTCGATGCTGGCCGGACCCGCGTGGTCAACACCACTGTCTGTTCCCACGGTGGCCAGCACTAATCCAAGTTTTGTGTCGTCGGAATTCTGGCGTGGTGACGTTTGGCCAGCACCCAATTATCAGGTTGCAAAAGGACTCGCCGCCTACGGTTTTCGTTCCGAAGCAGCGCGAATCGCGGACCAAACGGTCTCCAATGCGCTAAAGGTTGGCATCTCTGAGCGATATGACTCGCAAACCGGTGCGCCGCTCGGCGTGAAAGGCCTCGGCATGTCCGCCACGATCGTCACCATGATGCTCGATGGGCTAACCAGCCGCTTTGCACTGGCCTGCACGGCTGCAACCTCCATCTCCTGATGAGAAGCTGTGGTTGCAAATTGAACGCAATGCCTCCAAGCGCGACTTTCAACAGAACTTGCTCCCACCGGCACGGCCGCCATCCCTTGCACAGTGGCGGACGTCAAGGGGCAGGTGATTTCAGCCACGAACGGTAGTTTTGGAGGACGCCCATCAACAAGTGAAGAAAGGGGACAAAATCACTCCGCTCGGGGCTGAAAACCTCCGCATTCTTGACAAGAAGAGAAGATCAACAAGGGCCTTTCCGCGCAAATGGAGCAGCTTTTCTGGGACCAGAAAAGCTGTTGTTAGAGTCGCTGCGCTGCGTCACGACGCACGCAATGGTGCTGTAGAATGTGCGGCCTGCGGACGCTTTTGCACGGCGATAACAGGGGTTGGAATCCCGTCGAGGACGCCAATTTAATTACTAATTTACGCCTCAGACCTTGGCAGCCAAATTTCGCTGGGTCCGGCTCGGGGCCGAAGGAAACAGACCCGGATAGAGCGGCTGTGCGCGATGCCTCTGCGCCGGCCGCCAAACCGGGCGTAGGCCTCTGTCGCTGGAAGTCGCTCGTTAGCGTCTTCCAGCGTCCAGCGCTAGCTCATGGGTAACTGGCGACCCTTCGCTCCTGCTGAAACATGGTTGATGGAGACCCATCAAAGCGCAGTGTCTGCCGAGCATCGGGACGATTATCTCAACCAGATAACCTTCCGCTTCAACAGCCAAACCTCGGCATCACTGGGCAGGCTGCTCCATCGATTGCCGCAACCAGCCGCTCAGCTGGCACCAGGTTCGTTCCGATCTTGGTGAAACAGCGACCGCTCGCATTGGGTGGCGTCGAGTGAATAGCCAAATAACAGAAAGCTGGCTGCGGCGTGGCAATTTCCACAAGCGGAGTCCTCAACGAGCGATCTTGGCTCGCTGGGGTGAAAGAAAAACGCCCTGTTGCTACTCTGAGTGGAGCTTACGCCCCTGGTGACGGATTTTGTCTGCATGTCTGATGAACAGGGCCTGCGCCAGGCCGACATATTGGCGTTGCGAGCAGATACGGCAACGAACAGGCCGCTTCAGCGCCAGAAGCCAAAAAAAGTCGCCTGGTTTAAGCAAGGAGATTCTAAATTTGTTGGAGCCACAACACAGACAGTTCATCGTAGAAATATCTCCCGATAGGAATCTAGTTTGCCCCTGAAAAAATTCATCCCGCGGCGGAAACGCCGCAGGATCGAGTCTATTAAATTGTTTGATTCAAAATAGCACGAATTCTGGAGTCATATCCTTGAATTTTACGGGGCGCAAGCTGGAAACTCGCGCCAGAGATAGGGGTAGATTACCTAACAGGGAAACAGTGATCCGGAGGCTGGCAAAGTAGTTACCTTGGCGCGACGGCGCAGAGGCTTGGTAACCGGATTGGCCAGCAATGCGGAGAGCTCCCGCAGCTCGGCACGAACCCGACCCACTGCTGCCACGACCGAGTCGGGCGTGGTCTGGAGCGTTGCGGCACGTGCCTCCACCGCCTTGACCGTAGCCACCAGCACCGGCTCCGAGTCGCGGCGATGGCCGCCCTGATCCAGCGTCTGCCGTGCGCCGGCCAGTGTAAAGCCCTCCACGTGGACCAGTCGCTTGATCTCCAGCGCCAGCTCCACATCCCGGCGGCGATACAGCCGCTGCCCGGTTCCGCTCTTGTTCGGCTTCAACTGCGGAAACTGCGTCTCCCAGAAGCGCAGAACATACGTCTCAATGCCGCACAGCTTCGCCACATCGCCAATCTTGAAATATAGGCGGTCCGGAATAGCCGGAACAGCGAGCGCGTGTTTGCGGGAGACTTGAGCCATGGCGTAGAGGAAGACCGTCAAACGCTTCTTCGCTTCCTCATGGAAGTATAGGCCAACAATTGCACAATTCGTGCAGCATTCTTTAGCCTGCCCTGAGAAAACCTTAGCCGGAGACCTTGGACGATCTCCGGCCTGTTGATCCAGCCCAAAAGTGGAAGCACCATGCCCCATCTTTTTCGCACGCACTATCGCGAAAAGGTTGGGAGGCCCGGCTGCCGGCTATTGTCTCTTCAGAACCGCGGTGCCGTCTTCGCCGGAGAGAATGGCCTCCTGCAATCGCTGGAACTCCGCCGCCTTGGCCGCGGGAACCTCCACATCGCGTTGCACATAGTCGCTCTCGTAGTGCAGCGTCTTGCCCTCGACGGTCACTGCGGAGGAGTAGCTGGCAAAGCCCACGTCCAGCTTCACCGGGTCTGGCATCTCGTCCACCTTGAAGCCCTCCGGCAGCGCAATGTCGCAGCTGTTGTGCCATCGGCCGGGGTGGCCAAGCTCGATGGGAACCTTGCGCACCTTGCCCTCCATCACGTCCGGCACCGTGCGCGTGTCGCTGCCCAGCACCCGCATACGAACCAGCAGCAGCGGCCCGGCAGGATGTGCGTAGGTGGGCACGCTGAAGTGCAGATTCAGCCCCACCGGCTTGTCCAGGTCGGCGGCCTGCTCAAAGTTGAACTCCTTCAGCACCAGTCCCGGCAGGTGCGCACCCAGGCTGCTCTCCATCTGGCGGCGCAGGTCTTTGGGCGCGCTCTCCTTCAGCGCCGCGCGTTCATAGGTAGCTTCGTCGCCCGTGAAGCTCTCTTTCACCTCGCCGCTCAGGGTGCCATCGCTGGCCAGCGTAAAGTTGCCTTTGCGCTCCAGCCCGGCGGTCTCCGGCTTCAGCACCGGCATCTGCAGCACGCGGCTCTGCTCGCCGTCGTAGATGTTGCCCCAGCCGCCCTGCAAGGCCGACCGGATCAACCCCACCGGGGTTACTTCGTCCGTAGGGTCAAAGATCAGCAGCTCCTTGCCTTCCGGCGTTTTGACGCGCGCGGCCAGACGCGGATCGTTGGTTCCCGCAGGCAACTCAATGGCCGTAATCATGTGATCGCCCACCAGCGAGGGTGCCTCTGGATCAATCACACCGCGCTCCGAGTCCACCGCAAGGTAGGAACCCTTTATGCCGATCACCTGCAGCATGGAGATCAACAACGCAGTTTTGTCTTTGCAGTCGCCGTAGTGGTGGCGGTAGATGTCGCCCGCGTAGTGCGATTGCAGTCCGCCGATGCCCCGCGTCACGATGAAGTAGCGCACGTTCTTCTGGATGTAGCTGGTGATACGGCTCAGTTTGGTGTAAAGATCGGGCGCGCCAGCCACCAGCTCCTGAACCTTGGCCGTAATCTCCGGCGTAGGATCGGTGCGATGCTCCTGCAGCTTGCCGCCCCATTGGCCCAGCATGCGCCATTGCAGCTCTTTGCCCTTGACGGCGGCATCGCCCCAGAACAGGTCCATGCGCGCCGCCAGTGCCTGCCAACTTGGTGCCGCATGCAGATTCTCCAGGTCCAGCCGCGGCATGTTCTCAATGGACCAGCGCAGATGGTTGCTCTCCACCTCTACGGGCTTGACGGGCGTGTACTTGCGCCACGACTCGGCGTAATGGCCTCCGGGCGGCAGGATCAGATCAAGCGCTTCGTGGACTACAGGAATGGAGTTTTGAATTCCCCAGGTTTCAAAGCTCATATAGTTGGCCAGCCGCTGCTCGGTCTCGCAGGCCACCACTGCTCCCGGATCGCTGGCAGGAGGCTTGACGACGCGCAAGTGGTGGGAAAACTGCATTTCCTCGTCGCCATCGTCGCCACGCTCGGTAAAGTCCTCGTCCATGGCCTGGAACTGCTTCCCATCGGCAGCAAGGGTCCATACGTGGAAGACGGTCACCTTCTCACCCACGTCATAGACGAGCCCGCAGTGAGAGTACCCGCGGCCTTGGGGCTTTAGGATGCGCACCGCCTCCCGCCTATGCTCGACGGCGTGGTTCTGCGCGTCCACGGTGATGGTGTACTCATCAAACAGCACCACGGCCGGTGCATCCCCCACGGTGGCCGGCGTAGGCGTCTTGGCGGCCGTCACCGCCCAGTCCGGCGCAGGCATTTTCTTCTCCTTGGCCTCAGCGGCGAACGGAGTGAACACAACAGCGACGGCGAAAACAGCAATCAGCGATGCGGCGGTGCGATGCATTCGTGGTCCGGCCTCTCTAAAGTACAACAGGGTCTGGGTGCCCCAGGTCTCGATTTTGAGACCTGAGGCGCCCAGATGCAAAGGTGAAAGTCCAGGCTTGCAGAGGACTAGTTCCCGGCCGGCTTGGGCGCGGCCAGCACAATCTGCTGCTGATCGGCGGCCGCCAACTTCTGGTAGAAGCCGCGCAGATCCTGGTACTCCTCCGGCTTGGCCGTGCTGAAGGCGCGCGCCAGGCGGCGAGCCACGGTCAACTTCCCCTCCCGCCCTACGCTTTTGACGATGTACACCGCGTGGCCTGTCCAGGGAATGGTGGTATCCTGCGGCGCGCCTTCCACGGTGTAGCCCGCCGGCAGCGCGTAGTTCGCCGTATCCGCCGTCTGCTCGGCGTACCGCATATCCACTGCCTGCTCCCGCTTGGCCTGTTCCACAAAGGGTTGCAGGCCGCGCGCCTCAAAAAACTGCCCCGGCAGCATCAGGCGCTTGGCGGTGGCCGTACCCAGCTTGCCCTGCACATTGATGAATGCAATCAGGTTCACATTCGGGTTGTCCATGGCCAGAAAGTGGTCCACGTGCGCTTCAATGCCCTTGGGAACATCCGTTTCCAGATCGCTGTCAAAGCGCTTCTTCAGCTCCTCCACGTCGTTGCGCAAAGCCGTCTGGCGCCAGCGCAAGGCTGCCTGTCCGGTCAGCGTGTACTGCAGGGTTCCGCTCACCACGCCGTGGGCATCCACCGTGAGGTTTGCGATCCGGTCCACAATCGTATCTTTGTAGCTCAGCTCCGGTGTTAGCAGAATCGAGGGGCCGTCATCGTTCTCCGCCAGTCCGCGCGTCCCTGCGTGGCGCCAGTTCACCGTCTGGAACGGGCACATCTTCTCCCCCGGATCCAGCATCATCCGCTGCGTGCCAATCCGCAGATCCACCAGCGTGTCGTCCAGCTGGCCAAGCGACATATAGGTGGGATCGAAGATGCCACGGTTGCGCGCCACCACCTTCACCGCATAGGCCTTCAAGCCCGCCGCCCGCACCATGGCCAAGTACAGCAGCGCCATGTCTTCGCTGTCGCCGCTCTTCTGCTTCCACACATCTTCCGCGTGCTTGGCTTCCTTGAGCTTGAGAGCCTTCATCTCGCTCTCGCTCTTTTTGCGCGAGTAGTCGGTGTTGTCCAGCGCCTGGACCGCCGCATAGAGCTTGCGGGCCTTGTCCAGCTCTGAGTCCGCCGGGCTCACAATCTGGCCCACCGCCGCGCGCAGCCCACTGGAGACCTCCGCAAAATGATCGTCTTCCTTGGCCCAATCCTTGGCGGAGCTCAACCAGAACTCCTGCGCGGTAAAGGACGGCATGTAATAGAAAAAGACTTTGTCGAGAAAACTCCGGATCGGCGGCATCCACTGCTCATCGGGAATGGCTGGAATATCTTCCACATCCACCGTGTAGTGGCCGCCCACGTCCGTTTTTACGGTCACGTCCTTGGGCAGCTTCATCCACCAGATCAGGCTGTTGACCGGTCGTCCCTTGGAGTCGGTTAGGTAGCGGCTGGAGCTCTGCTGGCCCTTCAGCCCAGGCTGGTAGGCCTCAAACGGCACAAACGAGTAATGCGCCTTGTGAACGTAATAAGGCTGCTGAATCTCCCACCCCGGTGAAGAGTAGGAATTATCGTCGTAGCGGATCTCGTAGCGATACTCGAGAATGCTGCCCACCTCCACCTTGGGCAGCGTGAAGACCTTGCGCGAGATCGTCTTGTCGCCGTTCTTGGAGGTGAGCAGATCCTCCGGCTTGCCTTCCAGAGGGATCACGGTGCCATCCGCGTGGATGGTCCGGCCCTTGATATCGGTGATCTTGTAGGTGCGATTCAAATAAGGAAGATCCACAATCGCCAGGTCCTTGCCCTTTTCGGTCAGCACCTTGATGCGGGCATAAATGGCCTGGTAGTGCAGGGGATCGTTGTCTTCCTCGCTCATGTTCAAATACACCGCCGCCGCCCCCGGAGCCTTCGGGTCTTCGGTCATCTTCAACTCTTCAGGCGTGGGCTGGATAAACTGTGCCCGCAGCATGGCGGGCAAAAGGAAGACGGAGAGGAGTGCGAGGACGGCAACAGTTCTGGCCCGCATGGTAGGCAACCTCGGTAAGTTAGAAATGGAAACGCCAACAGTCTACCGCGCTCCACGGTGCGGATGTTTTGGAATATCTGCTCATGAAACGGAAGAGTTACGCGCACCAACCTGACTCACCGAAAACGGGTTGAACCTTTCTCTTCGCGAAAGTTCCCAGCCCGTGTCGGTAACCTACTCGACGCTCTGGATGCCGGCAGCAAGCAACATGGCCGACACCCGCGCAATCGGCAGTCCCACCACGTTGAAGTAGCAACCCTCAATGCGTGGAATCCAGCGCGCCGCACGGCCCTGGATGGCATAGGCGCCGGCTTTGTCCATGGGCTCGCCGCCGGCAATATAGCTGGCCATCTCCGCCTCGGTCAGCGGCTCAAACCACACCCGTGTAACTTCAGCGTGCGCCGTGGTTCCCGCGGCTGAAGCAACGGCCACGCCCGTTATCACCTGATGATCGCGGCCTGCAAGCAGGCGCAGCATGCGCGCCGCATCGCCCGCATCCTCGGGCTTGCCCAGAATGTGGTTCTCCAGCGTCACCGTGGTGTCCGCTCCCAGCACCACCAGGGATGGTCCCAACGTGGGCGCAAGCTGGCGATAGATGTGCTCCGCCTTCTCCCGCGCCAGCCGCGTCACGTACGCCACCGGCTCCTCGCCCGGCTCAAGATCCTCGGGAATGTGCGCGGGAACAACCTCAAAGGTGTAGCCTGCCTGCGTCAGCAGTTCACGGCGGCGGGGAGATGCGGAGGCAAGCACAAGCATAGGAGCATTATGCCAGCACCCCCTCTACCACCCCCAGGGCGATTAAACTGGAGAAAGGCCGTGCGTAAGTTTGTGCCGGGAAAAGGATCCAATGCCTCTCAATTTTGCTTTCAATGCCGCCCAGATCATCTGGATGGTCACCTTTGCCGCGCAGTTGGTGCTGCTGGTGGTTCTGCTGGGTCGGGATCGCGCCAAGCTCTTCCCCATCTTCGCCCTCTGCACCATTCTGGCCACCTTCCGCTGGCTTGCCAGCCGCCTGCTCTTTCAGCGCATGTCGCCGGTGGCCGGCAACGTGGTCTTTCTTAGCCTGGCGGTCATCGTCGCGCTTGCAAACCTCGGCTTGTTGGTGGAATTGGCCATCAAGGCCTTCAAGAAGGCCAGCGTCAAGTCCCGCGCCATTGGCGCCGCCGTGGTGGTGGTCCTGGCTGGAGCTTTGGTCATCTTGTGGGGCCCGTGGCCCGGCTGGAAGATGCTCACCGGTGGCGGCCTCATGGTCGACCTCCGCCTCATGCAGCTGGTGGCTCAGCGCTGCGACATGCTCACCGGCGCACTCTCCATTCAGGTTGCCATCCTGGTGGCCTTTGTCGGCCGTCGCCTGGGTGCGGGCTGGCGCAGCCACACCCAGCTTCTCCTGGTCGGCCTGGGCACCATTGGCGCTTGCCAGTTGGCCATCAGCGCCACATGGCAGACCATCGTCACCCACACCGTCCTGCACTCCCAGGAGGAGTACTTCCACATGCTCGGCCTACGCGACAAGCTCAACAACGCCAACAGCGTGGTCTATATTCTTGTGCTGATCTGGTGGATCGGCTGCCTGTGGATCGACGAGCCCACCACCGCTCCGCCTGAGGTTGCTGAGGTTGCGGCCATCGAGCCCCCTGCGGTTCCTGAGAGCTAGGGTCCTAGAGCGGTTCTCCTTTTGCCATAGACTTCCGTGCCCCATCCATTTCCGCGTTCTTTGCGGAAATGGGTGGGGCACCTATGAATTTCAGGTCTTTCAGGAAATGCTCTAAAGTGCGTAGCAGAGCAAAGCTGTCATCCTTGCGAACTGGGCCCCAAACGTTCTCTGGGGTCCCCAAAGAGCTATCTTGGTTCTTTGGGGCAGAGTTTGGGGGTGGTGAGTCGAAGGATCTGCAGTTGTTTTTCGGTCACCTTCAGGACCCCATGGAGGAACGAACGTAGTTGCTCCTAGATGTAGCAGCTGTGCCCGTTCTTCTCGATGTAGTTCTGGTGATACTCCTCCGCCCGCCAGAACCTGCCTGCCAACTCCACTTTGGTCACGATCTTCTTCGGCTTGTAGTGGCCTTCGGCAGTCAGTTGTTCAATCTTCGCCAGAGCCTCCGCCTCCTGGCGCGGCGTGTGGCAAAGAATCACGGAGCGATACTGCGTGCCCCAATCCGGCCCCTGCCGGTTCAGCGTGGTGGGATCATGCAGCGCAAAAAAGGCTTCCAGCAACTGATCGTAGCTGATCGCCTTTGCGTCAAAGCTCAGCTCCACAACCTCTGCATGGCCGGTCTTGCCGGTGCACACATCCTTGTAGGTGGGATTGTCCAGGTGTCCGCCCGCGTAGCCTACAGCAGTCGTCATCACGCCGGGAAGCGCGACAAACGCCGCCTCCACCCCCCAAAAACAACCCGCTCCAAACGTCGCCTTTTCGATGCTCATAGTCCTCGGAACCTCTGCATATCCTTGAGATGCGAATATTACGCCATTTGGCCCCACAAAGTGGATCAAAAGCTGTGAAAAATAAAAAAATGCCCGATGCCGTCCCTGAGGAGGGGTGGCATCGGGCATTTGAATTACCGGAGATCCGCTCCGCTCAAGCGGGCGGACCCAGGCCGGTTCAGAGGGTTGGTTAGTAGCGCTTTCCGCCACTCGGGCGACCGCCGCCACCAGAGGGGCGTCCACCCGTGCGCGGCTTGAAGCTGCCGCCACCCGGACGTGAACCAAAGCCAGGCTTGCGAGGCCCACCAGGACCGCCGGAGCTGGGACGGCCACCGCCGAACGAAGGCCGGGCACCCTCACGGGGACGATCTCCGCCTGCGCCACGATCAAAGCTGGGGCGAGGACGATCTCCGCCTGCACCACGATCAAAGCTGGGACGGGGACGATCACCGTACGGCTTGGCACCAAACGAACCACCGGACGGGCGCGGACGGTCACCACCGCCACCGCGATCAAAGTTCGGGCGAGGACGATCTCCGCCGCCGCTGCGATCAAAGCTGGGACGGGGACGATCACCGTACGGCTTGGCGCCAAACGAGCCACCCGACGGACGAGGACGATCTCCACCACCACCACGATCAAAGCTCGGGCGCGGACGATCTCCGCCACCGCTGCGATCAAAGCTGGGACGGGGACGATCACCGTACGGCTTGGCGCCAAATGAGCCACCCGACGGACGAGAACGATCTCCACCACCACTACGATCAAAGCTGGGGCGCGGACGATCTCCGCCACCGCTGCGATCAAAGCTGGGACGAGGACGGTCGCCGTACGGCTTGGCGCCAAACGAGCCACCGGCCGGACGCGGACGATCCCCACCGGCACCGCGATCAAAGTTTGGGCGCGGACGATCTCCGCCACCGCTGCGATCAAAGCTGGGACGGGGACGATCGCCGTAGGGCTTGGCGCCAAACGAGCCACCCGACGGACGCGGACGATCTCCACCACCACCGCGATCGAAGCTGGGGCGCGGACGGTCGTCACCACCACTGCGATCAAAGCTGGGACGGGGACGGTCACCACTGGCACCGCGATCAAAGCTCGGGCGGGGACGATCTCCGCCGCCGCTGCGATCAAAGCTGGGACGCGCGCCATAGCTGGGCCGGCCCTGCGGACGATCACTGGAGCTGCGGTTGGGCCTGTCGCCAGAGGGGCGGAAGCTCGAACCACCGCCTGCGCGGTAGGGACGATCTCCAGAGCTCTTGTAGGTCGGCCTCGATCCACGACCCCTTTCGGTTTCGTGATCCACCGTGCGGCCCGCATCCTTGGGCAGCAAACGGGTGGACTTGATGCGGCGGGGCTTCAGCTTGCCGGCAGCGGTCAACCGCAGAGCCTCAACCTCTGAGGGGTCCAGCTCCCGAAACTTGCCCGGCTCCACGTCCAGCGTCAGCGGGCCGTAGGCTACGCGGCGAATCTTCTCCACAAAGTGGCCAATGGCGGTAAACATCTTGCGCAGCTCGCGGTTGCGGCCTTCAATCAGCACCACCTCAAACCACGGATTGTCGCCCTCGCGCATCTGGCGAACGCGCGCCGGAGAGGTTTGAACGCGGTCGGAGCCGGGCTCGGCGCGCTCAATGGCGATGCCGGTCCGCAACTGCTCCAATTCCTCGTTGGTCGGCTGGCCGCTCACCTTCACCAGATAGGTCTTCTCCACACCGGAGCCGGCCTTGGTCAAAAGGTTCGCCAGTTCGCCATCGTTGGTCACCAACAGCAGGCCTTCGCTCATGTAGTCCAGGCGACCCACCGGGTAAAGCCGTTCGCTGGTCTTGGCAAAGAACTCCATCACCGTCGGGCGGCCTTCAGGGTCGCTTACCGTGGTCACAAAGCCCTTCGGCTTGTTCAGCATGAAGTAGCGATGCGGCTCAATGCCCTCAAGCATCTTGCCGTCCACGCGGATGTGATCGCGATTGATGTCGGCCTTCACGCCCAGGGTCTTCACCACTTCGCCATTTACCTGCACACGGCCTGCCTCAATCAACTCCTCGGCATGGCGGCGGCTGGCAATGCCGGCCTGGGAAAGGATCTTCTGCAAACGCTCCAGCTTGGCCTCGGGGCGGTCGGCGGGAACAAACTCTTCCTCGTCGTTCTCGTCCGCTGCCTCACCCTCTTCGTCGTCGCCGTCATCCTCGATTTCAATCTCGTCGTCATCGGCGTCCTGGTCTTCGTCGGCGTCGTCTTCGTCCATCATCTCTTCCAGAAGCTCTTCGTCGACCTCGATCTCGTCGCCGGTGATCTCCTCTTCAAGCTCCGGGTCCAGCACGGGTGCCGCAACCACAACGTCAACGGCAGTCTCTTCTGCCTTCTTCTTGCGCGGTGCGCGGGCCGTCTTGGCCTTGGGAGCTTCTACGGCTACCGGTGCTTTTGCGGCGACCTTGGTCTTGGTCGCTTTGGCAGCGGCTACGGTCTTGGGTGTTTTGGCAGGGGCTGCCGTCTTGGGCGCTTTTGCAGCGACTACGGTCTTGGGTGCTTTGGCGGCGGCTACGGTCTTGGGCGCTTTCACAGCGGCAGGAGCGGGCTCGGCGGTCTTGGTCTTGGCAGTGCGCGGCTTCTTGGCCGGGACAATAGCTTCCTCAATCGGCGCTGCCGATGCGGGTGTGATCTTCTTCTTCATGGGAACTTCTCTGTTTCTGCCTAATCGGCTACCGGAGACTCGACGATGGGAGCCTCGGGTTGGGTTGGTTCGGAGTCCTCCGCTAACTGTGCGGACTCTGACTCTTCGGGCTCGTCTGCCTCGGGTCCTTCGCTCAGATTCTCATCGAGCTCCGGCTCCCCTGGTGCGACAGCGGCCTCAGTGGCGGCGACCTCTTCGGAATCATCCAACTCGCTTGCGGCCATCTTCTCGAACTCCTCCATCGAGGGCAGTTCGTTAACGTCTTTCAGGCCAAAGCGGAGCAGGAACTCCTTGGTGGTCTTGTACAGGATGGGGCGGCCAATCACTTGCTTGCGGCCGGCCGTGGCGATCAGTTTCCGGGCCAACAACGACCCGAATACGCCCGAGGAATCGACGCCGCGTATCTCGTTCACTTCCGGCGCCGTAACTGGCTGCTTGTAGGCGATCACGGCCAGCGTTTCAAGCGCGGGCAACGAGAGCTTCAAAGCAGGTTTGAGGCTTTTCACAAAGCCCCTGACTGCATCATGGCATTCCGGTTTGGTGGCCATGCGGTAGCCGCCGGCAATCTCGCGGATTTCAACTCCGCGGGCGTCGGTGGCATAGTCGGCAACCAGCTCATCCAGCTGCTGGCGGAGAATTGCCTTTACCTCGCGATCGCGCTGGCGGGCCAGACGCTTTACACGGGCTTCCTCGGTCTCCTCCGGTTCCACAGGCTCTGCCTCAACGGCTTCGGCTGGGTCGGGGGAATCGCCTGCAGGCTCTTCTGGAGAGCTCTCCTCTGCGGCAGGCTCGGTTGCAGCTTCACCTTCCGGCGCCTCTTCGGCGGCGGTGTCAGCGGCTGCAACTTCCGCAGGGTCCGGGGTGGACTCCTGCGCTTTACCCTCCTCGGCAGTTTCCTGCTCCGGGGGTTGTGCTTCGGTGGAACCCTCTTCTTCGCTAGTCTCCGCGCTCGCAGCCTGCATCTCCGCGCCCTCTAGGAGCGGCGCTTCTGCAATTGCCTTCTCCGCGTTCTCGTCCTCTCGCTGGGCTTCGGCCTTGGCGGCCTCCTGCTCAGCCTTCCAGGCAAGGGCTTCGTCGGCAAACAGAATGGCCAACTGGGCCAGGGTCACTGGCTCGTCGGCAGCATAGATTACGGCTTCGAGTTGGGCTTTCAGACTCATGCGAAAAAAATAAAGGTACCTCAAGTATGGTACCGGAAGCTGAGCTTCTGTGCGGATGCAGATGGGTTACCACTGGGGAAACAGTTCTTATTCTTCCCAATTGCATCCAGAATCGGTTCTTTAACAGTCGCCCAGCGGTCCATCCGGCCCACCGGGCACGAAACTGTAGCGCCGACCTCCCGGTCGGCTGTAGCGGGGGCCTCCCGGCCCGCGCTTGTTTCTTCCCAGCACTACAGTTCCGAATACGAAGTTCGGAGGGAGCAGGGGTCTTCAGGACCCTGAAAGAGGTGTCAATCGGAAGGGCCTTTAGGCCCGGATCGCGCCAACCCGCGATAACTCCAACTGTAGTACCAAGGCGCAACTTCAGAGCCTGCCCCGCGCGCAGTCGCCGGGTGCCGCTACAAACTATGTACAGGGACGAAAAAAGCCCAGAATCCAGGAGCGGCGCGGTTGGGTTCGTGGCCTCCCCGGTCCCCAACTGCGAGGGACCGGGGGCACCCGCATGGTTGTTGGAATTGTCACCAGGACCGGGGCCACCCGCCATCGGCTCGCCCTCGGCCGCCAAGTTTTTCAGTACATCAAGGGCGTCTTTTCGAAGGTCTGCCTCCGTCATCCACGCCCTAGCATCGTCAAGACGACCCGCTTCCTGGATTTCTGCGGGGTATTCGGCTCTTATCCACAGAAGCTCAAAGTCCTTCGTATAGGCCAATGGGTCAAGCCCCTCGCTCAGAATTCGAATCGCGAACTGTCGAGCGATGCGAATCGAGGCCTCCCGAATGGAAATCCTCTTCAAGCCTGCTTCCGCCATGAACGCCGATTCGATCTGGTCAGTTTCCCAGCCTGACGGGTCGACTAACGCCGCAAGCCTTCGGATGAATGGACCGTCGAGACCTGCTTCCAGTGCATCCCAAGCTAGAGAGGGCATCTCATCCGGACCGATCATGTTGAGCGCCAGCTCGGCCTCAATGAGTTGCGAATCAAAAAGCACGGGATGATGATACATTAGTCGCGGATTTGCGGGTGCGGTTGGATCACCGCCAACGCGGCAGTGTTCTTTTCCTCAATATTTACTCAGGCCTTGATCCAACGTCCGCTGCCCCACCTTGCCGCATTCTTGTTCTTGCGGCCTGGGGCGGGATCGGGAGATCCCGCCCAGAGCTGTCCTACGACAGCGCGTGGAACAGGAAGTAGAGCAATCCGGAGAGCATCGCCGCGGCTGGCAGGGTAAAGACCCATCCGGCGGCAATGTTGCGCACCGTCTTGAAGCGGATGCCGCTGCCGTTAGCCGCCATGGTTCCGGCCACGCCGGAGCTGAGAATGTGCGTGGTGGACACCGGCAAGCTCCATATATTGGCGGCAAAGATGGTGCCCATGGCCACCAGACCGGCGCTGGCGCCCTGCGCATAGGTCAGGTGCTCCTTGCCAATCTTCTCGCCCACCGTCACCACCACGCGCTTCCAACCCACCATGGTGCCCAGCCCCAGAGCCAGCGCCACGGCCACCTTCACCCAGTCGGGAATGAACTTGGTCGCTTTGTCCAGCTTCTCCTGGTAGGTCTTCAGGGCCGCGCCTTCGGCCGGGGTAAACGAGGGTTTGCCGCTCTTCTGCATCATCCGCAGCGCTTCGCTGGCCACGTACATGTCGTTGCGGACATTGGCCTGATCCTGCGGAGGAACGGACTTGAACACGCCATACAGCACCACTTCGTGGTTCACGTCTTCCACCAGCTCCCGCAGCGCCAGAATCGTATCCGGCTGCAATTGCTTGGTGCGGATGTAGTCGGTCACCTCGGTCCGGGCATCGGGGCCCAGAACTCCCCGCGGGTCCACGTGCCGGTCCAGGATCTTGCCGGCATACTCGCTGGACACAATAAAGCTCTGGGTGTCGGTCGGCGTCACCGCATGGTTCAGCGCATAAGCCGTGGGCACGGTGCCAATCAGGATGAGCATGATCAGGCCCATGCCCTTTTGGCCGTCGTTGGAACCGTGGGCAAAGCTCACGCCCATGCAGTTGAGCACCATCATGGCCCGGATGGGCAGCGGCGGCGGCTGCTGGCCGCGCGGAGCTTCAAAGACTGTCGGACAGCTGACCAGCCACACCGCCACCAGCCAGGAGACCAGCAACATCCCCGCGCCAGCCGCAAGGGTGATCCACAACGTTCCCAGAAACGCGTAGGCCAAAGCGGCCGTACCACCGGCCAGAGCCATGCACACCGCAAAACGCCGCCACGCCGAGTGCACCATGCCCCGCGCCAGCAACAGCAGCATGGCCGCGCAGCAGAAGCCCACCAGCGGCGAAACCACCAGCGCCTTCAGAACCTTGGCCGCCTGTTCCCAGTCCACGCCGGAGGTGCCCGTGTGCGCGTTCAGCATCTGGTTGGCAATGCCCACGCCCATGATGGAGCCCACCATGGTGTGCGAGCTCGATGCCGGCAAGCCCAGCCACCAAGTGGCCAGATTCCACAAAATCGCCGCAATCAGCAGCGCAAACACCATGGAGAAGCCCGCACCCGAGCTAACCTGCAGAATCAGCTCCACCGGCAGCAGCGTGATGATGGCAAAAGCCACCGTGCCCGAGCTGAACAACACGCCCAGCAGATTGAAGATGCCCGACAGCACCACTGCGAAATAGGGCGGCAGCGAGTGCGTGTAGATGACCGTGGCCACCGCGTTTGCCGTGTCGTGAAAGCCGTTGACGAACTCAAAACCAAGGGCAATGAACAAGGCTATGGCCAACAGCGCATAAGGCCAGTAACTGGTAACCGTGGCATTATCCAGGTCGCGAGCTACATGGAAACAGATGTAGCCTAGTCCGCTCAGCACCGCCACCAGGAAAACCACCACGGAAGCGCGGTTGGTGGGTGCCTGCGACCTGCTGTCAAGTAGGGACTTACCAGCAGGCATGACCGGAACTACCGTTGCGAGATCAGCCATTAGAAATTACCAATGCGCCCGGAAGTGCTCCGGATGCGCCTGGTCCTCCTAGAGAACTCAACGGCAAAAATTGTTGGAATTTGAAAATAGGAGAGGAACGACCTAAGAGGGTTCTGTAAAGGGCCGATGAAAGAGGCGTCCATAAATCCTCAACAATCGCTTTAGGTGCGATTGTTATGCTGAGTTGATAACGATACTCAGCCGAACTTAATTCATTCTACAACGTGAATAGGGTGTTAACAAAGGCTGTCGTTATTACCAAGGTGGAAAACCAGTCCTGAAGGTGAGTTATCGATAAGGTTTCTCGGTGTATGGCTGCGATCGGCTTTTCGCTGTCCGGCCGCCCGGTTTACCTCGATCCAAACTCCAAAATCTTGTCCGGCGGGAGCTGGCTCCCGCCGAACCTTTTCACAACCTAAAGCTCAACATATTGATTTTTCAACGTCTTACGCCTTCCGCCGAGATCTTCTACCGCCAGTCGTCCTCAAGCCCCTCGCGCTGGTTCATCACCGCATCAAACCCGGTGTGCTTCTTGATGAAGATGTCCCTGAAGGCGCCATCCTGCCGTAGCAGAATCGCCTGCATGCGGACCAGCTCCAGCAGCGCCAGGAACATGGCAATCAGGGCCCGTTCAGAGTGGGTATGGCCCAGCAAACGGCGCAACGCCACCGGCTTGTCTTCGAGCGCCAGCCTCCGGCTCAGGAACTGGATCATCTGCCCCACCGTCACCGAATCCTCTTCCACATTGATTACAGGACGGTTACGCGCGCGGTCCAGAATCTCGCGGAAGATCCGCACCAGGTCCGTCGTATCGGCGGCAATCTCGGCGTCCTGGTTGGCAACTTCCTTGAACTCCCGGCTGCCGGGGTTGGACCACGTGGCCGCCTCCAGCATCTGTTTCTCCAACAGCATCTGCGCGGCGTTCTTGAAGCGCTCATGCTCCAGGAGCCGCTCCACCAGCTCGCGGCGCGGATCTTCCGCCGCCTCGCCGCCAAGGCTGGGCGAACGCGGCAACAGCATCTTGCTCTTGATGTGGATCAGCAGCGACGCCATGTAGATGAACTCGCCCGCCGCATCCATGTCGGTTGCCTTCAGCCGGTTCACATAGCCCAGGAACTGCGCCGTAATCTTGGCAATCGGAATGTCGTAAACATCGATGTCCTGCTTGCGGATCAGGTCCAGCAGCAGGTCCAGAGGCCCCTCGTACACCTGATTCACCAGCAGGGCAAAGGGCGTGTCCTCGGTGACGTCGCGATGGACCATCGGGTGGGTGGGCTTGGCCTCGGCAGTCCCCAGCGACGGCTCACCCTCCTCATCGGAGTCGGCAACAGCCGGAACTTGGGCAGCGGCAGGTACGGCAGCGGGCTCTTCTGGAGCGGGCCCCTCTTGGGCGACAGCCTCGGCAGCAGCTTGCTCGGCCGCTTCGGCTACCGGCTCAAGCTCCGCGGCGTCAGCCGCAACTTCCTCAGCTTGCTCTTCGGACTCGGGCTCAACCGGCGTCTCCTCCGCTGCGTCCTGCTGCAGAACGGGCTCTGCCTCAAGCTCCGGTTCTGGATCAGACTTGGGCGCGACATCCTCTGAAAGACCGGCAGCCTCGCCCTGGGCAAGCTCAGCCGCGGCAGCCTCGACCAACTCGTCATGCGCTTCGCTGGCTGACTTCTCGACAAGGGCGGCTTCTTCGGTTTCCGGGGTAAGCTCGGTCAACTCTTCCTCAACCGGCTCGGGCGTGCTGGGGGATTCCATCTCTTCCATTGTCTCAAGTGCGGGCTCTTCCGTGGCGATCTCGGCTTTGGGCTCATCCTCGTCCCTCTGCTCGACTGCGGGCAACTCCGTTGCGGGCTCTGGTTCCACAACTGGCTCCAGCGCCTCAGCGGCTGGCTCTGCCTCGTCAAGCGCCTCCGGAACCGCTTGCTCAGACAGGATTTCCACCGGCGCATCCAGGAAGATATTCACCATCTCGATCAGTGCTGGCTCTGCGGTCGGCTCCGTCCCGGTTGGCTCGAACTCCTCCGCCAGCGCTGTCTCCGTCTCCCGACCGTCCGGGTCTTCCACAGGCGCCACCGCGTCTTCCACAGGATTTCCCACAGGATCGTCTTCTGTGGATTCCAGGGCTTCTTCCTCAATCTCCGCGATTAAAACCTCGGCTTCTTCCACCGCCAGCGGTGCAACCACCTCTAGCGCGGCTTCCTCGGCGGCCTGGGCTTCAGCCAGCTGAGCGGCCAGGTCTCGGGCCACAGCTTCTGCCTCGGCCTCCGCCAGAGCCTCGGCCTCCGCTTGCGCCGCTGCACGGGCCAGTGCCTGCTCTGCTGCACGTTCTTCTGCCTGGGCCGCTGCCTTTGCTTCTTCTTCTCTCTGGGCACGAGCTTCTTCGGCCACCTTTGCTGCTGCTTCCGCCTCTACTGCGATTCGGGCTTCTCCAGCTGCTGCCGTACGAGCCGAGGCTTCTTCGGCAGCCCTGGTTTCTGCTTCGGCACGAATGCGTGCTTCAGCTGCCGCACGTTCTTCAGCCTCGGCCTGGGCACGAGCTTCTTCCGCGGCTTTTGCGGCTGCTTCCGCCTCTGCTGTGATCCGAGCCTCTTCAGCCGCCGCACGAGCCGCAGCTTCTTCAGCAGCCCTGGCTTCTGCTTCGGCACGAATGCGTGCTTCTGCTGCCGCACGTTCTTCAGCCTCTGCCTGGGCGCGAGCTTCTTCGGCCACCTTTGCTGCCGCTTCCGCCTCTGCTGTGATCCGAGCCTCTTCAGCCGCTGCTTCTTCAGCAGCCCTGGATTCTGCTTCAGCACGAATGCGTGCTTCAACCGCCGCACGTTCTTCAGCCTCTGCCAGGGCGCGAGCTTCTTCAGCTGCCTGCGCCTCCGCTGCGGCCTTGAGCCTGGCTTCTACTTCTGCCGCCGCGTTCGTCCTGGCTTGTTCTGCTGCTTGCGCCTCTGCAGCCGCCTTCGCTACGGTTTCAGCCTTGAGCCTGGCTTCTACTTTGGCCTTGGCGGCTGCATCCGCCGCGGCCTTCCGCTCTGCTTCCCGGGCGGCAGCCTTCTCCGCCTCGCGCTGGGCATTGGCCGTAGACGACGGCTTGGGCCTTGAAGCCGCCCTGGACGCCCGCAAGGAGCTGGACTTCGACAGACGTGCGCTGGCCGACGCTGCAGGCAGAACCGGGCTGGCCGCGGCCTTCTCCACAACCGGCGCAGGAGCAGGCTGCGCAATCGGCTCTGGCGTAACCGGCACAGGAGCAGGCTCCACGGCTGCAGGTTCCGTCGCCACAACAGGCAAGGGAACTGGCACTGCCACAACCACTGCTACGGGAGGCTGCACGACCGGAACCAGCTTGGGCGCAACCGGCTCCGCTGCCTTCGCTTCTGTCTTGGATTCCTGTTTAACCGGTTCCGGCTTCACTTGGACGGGCGCAACCGCAGGCGTCTCAACCGGCCTCTTCACTTCCGGCGTTGGCGCGGCTAGCGCGGCCTTCACAGCCAAGGGTTCAGATGTGGGCGTTGGGACTTCCACCTTGGGAGAAGTCACAGCGGCGGGCGCAGCTACCGGCTTCGGTACCGCAATCGGCGATGGCAGCGGTGCGGGTTTTGACCCAACCGGAGCAGGCCTGGCTTCCGGCTTTGACGTAACCGCCGGCTTCGCTGGAAGCGCTGGCACAGGCTTCTCCACAGCAGCAGCCACAGCGGCAAGCTTCGCTACCGCAGCTTCTACCTTCCGCACCGGCGCGGGCGCAGGAACTGCAACCGGTTTCGGCACAACTACCGGCGCAGGCATTGGAGCAGGCTTGGCCGCAACCGGCACAGGCGCGGGGGCGGCAGGTCGCGCGCTCTGGCTGGCCACCACTGCGCGCAGCCGTGCATTCCGCTGCCGTTCGCGGTTGCTCTTGTGCTTCTTGTTTCTGGAAAGCTCCAAAAGCGTCGCTGGTTCCAGCGTGCTGGCTATTATCGACTTGGGCGCAGGCGCAACCGTCTCTGGCTCGTCTGCCTCAGGCTCTGTTGCGGGGCGCACAAACAGGCCAAATCCCGTTCGGATGCCCTCCAGCGCAAACGTCAGTGCCTTACGCCACCATGGGGTCTTGTTCTCGGCCATCTGTTAACCTCCGGACGGCTTGCGCCAGCCTTACTTCTTCCCGAAGTTATGCAGCGGCATCTTCATGGCGGTGCGGATCTCGTCCATGGTCTGTTGGGCGCGGACTGCGGCCTTGGCCGAGCCCTCCACCAGCAGCTCTTCCACGCGGCGCTCCGAGTACAAGGCGCGGCGCTCCTGGATCGGGTTCAGCACCTGAACCAGTGCATCCGCGGCCCATCCCTTGCACTCAATGCAGCCAATCCCAGCCGTGCGGCAGCCGTCGTACACCTTGGCCATCGTCTCCGGGGTCGAAAACACCTTGTGCAGATCGCCCACCGGGCACTTGTCCGGATCGCCTGCATCTGTACGGCGCACGCGCGCCGGGTCCGTCACCATGGTCTTCAGCTTCTTGCGCACATCCGCCTCGGGATCGGTCAGCTGGATGGTGTTGCCGTAGCTCTTCGACATCTTGCGTCCGTCGGTGCCGGGCAGCTTCGGGGAGGGCGTCAGCAGAACCTGCGGCTCCGGCAGCAGGTCGCGGCTTCTATCTTGATTGAAAATGGTGTCGGAGTCGTCCATGGTGAATGGGCGAACTATTGCCCCATTACTCTCTGGCGACAAGCTTAGGGGAAGGCCAGCCTTCTGCAGTCCAGCCCTAGACAACGCCTGAGCTGGCGGCATGCGTCGTCCATCTTTGGAATAGAAAAAATTGAAGCGTCGCGCCACTTCGCGCGTCAGCTCGACGTGCGCCGTCTGGTCCTGACCGACGGGCACGAAATCCGGCTGATAGAGCAGAATGTCCGAGGCCATCAGCAGCGGGTAACCCAGGAATCCGTAGGTTGAAAGATCTTTGCCGCTAAGATTTTCCTGCTGTTCCTTGTAGGTCGGCACGCGCTCCAGCCATCCAAGCGGCGTACACATGCCAAGAATCAGCGCCAGCTCGGCATGTTGCGGTACTAGGCTCTGCAAGAAGATGGTGCTCCGCTCTGGGTCCAGGCCCGCGGCCAGGTAATCCAGCATCACCTCCGTGGTGTTCTGCTGCACGTTGGAGGTGTCAGCGTAATCCGTCGTCAGGGCGTGCCAGTCGGCAATAAAGAAAAAGCACTCGTACTGCCCCCCATCCTGGAGCTTGACCCAGTTCGCAAGGGCTCCCATGTAATTGCCCAGGTGGAGCTTGCCGGTGGGACGCATGCCGCTCAGTACGCGCGGAAGGGACGGAGTTTTCACGAGTTCTGCCATTGTGCTCTTTCAACTCCCGGCCGAAAGCCGGAAAAGATAGTACCAATTGCCGTATTTCTGCGGGAAAAGGCTCATTCCATTGTAGCGGCCACCTGCGCTGGGGCCAACGGTTTCAGGCCCTCCGGCTCATGGCTTCCGTGGTACGGAAAAGCAGAAGGGCGCAGAGATCCGCGCCCTTCTTTGTCGCATTTTGTGTGCAGGTTACAAATTCGCACAAGGTTTGGTGCAGCTACTGCATCAGCAGCATCTGCTGCGGCTGCATGCCCAGCAGCAGGCCATAGACAAACCGCAGCAGCGGCGTCACTGCCATCTGCATCAGGTAGCCGCCCACCGTCATCATCAGGATGATGCTCAGCCAGCCGCTCACCTGGTCATAGACTTTGACGGCGTTGTAGGGCAGCATGTTGCGCACCACGTGGCTGCCGTCCAGCGGCGGAATCGGCAGCAGATTGAAGAAGGTCAGCGAGAGGTTCACCACAATCGCCAGGCTGGCCAGCACCAGCAACGGACTGGTCGTCCCGTCGCTCTGGCCTTGGATCGCCATCTCAAACGAACTAAGCGCCATCGCCGGCCCCTGCGGGCTCAAGTGTCCCACCACCACCAGCACCACCGTGCCTACCGCGGCCAGCAGCAGATTGGCTGCGGGCCCGGCCATCGACACCAGATTATCGTCGCGCACAATCTTGCGGAAGAAGCGCGTATTGACCGGCACCGGCTTGGCCCAGCCAATCAGCATGAAGCGAAGCGGGAAGTTAAACAGCGGCCCAAAGATGGCAATGGCCGGAAACAGCAGGGTGCCGATCGGGTCCACGTGGGCAGCCGGGTTCAGCGTCACGCGCCCGTGCATCCGCGCCGTTTGGTCGCCCAGCAGCGAGGCGACCCAGGCATGGCAGCACTCATGAAAGCTGAGCGAAAAGATCAGCAAAACGAATTTGAAAACCGCTAGAACAATGAGACTGGAATCCAAAAAATCACTCCCTGACTGAAAGTTCAGGTTAGCATGGTGGGTCCTGAAGATTCTTGTCGCGCCCGGGAACAAAACCTCGCCCGCTGCTGTCTAAACAGGACAAGGTCTTTGGTTCTTTCATCTGGAAAGGGGAAAGCGGATGCGGAAGGTTCGGACGGGATGGTTGTTGTGTGCGTTCCTGGTGCTGCTGGGCCTGGGCTTGGCGGTTGCACAAGAGGATCTGGCCACCAAGGCCAACGCGCTCTTCAAGGCCGGCAAGCGGCCGGAGGCTTTGCCGCTCTACGAGGAGCTGGCCAAGCAGTACCCCAAAGAGTGGCTCTATGCCGAGCGGCTGGCCGACTGCCTTGGAGCAAAGTCAACGCAAACCACCGACCCGGCCGAGGTCAAAGCGCTACGCCTTCGAATTCGCGACGCCGCCCAACGTGCGATTGAACTGGGCGACACCTCCGAGGTTGCGCGCCTGATGGCCAATCTGGACCCCGACGCCCCGGTCCTGATGGCTCCCACCAGCCCCGGCGGCGATGCCTTGCAGCAAGCAGAAAAGGCCTTCACCGCCGGCAACTACAAACTGGCATTCGACAAATACACAGAGGCCGCCGCGGCCGATCCCACCCTCTACGAAGCCGCACTCTTCGCAGGCGATACCGCCTTTGTCCAGGGCGATCTGAAGGAAGCCGCCAAGTGGTTTCAGCGCGCCATCCAGATCAATCCCAACCGCGAAACTGCCTATCGCTACTGGGGCGACGCCATCATGAAGTACGGCAACGATCCCGAGGCCGCCAAGCAGAAGTTCATCGACGCTCTGGTGGCCGAGCCCTATAACCGGCTGGCCTGGCAGGGGCTGAAGCAGTGGGCGCAGATTGAGAAAGCCGTCCTGAAGGCTCCGGAGATCACCGTGCCCGGTCAGGTGACGAAGGACCCCAAGAAGCCCAACAACATCAACATCACCATGGACTTTGCAGGGATGGACGAGAAGAAGCATCCCGGCTCCGCCGCCTGGCTGATGTACACCATGATGCGCGCCAGCTACCAGGGCGACACCTTCAAGAAGGAGTTCCCCAACGAAAAGCAGTATCGCCATTCGCTGAAGGAAGAGGACGCGGCCTTCACCGGCGTAGCGGAAAGCGTAGAGGCCCAGAAGATCAAGCGCACGGATCTGGACCAGAACCTGCGCACGCTCATGGAGCTTTCCGACGCCGGCATGATCGACTGCTTCATCCTGATCAATGCCGCGGACGAGGGCATCTCCCACGACTACGACGCCTACCGCAACCAGCACCGCAAGCTGCTGCACGACTACGTGGAACATTTCCTGGTTCATGGGGGTGTGGAGTTTCAGCGCCAAGACCCGGTCGCGGGCGGCAAACACGGCATCTAGCTCTTTAGCTCTCTGACCGCTTGATTTTGTACAACCCTCGGGTGCCCCAGGTCTCGATTTTGAGACCTGGGGCACCCGAGATGCCAGGGTACAAATCCGCGCCCTTTCAAAACTACACTTTGTACAAAACAAAGAGGCTACCTTCGACGAAAGGCAGCCTCTTTGTTTTCGTTCGAACTCGGCCTCTACTTGGCGCCCACCAGGAACCCTTCCAGCCCCTGCTCCGGCCAGGTAAAGACCCGCTCGTAGGGTCTGCCTTCCAGGTATTGCTCCAGCGCCTGCGTGGTGTGCAGGTCTATGCCATTGCGGCCGGTCATGCGGGCCACCAGCACGTGCTGCTCCGGCGGCACACCGTCCGACTCGTAGTTCTTCACCTCGTGGTTGCGATAGAACGATAGCCCGTACTCCACATCGCGTCGCACCCTGAAGACCGCCACCGTCTCCGACGCTGGAGCGACCTCGCCAATCCGGTCCGCAATCGGCCGTGCCGAGTAGGAGCGGTCCAGCAGTCCAATCACGCGCTTGGATGCCGCCACCTCCGGGATGCCAAACACCGGCCCTACGCCAAACAGGAACAGCAGCAGAACCACCAGCACCGAGCAGGTGGCCAATCGCAGCCGTGCCACGCCAAATCCCCGCGTCACCACCAGGATCAGCAACGTGGCTCCCGTGCCTGCCACCAGCGCGGCCACCATAGCCTGTACCGGAGGCACCGCCCGTCCATGCGCCACAAACCAGGGCAGTAGCAGCACCGCGGAGGTCATCACCCCGCTCAGCACGGAGTGGCCGATCAGAATCCATAGGTTCAGCCCCTTCTGGCGGCGGCGGAACAAGTAGTCCCCGGTCAGAATCGCGATGGGCGGAAGCGACGGCAGAATGTAGCCGGGGAGTTTCGACGCCGAGAAGCTGAAAAAGACAATCGGGATCAGAGCCCACAGAACCAGAAACTCTGGAAACGCGTCCCCGGTGCAGTTGGAGCAGGGCTTGGGACTCTTCCCGTAGCGCTGCCGCCACTCGCTGAACGAGGTCAGCACCCCATCCGCCAGGGCCCGCAACGCCACCACCGTCCACGGCATCATGGCCAGGATCACCACCGCCAGGTAGTACCAAACCGGCTGTTGATGTTGGTAGCGATCCATGGCAAAGCGCTGCAGATTATGCTCCAGGAAGAACTCCCGGAAGAAGGTCGGGTTCTGGTGCTGCACAGCAATGAACCACGGCAGCACCATGGCAAAGTAGAGCACCGCGCCCGGCCACCAGAAGCTCCGCCGCACAATCGAGAAGTCCCGCCGCAGCAGCGCAAAGGCGCCAATAATGCCGATCGCCAGAAACGGCGCTACCGGCCCCTTGGCCAGCGTTGCCAAACCGGTGAAGAAGTAGATGTCGTAAAGCCAGAACTTGGAATCGGTCTCGTACCAGGCGTACCAGCCCAGCAAACCAATGGCCAGCGGAGCCGCCAGCTGCATATCCGTCGATGCGCCCCGCGAAAAGCCGATAATGCCCACGCAAGCCACTGTGATCAGCGCCGCGTCCAGATGCCCACCCGGACGGAATCGTCGCATGTGCAGGTAGATCAGCCCCACCATGATGAAGGCAAAGGTGGTGGAGGGCAGCCGCGAGCTCCAGTCGTGAACGCCGAAATCCTGAAACAGGAACATGGCGCGCCAGTAGTAAAGCGCCGGCTTCTCCAGCCACGGCTTGCCGTAGAGATACGGGGTAACGCAGGCCGAGAGCTTACCCTTCAGGGTATGGGCCTGGTCAAAGTTGTCCAGCATCTCGTGGGCAATCTGCGCGTAGCGGGGCTCGTCGGCTCCCACCAGCCCCAGACCCGATCCGCCCACAAACGGGGTCAGTCCATAGGTGAGAAAGAAGACGGTAAAGAGCAGAAAAATAGTCGCTTCACAAACGGTCGCCCAGTTGGGCAAACGATCGATCCATCTCTGCGGAGGTTCGGAGCCGTTCGGTTCTGTGTTGATGTCCACTTCCTGGTACTCCCGGCGATGCCCAACTCTATGGAAGGAAAGTCGTGCCACGCGTCAGATTCAATCTACACACAACGGGCTGTCAAGCTCCGCGCCGGGGGTGCACGGACAAGCCAGTCCCCATCTCTATCCAATCGACAGGGACAAGGCTATCAGATTTTTTTGAATTCCGGGCAAAACCGGGGGGCGTTACTGTGGTTCGCCCGGAATCTCCGGCGTGGGGAGAACTTCTGGCTGAGCGGTCTTGGCAACCTTTTTCTGGCGGCGGCGGGAGCGCGTCATCAGCTCGTCAATCCGCGCCTGATAGCGCCCGGAGCGGTCCACCAGAAAGCTGAGCTCGGGCACGTGCCTTACCCCCATCCGCTCCTTGAGCTCAAAGCGAATGAAGCCTTTGGCTGCTTCCAGCCCGGCCACCGTGTCAGCCTCGCGCTTCTCAATGTCGGCCGCTTTGGAGTCCACGGCAACGTAAACGTAGGCTGACTTGCCGCCTGCGTTCAGCACCACTTCGGTTACGTGGCAAAAATCAATGCGTGTATCGGTGAGTTCGCCTTCGATCATGGCGCCGATTTCTTCGCGCAAAGTCTCGGCCACTCGGTCTTGATGATGTCTTCTTGCTCTATGCTCCGGCATGGCCATCCTCCTGTTAGGGCTAAACGCTTAAGGATAACAGAGGACGCTGTGGAGGACTTCTACCTTTTGCGTTGCCAAGGAGACGAAAGCATCCAAATCCGGAGAAGACGGCTCGTTTCAGACTGCGGAAGATGGCTGCTTTCCTGCCGCAGACCCGTTTCCGGATTCTCCCACCAGGAACCTGCGCGGCTGGCGCTGGAGATTCTAGGCCCGCGAGACGTCTGGCGGCAAAGATGCCGCCAGGACAGCCGACCAGGAGGTCGGCGCTACAGTCCCCTCGTTCCCTACTCCCTATTCCCTGCTTTTAGTGTCCTGCCGCCATCTCCGTATGGTGCGGATCGTTGGTCTTGATCAGGAACGACAGGAAGAACATGGCCGACGAGCACATCGCCATGACCATGTAGGCGTCCACATACGAGAGCGTCATCGCCTGCATCTGGAAGATCATGTAGACCCTCCCCAGCGCCGCTCCCAGCAGCGAGTTCTGCGGCAAGCCCACGCCCCCCATGGCATGGGCTGTGGAGGCCACGTTCATCTGGAAGCTGGGATCGGAGGCCACCGCATGTTCTCCCAACCGCGTCAGGTGGAACTGCGTCCGCCGCGCCAGCAGCGTCTGGATCAACGACGTACCCACGCTCGAGCCCAGATTACGCATGAAGTTAGTCAGACCGGAAACCGAATCCGACCGGTCCTTGGGCACGCCAAAGTAGCTCGCCGTCGTCGCCGAGATGAAGATGAAGGCAATGGGCGCAAACTGCAGCACCATCACCAGGCAGGCGGTGCCAAAGCTCAACTGCAAAGAGTGGATGCGAGCTGAAATAAACAGCCCGGCCGCCGACAGAAACCATCCAAACGCCATGATGTACTTGACCGGCACCTTGCTGGTGAGCACGCCCGCAATGGGCAGCATGAACAGCACCATGATGGCCCCGGCCGACACCACCATGCCCGCATCCACCGCCGTATACCCTGCCATGGACTGCAGAAACTGCGGCATCAGGATGCTGGAAGAGAACATCGTGGTGCCCGCCACAAACATCACCACGCTGGAACCGGCAAAGTTGATGTTCCGGAACAGGTGCACGTCCACCAACGGCGTCTTGTGCCGCCACTCCCACCAAACCAGCGTCGTCAGGCAGACCACGGTGGTCACCAGCAGCCCCAGGATAAAGCGCGAGGCCAGCCAGTCATCTTCCTGACCCTTGTCCAGCAGGATCTGCAACGCGCTGATGCCCAGCACCAGCAACGCCAATCCGGTGCTGTCCAGGCGCATCTGGCCCGGCTTGAAGCGGCGCAGGAACGGCGGGTCTTCTACCAACTGGTAGATGAGCGCAAAGGCCAGCAAACCCACCGGAATGTTGATGAAGAAGATCCAGCGCCAGGTGTAGTTGTCGGTGATCCAGCCGCCCAGCGTGGGTCCCAACGCCGGAGCCACCACCGCGGTTACGCCAAACAGGGCAAAGGCCAGTCCCCGCTGCTTGGGCGGAACCGAGTCGGCCATGATGGCCTGCGCCATGGGCTGCATGCCGCCGCCGCTGGCTCCCTGCAAGGCCCGCGCCAACAGCAGCAGGCCAATGTTCGGAGCCAGACCGCACAGGAAGGAGCAGATGGTAAACACCACAATGCAGATGAGAAAGAAGCGCTTCCGGCCAATCGCCTGCGAGATCCAGCCGGTAATGGGCAACACAATGGCGTTGGCCACCAGATAGGTGGTCAGCACCCACGTGCCCTCACTCATGGTAAAGCCCATGCTGCCCGCAATATGCGGCAGCGCCACGTTGCAGATGGAGGTGTCCAGCACCTCCATAAAGGCCGCCAGAGCCACCACGACCGAAATCAGCCAGGGATTATGCTTGGGTTTCCAGGGTTGGCTGGGGTTTTCCGTCGTCAACGCTCACCTCGGGTCTAGACAAAATTCTAAAACGAAACACATTGTTTTGAATATAGGAATCCAGTTACACTAGTTTTCTGGGAACCATGAGGCTCTTGCAAAATCCCATTGTGGGGTCAAGGAGCGTCAGGGCACGACTTTCCGGGGTCCCCAGAGACAGGTCTTCGTCGCTGGGGTGGCTTGAGTCCTGCCGCAAGCAGCCTGGAGTGAAGGTGGGCTTTAGCCCCTGTTTGTTCAAATGCTTGCAGTTCCTCAGGGGCTAAAGCCCCAGTCATGTTGCGACGTTTACGGCACGACTGAAGTCGTGCCCTGACGCTATTCACTCCGCTGCAAGCAGTTTGCAAGAGGCTCCTATGGAAACCAAAAGCTGCCAATCCGAGCCCGACTGTAAGCGCCAGGCCGGCCGCCCGCGCAGCGAGGTGGCGCGTAAAGCCATCCTCGACAGCGCCTTCAGCTTTTTGGAAGAAAAGCCCGTCGCCGACATCTCCACCATCCACATTGCGCAAAAGGCCGGCGTCAGCACCGCCACCGTCTACCGCTGGTGGAGCACCAAAGAGGCTCTGCTGCTGGAGGCCTTGCTCTTCCACTGCGGCAACGAGGTGGTTCTTGCCGAAGAGGGCCAGTCGCTGGACCGTCTGCTGAACTACGTGCTGCAGGTGGGCCGCTCCTTCATGGGCAAGAACGGCAAGGTCATGGCCCGCATCCTCACCGCCATCCAGGACAACGAGACCCTCCGCCAGGAGTTCATCGACCAGCTCTACGCCCCGCGCAACCGCGAGATCCGCGCCGTCGTGGAGCTTGCGGTGGAAGAAGGAACGCTACCGCGGAGTCTGGAGATTCAGGTCTTCAAGGACTCCATCTTTGGCCCCCTGCTGGTCCGCCTGCTCATCAGCCACGAGCCCATCGACGAAGCCTACGTGACCGCCATCTTCAATCAGGCAGTCGCCGGGTCCCGCGCGCTGGCTGCGGAGGCCCTGCCTGGCGTCTGATTCCTCTTTTGATCTTCTCGATCTTTCCACACTAAAAAATGGTTGATAACTATATGCCATTGGCATATAGTTTTTCTGTGCAAACGGTGGTTGAAACCCCGATGTACCTGCGCGCCGTCCAAGACCTTTACAGCGAAGCGGACCGGGAAGAGATCGTGCGCACCATCGCCGCAACCCCGGAGGCCGGAGACTTGATGCCCGGCACCGGAGGCTACCGCAAGCTGCGCTTCGCACGTTCCGGCATGGGAAAACGCGGCGGCGCACGCGTCGTTTATCTCTACGGCGGTGAGGATCTGCCGATCTTCCTCATTACTGTCTATGCCAAATCCGAAAAGGGCAACTTGACCACGGCCGAGCGAAATGCCCTGGCCAGCATGGCGAAGGGTTTCTTTGCCAGTTACAAGGGGAAGCGATGAGCAAATTGTTTGAAGAGATGGCGCAAGGAACTGCGGAAGCCCTGGCCTACATGGAAGGCGAGCGCAAGGGCTTCAAGGTCACTCTGCCGGAGACCGTGGACGTGCGGGGCCTGCGTAAGCGCCTGCGTCTGAGCCAGGGCCGTTTCGCGGATTGTTTTGGCTTGTCGGTGGATGCTGTTCGTCATTGGGAGTCAGGCCGTCGCCAGCCGGAAGCCGCCGCCCGGGCGCTTCTGACCGTCATCGCCGCCGACCCTGAATTCGTGATGCGTTCCTTGGCTAAGAGTGCTTGAACACAGGGATAGAGCCACCCGCCGAGTAGCGGTCATCTCTTCGATCTCCATGCCTTCCCAGGTCTCACAATCGAGACCTGGGGCACCCGCTCATCTTGGCTTGGTCAGACATGGGAAATCTGCCGAGGACGCGATCCTCGTGGACTATCAGGACTACCACTGAGAGCAGGAGACCCTCTGAAAGGACGATATGCCCACTGAAATGCACAATCCGGCGCATCCTGGCCGCGTGCTGCGCGCCTACCTGGAAGGCATGAATATCACCCACGTGGCAAAGCACATCGGCGTATCGCGCGTAACCCTCTCCAAGGTCCTCAACTGCCGCGGAGGCATCTCGGCGGAAATGTCCATTCGCCTCTCTGCCGCGCTGGGGACGCATCCGAGTCTATGGTTTGAAATGCAAGGCGATTACGATTT
>Ga0181529_10001044_pt1 | contig 38021 bp, 47 predicted proteins | sample PEATcosm2014_Bin_36_FD_119763 | JGI IMG/M metagenome (GOLD analysis project Ga0181529, IMG submission 119763) | Peatland microbial communities from MTU Mesocosm Facility, Houghton, MI, USA - PEATcosm2014_Bin10_30_metaG | ecosystem: Environmental > Terrestrial > Soil > Wetlands > Peat | place... | reverse complement strand
TGGAGCTGATTACGCCGGTGGCGCTGGAAAAGGGCTTGCGCTTTGCGATCCGCGAGGGCGGCCGCACGGTGGGCGCCGGCACGGTGAGCGAGATTATCAAGTAAGAGGCACGAGGACCGGGGAACAGGGCCGGAGCGGTATGCGGCCTGAGCAAGCGGCACTGATTGCCGGTCCCGAAAAATTCAGGTGCGTGGATGACATAAGGGTAGTCCACGGGGAAGACGGAAGAAGATGGTAGGACAGAGGATTCGCATTCGGTTGAAGGCATACGATTATCGCGTGCTGGACACCTCGACCGGCGAGATTGTGGAGACGGCCAAGCGCACCGGGGCAACGGTGGCGGGACCTATTCCACTGCCGACGATCAAGAACAAGTATTGCGTACTGCGTTCGCCGCACGTGGACAAGAAGTCGCGCGAGGCCTTCGAGATTCGCACACACAAGCGGCTGATTGACATTCTGGAGCCGACGCAGCAAACGGTGGACGCGCTGATGAAGCTCGATCTTCCGGCTGGAGTCGACGTCGAGATCAAGGCGTTTGAAAAATAAGTAATCAGTGGTCAGCAAAGCCCGAAGGGGCCCCGGCAGTGCGATGAAATTCGCATCGCATGATGAGGAAAGGAAAACATGGGCGTTGTAGGAATTTTGGGAAAAAAGATCGGCATGACGCAGGTCTTCGACGAAAAGGGCGATGTGCACCCGATCACGGTGTTGCAGGCCGGACCCTGCGTGATTACGCAGTTGAAGACGCTGGCAGCGGATGGCTACGAGGCCGCGCAGATTGGCTTGGTTGAATTCGTTAAGGACAAGAATGTTACCAAGCCGCAGAAGGGGCATTTTGCGAAATCGGAAGCCCCGCCGGTGAAGGTCATCAAGGAAGTCGCACTGGAGTTGGATGCCGATGGCGTGGTGGCAGCCAAGGCGGGCGACCGGGTGCTGGTGGATATTTTTTCTGAAGCGCGGTTTGTGGATGTGATTGGCACATCCAAGGGCCGGGGCTTTGCGGGCGTCGTGAAAAGGCATAAATTCGGCGGAGGGCAGAAGGCGCACGGACATATGTTTCAGGTGCAGGGTTCGATCGGCGCATCGAGCTATCCGTCGCGCGTCTTTCCCGGGCAGCGTATGCCGGGACACATGGGCGCCGAGCAGGTGACGGTGCGGAATTTGCGCATTCGCGGGATTGATCTGGAAGAGAACCTTCTGATGGTTGAAGGTGCAGTGCCCGGAAGCCGTGAAGGTTACGTGCTGATCTCCAAGGCGAAGATTCCGCCGCGCGAGCGGCGTGGCTTTGCAGGCAGCGGCACGGTCGATCCCTTGAAGGCATCGAAGAAGGCCGGCGGCAAGAGGAAGTAGGCACTTGCGGTGCAGCCAACTGCGCCTTGTGGCGCACAGAGATTGAAGGCCGGTGAGATGGTTCACTGGCAGAAAAAGAAGAAGACGATGGCAAACGTGGATGTTGTAAATCTGAGTGGCAAGAAGGTCGGCAAGCTGGAGTTGCCTGATGCGCTCTACGGGCCGGATCAGGTGAATGAGGCACTGTTGTGGGAGGCGGTCAAGCACTATCGCGCCTCGCTGCGCCAGGGTACGCACAAGACCAAGAGCCGCACCGAGGTAGCCGGTTCCGGCAAGAAGCTGTGGAAGCAGAAGGGCACGGGTCGGGCGCGTATAGGGTCAGTCCGGTCGCCGCTATGGCGTCACGGCTACACGGTTCACGGGCCGCAGCCGCGCAGCTATGACTACGCTTTCCCGCGCAAGAAGCTGCTGGGGGCGCTACGCTCGGCGCTGGCCGCCAAGCTGGCCGATGGCAAGCTGACGGTGGTGGACACGCTGGAACTGAAGGACGCCAAGACCAAGCTCTATCGCGAGGCGCTGACCAAGCTGGACGTGACGCGCACCGCCTTGCTGGTGGAAAACAGCAAGACGCTGACGCAGGCTTTGGTGCTGGGCGCGCGCAACCTGAAGGGCGTGGAACTGGTGCTCAACAACGAAGTGCATCCTTACGATCTGCTGCGCTATGAGCGGGCCATCTTCTCGAAGGCCGCTATTGAGCAGATTACCGAGATGCTGGAAAAGAATGCGTCAAAACGCAAGCTCGCAGCTGCCGAGACGGAGGCCGCCTGATGCCGACACTTTATACCGTGATTCGCCGCCCGCTGATTACCGAAAAGGGGCTGGGCGTGAAGGAGACCGAGGGGACGCTGGTATTTGAGGTGGCTCCCGGTGCCTCCAAGACCGAGGTCAAGCAGGCCGTGGAGGCACTCTTCAAGGTGAAGGTCTCCGCGGTACGCACTACGAATGTTCTGGGCAAGGAGCGCCGTCGCGGCAAGTATGCGGGCTTCCGACCGGATTGGAAGAAGGCGTATGTCCGGCTGAAGGCCGGCCAGAAGCTGCCCGAGTATGTGAGCAACCTCTAGGGGTTGTCTGGCCGAATGAGCCAGAAGTGAAAGATTATCGGAACCCGGTAGCAAGGGATGGGTTCCGGAGAAACGGGAGAGAGGCGCTGGAGTTTGGGCGCTGGCTTTCCGGGACAAACGACTATGGCAATCAAGACCTACAGACCGATTACGCCGACGCTGCGCTTCAAGACCACGCTGGTCAACGACGACCTGACGACGGCCAAGCCGCACAAGCCGCTGCTGGCGGTCAAGCAGCGCACCGGCGGACGTCGCAACACGGGCGATCTTGTGATCCGCCACCAGGGCGGCGGCCACAAGAAGATGCTGCGCCTGATCGACTTCAAGCGCGAGAAGTACGGCGTGCCGGGGCGCGTGGCGACCATCGAGTACGATCCCAACCGCTCGGCGCGCATTGCGCTGATTCATTACCTGGACGGCGAGAAGCGTTACATTCTGCAGCCGGTGGGGCTGAAGGTGGGCGCGACGGTGACCTCGGGACCGGAGGCCGACATTCTTGTAGGCAACGCGCTGCCCTTGAAGAATATCCCCTCCGGCACCACGGTTCATGCCATCGAGTTGCGGCCAGGCAAGGGCGCACAGATGGCGCGCTCGGCGGGAACACAGGCGCAGTTGGTGGCCAAGGAGGGCGAGTATGCCCTGCTGAAGCTGCCCTCTGGCGAGACCCGCAAGGTGTTGGCCGAGTGCATGGCGACGATTGGCCAGGTGGGCAACACCGATCACGAGAATGTCTCCATCGGCAAGGCTGGACGCAACCGCTGGAAGGGCATACGGCCCGCCAATCGCGGTGTGGTGATGAATCCGGTGGATCATCCGCACGGCGGCGGCGAGGGTAAGACCTCGGGCGGCCGTCATCCGGTGACCCCGTGGGGCCAGCCGACGCGCGGCTACAAGACGCGCAACAATAAGCGGACAGATGCGTTTATCGTCAGCCGCCGGACGAAGTAGAAGTGCAGCTTTTAGCTATTGGCTTTTAGCTTCTAGCTAACTAGATGCGGGAACAATGATTTCAGGCGAAAGCCGGCAGTTAGCTTGAATAGGAACAAGCTAAAAGCTAATGGCTAAGAGCTAGGAGCTGTTTTTATGGCACGTTCGACAAAGAAGGGCCCGTTTGTGGATGCGCACCTGACCGTGAAGATCGAGGTGCTGAATCAGGCCAACGACAAGAAGGTCGTCAAGACCTGGTCGCGCCGCTCGACGATCTTTCCGGAGTTCGTGGGCCACACCATCGCGGTCCATAACGGCAAGAAGTTCGTCCCGGTGTACGTGACCGAGAACATGGTGGGTCACAAACTGGGCGAGTTTGCGCCCACGCGCATCTTCAAGGGGCACACCGGGGGCAGCAAGGCCGCCGAGGCCGGCGCCAAGCCGCGGTAAAAAACAGTGATCAGTGGTCGGTGATCAGTGGTCAGTTGAGATTGAGGAAGAGACTATGGCAGTCGAGACAAAGGAATACAGGGCCGAGGCCAGGTTCCAGCGCGTGTCGCCGCAGAAGGCGCGCCTGGTGCTTGATCTGATCAAGGGCCGGGGAGTTGAGGAGGCGCTGACGGTGGCGGCCTTCACCAAGAAGCGCATTGCCCCGGTGATTCACAAGCTCCTGATATCGGCGGTGGACAACGCCAAGTATGTGGCCGGCGAGCAGGGCACGGATCTGGACGTGGATAACCTCTACGTCAAGCTGGCCCTGGCCAACGACGGGCCGCGCATGAAGCGCATCCGCCCCGCGCCGATGGGCCGTGCCTTCCGCTATCAGCGCCGACTGACGCACATCATTCTTTCGGTGGCCGAGCGCTCGGCATCCGGCGGCATGGCGACCACGGTGGGAGAGCCAGCTGCGGCGGAGGCGCCAAAGGCGGCCCCGGCGAAGAAGGCTGTGGCGGCAAAGGCACCCAAGGCAGCGGCAAAGGCAACCAAGGCCGCGAAGACGGAAGAGCCGAAGGCAGAGGCCAAGACGGCAGTGAAGAAGGCAACGAAAAAGGCCACGAAGTCGGCCTAGAGGGTTTTGAGAGGAAGCACTATGGGACAGAAAGTCCATCCTTACGGATTCCGGCTGGGAGTGAACAAGCCGTGGCGTTCGCGCTGGTTTAGTGAGCGCGACTATGACAAGCTCCTGGTTGAGGACGTGAAGCTCAAGGCGGAGCTGCGCGAGAAGCTGAAGGCCGCAGGAGTCAGCTCGGTGGAGATCGAGCGTCCGGGCAACAAGCTGCGCTTTTTGATCCGCACCGCGCGTCCGGGTATCGTGATCGGCCGCAAGGGCGCGGAGATTGACAAGCTCAAGATCGACCTGGGCAAGCGCACCAGCCGCGATGTCTTCATCGACATCATCGAGGTGAACAAGCCCGAGCTGGACGCGCAACTGGTCTCCGAGGCGATCGCGCTGCAACTGGAAAAGCGCGTCAGCTTCCGTCGCGCAATGCGCAAGAGCGTGGATTCGGCGCTGCGTTTTGGCTGCAAGGGAATCAAGGTGCGTGTCTCGGGCCGTTTGAACGGCAACGAAATCGCCCGCTCGGAGTGGTACTTGCAGGGGCGTCTGCCGCTGCACACGCTGCGCGCTGACATCGACTACGGTTTCACCGAGGCCAATACCACCTACGGCGTGATCGGCGTCAAAACGTGGATCTATCGCGGCGACATCTATGAGCAAAAGCGCCGTCAGCCGGCCGCCGTGGGAACGAGCGTGTTTTAAGAGCAGTGGTCAGCGGTCAGTGACCAGTTTTGTTTGGAGTTTTTAGAAGGTTGGTTGCAGGATTCAGTTGTAAGTGGTCGAGCTGCTGGTAGAGCTAGAGACTTACTGACCACTGATCGCTGACCACTGACCACTCGGTTCGAGGTTTTCGCTATGTTGATGCCAAAGAAGGTGAAGTTTCGCAAGCAGCAGAAGGGCAAGCGCCGGGGCAAGGCGTGGCGCGGCTCTTCGATCTCGTTCGGTGAATATGGCCTGCGCGTCATGGAGTGCGGCTACATCACCGATCGGCAGATCGAAGCCAGCCGTATCGCGATGACGCGCTTTATCAAGCGCGGCGGCAAGATTTGGCTGCGTTTGTTTCCGGACAAGTCCATCACCAAGAAGCCGGCCGAAGTCCGCATGGGTTCGGGCAAGGGCGCGCTGGATCATTGGGTTGCGGTGGTGCGGCCCGGCAAGATTCTGTTTGAAATGGAAGGCGTGGATCAGGCGACGGCGCGTGAGGCCATGCGTCTGGCGTCGAACAAGCTGCCGTTGCTGACCAAGTTTGTGATGCGGCCGGGTGCGGAAAAAGTTGAGGCCGCGGCCAAGTAAGTTATGACGCGCTGCGCGCCTTCGTGGCACGCAAGAGCGCCGGAGAGAGAAGCACATGGAACTCGCAAAGATTCGCCATTTGAGCGACGAAGAGTTGGCTCGCCAGGAGAAAGTATCTGCCGAGCAACTCTTTCGGATTCGCTTTCAGGTCTCGCTGCAACCGAACGAGGGAGTGAAGAAGCTCCAACAGTTGCGCAAGGAGATTGCACAGATCAAGACCGTGGCCAGGGAGCGCGCGCTGGGCATTCGCGGCGCAGCGACCGATGCGGTCGCGGACAGCAAGAAGGGAGCCCTCTAATGACGGCGACTCAAGAGGCAGTGCAGGCGCCGGCGGCAGCAGGCGCGCGGCGCAACGAGAAGGTCGGCGAAGTGGTATCGACCAAGATGCAGAAGACCATTGTGGTCGCGGTCGAGATGCGCAAGGCTCACCCCAAGTACAAGCGGATTGTGCGCAGCACCAAGAAGTTTTATGCGCATGACGAGCAGAGTTCGGCGCGGATGGGCGATGTGGTGCGCATTCGCGAGACTCGTCCACTGAGTAAACTGAAGCGGTGGGCGCTGGAAGAGATTGTCAGGCGCTCGGCGCTTGGCCAGCTTGAAGACGCCGCCATCAAGACCGGAACAAAGGCCGCCAGCTAACACAAGCGAGTAAGGAGAAGAACCCATGGCAGTGCAAATGAGAACCATGCTCGCGGTGGCCGATAACTCCGGCGCACGCAAGCTGCAAGTGATTCTGCCGCTGGGCGGAGGACTGGGCAAGAAGGCGGGTCTGGGCGACATTGTGACCGCCGCTGTCAAGGAATCCTCGCCCGACGGCACCATCAAGAAGGGCAAGGTGGTGAAGGCGGTCATCGTTCGCACCCGCAAGGAGCACAGGCGGCGTGACGGAACCTACATTCGCTTTGACGAGAATGCGGCGGTGGTGATCGACGACGCTCACGAGCCTGTGGGCACACGCGTCTTTGGGCCGGTGGCCCGCGAGTTGCGCGAGAAGAAGTTTTTGAAGATTGTTTCACTGGCACCGGAAGTCGTTTAGGGCGGCTTGTAGTCAGTAGCTGCATTTGGAGAGAAGATGCCGAGTTTGAATATTCATCGCAACGATACGGTCAAGGTTCTCAGGGGCTCTGACCGCGGCAAGACGGGCCGCGTGCTGCGCGTCTTCCCCGACAAGGGCACGGTGCTGGTTGAGCACGTGCGCGTGGTCAAGAAGACGGTTTCCAGCAAGCAGGGTCAGCGGACCAAGGGCGGCATCGCCGAGCAGGAGTCGGCGATTGACGTTTCCAATGTGGCGCTGATCTGCCCCAACTGCGGACCCGCCAAGGTGGGAGCGAAGCTGGAAGGCGACGTCAAGACGCGCATCTGCAAAAAGTGCGGGCAGACGATGCCGACCAAGAAGTAGTGGATTTCATGTCCGGCGCGGAATGAGCAAGGAAGCTCAAGCCCGCGCGGCAAGCGCTTCCGCAACGGTAAACGGCTGCAAGGCCACTCCGGGACCGGAAGAAAGAGAGTGAAGCGTTATGGCGGCAAGGTTGAAAGAGAAGTATCACAAGGAGATCAAGCAGGCTCTGCAAAAGGAGTTGGGGCTTGAGAATCCGATGGCGGTTCCGGAGTTGAAGAAGGTCGTCGTCAACATGGGTTTGGGCGAGGCTACGCAGAACACCAAACTTCTGGACCCGCTGGTGGCTGACTTGACGGCGATCGTCGGCCAGAAGCCGGTGACTACGAAGGCGAAGAAGTCGATTGCCGCCTTCAAGGTGCGCGAGGGGATGTCGATTGGCGCGATGGTGACGCTGCGCAACGAGAGGGCCTACGAGTTTCTCGACCGGCTGATCTCGACGGCGCTGCCACGGGTGCGCGACTTTCGCGGGGTTTCGACGAAGAGCTTTGACGGGCGCGGCAACTATACACTAGGCCTGCGCGACCAGTTGATCTTCCCGGAGATTGATTACTCCAAGGTGGAGAAGATGAAGGGCATGAACATCACCATCGTGACCTCGGCGAAGGACGACAACGGAGCGAGAGCGCTGCTCAAGGCCTTCGGAATGCCGTTCCGCCAGGGCGCGTAAGGGGATAAGAGGAATATGGCAACCACTGCAAAAAGGGTGAAAGACGCGCGGAAGCCGAAGTTCAGCTGCCGCAAGCACAATCGGTGCCAGCTCTGCGGACGGCCGCGCGGTTTTTTGCGCAAGTTTGGCGTCTGCCGCTTATGTTTCCGAGCGTTGGCGCTCAAGGGTGAGATTCCCGGTGTCGTCAAGTCGAGCTGGTAGCGATATAGCTATCAGCCTTCAGCCATCAGCCATTTACACAATGCTGATGGGCGTCAAAGGAAATCGAAGGGCTGAAAGCTGATAGCTGATAGCTAATAGCTGATAACTGTTTAGGCATTCCCGCTGGTTTCCGGCAGTAGGCGGACGAACGGGGAATGAAGGAGAAGGAATGAGTCTGACCGACCCAGTAGCCGATTTTCTGGCGCGCATCCGGAATGCAATCCGTGCGCGTCATCAGAAGCTGGATGTACCTGCTTCCAAGCTGAAGGCCGAGATTGCCCGCATCCTCAAGGAGGAGGGTTACATCTCGAATTACAAGACCCAGGAAGAGGACGGCCAGCTGGTGCTGCGCGTGTACCTGAAGTACGGCGGCACGGAAGCGGCTATCCGCGACTTGGCGCGCATCTCTCGTCCCGGCTGCCGTGTGTACATTGGCCACGACGAGATCAAGCGCGTACAGGGCGGCCTTGGCATCTCGATTATGACCACGCCCAAGGGTGTGATGACCGGCCGTCAGGCGCGTCGCGAAGGCGTGGGCGGGGAACTTTTGTGCGAAGTTTGGTAAAGCAGCTATCAGCTATCAGCCGTCAGCTTTCAGTTTGCGGCTTGGAGCGGAAAGCTGTTACGGGCTGCAGTGGAACGAAGGAACGAGTGGGCTGAAAGCTGAGAGCTGAAGGCTAATAGCTGTTCTTCGGGACTCGCAAGCCAGATGAAGGATTGAATCGATGTCGCGAATTGGAAAGAAGCTGATTCCGCTGCCCGCGGGCGTCAAATACAAGGTCGAGGGCAACACGGTTGTGGTAGAAGGGCCCAAGGGCAAGGTCTCGGCGCTGATCGCCGAGGGCATCACTCTGGAGACCAAAGACGGCGTGTTGCACGTCAACCGCGAGAACGACAAGCAGGCCGCAATGCATGGGCTGACGCGCTCGCTGGTTGCCAACGCCGTGCAGGGCGTCACCACCGGTTGGAAGAAGGAACTGGACATTGTCGGCATCGGCTATCGCGCCGAGCTGAAGGGCAAGGGTATGGTGGTCTTTACGCTGGGCTACTCGCACCCGATTGAGTTTCCGCTGCCCATGGGCATCGATGTGGCCATCGACCCCAAGCAACTTCATCTGACCATCTCCGGCATCGACCGGCAGAAGGTGGGCCAGGTGGCAGCCGATATGCGTTCGCTGCGCAAGCCCGATCCGTACAAGAACAAGGGCGTACGCTACAGCGACGAGAAGCTGAAGAAGAAGGCCGGCAAGACAGGCGCAAAGTAAATCAACCGAACGGGGACGCAGGGCGACTCCGCTGATAGGAACGAGAGACCATGATTACGCAGACCAAGAGAAACGCAATCCGCCAGCGCATTCACCAGCGCATTCGCCGCAAGCTCGCCGGAACCGGTGAGCGGCCGCGGCTCAATGTCTACCGCTCGCTGAATCACATTTACGCGCAGGTGATCGACGATCAGAAGGGCGCGACGCTGGTTTCGGCCTCGACCATCAAGATGAAGACCGGCGGCAACATAGCTGCGGCCAAAGAGATTGGCAAGGCCGTGGCCGAGCTGGCCGTCAAGCAGGGGATCAAGAAGGTGGTCTTCGATCGCGGCGGCTACCTCTATCACGGGCGTATCAAGGCGTTGGCCGACGCGGCCCGCGAGGCAGGCCTGGAGTTTTAATAGGGAATAGGGACTAGGGACTAGTCGCTATCAGCTCAAAAAGAGACGAGAGAGCAATGACGATCTTGAAGAAGAAACTCGATGCCAACCAGTACAACCTGAAGGATCAGGTGGTGGCCATAAATCGCGTGACCAAAGTGGTCAAGGGCGGCAAGAATATGTCGTTTGCGGCGCTGGTGGTGGTGGGCGACCCTGCCGCGGGCGTGGTGGGCCACGGTTCCGGCAAGGCCAAGGAAGTTCCCCAGGCGATTCGCAAGGGGATCGAGTCGGCCAAGAAGAATCTGGTGCATGTCAACCTGACCGACACCTCGATTCCGCATCTGGTGCTGGGCCGCTACGGTGCCGGCCAAGTGCTGCTGAAGCCTGCACCAGAAGGCACAGGCGTGATTGCCGGCGGCGCGGTGCGCGCGGTGATGACCTCGGTTGGGGTGCAGAACGTGCTGACTAAGAGCCTGGGTTCGCCCAACCCGCACAATGTGGTCAAAGCTACATTTGATGCATTGATTCAGTTGCGCGACAAGGCAGAAGTGGCCAATATGCGCGGCAAGTCCGTGGAGGAGCTATAAGCCATGGCGAAGATCAAGATGATCAAGATTCAGTATTACCGCTCCAAGAACTCCACGCCGGTCAAGCACCGGCTGGTGGTCAAGGGGCTGGGCTTAACGCGCCTCAACCAGATCGTCGAGCGCGTCGATAACGAGTCCATTCGCGGCATGGTCAAGGCCATTCCGCATCTGGTCAGGATTCTGGAAAGCTAGTTTCAGGCTGTCAGTTCTCAGTCCGGGCGGTTTTTTGCTGAGAACTGAAGACTGACAACTGCATTTACGCGAGTCGGCGGGGACCAACCTTACCGGCGCTATAGCGAGGAAAAGATGGCAACGAGAAACTTATCGAATTTACGCGCGCCCCGCAAGGCCAACACTGGGCGCAAGCGTGTCGGGCGCGGTATGGGATCCGGCATGGGCAAGACCTCGGCTCGCGGCCACAAGGGCCAGGGCCAGCGCACCGGCACCAGCATGATGCGCGGCTTTGAGGGCGGCCAGATGCCGCTGCATCGCCGCCTGCCCAAGCGCGGCTTCACCAACATCTTCCGCACCGAATATACGGTGGTGAATCTGGACCGCTTGGCGGAGCACATCGAGGGTCTCAAGCTCACCGAGATCACCGTGGACGACTATAAGAAGCTGGGTCTGGCGTCGAGCAAGAAGGTGCTGATCAAGATTCTCGGCTCCGGCGAGTTGACCACGGCGCTCACCATTCACGCGCACAAGTTTTCCAAGTCGGCTGTCGAGAAGATCGAAAAAGCCGGCGGCAAGGCCGTTGTCTTGGGCGGCGAGGCGACTGTGGCACCCAAGGGAAAATTGCTTTCAAAGGCATCGAAGTAGAGAGCCTGGATACCTGGCAGCAGTTGGCGGGACAGACAAGGCCCAGCGCAAGTAAGATGGTCATGGCAACGATTCGAGGGCCGGTAAAGGCCCTGAATGAAGCGGATAACCAATCATGCTAGAAAAGTTTCTGAATATCTTCCGGATTCCCGATCTGCGCAAGCGAGTGCTGTTTATGCTCGGCATCCTGGCCATTTATCGCTTGGGTGCGTGGATACCCACACCAGGCGTCGACACCGCCAAGCTGGCGCAGATGTTCGACCAGCAGGGCGGCTCTGCGCTGGGCTTGATGAATCTCTTCGGCGGCGGTAACCTGCGTCGCATGACGATCTTCGCTCTGGGTATCATGCCCTACATCACGGCTTCAATCATCTTTCAATTGCTCACTGTGGTATATGAGCCGCTGGCGCGCATCCAGAAGGAAGGCGAACTGGGGCGGCGCAAGATCACGCAGTGGACTCGCTACATGACCGTGCTTCTGGCGGCGGTGCAGTCGGTCGGCATTGCGCTGATGCTCACTCGTGGCGGCATGGTGCTGAATCCGGGCATCGGCTTCATTCTGATGACGGTGCTCACGCTGACCACCGGCACGGCCTTCATCATGTGGCTGGGCGAGCAGATTACCGAGCGCGGCATCGGCAACGGCATGAGCCTGCTGATCTTTACCGGCATCATTGCCGGACTGCCCCGCGGCGTGATTGATCTGCTGCAAATGGTCCAGACCAACAAGTGGGGTCCGTTTACCATTGTCGTCGTGGCGCTGTTGGTAGCGGGCATGGTCGCGGTGGTGGGCTTCATCGTCTTTGTGGAACGCAGCGAGCGTCGCATTCCCATCCAGAGCGCAAGGCGCATCGTTGGTCGGCGCATGATGGGAGGCCAATCCAGCCATTTGCCGCTGAAGGTCAACTCCGGCGGCGTGATGCCGGTCATCTTCGCGGCTTCGATTCTCTCGGCTCCGCTGATGCTTCGGCAGACAGAGTTTGTTACTAACAGCAGCTTCTGGCTGCGCATTATTGATGCGCTGGCACCCGGCGAACCATGGTATGAAGCCCTTTACATCCTTGCTATCATCTTCTTCGCCTACTTCTACATTTCCATCGTGATGAAGCCGGACGACATTGCCGACAACTTTCGCAAATCCGGCTCATTCATCCCTGGAATCCGTCCCGGCAAGAGGACCTCGGACTTTATCAACGACATTCTGACCCGCATCACACTGGTTGGTGCCATCTATCTCATCATTATTTCGCTGGTGCCCACCTTCCTGATCTCAGGTATTCACTTCGACCATATCTGGTTCATCGGTCGGTTTTTTGAGAGCTTGCCTGTATGGACTACGCGTGGCCTGGGCGTCAACTTCTACTTTGGCGGAACCTCGCTGCTGATTGTGGTGGGTGTGGCCATGGATACTGTCAACCAGATCGAATCGCAGTTGATTATGCGTCATTATGACGGCTTTTCGCCGCGATCTGGTCGCATTCGTGGAAGGAAAACCTGGTAATGTCTTCTGAAACAACAGTTAATTCAGGCCGGGAAGAGGGTCGGAAGACCGCTCCCGGCCCCATTCTTTTACTCGGCGCGCCGGGAGTGGGCAAGGGCACCCAGGCCAAGGAGCTGATCAAGGTCTGGGGAATTCCGCAGATTTCGACCGGCGACCTGCTGCGCGGCAATGTGGCGCAGGGAACCGAACTGGGCAAAACCGCCAAGGAGATCATGGGCCGCGGCGATCTAGTTCCGGATTCGCTGGTCAACGAGATGGTGGCGGTGCGGCTCACCCAGCCGGATACTGCTAATGGCTACATTCTGGACGGCTTCCCGCGCACCCTAGTGCAGGCAGGCTGGCTGGATGGCCGTTTGGCGGAGCGGGTCGGCGGACTGCCGGTTGTTGCTGTCAGTATTCAAGTGGACTATAATCAACTCTTGCGCCGTATCACCGGACGCAGGAATTGTCCTGTCTGCCAATGCATTTATAACGTCTACGGCAAGCCTCCCGCAAAAGAGGGCTTTTGTGATGTGGACGGTGCAGCGCTGGTGCAGCGAGCCGACGACACGGAGAAGGTCTTTGCGGAGCGTATGCGCGCTTACGAGGCCTTGACCGCGCCGGTGGTGGAGCATTATCGCGCTCAGGGGCGCTTTGCGGAAGTGGATGGAGACCGGCCGATTGCAGAGATTGCTGCCGGAATTGTTACCGCTGTCGGCAGGTTGCGCGGGTAGCGCGGCCGGACGGTGGGTTTTTGCGTGTAGCTGAAAGCTGGTTGAGTGGCGGTTGTAATCAAGTCGGCCAAGGAGATCGAGAAGATGCGCCGCGCGGGCGAGGTGGTTCGCGAGGTGCTTGAGTTGGTGCGGGGGCTGGTGAAGCCGGGTGCCACGACACTCGATCTGGAGAAGGCGGCTGAGGCGCGCACCCTGAAGTTAGGCGCCAAACCGGCATTCAAGGGCTATCACGGGTATCCCTGTGTGCTTTGCACCTCAGTCAACAGCGAGGTGGTGCACGGCATCCCGTCGGCCAAACGGCTCCTCAAGGAAGGGGAGATCGTTTCAGTTGACTATGGGGCATTTGTAGAAGGTTACTGCGGAGACGCGGCCATCACCGTGCCGGTGGGCGAGAAGATTGACCCGAAGACGGCGCGGCTGCTGGAGGTGACCGAGGCGTCGCTGAGGGCGGCGATTGGCGTGGTGAAGCCGGGGGCGACCCTGGGCGATGTGGGCTTTGCGGTGCAGAAGGTAGTTGAAGCCGCGGGGTTTTCGGTGGTGCGGGATTTTGTGGGTCACGGCATCGGCGTACATATGCACGAAGATCCGCAGGTGCCGAACTTCGGTGAGGCCGGCCACGGCATGAAGTTGAAGGCTGGCATGGTGATCGCCATCGAGCCGATGGTGAATGCTGGCAAGCACGACGTGATGGTGCTGAGTGACGGCTGGACGACCGTCACTGCGGATGGAAGTATGAGCGCTCATTTTGAGCACACGGTGGCGGTGACCGCGACCGGAGCAAGAATCTTAACCGAGTAGCACGCTCGGGCAAACAGGCCGGGGGCGATGGATGCGCCGGCGGAAGTGGAATGCGGTTTGTCGAAAGAAGACATGATCGAGGTCATGGCGGTGGTTGTCGAGACGCTGCCCAATGCCATGTTCAAGGTCAAGCTGGAAAACAATCACGAGGCGCTGACCCATGTCTCGGGGAGGATGCGCAAAAACTTTATTCGCATTCTGCCGGGTGACCGCGTGGCCGTGGAGTTGAGTCCCTACGACCTCAATCGCGGGCGGATCGTTTACCGGTACAAGTGACAGTGAACAGTGGTCAGTGAACGGCTGGAAGCTGGCGGCTGAAAGTTTCAAGGAAGGGCAGTAACCAATGAAAGTACGTGCATCAGTCAAAAAGATTTGCGTGAAATGCAAGGTCATCACCCGCCGCGGTGTGGTGCGTGTGATCTGCGAGAACGCAAAGCACAAGCAGCGCCAGGGCTAGTCGAGGCTGGTAGAACGCGGAAGGCTCCACGGCAGGCGACAGATTACAGGTGACAGGTTGTAGCACCCAGGGCTGGGAATCAACTGTCATCTATAACCTGACCCCTGAAAGAGGCTAGTTAGCCTGAGTCAAGGCTTGCGATGAACCTCTGGAGATTTGCCGCATTACCTGTGCGAACCGGCGTTTGGCCGGAGGCACACAACCGCAGTCAAAAGGAATTCAGATGGCACGTATTGCTGGCGTCGATCTGCCGCGCAACAAGCAGGCACGCATCGCGCTTACATACATCTTTGGCATCGGGAATCCGCGCGCGCTCACGATTCTGGCGAAGGCGAATGTAGACGCCTTCAAGAAGATCCAGGATTTGGGCGAGGACGAGGTCAACCGCATTCGCCAAGTGATTGAGGACGAAGGAAACGTCGAGGGCGACCTGCGCAAGGACGTCCAGATGCACATCAAGCGCCTCATCGACATTCAGAGCTATCGCGGCACACGTCACCGGCGGGGTCTGCCGGTGAACGGCCAGCGCACCCACACCAACGCCCGCACCCGCAAGGGCCCGCGCAAGGGCACCATTGCCGGCAAGAAGAAAGCGACGGGTAAAACATAATGGCCAAAGCAGAGCAGAAGGCCGGCAAGGCCGGCAAGAACAAGAAGTTCAAAAAACGCGAACGCAAAAATGTGCCATTCGGCATTGCGCACGTGCAGGCGACATTCAACAACACCATCGTCACCATCACCGACCAGGTGGGCAATACGCTGAGCTGGAAGAGTTCGGGTTCGCTGGGCTTCCGCGGCTCGCGCAAGGGCACGCCCTACGCGGCGCAGCAGGCAGCCTCGAATGCCGCCAGCATGGCGCGTGATCACGGTCTGCGCGCGGTCGATGTGCGCGTCTCCGGACCGGGTTCGGGCCGCGAGTCGGCGATCCGCGCCCTGGCTGCCGCCGGCATCGAGGTGCGCACCATCCGCGACGTGGCGCCGGTGCCGCACAATGGCTGCCGACCGCCGAAGCGGCGCAGAGTGTAAGTACAGCTTTCAGCCGTCGGCTATCAGTTGTCAGCCTGTCTGGTTGCTAACTGAAAGCTGAGGGCTGATAGATGAAAGCTAACAAGGGCCGGGACGAAGCGTCCCACGCAGTGATTAACTGCTGGCTCAAGCCAGGAAAGCTCATGGATGCAAGACGAGCTGAAAGCTGAGAGCTAATAGCTGATAGCTGTTTCACGCGTAAACCGGCCGTCATCCGAAGTCAGGAGAAGAAATGGCACGTTATACCGGAGCAGTCTGCCGCCTTTGCCGTCGCGAGGCGACCAAACTTTTTTTGAAGGGCGCGAAATGCGCCTCTGACCGTTGCCCGCTGGAGAAACGCAACTTTCCTCCCGGCATGCACGGCAAGGATCGCAAGGCCAAGATTGTGGGCTACGGCCTGCAACTGCACGAGAAGCAGAAGGCCAAGCGCATGTACTTCACGCTGGAGAGCCAGTTTCGCGAGTACTACGAGAAGGCCAACAAGGCCGCCGGCGTCACCGGCGAGCTGTTGATTCAGCAGTTGGAGCGCCGTCTCGACAATGTGGCCTTTCGGCTGGGCTTTGCCATCAGCCGACGTCAGGCTCGCCAGGTGGTTCGTCACGGCCATGTCGAAGTCAACGGCCGCAAGGTCAACATTCCTTCTTACCAGGTGAACGCGGGCGACGAGATCAAGGTCCGTGACGCCGCCAAGAAGCTGGTTATCATCGAGCAGGGCGCGCAGTATGCCGCGCAGAACCCTGTGCCGGTGTGGCTGGAAGCTAACTTTGAAAATCTTTCGGGCCGTGTGCTGCATCTGCCCAAGCGCGTAGACGTGAACCTGCCCATCAATGAGCAGTTGATCGTCGAATTGTACAGCAAGTAGCAGTGAACAGTAGTCAGTGTTCAGTAATTGCCCGACGAGAGCCTTAACTGACCACTGACAACTGACAACTCAACACGAAGGAGAACTTGCGCGGCCGCCGCAAAATGCATCGCGACGCATAGCCCGCGCGGGAAACGAGAGACAGATATGCTTTGGAGAGGATTTCAAAAACCCAAGCGTTTGGCGGTTGATGCCGAGACGCTTACCAACACTTACGGCAAGTTCAGCGCCCAGCCCTTTGAGCGCGGCTTTGGCACCACCATCGGCAACGCGCTGCGTCGGACTCTGCTGAGTTCCATTGAAGGCGCCGCAGTCACTGCGATTCGCATCGAGGGAGTGCTGCACGAGTTCCAGTCCATCAGTGGCGTGGTTGAAGACGCGACCGATATTATTTTGAACCTCAAGCAGGTTCCCTTCAAGCTTGCCGGCGAGGGACCCAAGGCGCTGTATCTGCGCGCTGACCAGCCGGGAGTCGTCACCAGCGGCATGATTGAGGCCGATGGTGACGTTGAAATCCTCGACAAGAATATCTATATCGCCACACTCTCCGAAGGCGGAAAGCTGGACATGGAGATGCGCCTCAAGCGTGGCCGTGGCTATATCTCCGCCGACAAGAATTTTGACGCCGACCTGGGCATTGGCTTTATTCCTGTGGACTCGGTCCACTCGCCGGTGCGGCGCGTCAACTATGTGGTGGAAGCCGCTCGCCTGGGCCAGATCACCGACTATGACAAGCTGGGCCTGGAAGTGTGGACCAACGGGGCCGTGCTGCCTGCCGACGCCGTCGGCTTGGCCGCCAAGCTGCTCAAGGACCACATGAACATCTTCATTAACTTCGAGGAGGAGATCGAGGCCGAGGGCCGCGGCGACGATAGCCGCTCCATGCTCCGCAACGACCACCTCAACCGCTCGGTGGAAGAGCTGGAGTTGAGCGTCCGCAGTTACAACTGTCTGAAGAACGCAAATATTCAGTCCATCGGCGAACTGGTGCAAAAGACCGAAGCCGAGATGCTCAAGACCAAGAACTTCGGACGAAAGAGCCTGAACGAGATCAAGGAAATCCTCGCCCAGATGGGCCTCTCGCTGGGCATGAAGATCGACGAACTGGGCAATGCCGTGCCCGGACCCACCAGCATTCCTCCCGCCACTGCACTGGCTGCCAACTACAGCCACTACGACGACGAAGACGAGCCGCTGGACTCCGTGGACCTGCAACTGCCTACCGAGACAGAGAACTTTTAAGAACAGGGACTAGGGACTGAGGGACTGAGGGACTGAGGGACTAACAAGCCGATTACGCGCTTTTTATCCATAGTCCCTGGTCTCTGAGTTCCTCAGTCACTAGCAGAAAGAGAGTTTCACCATGCGCCATCGCAATGCAGGATTCAAGCTCGGACGCAACACCAGCCATCGTCGCGCTCTCTTGCGCAACCTGGTTACGTCCGTCATTCTCGAAGACCGCGTCGAGACCACCGTGACCAAGGCCAAGGCCGTCCGGCCGCTGGTTGAAAAGATGATCACCCTGGGCAAGAACGGCGATCTGCACTCGCGCCGTCAGGCCCACAGCTTTCTCATGACCGACAAGTCCGTCGAGCGGCTCTTTGACACCGTGGCCCCGCGCTACGGCGACCGACAGGGCGGCTACCTGCGCATCGTCCGCACCGGCTTCCGCAAGGGCGATGGCGGCGAAAAGGCCTTTATCGAACTGCTCGGCGCGGAAAAGCAGCTTGACGCCAAGCGCAAAAAACGCGACGAGATCAAGGCAAAAAAGCGCGCCGATCTGGAAAAGCAGATGGAAGAGGCGAAGACCGAAGAACTCAAGGAAAAGGAAGAGGCAGCCGCGTAGGACGGTTTTCGGCGGCTATCCTTTGTTTGCATCGCACAGACGGGCGCATCCCCAGCCGGGATGCGCCCGTCTTTGCCTTAGGCCAAGGTTATCCTGGATAGTCGGCAATTAAATGCTTTGTAATCAAGATTTTTCCTCTCCACCTTGTCCTTGTATTCTAGGTTCGCGCATTACCAATGGCGTACCCAAAGACAAATGGCTTGTGATACAATCCATGCCGGGTGCGTCTATGGCTCATCCGAGTCCAGGCGTGACTCGGATCAGTGGCACTGGTATCTCGCTGGCAGGGGCATGAGGGGCGGAGATCGATGAGGATTCTGAGAGACGAAAGCGGACAGACGTCAATGTTTGTGGGCATGGTCGTGGGTTTGGTTCTGCTTGGATTTGTCGGGTTTGCAGTCGATGTGGGCTATGTGTACAACATGAGGAGGCAGGCGCAGGCCGCCGCCGATGCTGCCGCCATGGCCGCCGCTGAAGAGTATTCGTCGGGAAACTCCATCACTTCCACGCAGGTTACCAATGCGGCCAATGCCGCTGCCACAATCAATGGATTCAACACTAGCTTGGCAAACAATCCCGCCACAGTGGCCCTGAGTACATCCGGGTCGGGAATTCTCTCCGATGCGACAACCCCCACGCCTTCTACCTGGGTGACCGCGGTTGTCAGCCAGCCGATATCGACGCCGTTCATTGGTGCCATCAGTCGAGGTAGCAACTGGAAATCCATGTCGGTCTCCGCTTCGGCCACTGCGGCCTGTTGCACGGCGGTTTCGGCCTGCAATTGTCTGGGTCCACCGGGAGGAACCGGAACGGTTTTCAGCATCAGCGGCGGTTCCACGTTTACCACCGTCAACCCCAACGGCAAGCAATCCTGCGGAGTCACCGCCAACTCCTCCAGCAGCACCGCCTTTGCCATCTCCGGAGGTGCCAATATGTGCGCCTCTTCGCTGGCCGCTGTCTCGTCGAATTGGTACTCCACATTTCAGCCGGAGATTGCCAGCACGGGCTCGACCGTGTGCAGTGGCGCAACCATCAAGCAGGGAGCGAGTGGTTGTACCGCGAACTTTACTACGCCCACAAAGCCAGCCTCGCTTACCAGTTGCGCCGCCAGCCCTTTGAGTGGGGGCTATGATCTTGCCGCCAACAGTCTGAACTCAAATAACTACAACGGCGACTACATCCTGCCCTTCAATAACTTCTACAAGTGCGGAGATTTTCACTGTAATACGCTGATACCGAATGATCAGGTTGTGGCTGCCAGTGGGACGAACAATGTCTGCTACTCCGGGCTTGATCTCAGCGACGCCCAGGAAGTGGTTTTTTCTTCAGGCTATACCTACTTTATCAGCGGAGATTTCACCACCGGTGGAGGTGTAGCAATTAGTGGAAACAATGTCACCTTCGTAGTCTCAGGAAATTTGAATGTATCCAACGGAACGACGATCAGCCTGACCGCGCCGACGGCCAGCGACGGCAACCCAGGCGTCTTGTTCTATGTGGGCGGCACCACGATTTCCATTACCGGCGGCTCCAATGTTGCGCTCAAAGGGATTATTTCTGGTTCCAACGCGGCGGCCACGCTGAACGGCGGCACCTTTACATCAGGAGAGCTGGACTTCGATGTCAAGTCGCTCAACATCACCGGCGGCGCAACCCTGGATAGTTATGCCAGTTCGCTGCTGGTGAATGGAGCCGGGAGTTCGTCTCCCGGACCTGGAATCTTGACGCAGTGAGGGGATGAGAGATGAGCCGAGCGATCACTGATGATATTCGCGGGTGCTGGAAGGGTATTCTGGCTCGCTGTGCTGGTTTGCTGGGTGAAAGCGGTCAGGCGCTCGTGGAGAATGCGCTTGTGATAAGCTTCCTCGGCATTCCTCTGCTGTGCGGAACCTTCGATATGGCGACGTTGATCTACGGCAACATCGAGGTTGCCAACGCCGCTCACGCGGGTGCTATCTACGGAATGCTAACCGTGGCGGACGCGACCGACACCACCGGCATCACGAATGCCGCTGAAGCTGAATTGAAGCCTGACTTTGCCGCCGCCATCACCGCTGGCACCGTGATCGTGACTCCGAGCATCTTTTATGTCTGCTCCAACGCGCAATCCATAACGAAAACGGGAAACAGCTACGGATTCACCACAACCTATTCCACATTGACTGCTGCCAGAGCAGTCTGTGCCTCCGGTACGGCTACCAATCATCCTCTGGAATATATTCAAGTGCAGGTGCAGGCACCATTAACGCTTCCTTTCCATTGTTGCGGATTGCCGAATCCTGTTACTCTGAGCAGCACATCCATGGCGGAAGTGGAGGATTTACCATGATTGGCCAAAGAAGATTCCGGTGGTGGCGGCGTTTGGCGCACGGCGAGGAGGGGCAGTCGATGGTTGAATTTGGGTTGGCCATCATCCCCATGGTTGTCTTCGTCGTGGGAGTTATGCAGGTGTGCCTTGCAGCCTACACGCATGAATACATCTCCGAGCTTGCGCGGGAAGGCAGCCGCTATGCCGCATTCCATGGCAGCAACTGCATTCTGTCTTCCGGTGGCTCCTGTACGGTGACGGATACCACGGGCAGCGCCTACGGCTCGTTTCCCAGCGTCGATAATTATGTGAAAGGGATCGGCTTGCCGAATCTCGGCGGCGGCTCGGTGAACGTGGTTACAACATATCCTGGTGCCAATGGCGAGGCTCCCGGCGGGACTCCGCCCGACACAGTGAAGGTAGTGGTCACCTATGCATTTCCCTACAATATTCCCCTGATGCCGAAGAAAACATTAACCATGTCCAGCACATCCACCATGACCATTGTCCAGTAGGGGCTGTTGGTCGCCATGCCGCCGCGGGACTGAAGGGTTAGTCTGCCCGAATTAGTTGCCGGGGCTTGAAGAGTCGCAGATAAATATAAAGCGCAAGTTGCAGCGCGATGACCCCAGAGCAATCCAGAAGCACATCCCAGGGCGAAGCGGTGCGGTTGGGAAGATAGCTCTGGTGCAGCTCGTCGACGCTTGCTAACAGGGAGGTTCCCAGCAGTGCCAGAAAGGCGTCCTCTAAAAAATTGGAGTAAGGCAGTGTCATCCACCAGGCGCGCAGCCATGCCATGCCGATAAAACCGTAGCCCACAAAGTGCCCGGACTTGCGGATCAGATGATGAATGACTTCCCAGCGCGCGTTGCTGACGGTTCCGAAGAGACTCTCCCAGAGCCAGCGCAACGGCCTGCTGGTGTGGTCGCTGCCAAAGGCTTCCGTGGATTCGATAGCGATGATACCGACGCCGATCACCACCGGGAGCCATGCGTTCATCCAGAATTTGCCGCCGCGTTCACTACACGGCATAAGATTTGGGAAGGTCACAAATCGATTCTAATTCACAAGTGTTCAAGACGGCATGGTACTAAGCTACGATCCACGGCCCAGCAGGGAGTCTCCGCCTACCGCGAGCAGGAGCGGGGCCGGTTTTCCCCAATTTCTTCGTTGCTCGTCGCTCCAGTCACCCGTTACGGCGCGCGCCTCGCGCCTCGAACTGAGGAAAATTGGCTCCCGTCGCCACCGTCCTAGGTATTGTTAACAGGCCCTGAGCTGCCACTTGCAAAAGCGGAACAAAAGTGTAGAATCAGAATATTGAAACAGGGGTGCTCCGCGAAAGTGGGGCTGAGAGATACCCTCGAACCCGATCCGGATAATACCGGCGTGGGAAGCTTTCCAATTCTGGCAGCCATCTTCCTCGAATCAGCGTGAGTTCTCTTGTTTCATGAAATTTGGAAACAAGGGGAGTTCATGCTCAGTTACGCCGCCGCTCGACCCATCCGCATCTCATCTTTGTCCGCATTGCTGCTCATCTGCATGGCCGCATTCGTCAGCGCCAAAGCGCAAAGTCCCGCGACCGCTCCCGCCGACACAACTCCGCCCCCCGCGCCCAAGATTCCCCGCGTGACCACGACAGTCGTGGTGCATAGCGATACAGATGCGTATCTTCCCGAAGCTGTCACGGTGGGCACGCTGGACGGCGCGACGCTGCTGGAGACGCCGCTTTCGGCGACAGTGGTTACGCGTGATCTGCTCAGCGATCAAGGCGCGCGCCTGCTCTCTGATGTGGTGAAGAATGATGCCTCTGTCGGCGACGATTACGTGCCGGTGGGCTACTACGGCGATTTTACGATTCGCGGCTTCACCATCGATCTGGCCACAGGCCTCCAGATCAACGGCATGACCATCGCCGGCGAGCAGGATGTGCCGCTGGAAAACAAGGAGCGCGTCGAGTTTCTCAAAGGCATCGCCGGCGTGGAGAGCGGCGTGGCCTCGGCCGGCGGGCTTGTCGATTACGTGACCAAGCGGCCGGCAGTGGTCAAGGCCGTCGATCTGGCAGCCGATCATCGCGGCAGCGCGTTTGGAGCCGTCGATCTCGGCCATCTCTTCGGAAGCCGCAAGCAGGTGGGCGCGCGCGTGAATCTGGCCGGTGAAAATATCGCGAGTTACATGAACGATACCAACGGCTGGCGCGCAATGGGGGCGGGCGCGGGCGATTGGAGAATCAACTCGAAAACAATTTTGAAGGGTGACTTTGAGTACCAGCACAAGGTGGAGCGCGACGGCAGCGGTTATCAGTTGCTGGGCGGAGAGACGGTACCGAATATAAATCAGATCTACAGATCGACGATGCTGGGTGACCAGCCCTGGGGTCTGCCTGACACATACGACACTTTCAATACCGGCGCGCGGCTGGATTACACGCTGTCAAAGAACTGGCGGGCTTTTGCCGCGGCGAGTTATAGCCACTCGCTGATACAAGATAACGTGATTTACGCGTATGGTACGTCGCTCGATCCGGTAACCTTAATGCCGAATTGCCCCAACGCACCCGACGCGGTTGCATATTTCTTCTGTCCAGCAGTTCCCGGCGTAACCGACGGCGGCGACTATGGCATCTACGACTACCGCAATCCGAACGAACTGCGCATCGATGCACAAGCCGAGGCGATGATTACCGGCCACATCAAGACCGGAGCTATTACGCAAGACGTGACCGGCGGCGGAACTCTCTTTCTGCGCAGCGTACAGCAACCCGGATTTAATACATACGCGAATCCATCACTTGGCAATATTCAAGATGGTGCGGTCTACGCATACATTGGCTCGGAAAACATCTACGATCCCATCACTGCCTTTCCTATCGAATCGCCGCTGCAATCCGCCGGTCCGCGCAGGCTATGGATGGATAGCCGTCAATCCTCCGCCGTGGTGCAGGACCGGATTCATCTGCCGGGACACATTCAATTACTCATCAGCGGACGCGAAGATTCGCTGCGCGATCATAACTACTCGGCAGTCGCAACCACGCCCTGCACTGCCACTAATCCCAATCTACCGGGACCGGCGAATGATCCATGCCCGACAACCTACGACGCGTTCAACAATCCGATTTACTCCGTTCCCACTTTGCCACATGACACTAATCAACACATCTGGCTGCCGCAATACGCAGTTACTTTCAATCCAGTGAAGAGCCTTACGCTTTACGGTAACTACGGCGTGATGCTTTCGCTGGGTCCGCAGGCACCGTGGTGGGTGGATAACGCAAACCAGTTTCTCAATCCGTTTCTTACGCGTCAGACAGAGGTCGGCGCAAAGTATGAACCAGGCCAGCGCATCTTGCTGACGACGGCGCTCTTTCATATGCGCGCGCCGTTCTTCTATCCCAAAACGCTTTCGGGGGCCGACAGCTTTTGCCTCACCGGAAATTCCGGCGATCAATGCTTTGAATCCGATGGCCGCGAAACGCACGACGGCATTGAGCTGAACGCGGAGGGCAAGGCGACAAGCAGGATGCGGCTGACGGCTTCAGCAACGGCGATGCGCGCGATTTCTAATGATTCCAGCACACCGTCATACAACAACAAGCAAATTATCAACGTGCCGCACCTGCACACCACGGTCTTTGCCGACCTCACAGTGCCACGCATGCGCGGGCTGCACTTAATGCCGGGATGGAGCTTTACGGGCCGCAAGGAAGCAACGCGAGACGATGCGGTGAGCGTACCGAGCTATAACATCATCAACTTCGGCGCGCGTTACACTTTGGGCGGCAAACAGGGCCGCGTGACCTTCCGCATCTACGCGAATAACATCACCGACAAGAAGTATTGGAGCGACACCGGCGCTAGTTACGGTGATACATTCCTCTGGTTGGGCGCGCCGACCACGGTTCGGCTCTCGGCGCACTACACTTTCTAAGTAAGCAGTGGACGGGCGAGCGATGAGCACAACGGCAACAACGCACGGCATGGACGGGAGGTTGGTGGAAGCCGATTGGCCGCCGCTGACGCTCGCCGAGACGCGCATGCTGCTTGCGGGTTTTCCTGAATGCGGCGAAGCAGTCGAAATTCTTTCTGTAAGTCCGCGGCCATTTTCCGCAGCCAGCGTGGTGGCCGCGGGCGGCGGACGCGTCTTCGTCAAGCGCCATCACCGCACCGTGCGCGACCGCGAGGGATTGCTGGAAGAGCATCGCTTTATGCGGCATCTACGCGGGCATGGCGCGCCGGTGCCCAGCGTTTTTGCCGATGCTTTCGGCGAGACGGCGATTGAACGCGGCGAGTGGAGTTACGAGGTGCATGAAGTACCCGCGGGCGTGGACGCGTATGAGGACGCGCTTTCGTGGACGCCGTTTCGCTCGACGGCGCATGCGCGCTCGGCGGGAGCGACACTGGCGCGACTGCATCTAGCCGCGCAGGAATTTGACGCGCCGCGCCGCAAGACGCGCCCGCTGGTGGCAGGCTTTACAATTTTTGCGACACAAAATCCCGAGGAAGCGATGGATGAGTATTTGGCCGCGCGGCCCGCTCTGTCCAATGATGCTGTAACACGAGAATGCTGTGAGCAATCGCTCGAATCGATTGCGCCTTTTCATGCCGAACTGAGGCCGCTGTTGACGGCGCTTAAGCCGTTGTGGACGCACAATGATCTGCACGCATCGAACCTTTTGTGGAGCGATGAAAGCAACAACGCGCGAGCCGTGGCAGTGATTGACTTCGGCCTCGCCGATCGCACCAACGCAGTGCATGATATTGCCATCGCCATTGAACGCAACATCGTGGAGTGGCTTGCATTGCGCGGAGAAGCGGAAGACGTTCCAGTGCATCTCGACCATCTGCAAGCGTTGCTAGACGGCTATGAATCGGTGCGTCCGCTGACTGCGGAGGAGGCTGCGGCGATGGCGCCGATGACCGCGCTCTGCCACGCGGAGTTTGCGCTGACTGAGGCGGATTATTTTCTCGGTGTTCTGCATTCGCCGGAAAATGCGCGCATCTGCATGGAAGATTATCTCGTAGGTCATGTGAAATGGTTTCACTCGGTGGGAGGGAAGAGATTGCTGAGTGCGATTCGCCATTGGGACACAACGCATGAGAGAGTTGAAGAACAATGAGTCTGGCTGCGATTTGCAAATATCTTATTCAAAACTGGCTAGAAATCATCGGCGCGTTCACAGCGTTAATAAGCATTTGGCTTACAACAAAAAGGAAGATAGCTTGCTGGCCGATTGGAATTATCTCCGATCTAGCTTATCTGGTGATTTCCTACCAGGCACATCTATTCTCATTTGCACTATTACTGGTTGGCGGTCTTCCATTAACTTTTTATGGGTGGTGGTATTGGAAACGTGGTTTGCGCGATGAGGGCGATGTGCGTGTGGTACGTCTTCCCATGCCAAAGCTGCTGATTGGCGTGGCCGCGGGAGCATTGGGCGGGTTTGCGCTGGGAGTGTGGATGAAGCACTACCATGCGTCACTACCCTATCTGGATGCCATGCTAACAAGTTATAGCATTCTGGGTGGTTGGTGGCAGGCGCGCAAGCATATTGCCAACTGGTGGCTATGGATTATTGTGGACATTGTTTATGTTGGCGAGTTTCTCTACGAGAATCTGCTGTTGACGGCCTTGCTCTATGCGGCTTTCGTAGCGCTGGCCGTTCTGGGGTTGCGCGATTGGCGGCGCGCGGCGGCAAATGTTTGAGTGACCAATTGACGAATTCCGGTCGAGGTTGATGGAATATCCATCCGTTGAGAAAAACAGGGGGGCGGAGTGTATGCTCGATAGCGAAGGAAAAACCGTCCGCGAGTCGACGGGAAAAAGACTGAAGAGCAAGAGAGGATGCGAAGGATGCGGAAATTGATGATGGCGTTGGTTGTTTTTGGAGTAACGAGCTGGGCCGCGCAGGCGCAGGTGAAGGCTCCGGCGACGGGGCTGGGGCAGCACGACTTTATGTATACCGGCGAGTCGCATCAGCGCAATATTTTCATTGTGCGCGGCGGCAAGGTTGTCTGGAGCTATAACGACGTGGACGCCAAGGGCGAGATTAGCGACTCGGTGATGCTCTCGAACGGCAACATTCTCTATGCACACCAGTTCGGCGTCAAGCTGATTACGCCGGAGAAAAAGGTGCTGTGGCACTACGAGCCGCCGGCGGGTTTTGAGGTGCATACCGCTGTGCCCATCGGCAAGGAACGCGTGCTCTACATCCAGAACGGCGACCCGGCTGTGCTGCGCGTGGTCAACATCGTGACCGGCGTAACGGAGAAGGAGATCAAGCTCAAGACCAAAATGCCACCCAGCACTCATGGACAGTTCCGCCACGCGCGGCTGACCGCGCAGGGCACGCTGATGGTGGGACACATGGACCTGAACAAGGTCTCCGAGTACGACTCCAACGGCAATGAGCTGTGGTCGTTTCCGGGCATCGGCATCTGGGGCGTGACGCCGCTCAAGAACGGCAATATGCTCATCACCGACAGCACGGGCACGCGCGAGGTGACGCGGCGCGGAGATGTGGTGTGGGCCTGGAGCAAGACTGACACGCCGCAGTACAAGTACGGCTACTTGCAAAATGCGTGGCGGCTGGCCAACGGAAACACGGTCATCAATAGCTGGCTAAATGAGTGGAGCATGGACCCCAAGGATATGGTCGGCTCAATGCAGGCCATCGAGGTGAACCCGGCCAAGCAGGTGGTGTGGGAGCTGTCATCGTGGACCGATCCCAGGCTGGGACCGGCAACGTCGATCCAATTCCTGGAACCGGGCGCGCCCGCCGAGGAAGACGTGCACTTCGGGGATATTAAATAGGAGCAGTACTGAAGATCATTGGAATCCCACCCTGGCCGCAAAAACAACAACGTGGCAAGGGTGGGGCACAATCACTTCACGGCATTTCAAACTGCGATCTCAGCTGGCAGTCCTATACTGGCTTCATGCACTTTGTCTCTGCGTCATCTCGTCATATTCTGTCAGCATTGTCTACTGTTGGACTGGTATGTGCACTGGCTCAGCCAGTTTTTGCCTGGGGCAATGGAGGGCATCGGCTGGTGAACCGGCTGGCGGCCACTTCTCTGCCCGCCGACGTGCCTGCATTCCTGCGCTCGCCGGAGGCCATCGCCGAGATTGAGTACCTCGGCCCGGAGCCGGATCGCTGGCGCTCGCCCGCCGAGCCTGAGCTGGTGGCCGCGCAAGCTCCGGAGCACTTCATCGATCTGGAGCTGGCCGACGCGTTGGGACCGTTGCCGCATCGCCGCCTGGACTTTGAGGCCAGCGTCTTCGCCTCCGGCCAGCGTCCGGAGAAGGTTGGCATGCAACCGTGGCAGACTGATGAAGTCTGGGAGCGGCTGAAGGCTGCGATGCGCGAGTATCGCACACTCTCCGCGCGCCGCGAGAACACCCGCCCCGTCGAGCAGGCGATCCTCTTTTACACAGGCTGGCTGGGGCATTACGTCGGCGACGGCTCGCAGCCGCTGCATACCAGCATCCAGTACGACGGCTGGGTGGGAGCGAATCCTCACGGCTACACGAGGGAGCGCGGGATTCATTGGCAGTTTGAAGGGCCGTTTGTGGAGGCCAACCTGCGCGAGCCGGAGGTGCGCGCCCGCATGACGCCTGCGAAGGCCATTAGCGGCAACCCCTATGACGCGTATGTGGCCTACCTGCGCCACTCCAAGACGTATGTGGAAAAGGTCTATCAACTGGAGAAGGCGGGGGGATTTGTGGGCGCGGGAACGGCTGAATCGAGAGCCTTTACCGCCGAGCGTCTTGCCGCCGGAGCCAGTATGTTGCGCGATATGATCTACACCGCATGGCTGGAGAGCGCCAAGCCGGCGCCGGATCAGAGGTAGCAGGAATCAGTTGCTCGCCTCAGCCACTGCCGGAACCCGGCGCAGCACCACGGTCAGCATGGCGGTCATCAGCACCACCGCAGGAATAGCAATCAGCAGCCATGCCAGCAGCGCATGAGCGGCCAAGCCTCCCATAAGAGAAAACACCTGAAGGGGCGACAAGTGCAGCAGCATTCTGAGTTCGATCTCACGCCCGGAGCCGAAGCCGAAGAGCCGTCCGCCCAGACGAACAAACGGCACAATCAATGCCACTTGCATGGGCATGGAGGCCCAGTTTGCCGCCTGTATGACAGGGAAATTCAAGCGCAGGGCAAGCGCTGCAATCATGCACAAAGCCGTGGTTACGCCCACCATCGGAATGCAGCCGATAGCGATTCCAAGCGCAAGCGTGAGAGCCAGCCGCTCAGGCGAGATGCCCTGGCGGAGCCATGCGGCCACCATTTGCTTGATCGAATCTGTGGAAGTGAGCGTCATCATATTCATCTTATCGGTTCGTGGGGCAAAACTTGATAGTTCTCCAATGAAACTTTGGTAAAAAATCCAAAGTCAGGCGAAAAGATGACATTTCTTTAATCAAAAAATGCCATCAGCAAGTGCGCTGACTGCTCACGGCTTGGATTCTTCCGCCACTGCGGTCTTAACAAGCGCGGCTGGCTACGCGACGATTTTGGGCACAAGCCGTTGTAGCAGTCTCGTTAGCCGCTGCTCCACTTGGCGACCGGTCTCACAAACTTCTTCGTGACTGAGCGTTGCGGCGCTCATGCCCGCGCCCAGATTAGTCACACAACTGATTCCCAGCACATCGATGCCCATGTGGCGGGCGACGATGGTCTCCGGCACGGTCGACATACCCACCAGCGTTGCGCCCAGTGCGCGGAAGGCGCGAATCTCGGCGGGCGTCTCGAAGCTCGGTCCGCTGACGGCCAGATATACGCCCTCGTCTAGCGTCTCTCCCTCGGCAGCCGCAGCTTCACGCGCCAGAGTGCGGAGCCGATTGGAGTAGGCCTCGGTCATGTCCGTAAAACGAAGGGCAACAGCGGGAAAGCGCAGAGCAGCCGGCGGAAAATTCTGGTCGGCGCACATCCGCAAAGCGAAGCGCGGCTCGTTGGGACCGACGAGAGGATTCCAGCCCATGAGGTTGATGTGGTCTTTGAGCAACACTAACTGCCCTGGGATGTAGCTCATGTGGATGCCACCGGCGGCGTTGGTCAGAATAACCGACTGAATGCCGAGCACTCCCAGCACACGCATGGGAAAGGTGACCTGCTGGGGCGTGTAGCCTTCGTAGAAGTGAACGCGGCCCTGCATCATGACGACCGGCGTCTCGCCCATGACCCCGGCAACGATGCGCCCCGCGTGGCCTTCGACGGTGGCGCGGGAGAAGTGCGGAATCTCCGCGTAGGGTACGACGACCGGCTCGGCGACCGCCTCCGCCACAGCGCCCATCCCGGAGCCAAGAATGACGGCGATGCGGGATTTGAAGGGGCGCAGCATCGCCCGCAAAAACTCGGCTGCTTCCGATACCTGGTCAAAGTAGGTCATGTCGGCGCCTGCCGTGCGCTACGCACATTCTACTGTAGTGTGGAGCACGGCGATGGTTTGGCCCGCTTCAGCGTGCTACGCAATCCCCAGATGAAACGCTGGGAAAACTCACGCGCGATTGTATGCCGGAGCCGTCTTCGATTGACTACAATAATGATCTCGAGTGTTTTCTCGATTCGGTGCGGAGGTAGCAGCGTTGCATGCGGATGCACATCAGGGTGAGTTGCTTCATGCGGACGCGCCGGTGAACGCGCCGGAGAAGCAGTTTGCGCCAAAGTGGTTTGCCGTTTACACCTCTCCCCGCCATGAAAAGCGCGTGGGGCAATATCTGAGCCAGCGAGAAATTGACCACTATCTGCCGCTATATCACGTGCAGCGCAAGTGGAGCGACGGCTCGACGGTCACGCTCGACCTGCCGCTCTTTCCCGGCTACATCTTTGTCCATATCGACCGCGGCGAGCGGGTGCGCGTGCTGGAAGTTCCGGGGGTGCTGACCTTTGTGGGCGGCACGGGAGGCCAACCGGTATCACTGCCGGAGGCGGAGATCGAAGCGCTGCGCACAGGTCTACCTCTGCGCCACGCCGAGCCGCACCCACTGCTGACGGTGGGGCAGCGGGCGCGGATTCGGTCAGGCGCGCTGGTCGGCATGGAGGGTGTGGTGGTGCGGCAGAAAAACAACCTGCGCGTAGTGCTGACCATGGACCTCATCATGCAGAGCGTCTCCGTGGAAGTGGATGCCACGGAGCTAGAGACCCTGGACGCCGCGCCAATCAGCGCTCCTACGCTTGATCCCGCGCCGCACCGCCGCACGGGAGCGGCTCGGCAAGCGCACTCTGCGCAACCCCATTGATCCTGCCCGTAATGACTGGTACGCCGTGCCCCATTTTTTCGTTGCCGGGTACCTGCGGACTAGAAGAACCCGTTGCACGAACTTGGTGCGCTGGGACTTCCACCCCACGGGCGAAGACCTTGCCGTATGGACCCCAGATCTAGGCCGCAACCTATACTCCTATCATGATAGCTTAACAGGAGGCAGAGACCCGCTCATCGCGATAGGTCGGTGGTGAGCGCGGCGCTCGGCGTGGGGTTCATCTACACTCGAAATCATGGAGACGGGCAGGGCGAGCAAGACGGCGCTGGGGGTGGCGATACGGCGGGCGGCGCATCAATTGGTGGACCTGCCGCCGGTGCTGGACGATCCGCTGGCGGTGCGGTTGGTGGGCGCGGGGTATCGCGGAAAGATGGGGCGCGCCGCGCACCGAGTGGGGCGGGATTTGCGCTGCTTTGTGGCGGCGCGAAGCCGGTATGTGGAGGATCGGCTAGCGGAGGCGGTGGCGCGGGGCGTGGAGCAGTATGTGATTCTGGGCGCGGGGTTGGAGACCTTTGCCTATCGCAATCCACACGCGGGGCTGCGAGTTTTTGAGGTGGATCTTCCGGCGACGCAGGAGATGAAGCGCGCGATGCTGGCCGCGGCGGAAATTGCGGAGCCGGAGACGCTGAAGTTTGTTCCGCTGGATTTTGAGCATCAGAGGCTGGCTGAAGAGCTGGCGGGCGCGGGCTTTGATGCTGGGCGGTCGGCGTTTTTTGGCTGGCTGGGGGTGACGCCGTACCTGACGCCGGAGGCCTTTGGCGCGACGCTACGGACGATAGCCGGATTGCCGACGGCGAGCGGCGTAGGCTTTGATTATGCGCTGGAGCCGGAGCGGCTGAACGCGGCGGGACGCACCGCGCACGATGCGCTGGCGGAGCGCGTGGCCGCAGCTGGAGAGCCGCTGCGATTATTTTTTACGCTGGAGAGGATGGAAGCGGAGCTGCGCGACGCGGGATTCACGAGCGTGGAGCAGTTGGATACCGAGCAGATGAATGAACGCTACTTCAAGGATCGCGCAGACGGGCTGAAGCTGTCTGGAGTGGGGCTTGGGATGCTGGCGACGGCGTGGGTGTGATTATGCCATGAGGATATTTTTGCGATTCCTCAGGGGCTAAAGCCCCGACATTTCCATTGTTGCGTTTCGGCACGGCTAAAGCTGTGCCCTTTCAAAGCAAGGATTCAACCATCCGTTTGAAAGCAAGGATTCTTCAGAGGTTTCTCATATCCTGACCAGCTCCTGCTGGAGGCGTCCGGTGACCCAGGCCTTGCCGGGGCGGGTGAGCATATCGACCTCGCTGCGCACACCGAACTCCGGCAGGTAGATTCCCGGCTCGACAGAGAAACAGGTATTGGGCAGCAGGCGGCGCTCGTCGCGGGTTTCGAGATTGTCAAGGTTGGCACCGGAGCCGTGAATCTCTGTGGTGATGTTGTGGCCGGTGCGATGGGTGAAAAAGTCGCCGAAGTTGGCGGCGCGTATCACGTCGCGGGCCGCGTCGTCGGCCTCGAAGCCGCATATGGCACGATTCTCGGCGAAGGCAGATTCGACTGCGTGGATGGCTGCATCGCGGGCTTTAACGACAGTGGCGAAGAGTTGCAGCTCGGTGGCAGTCGGCTCTCGCCCCACGACGCCGGTCCATGTGATGTCGTAGTAGATGCTGCCGGGTTTGTCTGCTTTGGCCCAGATGTCGATGAGAAGAAAATCGCCTGAGCGAATGGGCGAGGAGCGCTCGGCGGACGGCTCATAGTGCGAGTCGGAGGAGTTGGCGTTGACGCTGACGTTGGGACCGTCATCCCAGACGAGGCCTTCGTTGCGCATGGCTTTGCTGAGCCACTGCACATGATCGAACTCGGAGTATGCAACCGGCTTGCCGGAGGAGGGGCGCAGGCGGCGGGCAATCTTGCGCCAGCCCTCGGCGAGGATGGTGTCGATGGCCTGCTGGGCGAGGGCGTGGCTGGCCATCTGCTGCTCGGTCAGCACCGCTTCAAACTGGCAGACCAGATCGGCGGAGCTGACGATCTGCTTGCCGAGGCCGCGCAGAAATTCTACGGTTCCGGCATCGACCATGGAGACGTACATGATGGCGTTGTTGGGCGAGTATTGCATGGCGAGGGTGCGCGCATCGGCGAGCATGGACTCAAGACCGGCGGTGAGCTGCTGCCAACTGGAGTAGAGACCTTGGGAGCCGAAGAGCGCGTCCAGGCGGTTCTGCTCGATGCGATGGACGAGCTTGCGCGGCTCGCCCACGGCGGGGACAAAGTAATACCAGCGGCGCGTGACGTGCGCCTTGGGGTCGAGGCCGAGGATGCGCTGGGCGATGGGGTCGCGGTGATGATGATCGTAAAAGAGCCAGCCGTCGTATCCGGCCTCGCGGATGGCCGCCTGAATCGCTGCGAGTTTCGCTTCGGGGCTCATACCGGCATTCTACGCCGGAAGCTCGCGCGGCTCACATTATCACAATTGATTGAAGCGACAACCATGTGACGCGTCCTATTCTGCGATTGCTAAGGCGTCCATCCGCCCGCTGCGGGAATTCCCGGCGTCGTATCCGGGCGCGGATTAAACTCCCACGGCACGGGGTTGGGCAGCGACCAATCGGTCGGCGTAATCTCCAGTTGCTTGCAGCCCGCGCCGTCCGCGTGCGGAAAGTGCGTGATCTCAGCGGCGGGAATTGTGGCATACTCCGCGCTCAACGGCAGGCGCTTGCCTTGGAGGCGCAGCGTGTCAAAGGCCGAACTCATGTCGCCCACATCCGGCACCAGATCGTCCGCCGGACCCAGATTCGCCTGACCGAATTTCTGCGCGCCAATCTGCCGCGCCCACAGTTCATCCGGCAGCTCCGCGAGCGGAATCAGGCCAAACAACTCGTTTACAAATTTGATGATAGAGCTGTGCTCCGACGGCACGTGCGAGACGCCATGCGCCACCGCGTACGGCGAAATCACGATCGCCGGAATGCGCGGCCCCTGCGACAGCGGCTGCCCCGCTGCGTCATGCGAACGTACGCGCGGCTGCGCATGATCAAAAAGTCCGTCCGACTCATCATAAGTAATAATGATAGCGCTCTGGCTCCAATACGGACTGGCCGCAATGGCGTTGATCTCCTCGGCGAGTTGTGCCTCGCTGATCTGCGTATCCGAGTAGCCGGGATGATCGTTGTCACCGTTGAAGACTTGCGCCAGTTTGGGATTCGGATCCTGCGGACGCCATCCGCGAATGTTGCCGTAGCCGCCACGCAGATAAAAAACGCCCGACGCCGGCAGCCGCTTTGCAGCAACATCGTCAAAGAACCTGCTCAGCCCATGCAGATGCGCGGTCGCCAGAGGATTGTTCGCCACATAGCCGAAAAACTGCGGCGCGTTGTGATGCGCCACGTAGCCCGTGTGCGAAGCCTTCCCCTGTGCGTCGTTCATCTCGTGTTCATAGCCCTGCTGATACCAGCCCCAGTTGATCGCGCTTACGCCGTGCCCTGCGATTTTTTCAATATCCTCGCGCACATCCGGCAAATCATAGGCAGGATCGTAATCCGCAGTCGTCGTCGTTTTGATCTCGCTGCCCATGAACGAAAGCGGCAAACTCGCAAAGGTCAAATTCTTTGCGACACCGCCAAAGGGTTTCACCGCCTGCGGTTGCTTCAGTCGGTCCGCCTTGTCCAGCGGCGAACCCCAGTAAGGCTGGGGGTCGGCAATTATCGGCACACTTGAACCCACACCTTGGCCACCTGACGACGCCTGCTCCGGATGCAGCATCCACTGCGTCTCGCCACCCTGCCCGCTGATCATCGCAATCGCATTGGGTGCCGATGGACCGATGATCGTGTCCATGAAGTGATCGAAAAGCGTAAAGCGGTCGGCATAGCGCCACAGTAATGGTGCTGTGTCGCAGTCCACATGAGCCATCACTAGTTCGCCAAACTGCTTGCGCTCCAGCGTGGGTGCCTTTGACGGTTTGCCATTCGTCAGCGTCACACCTTCTTCGGTCAGCGCGTACTCCGTGTTCCGCGCCACGCCCTGCGCGTCCAGCGCAATCTTGCGCGCCACGCCCACGTGCGTGTGATTCACCGAGGCAATATCCGCCGGATAAAGCGGCACCGTTTTGCCCTTCGCATCCGTAATCGTCGACGGGATACGGAAGGGCGTAATCGACCCGATGGTTCCGTCGGTATTCACAATCGCCTGCCGAAATCCCGTCACCTGTTCGGCGGTATATGGCCCGTTCGCCCCCGCATACAATCCATCCGCGCCCGGATAACTGCCAAAATAAAAATCAAAAGAGCGATTCTCCTGGAAGAGCACAAAGACGTATTTGATCCGGCTACGAATCAACCGCATCTTCTCTGTCGGCGTAATCTTCGGCTCTTTGGCCTGGTCGATAATGTGCGTACTAACCGCTGCGCTCGAACGCGGCGCAATCGTCACTTCCGGCGGCACGGACTTCTGCTGCGCAAAGCACATCTCCGTCGCGATAAGCGCTGTTAGCGCCGCAAGTGCTCTAATGGAATTCCTGATGCGCATATTTACTAAGTTACTACGCGAGCAGATAAAATCCGATAAAATGTAATAAATTTTCTTATCCTAGGGAGTACCCATCTGAATACTTCCTCGATAAGACTGTGCAAATGCACAAAATATCTTTGTTGATTTTGCGAATGCGTCGGAGTTTTTAGCACTCAAAGTTAATACCAAGACACGACCAGCATCAGCGATGTAGATGACCTGTTCAAATGAGTTATTTGCTTCTCCGCTCTGAAATGTGTAAACGAATGCCTGCTGCTTCATCTCTGGAAGCATGATATCTTCTTCCTTGCGCACGACGGCATTCATAAAATGTTGCTAGAAACCGTCAATATCTGATTGAATATATGAGGCTGTATCCTTATCTTCTTCCTTCGGTCCTACCGGCGTTGAGCTGATGTATATCCACACATCCGACGTTTTAGCTGTCAAACCCTCTGGCAAAAAAATGCCAATCCAGGACCTTCGCTTTGCACCCATCCCTTGGGAGTATCGATCGCGATAAATCCCTGTATCGTTACGATCATATCGTGCGGATCAAAAGAGTCGGAGGTTGTTTTCTGTGCCGTGCAAGGGCTGGAAATACTAAGTACAAATATTACGCACAATAGCCCATGACTTAGCTTGCCATATATTTGCCAAAAAACACAATTCATACGTTACCCCCGTTCAAATTAATAATTGACAGCGGAATATTTCACTCCGATAAAAAATAATGAATGACTTACTCCCCGCTCTTCCCCATCCGCCATGCCTTCACAAATTTCCAGTGAACATAAACCGAATGGTTCAGGTGCATCAGCAGGCCCTCGCGCCCATCCAGAAATCCCATCCGCACAATGTATTTATAGGAAAAGGCTGCTACCGGATTCAGCAGCACATTCCACAAAAACGCGGGCAGCGAGCGGCTCATGCGCCCCTTTTTCACCTGCATCTGCGCAGCCTCTGCGCTATAGCGGTTCATGTGCTCGATGTACTCATCCATCGTCGGATAGCAGTGATGCAGCAGCGGCGCGGAGAGTCGGCCAGTCGGCCCATCCGCTTTCATCGTCTCGTGAACCAGGCGATCCTCAAAGCGCGCTGCCCCCGCGCGGAAGAGCCGCAGCTTAAGATCGGGCCAGTAGCCGCCGTGATGCAGCGCCTTGCCCAGAAAATGATTGCGACGCGGAATCCGGTAGGCGCAGTATGCAGGCTCGCCCGCCAGCAGCCGCTGAATCTCTCCGGCCAACTCCGCACTCACCTCCTCGTCCGCATCCAGCGACAAAATCCAATCGCTGTTGGAGAGCGCAATTGCCAGGTTCTTCTGCTGGGCATAGCCCATCCACGGCTCCTCGAAGACCCGCGCTCCAGCTTTGCGCGCAATCTCCAACGTGGCGTCCGTAGATCCCGAATCCACAACCACAATCTCATCGGCCCAATGCACGCTCTCCAGCGCACGGGGTAGATTCGCCGCTTCGTTCTTCGAAATGACTGCAACCGACAGGCTTTTACGCACGTGGAAAGAATAAATCAGTAAACTGACGCTGTCGAGCAACTGAAAAAGTATGTAGTGGTCATATGAATTGTTATGCATCGTTAAATCTAATCCGAGAGCGACGAGCACCGTATATTGAACACAATGGCAATTCAAGAAATGATTTTGATTAGAATCTGATTGATAGCCGACTGTTGACAGATTTTCTGCTGTTTCTCAGGGGCTAAAGTCCGGGTTAATTTGCGAATCCTGGGGCACGACTGATGTCTTGCTTTGACGCGAGGTTATCTACTCACGATAAGCTGGCATAATATTTTGCGTCGTGGCAACGGGAAAGCTATCGCAGGTATTTCGACTCGGCTGCGCTCCGCTCAGGCTGACAGTGAGAGTATAGTATCCAGCAATTATTTGTCGGAATCCAGGAAACGATCTCTTGTACACTGGAATGTTCCCTATTCTTTCGTTCTCGTCCGCAGGAGGCCCTCATGGCGTCGATCATTCTTCCGGCAGTTCCGAGTGAGTCGCGGGCGGGGCGGTTTGGCGTGTATGGCGGGAGGTATGTGCCGGAGACGCTGATGGCAGCGCTGATGGAGTTGGAGCGCGAGTACGATTTGGCGCGAGCCGATGCAGCTTTTCAGGCGGAGCTGGCCGACCTGCTGCACAACTACGCCGGGCGTCCCACGGCGCTGTACTATTGCAAGCGTTTGAGCGAGCAGTTGGGCGGGGCGAAGATTTATCTCAAGCGCGAAGACCTGCTGCATACCGGCGCGCACAAGATCAACAACGCGCTGGCGCAGGGATTGCTGGCGCGGCGGATGGGCAAGAAGCGCATCATCGCCGAGACCGGCGCTGGCCAGCACGGGGTGGCGACGGCGACAGTCTGCGCGCTGCTGGGGCTGGAGTGCGTGGTCTACATGGGCGATGTGGACATGGCGCGGCAGGAGTTGAATGTGCTGCGGATGAGGCTGCTGGGCGCGGAGGTGCGCGGGGTCTCGTCGGGATCGAAGACGCTGAAGGATGCGATCAGCGAGGCGATGCGCGATTGGGTGACCAACGTTCGCACGACATACTATTTGTTGTGTTCTGCCTTGGGGGCGCATCCTTATCCGACGATGGTGCGCGATTTTCAGACCTGCATCGGTCGCGAGATGAAGGAACAGATTTTGGAGCGCGAAGGACGCCTGCCGACTGCGGTGATCGCTTGCGTGGGCGGGGGATCGAATGCGATTGGGGCGTTCTATGAGTTTCTGGG
>Ga0181529_10001043_pt1 | contig 38025 bp, 38 predicted proteins | sample PEATcosm2014_Bin_36_FD_119763 | JGI IMG/M metagenome (GOLD analysis project Ga0181529, IMG submission 119763) | Peatland microbial communities from MTU Mesocosm Facility, Houghton, MI, USA - PEATcosm2014_Bin10_30_metaG | ecosystem: Environmental > Terrestrial > Soil > Wetlands > Peat | place... | reverse complement strand
GAAGCTGTGTCCTTGCGAGTGAAGATCGCCCAGTAAAGGCTTCGTACAAAAGCAAAACCCGACACTGGGCCGGGTGTCTTTCTCTTGTTTAACTCTACAACTCTATTCTATCAGGTTGACCATAACTCATCTGCCATCTATTTTCGGCTCTATTTGGCGTATTTTGTGGGAGATAGGTTCGTGGAGGGGGTTGACAACAGGCGAACCGCGATTTTGCGTGATGTCGTCTCCATCTTCACCGCCGTCGAAGAGCAACTCGGTCTCAAACTCATGCCCTCCAAGGGCCCGGTGGACACCTGGTCATCGACCACATCGAGATGCCCTCGCCAAATTAGCCGCGTTCTATAGCTCCCGCAATACGGGTTCCATCTAACTGGACACGATCCGGCCAGAGGCGACGCCAGCGCAGCGGTGGAGATTTTGTCTAACTACGGGTCCGGCCTCAGTGAAGCTATGCCACGCTTCTTTACTTCCGATAAAATGTAAAGGAGGAGGGGTTCCGCAAATGGAAGCCACGCTTAGCAGCAAAGGGCAAGCAACGATCCCCAAACCGGTTCGCGATCGCCTGCAAATAAAGCCGGGTGACCGGTTCAAGTTTTTTTTCCATCCTGACGGCGTGATTATTCTGCCCAAGATTCCGACTGCTCGGCTTAAAGGCATGATTCCTAAGCCGCCCAAGGCGGTTTCTCTCGAGGAAATCGATCGCGCTATAGAGGATGGCGCAACGCAGAGATTTCGGCCTAAGAAATGATCGGCCTCGATACAAACGTGCTTTTACGTTACATTGCGCAAGACGACCCGAAGCAGTCTCCCCGCGCAATAGAGATCATTGAACGGCGACTGACCGAACAGGAACCGGGTTTTGTTAGCCTTGTGACCATTCTTGAGGTTGTTTGGGTTTTGAAAAGCCTTTTCAAGCGGTCGCGGCAGGAAATCGCGAATGACATCGAAATGCTGTTAGCCGCCGATACGCTTGAGGTTCAGAACGAACAAGAGGTTTATCTCGCAGTGGTCGCCCTACGAAACGGGATTGGAACATTTGAAGACGCTTTGATTGGCTCTCTGGGCACCTGGCGGGGCTGTTTGGCAACTCTTACCTTGGACGAGGAGGCTGCAAAACGACTGCACGGGTTTCGACTGATCTGATTGCCATGACGGGGGACTTTGGTCAGAACAATCAATTCAGAAGCTCGTCATCGTCGTCACTCCCTTCCTTCCCTGCCGAAATACGGGGTTTTGACCAACTACGAACCTCCCGTGCACATCTGCGCTGCGGAATGTGGCCGTTACGGGTTGGGCTGCGCCGCGGGAGCCCGGGGCGGGTTGGCTGGCGGCTATTTCTTGAGGGCAAGGTGGGCGCGGCGGACGTCGGAGGCGGTGTAGACGCTGAGGAAGGGTGGAGTGGTGTCGGACGGAACTTCGGCGAGGGCGCGCTCGATGTTGAGGCGGCCACCCTGCTCGCGGTCGACCAGGCAGAGGACGCCGGCGACGTGCATCCCGGCTTCGCGCGTCGCCTCAATGGCCGTGATCGTCGAGCCGCCGGTGGTGCAGACGTCGTCGACGATGACGACGGGAGCGCCAGGATGGAGAAAGCCTTCGATGCGGCGGCCGGTGCCGTGGGCCTTCTCCGCCTTGCGGACGAGGAAGCCGTGGATGAGCGCCGGTTCGGGTTCGGGCTCGGGGTCGATACCGGGGTCGGGCAGGATGTCGAGTTCGGCGACCAGTGCCTGGGTTTCAACGTATTCGGCGAGCGCCCAGGCGCTGGCGATGGAGGTGGCGGAGACCAGCGGGTCCGCGCCCATGGTTAGGCCTCCGACAGCGACGGCGTGAGGCATGTGCTCGCGGATGAGTTCGAGCAGGACGAAGCCGGCGAGGCGGCCGCCTTCGGCATGGAGCGTGGTGGTGCGGCAGTCGATGTAGTAGTCCGACTTCTGGCCGCTGGCGAGGGTGAAGTCGCCCAGGCGGAAGGAGAGCGTGGCGATGAGGTCGAGCAGTGCGGTGCGGGGGTCGGTTGGCATTTGTTCTGAGGATAAATGGAGAGGCGGTGATCAGTGCGTCATGCGGTCGAGGTGGCGGTAGCCGCCGGTGGCGATGATGGTCATAAGAAAGATGAAGCCGTTGTAGGAGGCGTGGACCAGGGTGGACGCGGCGACGGACTGGGTTTTGACGCGGACGAAGGTAAGGACCAGTGAGATGCAGAAGAGTCCGACCAGCGCGGCCCAGATGTGGGCGTCCTGCTGGGCGTGCAGCATGGCGAAGAGAAAGCTGGTGAGCACCGCGGAGAAGATGAGCGACGCGGGAGTGAGCTTGGTGGTGGTCTGCCAGCGGCTGCGGGCTTCGGGCGTGCGCGGGAGAGCGATCCAGTCGTACGCGATAGCGAAGGCGGGCAGGAGGAAGCCGCGGAAGCATATCTCCTCGAAGACGGGCGCGGCGAAGGTCCCGAAGAGAGTGATGAGCCAGGCGGTGACGGGAGTGAGAAAGAAATCGTCGATGGGAAGGTTTTTGGGCGAGGAGACAAAGGCGGTGACGATGGACATCATGACGCCGAGAGCGAAGCCGAGAGTGATGAGGCGGTTGGCCTGGCTGCGCGCGGCAGACCAGTGCCATTGCAGGCCGTCGAGAAACGGACGCCGCCAGAAGTACGGGAAGATAAGCCAGGCCACGCCGAGGGTGAAGAGATAGATGGCGGCCATCATGGCGATCTGCAGGATGGGGTGCAGCACCGTGATGGCGCCGGCGCGCAAGGATGCGGGAGGTTTTCCCGCGAGCGCAAGAATGATTTCGGAAGCGAGCAGGAGGAAGCCGGCGAACGAAACGAAGAGCGCCGCGTGGCCGAAGTTGGGGACGCGGCGAGGAACGGGCGGGGGCGGAACGAGGCCGTCGGGATGGTCGGGGTTGCTGAAGGACGGCGGGTTTTCGGATTCGTGGACGTTGATGGGAGGGAAGCTCATTTGGACTTGGCCCGCTTTTTGGGGGTGGCTTTCGTAGTGGGCTTGGCCGTGGGGACCCCGGTCTTCTTCTCGGGTGCGATGAATTTGCCGCGGGCGGTGCGGGGGCGGTCGGGTGCGGCAGTGATGTTGAAGGGTTGGGGGCCGGCGGGGGAGTGGCCGTTGGGGGTGGTGAGGACCCCACTCACGTCGCGATGAGACTGCGCCGTGAATGGGGCACCCGGATTTTGCGGGGATTCATCCCACGTCTCAGAAGCGAGACGTGGGGCACCCGGACTGGTGTAGTGGCGGGCGAGGAACTGACCGGTGTAGGAGGTGGGGACGGTGGCGATCTGCTCGGGGGTGCCGTGGGCGACGATGTGGCCGCCGCGCTCGCCGCCTTCGGGGCCGAGGTCGAGGACGTAGTCGGCGTTGCGGACGATGTCGAGGTTGTGCTCGATGATGATGACGGTGTTGCCGAGGTCGGTGAGGCGGTGGAGGACTTCGAGGAGCTTGCGCACGTCGTCGAAGTGGAGGCCGGTGGTGGGCTCGTCGAGGAGATAGAGGGTGCGGCCGGTCTGGCGCTTGCTGAGCTCGCGGGCGAGCTTCATGCGCTGGGCTTCGCCACCGGAGAGCGTGGTGGCGGACTGGCCGAGGTGAATGTAGCCGAGGCCGACATCGACCAGGGTTTGCAGCTTGGAGGCGGCGGTGGGAATGTCCTTGAGGACGGGGAGGGCGTCGGCGATGGGCAGGTCGAGCAGATCGGCGATGGAGTGGCCGTTGAAGCGGACCTGGAGGGTTTCCTGATTGTAACGGCGTCCGTTGCAGACGTCGCAGAGGACGTAGACATCGGGGAGGAAGTTCATCTCGATGCGCTTCTGGCCTTCGCCCTGGCAGGCTTCGCAGCGGCCGCCCTGAACGTTGAAGGAGAAGCGGCCGGGCTTGTAGCCGCGCTCGCGGGCCTCGGGAAGCTGTGCGAAGAGGTCGCGGATGGCGGTGAAGACGCCTGTGTAGGTTGCCGGGTTCGAGCGGGGCGTGCGGCCGATGGGCGACTGGTCGATCTCAATGACTTTGTCGATCTGGTCGATGCCGACGACGCGGCCGTGAGCGCCGGGTTCTTCGCGCGAGCCGTAGAGGGTGCGGGCGAGCGCGCGGTAGAGGATGTCGGTGACGAGGGTGGATTTGCCGGAGCCGGAGACACCGGTGACGACGGTCATAACGCCGAGAGGGAAGTGGGCGGTGAGGTGCTGGAGGTTGTGGGCGACGGCGTCCTCGACGGTGATCCACTTGCCCGTGAGCGGGCGTGGAGCGGGGCGGGCGACGATCTCGATTTTGCCGGCGAGGTACTGGCCGGTGAGGGAGCCGGGCGTGGCCATGATGTCGGCGGGAGTGCCGGAGGCGATGAGGTTGCCGCCGTTCTTGCCGGCGCCGGGACCGAGGTCGAGGACGTAGTCGGCGTGGCGGATGGTGTCTTCGTCGTGCTCGACGACGAGGACGGTGTTGCCCAGGTCGCGCAGGTTTTCGAGCGCGTTGAGGAGGCGCTGGTTGTCGCGTTGATGCAGGCCGATGGAAGGCTCGTCGAGGACGTAGAGCACGCCGCGGAGTTTGGAGCCGATTTGCGTAGCGAGGCGGATGCGCTGGCCTTCGCCGCCGGAGATGGTGGCGGCGGAGCGGTCGAGCGAGAGGTAGTCGAGGCCGACGGCATTGAGGAATTCGAGGCGCTCGACGATCTCGCGCTGGAGGCGGTCGGCGATGATGGCTTCGCGGCCGGTGAAGTGGAGGGCGCGGGCGACGGCGAGGGCGCGTTCGAGAGAGAGGGCGGTGAAGTCGGCGATCGACAGGTTCGAGGTCCGAGGTTCGAGGTTCGAGGCACTTCGTGCGGCGCTCGACGCTTCGCGTGAAGGCAAAGGGTTTTGCTCGGCTAGTAACCCCAGGGTCGACGATGAAGCCGTCGAACCTGGGGCACCCGACACCGAGATGGTGACGGCGAGGGATTCGGGGCGGAGGCGCTGGCCGTGGCAGCGGGGACAGACGGTGGCGGACATGTACTGCATCATGTACTCGCGGTAGCCGTCGGATTTGGTGTCGTCGAGGTTGGAGCGGAGGTACGAAAAGATGCCGTGGAAGCCGGTGCGGGCGGACTCGCCCTTGGGCGGGCCGTAGAGGAGGAGGTCCTGGTGGGCTTTGGAGAGCTGCTCGAAGGGGACCTTAAGGTTGATGTTGTATTTTTCGGCGGCGAGCTTGATGAGGCGAAGCAGGTAAGACGAGCCGGAGCCGGGGCCCATGGCTCCGTCGAGCAAGGGCTTGGACCAGTCGGTGATGGTCTTGGCGGGGTCGAAGTCGTAGATGCTGCCGAGGCCGTGGCACTCGGGGCAGGCGCCGTAGGTGGAGTTGAAGGAGAAGCTGCGGGGCTCGAGGCGGGGGACGTTGATGCCGCAGTCGGGGCAGGCCATGGAGGAGGAGTAGAGCGTCTCCTGCTGGGTTCGGTTGGGGCCCTGGATGCCGATGAGGACAAGACCGTCAGCCATCTGAAGGGCTTTGAGGACGGAGGTTTCGAGACGGCGGGTGTCGTAAGCGAGGTTCGAGTTTCGAGGTTGAAGGTTCGAGGAGCCCAGGGCTAAAGCCCCTTCTTGCTTTCGGCTTGTTTCCCGCGGACTGAAGCCCGCTGCTACTCCGGTCGAGTTCGCCCCTATTCCAGCCGCGAGGGGCTTGAGGATGATGCGGTCGACGATGGCTTCGACGGTGTGGTTTTTCTTTTTGTCGAGGCGCATGCCCTCGGTGAGCTCGACCATCTCGCCGTCGATGCGGGCGCGAAAGCCCTGCTGGTCGAGAGCTTCGAGCTCTTCGCGGAACTCGCCCTTGCGGCCGCGAACGATGGGGGCGAAGACGGTGATGCGTTCCTGGTTTCCCTGCGCGCCTTCGCGCGCGACGGCTTGGCTGACGATGTTTTCGACGATCTGGTCGGCGGTCTGGCGGGTGATGGGCAGTCCGCAGTTGGGGCAGTGGGGCTGGCCGACGGAGGCGTAGAGGAGGCGGAGGTAGTCGTAGATCTCGGTGATGGTGCCGACGGTGGAACGGGGGCTGCGCGAGGTGGTTTTCTGCTCGATGGAGATGGCGGGGGAGAGGCCGTCGATGGCGTCGACGTCGGGGCGCTCCATCTGGTCGAGGAACTGGCGGGCGTAGGCGGAGAGAGTTTCGACGTAGCGGCGCTGGCCTTCGGCGTAGATGGTGTCGAAGGCGAGCGAGGACTTGCCCGAGCCGGAGAGGCCGGTGACGACGGTGAGAGTGTTGCGCGGGATGGAGACGTCGACGTTGCGCAGGTTGTGCTGGCGCGCGCCGCGAACCGTAATGTGAGTGATGGCCATGCGCTCGGGTATGGCCGGGAACACATCCGTATGCGGTGTGGGAGACGAAACGGCCAAGTTAACAGGATACGGCATTTGCCACCCCAGACGAGCAGGTTCGTCCGGGGACCCGAATGAAGTTACCGCGAGGGCGATTGTTCGGGCGCTACGCGGTCTCGGGTTGGCGCTTCGCGAAGAGATTGGACTTTGGAGCGCGAGGACTGGATAAACGCAAGGAGAGCCTTGAGGCGCCTCCCGCGGCCGTATTGGGACTTGATCCTGCGCTCCTCCTGCTCCACCCTGCGCAGGGCGGAGTCGATAGCGCGGACCGCGGCAACCGGGAGATTCAATGGAAACGGCATTGGGACACACCACCTCGCAATCTGTTTCCACCATTTTCGATGGCGGCCGTGAGATTGCGAGTGACAATCATCACAAAACCTATGTGACAGCCGCCGCAGCTTGCGCATTTGGGCTGTGATGGGGGGCACAGCGTGGGCGCGGGGCGGGGGATACGATGATGACAAGCCAACCCTTCGGTGCGAGGGAGTATCTCAGTAATCAATGAGTTTCGGAAGAAACTTGGCGGGATGGCGCTTTGCTGTGGTCGGTCTCCTGTAAGAATGGATGTGGGTTTTGCCTGGTTTTGGTTTGATTGCACAGGAAGCGAACATGCGAGGAGTGTTCCGTTGAGTGATTTTGTAATGCTGGTGTGTGCAGTGCTTGCGTCGCTGGCGACTGGGGTGCTGATGGCCTATGGGGTGTGCGTTGGCATATTTGGCCTGTTCCGGACGCACGCGCGGCAAGCGGCCGTGAAGGCCCCGGCGCGGGTGGGCAAGGCAGTGGTGAGTGGTTAGTGGCAGGCGGCGAGTAAAGGCGAGCTCACCGAATCCGCCTTTCGCTTTTACGCGAAGCGTCGAGAACGGTACGAAGTGCTTTAGGCGATAATCACTGGGTGGTTGCCCGAGCGAAATCCGAAGGTTCCGATTCGACAATTAGACTTACGCTGGCAGTTACCGGAGCGAGCGGAGCAGTGTTTGCGGCGGAGATGCTGCGGGCGCTGGATGCGGACGTGCGCGTGGGGAGGGTGGACTTCATCGCATCGGAGGCGGCGCTGCGGGTGTTTGCGGAGGAACTGGGACTGAGCGGACGCAATGGGCTGGTGGCAAAGCTGCTGGGTGAGAAGGGTTCCGGCAAGATTGTGCAGCATGCGGAGGCGGACATTGGGGCGAACGTGGCGAGCGGGAGCTATCGGTCGGACGGCATGATTGTGCTGCCGTGCACGATGGGGACGCTGGCGGGGATTGCGAATGGGATGGCTTCGAACCTGATCGAGCGGGCGGCGGATGTGTGTTTGAAGGAAGGGCGGCGGCTGGTGTTGTGCGTCCGGGAGACGCCGTTCAACAAGATTCATCTGCGCAATATGCAACTGGCGGCGGATGCGGGAGCGACGATCTTTCCGGTGATGCCGACGATGTACAACCTGCCGAAGGATACGACGGAGATGGCAAGGCAGTTCGTGGACCGGGTGCTGGCGCATGTGGGACTGCCGCAGGCCGGGGCGTTCGAGTGGGGCACGGATCCTGACCTGCGGTGAGTGATGGGCTTATTTCCCGTTCAGGAACTGAAGGGTGGCGGCGAGGACGGGTTTGGGGCACTCGCTGGGGGCGAGGTGGCCACAGCCGGGGACGGCTTCGAAGACGGAGCTGGAAATATCGCGGTGCATGGTCTCGCCGACAGCGATGGGAATGAGGTTGTCTTCGGCGCCCCAGACGATGAGGGTGGGTTGGGTGATGGCGGCGAGGCGCGTGTCGAGGAGGTCGCGGCCGGATTCCATGGAGTCCATGCTCTGCTGGACGATTCTGCCGTTGCGGGCGATGCGGCGGAGGGTGGCGCGGACGACGAAGGAGGGAAACGGGGCGGGGTGGGGACTGAGCAGCGTCTGGAGACGGAAGAGGCCGGCCGCGTCAGTGGGGACAAAAGCGGTGCGAGGGAAGGAGGGTTGGAAGGTGATGCCGGCGCTGTCGTAGAGGACGAGCCGGTCGAACCATGTGGGGTTGTCCAGCGCGAGCTTGGCGGCGATCCATCCGCCCATGGACCAGCCGGCGAGGTCGATTGGTGTGGGTTGCCCGGTGACGGGGTTTTGCGGGGCAAGGTGAGTGGCCCAGATGAATTGCGTTACGTCGTGCTCTTCCAACTCGATGGAACAGCAGGGCCATTGAGGCTTGTCCGAGCGGCCGAAGCCGAGGAGGTCGGGCGCATAGACGTGGAAGCCGGCAGCGGCGAGGGAGGGGATCACGGGCGCCCAGTCTTCTCCGCGGGAGCCGAGGCCGTGGATGAGCAGGAGGGGCTTGCCGGGTGAGCCATCGGGCGGGAGAGCTTCAAAGTAGTGGATGCGATCTCCGCGGACATTGACGTATTCGCTGCGGACTCCGGCGCGCCATAGGCGATAGCGGATGTGCTGGTCATTGACCCAGAGGGGGTTCCAGTAGAAGACGGCCCCGGCGGTGAGGGCCACAAGAAGGATGGCGCCTGCGATGCGGAGGAAGGGTTTCATCTGTGGCCGCTACTTGAGGGGCTTGGGGAATTCTTCGCTGAAGACGGTGTGGGAGATGGGGAAGCGGCCGCCATGGAACTTGTCGGCGCCCTTGAGATGGCCGATGGCGAGGAGGGCGACGACCCAGTAGCTGAGGGGCAGGCGCAGGACCTCGTGGACCTTATCCTGCTCGAAGCCTTCCATGGGGGCGGTGTCGTAGCCGAGGACTTCGGCCATCAGCATCATGTGGGTGACGGCGATCATGACCATTTTGTTGAGCCAGCCGTGCATCTCGTCGGAGTTGAACTGGGAAAGGTAGTTGGGGATGTTGTTGCGTGCCTGGTCGGCGTAGCCCTCGGGCATGCCGCCCTCGAGGCCCTGGTAGAGCATGAGGTCGAGGTCCTTGCGCCAGCCGTCGGCGTCGCCGCAGGCTACGATGACGGCGGAGGCTTCTTCGACCTTGCCCTGGTTGTACGCGGCGGAGCGGAGGCGCTTTTTCTGGTCTTCCGATTGGACGACGATGAATCGCCAGGGCTGCATGTTGTATCCGCTGGGGGCGCTGAGGCCGGCGTCGAGGATTTTGCGGAGGTCTTCGGCGGGGATGGGGGCGCCGTCGAAGCTGGGGGTCGCGCGCCGCTCGCGGATTGCCTGACTCAGGGGCTTTTCCTGCTTTGCCGATTTGGCCATCGCCGCTCTTTCCGTTTGGTCCAGTTCTTTCGTCAATTGCAAGCGAGTTGCTCCGATGAATCGATTTTCAACCCTATCCCTAGGATGCAGTCGCCTGGGTCCGCGGAGTCCGGCAGGTTGCGGCCGAAGCGGAATCCCAAGCGATTCCAAAGATAGCACTCCGCGTCATCCGCGCATAGGTGGGCCGTGGGAGACGGCAGGATTCCCTACGGGAACCACACGGATGGGAGATGGTAGCCTCGGGATGTGAGTGAGACGCTTACGACCGGGCGCCTGGTGCTGCGACGATGGCGCGATTCCGACCGGGAGCCGTTCGCTGCGATGAACGCGGATGCGCGCGTGATGGAGTTTATGCCGAAATTGCTGGAGCGTTCGGAGTCGGATGGGTTGGTGGATCGAATCGAACGTCATTTCGCGGAGCGCGGCTTTGGGCTGTTCGCGGCGGAGTTGCGGGAGAGCGGACGGTTGATTGGGTTTGTGGGGCTGGCGGCCCCGGAGTTTACCGCTGCGTTTACGCCCTGCGTTGAGATTGGGTGGCGCGTGGCGCAGGAGTATTGGGGAAGAGGACTGGCGACGGAGGGGGCGCGCGAGGTGCTTCGATTCGCGTTCGAAGAGGTGGGACTGGATGAGGTGGTGTCGTTTACCGTGCCGGCAAATGTTCGGTCCAGGCGGGTGATGGAGCGGCTGGGGATGGTGCACGGTACGGATTTTGACCATCCGAAGCTGCCGGCAGGACATGCGCTGCGGCGGCATGTGTTGTATCGGCTGGACGCGGCGATGTGGCGTGGCGGGGAGAAGGCCCGGGACTAAAGGTCCTATGCCAATCCGAAGGACAACGCGGATTTCCGGCACCTGCGAAAGCCACACGCGGCAATTCCAGGGGCGGTTGTATCCTGTTAGTCATGCTGCTGAAAGAACTTCGCACCGCCGTCCTTGATGCCAACCTTGAACTTGTGAAGCGTGGGCTGGTCCTTTACACCTTTGGAAACGCAAGCGGCGTCGACCGCGAGCAGGGGCTGGTGGTGATCAAGCCATCGGGCGTGGATTACGACGATCTGCGGCCGGAACATATGGTGGTCACCGATCTCGACGGGAAGATCGTGGAGGGCGAGCTGAAGCCGTCGTCGGACCTGGACACGCACACGCTGCTGTATCGCGAGTTTCCGACGATTGGCGCGGTGGTGCATACACACTCGGAGTACGCGACCAGCTTTGCGCAGGCGGGGATGGCGATTCCGGCGCTGGGGACGACCCATGCGGATTATTTCTACGGGCCGGTCCCGTGCACGGCGCCGCTGACGGACGAGGCCATCGGCGGGCGGTATGTGCATGAGACGGGGATGGCGATTGTGGCGCGGTTTGCGGCGACGAAGGAACGCCCGGCAATCGATCCGCTGGCCGTGCCGGCGTGTTTGGTTGCGGGACATGCGCCGTTCACGTGGGGCAGGGACGCTCACGACGCGGCGCACAACGCGGTGGTGCTGGAGTACTGCGCGAAGATGGCTTACAAGACGCTGACGTTGAAGGCTGAGGTGAATGTGGTGACGCAGGCGCTGCTGGACCGGCACTACTTCAGAAAGCATGGGCCGAAGGCAACTTACGGGCAGTAGGCGATGACCGACAGTGAAGCCTGCGGCTCAGAATGACGAGCTTTAGTGGCCGGCGGGCCACTTATCGACTAACGTAGCTAGAACTTTCCGATGAGGATCATGCCGAGGACCATGAGGGCGCCGCCGAGGAGGCGGCCGGGGCTGGCAGCGTGGCGGTGCATTCCGACCAGGCCGAAGTGGTCGATGGCGAGCGAGGCGAGGATGGAGGCGGTGACAGAGAGGCATACGAAGATGCCGGTGCCGACCTTTTCGGCCGTCAGCACGCCGGCGAGGACATAAATCGCGCCGAGCGTGCCGCCCGTCCAGGCCCACCAGGGAGCGGAGGCCCATTGATGCGCCTTCGGGAGCGGCGTTTTGTGGAGCGCCATGAAAACTGCCATGGCGAGCAGGAGCGAGAGCAGGCCTTCGGCGAAGCTGACGGCTGAGGAGAGGAAGGGGCTTTGGAGGCTCTTGTTCATGGTGGCGTTGGTGCCTGCCTGCATGGCAACGAGGGTTCCGGCTGCGATGATGACGATGTAATCCACGCTTGGTCCTCTTGATTTCCGTTTGGAGTTTGAACTGAAGGTAGCAGGTTCGGGCAGGCGAAGGCCAAGTCCAGCCCCGGCAGTTTGTGGAAGAACCGGATCCAGAGCTGTAAGCTCAAGAGCTATAAGCTGACAGCTGCTTGACTGAGCGACTGGCGGGTGGTGGGGAGGGATTTCCAGGGGTCTTTGGCGAGGCGGGAGCGCCAGGCGGGGAAGTCGGAGACGCGGAAGGCGGGGCGGGTGGTAGCGAACTCGCCGGAGGGGGCGATTTCGGGCCAGGCGAGCGGCATGGAGACGCCGGCGCCGGCGCGGGCGCGGGGGGAGTACGGTGCTACGGCGGTGGCGCCGCGCTCGTTGCGGAGGTAGTCGAGGTAGATGCGGCCGGCGCGGGCGGACTTGGTCATCTTGGTGAGGTAGAGGCGTGGGTTCGCCTTCTCCATGGCCAGCACGAAGCTGTGGGCGAAGTCTTTGGCCGCGGGCCAGTCTAGTTTCGGCTCGACGGGGAGGACGACGTGGAGGCCTTTGCCGCCGGTGGTCTTGAGGAAGCTGGTGAGGCCGAGTTTGCGGAGGCGGGCGCGGACCTCGGCGGCGGCGGCGGCGACGGTGGACCAGGGGAGGGACTCATCGGGGTCGAGGTCGAAGATGAGGCGGTCGGGGTGCTCGAGGTCTTCGTTGCGCGAGCCCCAGGGATGGACTTCCAGGACGCCGAGCTGCGCGAGCGAGGCGAGGGCTCCGGGCGTGGCGGACTTGCCGGTGAGGGTGATGTAGGGCTCGATGACGCCGGTCTTCTTGTCGGGCACGGAGACGGAGCCGATGCCGGGCGGGAGCATGGAGGTGACGTGCTTCTGGAAGAAGCACGGTTTGGCGGCGCCGTCGGGACAGCGCACGAGCGAGAGCGGCCGGCCGGCGATGTGCGGCAACATGCGGTCGGCGACGGCGAAGTAGTAGTCGGCGAGCGCTTGCTTGGTGAGGCCGGACTCGGGGTCGAGGATTTTGGTGGGATGCGTGAGACGAATGGGGGGATGGTTGCTAGTTGCTAGTTGCTGGTTGCTAGTTGGGGAGACTTTGGCGGCGATGGGGTGGGCGACGGCGAGGTGGGAGGCAGTTTTCGCAGCGGGGGACTTCGAGGAGCGCGGGGTGGGGGCGGAGGTCTCGCGGACGACTTCGGCGGCGGGCTTATCGTCGCGGAGGCCAAGGAAGGCGGCTTGGCGAACGAGCAAGTCGGCGGTCCAGGTGGCGAAGCGGACCTGCGCGACGAGGGTGGGCTTGACCCAGAGGGCGCCGGCGCGGGCTTCGGCGGGGAGTGGTGCGGCGAAGGGCGATGTGGGCCGGGTGAGAGGTTGGAGCTTGTCGCGGAGAAGCTGGTGGGTTTTCTGGGTGAAGCCGGTGCCGGTGCGGCCGGCGTAGATGAGTTTGGCTGGTCCCTTTTCGTCCTGGGCGCTTTCGTGATAGCCGAGAAGGAGGGCGCCGACTCCGTGCATTCCGGCGTGGCCGGCGCTAGGCAGGGTGTAGCCGCCGATGACGAATTCCTGCTGGTGAAGGCACTTGCATTTGAGCCAGTCGGAGCTGCGGCCTGAGGTGTATTTGGCGGAGGCGCGCTTGGAGACGATGCCCTCGGCGCGGAGCTTGCAGGCGTTGCGGAAGATGGTGGGGCCGTCGGATTCGAGATGCTCGGAGAGGCGAAGGGTGTGCGGGTCGGCGTGGGCGAGGATTTCGGAGAGGAGGGATTTGCGGTCGCGGAGCTGGAGGTTGCGCGGGTTGCGTCCGTCGATGTGGAGGAGGTCGAAGACGAAGTAGGTGAGGGCCGGATTTCGAGCGTCGTTCTGGAAGGCGGCCTGCAGATTGGCGAAGCTGGTGGTGCCGTCGGGGGCAAGGACGACGACTTCGCCGTCGAGGGTGAGGCTGCCGGAGGAGAGGCGCGCGACTTCGGAGGCGATGGACCTCATGCGGTGGGTCCAGTCGAGGCCAGTGCGGGTGAAGAGCTGGACTGGTCCCTTGTTGCCGCGGGCGCTATCGCCGGACTTGCGCGCCTGGATGCGGTAGCCGTCGAGTTTGAGCTCGTGCAGCCAGCCGTCGCTGGTGGGCGGGGATTCAGCTTGCTGGGCGAGTTGGGGCTGGACGAATGTGGGTTGGGGTTCGCGCGGGAGTTTGGCGAGGATTTTGGGATCGACCGGCGGTTGCACCCCACCCATCGACGATGAAGCCGTCGATGAATGGGGCACCCCGGCGCCCAGGATGACATCGGATGGCGACTTGGATTCCTGGCGATACCAGGCCTTACCGGGCTTCGCAGTTTCTTTGGAGTTCCAGACGTGGTCTTCGCTGCGAGCGATCTGCTCGATGCTGCGGCCGGTGACGACGGAGTTGGGTTCGGCTTCGGTGACGGCGGGGTCGGTGGGAGGGCGCTCGAAGGGGTCGTGCTCCTTGGTGAGCAGCCAGTTGGGTTTGCTGGGCGAGCCGGCGGACTTGCCGGTCATGCGGATGAGCGCCCATTTGCCCTGGAGCTTCTCGCCGTGGAGGATGAACTTGAGCGAACCCGAGCGCAGGCCAGCGTCGACGTCGGGATAGGCGGGCTGCGGCTCCCAGGTGCCCTGGTCCCAGATCATGACGGTGCCGCCGCCGTACTGGCCCTTGGGGATGACGCCTTCGAAGCCGCCGTATTCCATGGGGTGGTCTTCGACCTGGACGGCGAGGCGCTTGTCGGCGACGACGTAGCTGGGACCCTTGGCGACAGCCCAGGATTTGAGTACGCCGTTCCAGCCAAGGCGGAAGTCGTAGTGGAGGTGCGAGGCGGCGTGCTTCTGGATAACGAACGGGAGTTGCGCGGCGGCCTTGGACTGTGGCGCGGATCTGCTGCCACCGCTCGGCTCCACGGTGATGTTGAAGTCGCGCATGGAGCGGTAGCGTGCGAGTTGCTCATCGACGGCGTTGGAGGCGGCATCGGCGCGCTTCTTCGCGGAGGACCCGGTGGTCTTCGCGGCTGACTTTGACTTTGCGGTTTTCTTTGCGGCCGGCGCAGCCATAGGATCACCCTGGCTTTGTAGGATGCCTGCGATGGCCGCGAATATGCAAGCGCGTCAGGCGGACTTGCGGCGTGGCGCCTTCGCTTCGGACTTGGCGGATTTCACCAGCGCGATGCCTTTCGCCGTCTTGGCTGCGGGCGCTTCCTTCACGCTGACCGGCGGTTTCTTCTTGCCCGTAGCGGGCGCGGCTTCGCTGCCCTGAACGCTCTGGCGCAGGGCATCCATCAGGTTGACGACCTGGCCGCGCTGCGGTGCAGGCTCTTCATCTTTCGGGATGGGCAGGTGCTTGATCTTGGCGTCGACGAGTTCTTTCAGGGCGACCTCGTAGCCATCGGTGAACTTGGCGGGGTCGAACTTGGCAGTGCGCTTCTTGATGAGGGTCTCGGCGAGGTCGAGAGAATCTTTGTCGATGGCGACCTTCTTGATGTCGCTGAAGTACTCGGCGGGCTTGCGCAGCTCTTCCTGGTAACGCATGGAGTAGGCCATCATCCCGCGCTCGTCGCCGGGCGCGGCGGTGATGGCGAGGATGTGTTCGCGGCCGCTGAAGGCGATCTTGCCGAGGCCGGCCTTCTTCGACTGGGCGAGCGCGGCGCGGACAACAGCGAAGGCTTCGCCCTGGATGTCGTTCTCGGGCACTACGAAGTAAGGCTTCTCGAGGTACTCGGGCGGCAGCTCGTCGAGCGAGACGAACTGCTGGATTTCGACGGTGTGCTTGGAGGGCACGCGCAGGTTGGCGATCTCGGAGGGTTCGATGATGACGTACTGGCCCTTGGTGTATTCGTAACCTTTTACGATCTCATCTTTCTCGACGGGCGCCGCAGCTTCGCCGGGAGCGTCTTCGAGCGCGGAGGCTAGCACCTTCTGGTGGCGCACCCGCTCGCCGGTGGAGCGGCTGATCTGATGGAAGCGGATCTCGCCCTTGGCTTCGGTAGCGACGAACAGCTTGACGCCGAAGGAGACGAGAGAGATTTGGATGTGACCGGACCAATAGGGACGCGCCAAAACGCACCTCGAGGACAGCTACATCAGATGATTGAGGTTTCTGGGTCCACTGTCAAGATGTACGAAGTGGTTATTGACGAAGAAGATAAGGCTTTTTGCGCGCGAGTTTTCGTCCTGCAATGGGGCAGCGGAAGAAAAAAGAATCCAAAGCACGCTTGACATATTCCTATATGGGTATGTATTGTCTGGCCATGGCACGAGCGAGTACAACTTCGGATGCCTTCAACGCGGTTGCTGAGCCGCGCCGGCGGGAGATTTTGAGCTATCTCGCCGGAGCCGAGCGACCGGTTGGGGAGATTGTGGCGGCGCTGGGCCTGGAGCAGCCCTCGGTCTCCAAGCATCTGCGGGTGCTGCGTGACGTGGGGTTGGTAAGGATGCGCTGCCAGGGCCGGCAGAAGTTGTACCGCACGAATGCTGACGCGATACGGCCGCTGCACGAGTGGGCCGGGACGTTCGAGCGTTACTGGCAGCACCAGTTGAATCGAGTGAAAGAACTGGCGGAAGCGACCGTCCGTCAAGGCCCTGAATTGAATTCTCAAAAACTCAAGGAGAAACAATAATGCTTGCGACCGAACAGACCCTCGAAAACCTGACTCTCACGATCAACCAGGAAATCCACGTCCAGGCACCCCTGGATGTAACCTTTGCCGCGCTGCTGGAGCAGCTTGGGCCCGGCAACGAGACACCTGACGGCAAATCTCTTTCGATGAAGATCGAGCCATGGCCGGGCGGCAGGTGGTACCGCGACATGGGCGACGGCAATGGGCATTTGTGGGCACACGTGAAGGCGATCATGCGGCCCACGCTGCGGGAGTTTGTTGGGCCGCTGTTCGCTTCGTTCCCGTTCGTCTCCAACGTGCAGTACCGGCTGAGTGAAGTCGACGGCGGAACGCTGATTACGTTCAGGCACACGGCGCTCGGCTTCGTCTCAGACGAGCACAAAGCAGGGATGGACAAGGGCTGGAACGCGATGCACGAACGGGTTCGCAAGCAAGCCGAGACCCGGTAGCCGCAGGCGGCATCCTAATCGACAAAATCGCAAGCGGGAGGAGAAGCCAATGTGTCCAGTATGCATCGCAGCAGCAGCGCTGATTGCCGGCAAGGTCACATCCGCGAGTGGAGCGGCGGCCGTCGCAATCAAGAAGCTTGGCGGAAGGAACGCCGTCGTCAATAAGAAGCCCGCTCCGAGCCCAACCAACCCATCTGGAAAAGAGAACCCAGCAGAATAGATTGTCCCAAAACTGAAACCAAAGGAGAGATCAGTATGCCAACGACCGTGATAGCGAGTCCGAAGATTGTGTCCCCTGAGGAATGGCTTGAGGCCCGCAACCAACTTCTGGTCGAGGAGAAACGGGTGATGCACGAGCGCGACGCATTGGCAGCCAAGCGCCGGCGGATGCCGTGGATGGCGGTGGAGAAGAATTACGAGTTCGAGGGACCCAAGGGAAGGGTGAGCCTGCTGGATTTGTTCGAGGGCCGACCGCAGTTGATCGTCTATCGCGCCTTCTTCGAGCCGGGCGTGTTCGGCTGGCCCGATTACGCCTGCCGCGGCTGTTCTTTCGGCGCCGATCAGGTTTCCCACCTGGCCCATCTGAACGCCCGCGACACCACGCTTGTCTATGCCTCACGCGCGCCACAGGCGGACATTGCGCGGCTGAAGGCGCGGATGGGATGGAAGATGCCGTGGTACACCATCACCGACAGCTTCGACAAGGACTTCGGCGTCGATGAATGGCACGGCCACAATGTTTTCTTCCGCGATGGCGACCGGGTGTTCCGCACTTACTTCATCAACAACCGCGGCGACGAGGCGATGGGGAGCACGTGGGCCTACCTCGACATCACGCCGCTCGGCCGCCAGGAGACCTGGGAGGATTCGCCGGAGGGCTACCCGCAGACGCCGCCGTACAAGTGGTGGAACTGGCACGACAACTACGCCGAAGCCTCGCCGGACCCGAAGTGGGTCGATATCCTCACCGACCCTCAAGGAGCCGCCCTGCGGAGGCGCGAGGCAGAAGCGAAAACATGTAACTGTTCATAATCGCGGCATCTCCACCCAGAGCCATAAATGGGCGCAACCAAAGAGCTCCGCGAACATCTACTGGTCAGCGCGTACGACTGACAAACACTCTTGAAACTTGCAGGACCAACCTACAAAACCCAATCCGATAGGAGGGAGCATGACAATCGCAGACAAAACTGTTCTTGTGACCGGGGCCAATCGCGGCATAGGAAAGGCGCTGGTCGAGGAGGCCTTGAAGAGAGGAGCGAAGCGGGTGTATGCCGGGACGCGTCAGCCTCTGCCTCACGCGGATGCGCGCGTCACGCCGTTGACCCTGGACGTGACCGACGCCGCGCAGATTCAGAAGGCTGTTGGTGGCGTCGAATCTCTCGACATCCTTATCAACAATGCCGGCTTCGCGGAGGCCGATGATTTGAGCGATCGAGCCGCGCTCGAGCGGCATCTCGCCGTCAATCTGTACGGCACGTGGGGTGTAACCCAGGCTTTTCTGCCGCTGGTGACCCGTTCCCGGGGAGCCATCGTCAACGTTCTGTCGGTGGCGTCCTTTGCGGCCTTGCCGATCATCCCGGCGTACTCGATCTCGAAAGCGGCTGCGTTCTCCATGACGCAAGCGCTGCGTGCTCTTCTGGCCGGACAAGGCGTGAGCGTACATGCCGTCCTGCCTGGCCCAGTGGATACGGATATGGCCCGCGGCATCGACATGCCGAAGGCCTCTGCGGAGTCGGTTGCGCGGGCTATCGTCGACGGCGTGGAGAAGGGGGAGGAGGATATCTTCCCGGATCCCGTGTCGCAGCCGCTGGCGGCGAACTGGAGCAACGGCACGGCCAAAACGATGGAGCGCGAGTTTGCCGCGTTCGTAGCGACTTTGCAAAAAGCCGCATAAGCGAAACGACGACCTAGAATTTCTCGGTAGCGAGGACCTCGGCGTACGCGGGCACGGTGAGGAACTCGGGGAAGGTCGGCGAGTCGATGAGCTTGCGCATCAGGTCGGCGGCACGCTGGTACGCGGAGAAGCGCGCATCGTCGACCTTGGGGCGGGTGGCGGCGAGTTCGTCGGCGATGGTCTGCTCGACTAGCGCTGTCGTGATTGGGATGCCCGCGTTGGCCCCATCGGTGATCTTCGCGCCGTGGTGGACCCACTGCCAGAGCTGGGCGCGGCTGATCTCGGCGGTGGCGGCATCTTCCATCAGGTTGAAGAGCGGCACGCAGCCGATGCCTCGCAGCCAGGCTTCGACGTACCCGAGGCCGACAGCGACGTTCTGCTTCAGACCTGCTTCGGTGATGGTGCCGGCGGGAACCTGAAGCAGGTCCGCAGCGCTGGTAGTGTAGTCGGCGAGCTGCTTTGCGATCTGATTCGGCTGGGGCATGATGCGGTTGAAGACTTCAAGCGCAACCGGGACGAGGCCGGGATGCGCGACCCAGGTGCCGTCGTGCCCGTCGGCGGCTTCGCGTTCCTTGTCTGCCTGGACGCCGGCGATGGCGCGGGCGTTGGCCTCGGGGTCGGACTTGATGGGAATGAGCGCGGACATGCCTCCCATGGCGCTGACGTTGCGGCGGTGGCAGGTCTTGATGCAGAGCTTGGAATAGCTGCGCATGAAGTGCGTGGTCATGGTGACCTGGGCGCGGTCGGGGAGGATGACGGATGTGTCGCCGGCGAATTTCTTAATGAAGCTGAAGATGTAGTCCCAGCGGCCGCAGTTGAGGCCGGCAGAGTGGTCGCGCAGCTCGTAGAGAATTTCGTCCATCTCGAAGCTGGCGAGGATGGTCTCGATGAGAACGGTGCCTTTGATGGATTTCGCGGGGATACCGAGTTCGGACTCGGCCTGGACAAAGACGTCGTTCCAGAGGCGGGCTTCCAGGTGCGACTCCATCTTGGGCAGATAGAAGTAAGGGCCGGAGCCGCGGCTGAGAAGTTCCTTCGCGTTGTGGAAGGCGTAGAGGCCGAAGTCGAAGAGGGAGCCGGACATCGGTTCGCCGTCGACCAGCATGTGGCGCTCGTCGAGGTGCCAGCCGCGGGCGCGGACGAATAGCACAGCGGGGTTCTCGATGAGTTTGTAACTCTTCTTGGTCGTCGGATCTTCGTAGGTGATGGTGCGGCGCACGGCGTCGACGAGGTTGAGCTGGCCATCGAGCAGGTTGTCCCAGGTTGGCGTGGTGGAGTCCTCGAAGTCGGCCATGAAGACTTTGGCGCCGGAGTTGAGGGCGTTGATGATCATCTTGCGATCGACCGGGCCGGTGATCTCGACGCGGCGGTCGAGCAGGTCGGCGGGGAGTGGCGCGACCGTCCATTCTGACTCACGGATGTGCGCTGTTTCGGGGAGGAAGCCGGGCTTGGCGCCGGCGTCGAGCGCAGCCTGGCGGCCGGCGCGGGCGGCGAGCAACTCTTTGCGGCGGGCGTTGTGCGCGCGTCGCAGGCGGACGAGGAAGGCGATGGCTTCTGAGGTGAGAACCTTGGCGTAGGCGGCGGTGATGGGGGCGTCGATCTGAACGCCGTCGGGAACGGTTGGCATAGGTTTCTATGCTAAACGCTGGGGCGATCAGGTGCGCAAGTGAGGAGTCGCCTGTTTCGTCATCATGGCGGACTAGGCAAAGCGCAAACTGACGTGGCCGGCGCGGGCGAAGGCGACGTCGACCCGCTTGCCTGAGCCGGCGGGCGTGTTGCCAGTCCAGCTTCCAGTGGTGATCCACTGGCCGGCCTTGAGGCCGCCGGTGCGCGCGGCGCCTTCATTGGCGAGGTAGGGCAGCAGGCGCAGCAGGTCGCCGGAGGTGTTGGAACCGGTGCGCTCGACCTGGACGGCGCCGTCGATGGAGAGTGTAACGGTTTCGGTTGCAAAATCGATGCTCTGCCAGTCCGGACAGGCGGGCCCGTGGATGAAGCCGCCGTGCATCTGCAGATCGGCGAGCGCGGAGAGGTAGTTGTTGTCCGCCTTGGGGTTGATAAGCCCGGACTCCAACTCTTCAATCGCGGGATGGCAACTGGCCATCGCGGCGATGACCTCTTCGCGCGTGTAGGGCGTTGCGCGCAGCGGCAGGTCTTCGCCGACGAGGAAGGAGATCTCGGCTTCAAGCACGCGATAGCGGTAGGTGGGACCGCTGAGGACCGCGCCGCTGGAGGCCATCCACGCGCGCGGCATGGGGGCAAAGAACGGCGTCGCTTCCAGCGAGCCGGCGCCGATCTTCCAGCCGCCGATCTCTCCGTAGGCGAGGATGATCTCGTCGTGGACGCGGGCTACTTCTTCCAGCGAGGTGGGCTGCAAGGCAGCAGGCAGTTCGGCGATGGGGGTGTGAGTGCGGCGCGCATCAAGCAGCAGGTCGGCTGCTTCGATCAATTCTTTTTCGCGTGCTCCTGAAATCATTGGACAGCTCCAGTTTTCGGTTCCCAGACAGTGTCGCTCAAGCTAGCGGTGTCTGTCATGCGGCCAACGGATGGGGTGCGGGTAACGCGATTGGTTCCATCTGGCCGGCTGCAGCATTGCCGATAGTTTGAGCCGCGTGATAGAAACGTGCGAAGTCCGGGCCCGGTTCATGGTTTCTAACTCGACGAAGGAAGAGGAGGATTTGCGATGCATAAGGGTCTGACAAGAATGTTGATGGTGTGGTGCGGCGCGGCCAGCATGTTGCTGCCGGCAGTGAACGCTGTGGCAGCGCAGGTGGATATGTTCATAACGGTGGTGGGCACCAAACAAGGCCAATTTAAAGGCGAAGCTGTGCGGGCGGGCGCTCCCGCCGGTTCGATCCATCTGACCAGCGTGGTGCGGGAAGCGCCTGTGGCGACCGGGAAGCGACAGCACAGCCCAATCACGATCACCAAGGAGGTCGATTCGGCGTCCCCCAAGTTCGCCCAGGCGCTAGTCACGAACGAGACGCTGAAGCTGGTGCAGATTGTGTTTCAGGGCACCGGCGCGGGCGCGGGCAAGGTGGCACAGAAGATCGATCTGACCAACGCTAGAGTCACGGGCATCAGGAAGGCGGGGGGCACCGAGACGATTACGCTGGACTACGAGTCGATCGAGGTGACGTGGACGGACGGCGGCAAGACCGCGATGGATGACTGGAGCGTACCGAAGTAGGACGCGGCCGATTGCCTGCCGGCTGAACGGCATGATAGAAACGCACGAAAGGCGAAGTCTGTGCCTACTTCTGGTTTGCACGACAAGCGGAGGCAACATGAAGCGTTTTGGTCTGGCAGTACGGGTGGTTTTGCTGGGCAGCGTGGCGCTGTTGCCAGTCGCTCGGGCGATGGCCGCAACTGCCGCGAAGATGACGATTGGCGAACCGGCGCAAGGGAACGTGAAGGGCAGCAAAGCGGCGAAAGGCGGCAGCCCGGTTACCGTGATCGAACTGCTCAGCGTAACTCGCCCTGGCACGGATGCGGCGTCGGGCTCGGCCGCGGGAAAACGCTCGTCGTCCGGGGCGGATACGCTCATCGTCACGAAGTACTACGACAGCAACTCCGCGCAGTTGGAACAGGCGGCGGCGACCAACCAGGTCCTGCGAGAGGTAACCATCGCGTTTGAGACGGCCGCGGCCGCGAATGGTGCAACGTCCAACTCGAAGGTGAAGGGCAATGCCAACCGGACCGCGGCCTCCGGCGCGGCCGCGTCTACGTCGAAAGCCGCACAGGTGCTGGTGCTGAAGAATGTTCAGGTGGACGAGATCGAGCAGACCAGAAACCTCCAGAAGATCACCATTGAATACCAGTCGATCGAGGTGACCTACGCTTCCGGCAAGCCTGCCACGGCGAGCGACGACTGGGAGACGCCCTAGGCGCGTCCGGCTGTAGACTCGAAGCATCGAAACGGCGAAACCATCGATCGAGATAGCGGACGGGCCGCAACTGCGCCGCAGCTTGAACCTGCCGGGCGCCGTCGCGTTGAACATGCTGGACATGATCGGCGTGGGGCCGTTCATCACACTGCCTCTGATTCTGGCTGCGATGGGCGGACCGCAGGCGATGCTGGGCTGGATACTCGGCGCGGGGCTGGCGCTGTGCGATGGCCTGGTGTGGGCGGAACTGGGCGCAGCCATGCCGGAGGCGGGCGGGTCGTACGCGTTTCTGCGGAGGATCTATTCCGGTGCGGATGGGACGCGGAAGCTGGGGCGCTTTCTGGCATTCCTCTATGTGTTTCAACTCAGCTTTTCAGCGCCCCTGTCGGCGGCATCGGGATGCATCGGGCTCAGCGAGTATGCGACGTATCTGTGGCCTTCGCTCGCTGGACACGCGGCGGCGCACGTCGTCCATATCGGCCCATACAGCGCGGGCATCAGCGTAGGGCCAGAGACACTGGTTGCGATAACGGCGTTGCTGCTGGTGGTGTTTCTGCTGTACCGAGGGTTGACGGACCTGCGAGTTGTGACTGCGGCGATGTGGTGCTCGGTCATGGCGTTGATGACGTGGATTGTGTTGACCGGCGTCCTGCGCGGACATCTGGGCCAGGCGTTCGCCTTCCCGCCGGGCGCGTTTCACCTGACCCCGGCGTTTTTCCTGGGGCTGGGTTCGGCCATGATGTTCGCGACCTACGACTACTGGGGCTACTACAACATCACGTTTCTGGGGGGAGAGGTGAAGGACGCCGCGCGCACGGTGCCGCGCGCGATCCTGATCTCGATTGCGCTGGTCGCCGCCATCTATCTGGCGATGAACATCTCGGTGCTGGCGGTGCTGCCGTGGCAGGGGCTGGTGGGAGCGCAGAATGAGGAAGCGAGAAGGGCAGTGATCTCGACGTTCATGGAGGCGGCATACGGGCCGCGGGTGGGGCCGGCGCTGGGCAGATTGGCGGCGGGACTGGTAATGATGACGGCGTTCTCCGGCGTCTTCTCGCTGCTGCTGGGCTACTCGCGCATCCCGTATGCGGCGGCGCGCGACGGCAATTATTTTCGCGTCTTCGGGCGGCTTCATGCAAAGGGCTTTCCGCACGTCTCGCTGTTGGCGCTGGGCGCGGCGGCGGTATGCTTCTGCTTCTTCTCGCTGGCGGACGTGATCGCGGCGCTAGTGGTGCTGCGGATTCTGCTGCAGTTCCTGATGCAGCATGTGGGGGTGATTTATCTGCGGCGGACGCAGCCGGAGATGAAACGGCCGTTCCGCATCTGGTTGTATCCGCTGCCGCCGCTGCTGGCCATTGCGGGGTTCAGTTACATATTGATCGAGCGGGCGAACTTCCAGCGGGAGATTGTGGGGGCAGGGGTGCTGATTGCGGTGGGGACGGTCGTCTACGTGGTGAGGGAAAGGATGCACACTAACGCGTTGTGAAAGCGCGCGGCGTTATTTCTTTGCCGTGCAATTGCAAACGTACTTCACCATCTTGAAGGCCTCGCATCGCTTTGGCATTAGCCAATATGGATGGTAAGAATTGTCCTCGGGGACAAGCAGTAGGACGAAAAACCTCATTGCTACAAAGACATTGCCATTCTTATCCTCTTCCACTGATGTTGGATAAACCAACTCCTCGCCTGACTTGTATAGCTCGTGAACATTTCCCCCGTGGTCTATGCGGACGACGTGGTGCCAGGACGCAACAAGAATCTCCCCATCCGCCTCGACCATGGATTCGTCAGGGGAACCTCCCAAGTCGGCGACTCGGTCTAACGAAACCTTGTCGCCGATTTCTGTAAACCTGTCGATTTCACCGTCATCCATAGACAGATGGGCCAACCCCATCAGCACAAATGTGCCGTCTTGTGTGCGGTAGATAGCATGGACATTCACATCCGAGAGCTTAGTGGGGTTCCTGCCATCTCGGCCGAACCACCAGAGACCCCCGCCGAATTCACCAGCGCTGAAACCCACCAACCAGCCCCTCTCAGTTTCCAAAAGAGAGCGCTTCCCAATCATCTCCTTGGTTAGCGTGATCTGTGGTGGCAAGGGCAGCGGTTTCCACGGCTGCGGGACTAACTTTGTCAGCGAGATTTCGCCATTGGGCTTGCTGACCACCCAGCTCTCGCCCCGCCCGGCGCATTGCCAGAGGTCAGGATTCTCCTTCGAGCTGGGAGCCAGCACCCATCCTTGTGGGACGAACTGCGCAATTGACCCAGCGGATACTTGGGATGAGCCATGTGTTGCGGGGGATAGCAGAGAAAAGAGGACTGAAACAACCCAAGCGGTTCTCACGTGTCATTGGCCTCGTACGAACTTGCCATCCATTATGTACCCGGATGCGTATTTAGGTAGTCTAAGCACTGGGCCTGGTGGTTGCTGTTCCGGCTTAAGCGGCCGGTCTGGGAGGGAGCAACATGCTGATCAGGAAAAATGTGGAATGGGAGATTGCGTCGTCGGAGATTACTTCGAAGGAGACGTTTCTGAACCGGCGCACATTTATCTACGGCGCGGCGGCGCTGGGTACGGGAGCGATCTTGCTGGACCAGGTGCCGGGGCTGTTTCACCCCGATGCGGTGCACGCCGACCAGAAACTGGAGACGGTGCCGTCGAAGTACACTGTGCCGGACGCGCAGACGCCGTTTGCCAAGGCGACGACCTACAACAACTACTACGAGTTCGGCACCGACAAGTCCGACCCGGCGCGCAACGCGCATACGCTGCACACGCGGCCGTGGACGGTCGAGGTGACTGGGCTAGTGAAGACCAAGAAGACCGCCGACATCGACAGCATCATGAAGTACCGGCCGATCGAGAGCCGCGTCTACCGGCATCGCTGCGTGGAGGCGTGGTCGATGGTGATCCCGTGGGACGGCTACCCGCTGAGCGAGTTCATCGCGTGGGCGGAGCCGCTGCCGAGCGCGAAGTATGTGCAGTTCCTCTCCGACAGCAAGAACGGCGACATGCCGAACAAGGCGGGGGGATACAACTGGCCCTACTCCGAGGGGTTGCGTATGGATGAGGCGATGAACCCGCTATGCCTGCTCACCTTCGGGTGCTACGGCGAGGTGCTGCCCAACCAGAACGGTGCGCCCATCCGCGTGGTGAGCCCGTGGAAGTACGGGTTCAAGAATGCGAAGGCGATTGTAAAGATCAACTTTACGGACAAGCAGCCGCCTACGCTGTGGAACGATATGGCGCCATTCGAATACGGCTTCTACTCCAATGTGAACCCGAATGTCGACCATCCGCGGTGGTCGCAGGCGCACGAGCGGCGGATCGATTCCAGCGCGTTTCCGAGGACGATCCCGACGTTGATGTTCAACGGCTACGCCGACCAGGTGGCGAGTCTGTACGCCGGCATGGACCTGAAGAAGTACTTCTAAGGACGATATGCCGAACCGATGGATTCCATACGTGAAGGCGCTGGTGCATCTGGTTTGCCTGCTGCCGGCAATGAAGCTGGTCGAGCTATACCAATCCGGCGCCTTGGGGCTGATGGCGGACCCCGTGAACTACATCACGCACTTTACCGGGTACTGGGCGCTCTATCTCTTGATGGTGAGCCTGGCGGTGACGCCGGTGCGGCGGCTGCATCCCAGGCTGGCCAACCTGGTCCGGTTCCGCAGGCTGCTCGGGCTGTACGCATTCTTCTACGCGACGCTGCACCTGGCGACGTACCTGTTCCTGTTCTCCGGCTACGATCTGCCCACCGTTGTGGCCGGGTTGCGTGCGGGGCATGCCGGCGTGGTGGTCGACGAGTGGAAGGCGGTGTGGCCAGCCATCTTCGATGACCTGAAGAAGCGGCGGTTTATCCAGGTGGGTCTGGTTGCGTGGTTCCTGCTCTTCGTGCTGGCGATCACGTCGCCGGCTTTGGTGATGCGCAGGATGGGCGGCACAACCTGGCGGCGAGTGCATTGGGGCGTCTATGTGGCGGCAATCGCGGGAGTAGTGCATTATTGGTGGCTGGTGAAGAAGGGCGTACAGGCGCCCATGCCCTTCACGCTGGTGCTGGCCGCGCTGCTGCTGGCGCGGGTGGTGTGGACCGCGATGAAGCGGAAGCGCGGGGCAGTCGCTGCGCCGCGGAGCTCTGTGGTTGCAGGCGGTTAGCTGAGTGTTTCCGGGCGCTACGCAACTTAGTGCGGGAAACGATGGTCTAAGCTAGCAGAGGTGCAGCTATGCGCGGAATGTCGATCGTTGCCCTCGCCCTCATTTGCTCTTCAAGCGTTCCGCTGCCGGCTCAAGGTGCGCCGCAGCAGGGTGGAACGGCCCCCGCGCCCATTGTTCGGCAGAAGGCCGCGAAACCCGCTGCGGCAAAAGCTCAGCCCGCGGCGAAGCCGGAGCCGCCGGTTCCGCTCACTGAGCGCGAGCGTGCCCTCCAGGTGTTGGATCGATTTACCTTTGGGCCGCGCCCGGGCGATGTGGACCGCGTGCTGACGATGGGCCTGGACAAGTGGTTCGAGCAGCAACTGAACCCGGACGCGATCAGAGATCCTGCGCTGGACCGAAGGTTGGGCGACTTTCCCACACTGAACATGACGCCCGATCAGGCGCTGACGGTGTTCCCGGACCGGGGCACCATCCAGCAAGTCGCGGACGGCAAGAAGCCGATGCCCGCCGACCCGCTGCTCGCGTCGATGTACGAAGTCCAGATCGCGAAGCTGCGTCGCGAGGCAGCGGCCCGCAAGCCCGATGCCGCCGGCAATCTGCCCGCCGAGCCGAGCGACGCGGAGAAGGCAGGCGAACGGCAGGGCGGTCAGTTCACGGCGGCGCGCATTGCGGGCGATCTGTTTGCGCTGCCCAAGAACCAGCGCATGGCGACGTTGATCCAGATGCCTGTGGAGGACCGGATAGCGTTCACCAGCTACCTGGGCGGCGACCAGAAGAACCAGGTTCTGGCGGACTTCACTCCGCGCGAGCGCGAGATCTTTCAGGGCATGGCAGCGGGTGTGGGCGCGCAGTATCAGATCGGGCAAGAGCTGGCGCAGGCGAAGATGGTGCGCGCTGTCCTGAGCGAGCGGCAGTTGCAGGAGGTGATGACGGACTTCTGGTTCAATCACTTCGACATTTACATCGCGAAGGATTCGGACCAGTGGTACACCACCAGCTACGAACGCGACGTGATTCGCAAGAACGCGCTGGGCAAGTTCGGCGACCTGCTGCTGGCGACGGCGCAGAGCCCGGCCATGATGGTGTACCTCGACAACTGGCTCAGCATCGGGCCGGACTCGCTGGCGAATGGAGTGAACCCGGCGAACCCGCGATCGAAGCCGGGGAACAAGGGGCTGAACGAAAACTACGGCCGCGAAGTGATGGAACTGCACACGGTGGGCGTGAACGGCGGCTACACCCAAGCCGACGTGACCAACCTGGCGGCGATCCTGACCGGGTGGACGGTGAACAATCCTGGGCAGGCAGGCGGCTTCTTGTTCGATCCCAAGCGGCACGAGCCGGGAACGAAGGTATGGCTAGGGCACCGCATCGGCAGTGGGCCTCCATTCGTGATCCAGGGAACGCTGGCGATCGACGCGGCCGTCGCCGCGAGGACCGCGCCGCCGATGGACGATAGCATGGGCGGCATGGCCATGGGTGGCGCCGAGCAAAAGGCCGCCGCGCTGGCGAACTTCCCCGGCAACGAAGGGATGAAGGAAGGCGTGGAGGCCCTGAATTTGCTGGCGCACAGCCCGCAGACGGCACACTTCATCAGTTGGAAGATTGCGCAGCGCTTTGTGGCGGACGATCCGCCCCCGGCGCTGGTGGACCGCATGGCGAAGACGTTCCTCGCGTCCGACGGGGATATCAAGGCAGTGCTGCGCACGCTGGTCGCGAGTCCGGAGTTCAACTCCGCGAAATACTTCCGCAACAAGGTGAAGACGCCGATGGAGTTTCTCGCCTCGGCCTACCGCACCACGTTGACTGACCCGACCAACCCCGGCGCGCTGGTGAACTCGATGCGGCAGATGGGCATGGAACTGTATCGAGCGCTGCCGCCAACGGGCTACTACATTACCGCGGACCATTGGATGAACACCAGCGCGCTGGTGGCCCGGCTGAACTTCGCGTACCAGTTGACGAACGGCAAGTTCGCGGGCCAGAAATTTGACGCGCCGAAGATTGTGGCGCTGGGGTTGATGAGCGAGCAGACGCTGGCGCCGCAGGTTGCCGTCGCACCGGCCCCGCGGCCGTCATTCACTGAGGCGACGATGACGGAGACGGCTCCCGCCGCGCAGCCGAGCGCATCGGCGGGCACGGAGATCGCGCTGAAGGTGCTGGAGTCGACGCTGATCGGCGGCGATGTCTCGGCCAAGACGAACCAGCAGATCCACCAGCAGCTCGCGCAGGCGAGCGGGCAGAATGCGGACCCGGGCGACCTGCTGAATCTGCTGACCGCGCTGGTGATGGGCTCGCCGGAGTTCCAGCTGCGGTAAAGGCTCCGACAAAGAAACCGGCCACGGATAAACACGGGTCGACGCGGATTAAGAACAACAATAAAGTCTTTGTTTCTATCCGTGCCAATCCGTATTATCCGTGGTTGCGTCTGTTTCTTAGAGCCCCTCGAAGAGGTCTGTCATTTGCGTGGCGGGCTGCGGAGTGGGTGTGGCGATGAGGGTGTAGACCTCCTGGCCGACGTGCTGCTCGAAGTAGCCCTGAAATTTTTCCATCAGCGGGAGCTGCGAGGTGTGCGCGCGGAAGGCCTCGAACTTGCGCGGCAGCACGCTGGATACGTCGAGGGTGACGGTCCACGGAGCGGGCAGTGGCGCGGGACGGCCGGGGAAAAAGAAGTGAGTGGTGTTGTAGAAGAGGCGCTGCGCCGTGTGGACGGGACCGAGCGCGGGGAAGCGCTTGGGCGAGGCGGCCCAATGGAAGGCCGCGGTGGTGAAGCAGGAGACCATGGTGTGGTCGGGGTGCGTGTTCATGGCGCCGTCGCCGCCGAAGGTCAGGACCACATCGTACTTCTCGCGGCGGATGCGCTCGACCAGCTTGGCCGCGGCCTCGGAGAAGTTGGCGAACTCGAGCTGGCCGTCCTGGTAGCCGAGCAGCTCGGCGTGAGTGACGTCGAGGATTTTGCAGGAGGCGGCGAACTCGGCGCGGCGCATCTCGCCCAGGTGCTCACCGGAGGTAGCGTCGCCGCGGTTGGTGGCGGCCTGCCCGTCGGTGAAGCAGAGGACTGTAGTTTCGACACCGGCTTGCGCGGCGAGCATCAGCGCGCCGCCAAAGGCGAAGCATTCGTCGTCGGGATGCGCGGTGACGCAGAGGAGTTTGCGAGGGGTGGTGGAGGACATGGCTGTTTCAAGGGTAACGCAGGGAGGTCGAGGTCGGTTGGCCTATACCGGCGACGGGGCTTCGCCGGCGACGTCACTATGTTGTTCCTCCGGCTTGAAGCGCACTATGTGGATGAGGGCGGCGACCATGAGAGCTTCCAGCAGCCACTTGCACGAGGTATACGCGTTGGGGCCGCAAGCAAGGCAGCGGATCTTGTAATGCGTGTAGCCATACCAACTCACGCCGGCGGAGATAACGCACAGGATTCCTGTCGCGGATACCTCCAGGTTGCGGCGGTCGCGGAGGCTCTCTGCGCGCATGAGGAAGTTGCTTGGGAGAAAGTTGAATGTAAGCATCAGACCGCCGATAATCTGCGCGAAAAGCGTGAACTTCGTGAAATCAGTGAACCTTACGCTCAAAAAGCGCTGGGCATTTTCGTCGTCTTGACCGGCGGCTTTGCGAACCCAGCGGTAGGCCTCGGCGCGATTCCGCGGGACCCCTTGACCGTAGTAGTCCATGTAGCCGACGGCGTACTCCGCTTCCGCATTGCCTTGGTCTGCCGCCTTGCGATACCAGCGCAGAGCTTCGATGTAGTCTTGCGGCACGCCAAGACCGTGGTAATACATGGAGCCGACGCCCTGCTGCCCGGCCGGGTTGCCTTGTTCCGCGGCCTTGCGATACCAGCGGAGGGCCTCTCCGTAATCGCGCGGCACCCCGTTGGCATAGAAATACATATTGCCGAGCCCGCGTTCCGCCCGTGTTTCGCCCTGATCGGCGGCCTTGCGGAGCCAACGGAACGCCTCAGCATGGTCTTGCGCGACACCCTGTCCGTGTTCGTATAGGTAGCCGACATCATATTGGGCGCGCGCATCGCCCTGGTCGGCGGCTTTGCGGGCCCAGCCCATCGCTTTGGCGTAGTCCTGCGGCACTCCCCTGCCGTAGTAATACATCTTGCCCAGATCGCGTTCGGCGTTCGCATCTCCCCGCTCGGCGCGTATGCGTGTGGTTTCAGCGAGCTTCCACAGGCCGGCCTTTGCTTTGTACGCGTGCCAGGCGAATCCCGCCGCACTGATCAGAGCCACGCACGCGACGGGCGCGGCAATCCTCCAAAGCAATCTCATTTCGTGCCTCGCCCGACATGGTACCTCGCTCGCTGTCGGCGCAGAATCCCCTAAAAGTGGTGTGGGCTCAGTGAGTTCAGTCCGCGGCAGCTTCGAGTTCACCGTCGTCGAGCAGCATGGCGTCGAGGATGGGGTCGTCGGGCAGCAGGTCGTCGAAGAGGAGGCCGGTGACTTCGGGTTCGCCGGCGATGAGCGCGCGGACCGGCGCGAAGCTGCGGCGGTGCAGGGCGCAGGGGCCGAGCTCGCGGAGTTGGCGGCGATGCTCCGGCGTGGCGTAGCCCTTGTGCGCGGCGAGGCCGTAGCCGGGATGTTGCGCATCCAGTTCGCGCATCAGGCGGTCGCGATGCACCTTGGCGACCACCGACGCGGCGGCGATGGAGAGCGAGAGCGCGTCGCCGTAAATGAGGCGTGTCTGCGCGCAGGGATGGTCGAGGCGCATGGCGTCGATGAGCAGGTGGTCGGGCGCGAGCGCGAGGCCCTCGACAGCGGCCAGCATGGCAACGCGCGTGGCCTGATAGATGTTGACGCGGTCGATGGTTTCGGCGTCCACCTCGGCCACGGAGACGGCCAGCGCGCATTTGCGGATGCGGCGGTCGAGCTTCTCGCGCTGCTCGCGGGGCAGTTGTTTGGAGTCCTTCAGGCCTGCGCGTGCGAGCCAGCCGAGCCGCTCCGGCAGGATGACGGCAGCCGCCACAACCGGGCCAAAGAGCGCGCCGCGTCCCACTTCGTCCACGCCGGCGATCATGCGAAAGCCGCGGTAGCGCAGGGCCTGCTCCGGCGCGTCGCTGCAAACCAGCAGCTTCAGCATGCGTTGCTTCGCAGTGGCGGCGGAGACGGCGTGCGCGGTGCGAAGACTACCCATATCGGGTATGAGTTTACAACTTTCGTTCGTGTGAATTTCATCGCCGGACCGCAGGAGCGGTTGTATTCTCTGGGTAAGAACAGGCTCTTCGCCGACGCGGGCCAGACTTGGCTCCGCAGCGAGGCGGAGGGGGCAGATTGCGGCGCGGATGTTTTGCGCTGCAACTCCGGGCCGGTTCGGGGGCCCGTTTATGAACATGTATACGACCTTTGAAGTATTCCTGGCTCTTGGATTGATCGGAAGCGGTGCCTGCGGCGTGGCCGCATCCCAGACGCCTGCACCACCTGCAACGTCGATCTCTCCTGCAAACCCTGCGGCGGCGGCGCAACCCGTGGCTGCGGCAAAAGGCAAGAAGGCGAAGAACGTCTACACCGGACCGAACACGATTGTCGTCCTGCCCCCGACGCCGATGCTCGACGGCGAGGGCAAGCAGCGCGTCGATCCCGACGGAAACCTGATGTTCAACCCGCCGATTAAGCAGATCCGCGACAAGAAGGGCCATCCCGAATTCGACGCCAACGGCAAGCCGGTGTTCCAGACCGCGACCAACCTCGGCTACGACGAGAAGGGCAAAAAGATTCCCGTAAAGAAGGTGAAGCCGCCCAAGATGACGCCGGTTTCCATCGCTGCCGGAACGCTGACCGTGGACGGCTGGACCGGGAAAGCGCGTTTGAACTACGACATCGCCGACCTGAAGTTCCTGTACCTCTATGCTCCTGGAATCGGCATCGCGATCGTCTCGCAGAACCCGTTCCCTGGCGCTAAGGAGCAGCACAACGCGTTCAACGACAGGACACTCAAGGTCACGGTCGATGGGCACCCGATCGAGCTCTCGTCGGAGAAACGGTTGCTGGGCAAGAAGCCGCAGTCCGCGTGGGTCGTGGTGGACCGCGGGTTCCTGCTGCCCTCAAAGTTTCCGGTAATTGGTTACGGCGCGATCACGAAGCCGCCTTACGCTTGGCCTGGTTCGAAGCAGACCGCAGAAGCGAAGGGACCGGTGCAGGCGCCGCCGCTGCCTCCGGATGTGACGCCGACCTTGCTGCTGGCTCCTTGTCCCGCAGGCATGATGCGGCGCGCCGGCCCGCCTGTGCTGCCCGGGCAGAAGGCGGTCGAACAGCCGTGCGTGCCCATCAAGCCGGCTTCCACGTCCGCGTCGGTCCCAGTTCCGAACCCGCCAGCGTCCGCGCAATAGAGCCAAGTCCCGCTGAACGAATCCGGCCCGGAGGATACGGGCAGAGAAAAAGGCCACGGTAGAGATCGTGGCCTTCCTGTTTCGCGGAAAATCCCGTGCATGGCCTTAGGAGGGCCGGGCAACCTCGTGCAGACGCGCTGCCTTGCCGCGCAGGCCGCGCAGGTAGAAGAGCTTGGAGCGCCGCACTTCGTACGACCTCAGCTTCTCCACCTTGTCGATGACCTTGGAGTTGTACGGGAAGATGCGCTCGACGCCCTGGCCGAAGCTCATCTTGCGCACGGTGAAGGTGCCCTGCGGCCCTTTGTTGGTGGCGATCACCATGCCTTCAAAGGCCTGGAGCCGCTCTTTTTCGCCTTCGCGGATCTTGACCTGCACGCGAACCGTGTCGCCGGGGCCGAAGGAGGGGTGGTCGGTCCGCTCAAGTTTGGCGGCCAGTTTCTGCATAATCGGATGAATAGACATAGGTTTTCCTGTAAGAGACTCGAACTCCTAGTTTACATGATTTTGCGACGTTTTGAGTAGCATGATTGCTGGCTCGCGCGCAGGGAGGATTTTATGAGCTACGGCTTCGGCTCTTCGATCTTCACGTTCTCTGGTTTCGTAAAGAGTTTGGGATCGAACGGCATGTCCCCATAGCCGGCGTACCAGAAAATGTCGTGTTCGTCGCCGTGGGTCCACGCAATTCCTAAAGGCCGTTCCGGGGACCCATAGGTAAACAGCCCCAAAGATGCATCGCCGATTGCCAGTATGTAAGCCGTCGTCTGCTTGGTTTGCAGGACTGGCCCCGGATGTGGGATGGCACCGTTCTTCCTGAAAAATTCCATTTCGTTACCAAACTCGAGGGACATGAGCTTGGGCTTCTGATCGTCAGGCAACTTCGATACCAGAGAAGGAAAGATCGGCATACGGCAGTCAAAGGTAGGACCCGAATCCACAGCATGCTTGGCGGTATGATCCACGAGATTCACCATCCAGAAGTCAGGCTCGTTGATAATCACAAGGCCATGGATACCATTGGCCGCGTCCAGCGCCTCCTCGATGCGGCAATACTGGGCTCCTGAACGGTACATAACCTTTGGCTGGGCGGCGAAGCTTCCGGCGGGCGCATCGGCACTCTGAAGGATGACCTCCATCCGGATCATGGTCTTAGGAGTTTGTTGGGCAAATAGACAGCTAGTGAATAGGGAAGCCACGATCAGGATAATCCGCATGGGTGGGGCCGCTTTCTAAGTCTGTTAGACGATTCTGAGCCGACAATTCAAGTCGGGGCCATAATAAACTACTGCTATGAACGTGGTCGCAGATTGGCCGTTTGGAGTGCGCCGAGTTATTCCGGTGCGCCGAATCCAACGCCAGCGAGAAACTCTCGGTCTTCGTCGCTGAGCGCCGCATTCGCGAGCAGATCTGGCCGGTTGCGCCACGTCTTCTCCAGCGCCATTTGCCGGCGCCAGCGGCGGATGGCGGCATGGTCGCCGCCAGCGAGCACCTCCGGGATGGTCAGGCCGCGAAACTCCGCGGGCCGCGTGTAGTGGGGGTAGTCCAGCAGGCCGCCGGCGCCGCAGGTCGAGCGAGGCACCCCATCTGGCTTCAGATCATCCGCAGCGGCGGCAAGGTCAGCATCTGCGAGGCCGAAGCTCTCGTAGCGCGCCGAATCCGCGTGGCCGAGCACGCCGGGCAGCAGCCGCGCCGTCGCGTCGAGCACCACGGCCGCGGCCAGTTCGCCGCCTGACAACACATAATCCCCGATGGACAGCTCTTCGTCCGCCAGCAGCTCGCAGACGCGCTCATCGACGCCCTCATAGCGTCCGCAGATCAGGACCACACGCTCCAGCGTGGCCAGCCGATGCGCTGCGACCTGCGTGAATCGTTTTCCCTGGGCAGACAGCAGAATCACCGACTGCCGCGTGCCATCGCGCTCCGTTTTCGCCGCGATCCCGGCCAGCGACTCGACGCAGTCGAAGATCGGCTGCGCTTTCAGCACCATACCTTCGCCGCCGCCGAAAGGCCGGTCGTCGACGGTGCGATGTCGGTCTTGCGTGAAGTCGCGCAGATCGTGCATGGCGACCTCGACCGTGCCAGTGGCGATGGCGCGGCTGAGGATGCCGTGGTCCAGCGGCCCCGCGAAAAAGTTGGGAAAAATGGTCAGAATGTCGAATCGCATGGGCGCCGAACCGGGGATTTGCAAGCATCGCAACCTTGGTGCGCAAGCGCAAGGCCAAAGGGAATCTCCCCGGTACCGTGATCGTACTACTTAGGGAGTATTGGATCGAGGCACGCAAGCCGATAGGCTCACGATGCGGGCTCATTTTTTTTGACGTGTCTGTCTTGCGGTTGTTCCTGGGGGTCTTCCAATGTCGAGTGTCAAGGTTCTTTGCAGTGTCGTGTTGCTGGTGTGCGGGTCGGCACTGGCGCAGATAGCTTCACCGGGTCCAAGCTTGCAGTTGGCATCGGCGGCGGTGTCGTCGTCGTTGAACGCAACCGATGCATCCACCGCGGTGACGGTCGTTCCGCCCGCGACTGCCAAAAAACAGAACAGCGATGACAGCGGACGCATTCTCCCGTTTTCGCGCTTCGCCTTTGGCACCAAGCTGGGAACGCTCGGCTGGGGCGGGCAGATCGCCACTCCGCTGGCGCGCCGGGTCACACTCCGCGGAGGCGCGGACTTCTTCAACTTCGGCTACGGCATCACCGAGGACGGCACCAACTACTATGGGTCGCTGAACTTCAAGTCGGGCACGGCGCAGGTCGATGTGTATCCATTCCGCCACGCCGGCTTCTTCATCAGCCCTGGCGTTCTGATCTTCAGGAGCAACGTCGCCGCAACCATGAATATCCCCGCCGGCAGCACGTTCACGGAGAACAATACCGACTACACCAGCGATCCCGCCGACCCGGTGAATGGATCGGGCGCGGTTGCCTTCGGCCGGTCGATCATGCCTGCGCTGACAATCGGTTTCGGGAACATGATTCCGCGGCGCGAGAGCAAGCACTGGAGCGCCCCATTTGAGATTGGCGCCGCCTATACCGGGCACTATACCCTTGGCGTCAACCTGACCGGCTCCGCCTGCCAGGCGGGACAAGGGTGCGGCAGCGTAAACGATCCCAGCATCCAGGCGAACGTGGTGGCCGAGACAAACAAGATCAACGAGGACCTCAAGCGCTTCCAGTTTTACCCGATCATCACCAGCGGCGTCGCGTACCGGTTCTAACGGATAGCAATGACGGGGCAAAGAGGCTGACGGCGGAGGAAGCTTTCAGCTTTTTTTGCCGTTGTGTTCTTCTGATGCCCGATTGATCTCTGCCAGCCCCTCAGGCAGAGCCATGCGGATCGACTGGGCGGCTACGTCGAGCTCCAGCAGAAACGCACCGGCAAACGGGACAAGCACCTCGTCGCCCTCCGGCGACTTGACTGCCAGCAGTGGTGCGGCCTCTTCCAGCCGGCGCGACCCGTCGGGCGAGGCAGGGAACTGAACGCTCTCGACCACGCCCAGCGCGCGATCGCGGTCGTACACGGTGCAACCGATCAAGTCCGAAACGTATGCGGAGCCGGGTGTGAGCGGCAGGCGCTCGGCGAGCGGAACCAGCACGTCCTTGCCTGAGAGCTGCTGCGCCTTCTCGATGCTGTCGACGCCCGCTAAGTGGAGGACGATGCGTCCGGCATTCCTGCCGACCGGCAGCCAGTGCGCAGCTACCTGGGCCGGCTCAGCCCCAACGCCCGCTACCCCCGCGTCGGTCCGATCGGCGAAGCCGGCCGGCGCCAGCCATATGCGCGGCTGCTGGTTGAAGCGCTCAGGAAAATCGGTGAGCAGCTCGGCGAGGACCTCCCCTTTGCGCCCCTGGGGCCGAAGGATGTGAGCGAGAACGGTCCATTGCGAAGCGGATTCCATCACACCCATGGTACGGCAGGTCCGGCCACTCGCAGCGCGGCCTCTCACTTCGGCGGTCGAATCGGCGTCTTGGTCAAGAGACAGCCCCGCCAGAAGATCCGCAGCGGCGATGGAACGTCAGTTCCACGTCACTGCTCGTCGTCCTCCAGAATATCCAGTGCGAAACGGTGGTGTAGCTTCATGCTTGCAGCGCCAAGAATGGTGCGCAGGGAGCGCGCCGTCCGGCCTTGCTTCCCGATCACCTTGCCGATGTCCTGATGGGCGACACGGAGTCGTATCACCGTGGCATCATGGTCATCCAGCATCTCAACGGAGACATCCTCAGGTTGATCAACCAACGCCTGGACGATCTCCAGGATAAGTTGCTTCATCCGCACGGTAGGTTCGGAGGAAGTTGGCGTAACTTCGTTCATCACAGACACCTCTTGGGAGTATGCTGCCCCGGTTAGATTCCGCCCGTTGCCTCAGTCTGGGTGAGGTCTTCAAGGAAGAATGACGTTCCACCGGTGCAACTACGTGGCAGCTCACTGTGGGGAGAAACGCCAGAGGAAACCACGAGGTCCACTTGATTAAAAGCGGGCCTGCGAAGAGTCTACGTTAAGAAACCGCGAAGAGACTGTTGGAAACGCAGTCGCTGGGCGATCTTTTGGCACTGGATACTGGTTACTTGATAACTAACTAGTAACTAGGCGGCGCTCGCCGGCTCTGCGACAGGCTCTTTCTTCTGGGCGAATAGCTTCCCCACGCGGTCCGACAACTTGGCCCCGTTGCCAACCCAGTAGTCGATGCGGTCGCGCTTCAGGTCGAGGGCGGCGGGGGTGGTGCGGGGATTGTAGGTGCCCACCACTTCAATGGACCGGCCGTTGCGTGCGCGGTCCTTCTCAATGACAACCACGCGGTAGTGGGGCTGCTTGCGGGCGCCAACGCGCGCCAGACGAATCATCAACACTTGGGAAACCTCTCAGAGAAATCGGTGTATGTGGGGTGAAGAGAATGAAACCTAGCGGTCCGCCAGCCGAGCAGGCGGCACCGCAGCTCACACGGCCCAACACCTAAGTATGGCGGAGTTCGCCGGATTTCGCAATGCTAACTCTTGTCCAACGCAAGATGAGCCTGAAGGTTGGGGTTGATTCCAACACAAGATGAGCCTGAAGGGCGGTTGGAGCAGTCATGCTGAAGATTGAAGATCAGCGTGCACGAAGCGGAGAAGT
>Ga0181529_10001042_pt1 | contig 38028 bp, 38 predicted proteins | sample PEATcosm2014_Bin_36_FD_119763 | JGI IMG/M metagenome (GOLD analysis project Ga0181529, IMG submission 119763) | Peatland microbial communities from MTU Mesocosm Facility, Houghton, MI, USA - PEATcosm2014_Bin10_30_metaG | ecosystem: Environmental > Terrestrial > Soil > Wetlands > Peat | place... | reverse complement strand
TGCGCGCATGGCGGCGATCTTCAGATCGCGACTGTAAACAGCTCGGGACAAATCCATTCCTCACTCCATTCAATGTATTTGTTCCCTTAACTCGCTGTCTCAGTTTTGGGGTTCACTCCAAAGGCGTTCGCCGTTCCCATCTAAGGTCTCCGCCCGATTTCCAAGAACTCATATTCATTCCAGAATCAAATCGTGCAGACCATCGATGCGAATACGGTCCTTAATAAAGACCAACTCCGCGATATCACCATGGACGATCCGGAGCTCATGCGAGAGATCCTGGAGGCGCTGCTGCTCGACACTTCAAACCAACTTGGCTTGCTCGAAACCGCCATCCGCGAACAGAACTCCGCGCAATGCATGCGGCTGGCGCACTACTCCAAAGGCGCGTGCGCCAACGTGGGTGCCAACCGCGCGGCGGACATGTTCAAGCATATTGAACGCAAGGCGAAGGATGGCGAGTTTTCCGAGTGCGTCGAATCGCTGGCTTCGCTTATGCGGGAAATGGACCTGTTGCGGGACGAAAGCGCCACGCTGTAAGGCGTCCGCACTGGAGTCGGCGTGATTGTGGTGCAGATGGCGCGCCCCTGCAATACGCGCAACTCCGGAGTATAATCGGCTGCATCCAACAACTCGTTGCAGTAGATTTGCTTGCAGTGCGGACAGGACATCGAAATGGCCGGTCAATACCTGGCGTTTGACGTTGAAACGTCCAAGGACGTTCCAGGCGACGACTTCAACTGGCGTGCGCATCGGCCGCTTGGCATTTCCTGCGCAGCCACGCTGCCGAGCGGTGGGGACCAGCCGCTCCTTTGGTACGGCAAGACACGAGACGGGTCGCCTGAAAAACGAATGAGCCGCGAGGACGCTCAGGGATTGGCGCTGTATTTGTCGAAAATGGCTGCCGATGGGTTCAGAATCCTCACTTGGAATGGGCTGGCCTTCGATTTCGACATTCTCGCGGAAGAGTCCGGAGCCGCCAGAAGTTGCGGGGAGTGTGCGCTCGGCCACGTGGATATGATGTTTCACGTGTTCTGTCCCCTGGGCTACCCGATCGCTCTGGACAAAGCCGCGCAGGGAATGGGTTTGCCGGGCAAGCCGGCCGGCATGGATGGTTCCAAGGCCCCCAGGCTGTGGGCACAAGGCCATTTCAAAGAGGTTCTCGATTACGTCGCGCAGGACGTGCGAGCCGCGATCGCGATCGCACAGGCCTGCGAGCGGCGCCGGAAACTCGAGTGGATCACGCGCAAAGGCACCAAGAGTTCGATGCCCCGGCCGAATGGTTGGCTGACCGTGCGGGAAGCGTTGCGGCTTCCTGTGCCAGATACCTCATGGATGTCGACTCCGATGTCGCGCCGTGACTTCACCGCCTGGTTGCCAGTGAGTTGATGGCGCCTGACTACTTATCGCACCTGGCCAAGCCGGCGCCAATGTGTCTCAGGGCTCGAGAATCCGAGTAGCTGCGGCGGGCGGCGTACGTTGCCTCGGGCGGAATCCCATATTACTCGCTCGCATCGCTCACTTTCCCGTCTGCCACCATGGCGCAAGCTCTCCAGTGTCAAGTCTGCTGATCCGGGAGTCATCCCGGCTGTTCCCGCTCCGCGAACCCTCGCGTCATTCAATATCGCGGTGGGTCACTTTGGCGTTGTAGCCGGCTTTGGCTAGGTTGCGGGCGATCTCGTCGGCCATCATCACCGAGCGGTGCTGACCTCCGGTGCAGCCAAAGGCGATGGTCAGATAACTCTTGCCTTCGCGGATGTAGTGCGGCAGCAGGTAAACCAACAGGTCGGATATTCGGCTGGTGAATTCCGCAGTCTGCGGGAAGGACCGGATGTAGCGGGCCACGGCCGGATTCTTGCCGGTAAGGTGTTTGAACTTGGGAATGTAATTCGGATTGGGCAGGAACCGCACGTCGAAGACTAGGTCGCTTTCGGGCGGAACGCCGTTGCGAAAACCGAAGCTGGTGACGTAAAGCATGATCTTCGATTCCTCGCCCTGCCCGCGGAAACGTTCGCCGATGAACTCGCGCAGCTCATGCACGGTGAATTTCGACGTGTTGACGATCAGGTCTGCCATCCCGCGGATCTTCTTGAGTTGTGCGCGCTCGCGCTCGATGCTTCTGGGAATCGAGCGGCCGGTGCCGAGCGGGTGCGGGCGGCGGGTTTCGCTGAAGCGGCGCAGAATGGCCGAGTCTTCCGCCTCGACGAAAATCAGGCGCGCCTTCACGGTATCGCGGATTCCGGCGAAGACCTTGGGGAAGCGGTCCAGCCCGCCGCCCTCGCGTATGTCCACGACTAGGGCGGCGGATTGGAACTTGGAGCTGTCGCGCGTGAGCTCGGCGAACTTCGGGATCAACTCCACCGGCAGGTTGTCCACCGAGTAATACCCAAGGTCCTCGAATGCCTTGAGCATGGAGCCTTTGCCCGATCCGCTGAGGCCGGTGATGATGACCAACTCGGGTTCCACGGCCGCCTTCGGCGCGCGCCGCCCGGGCCGGGGCGCAGAGAGCTTCCCGGCACCGGACGCGGCTGGAACACGAGTGCGCGGCATGGAATCCGATCAGGCTTCGATCAAATCGAAATTGCCGTCGGGGCGGCGCACCAGCACGCTGACGTGGCCGGTGGTGGCGTCGTGGTAAACCACGTAATCGCGCTTCTCCATTTCGAGTTTGGCTTCCTCGACCGTCATCGGCTTGCGTTTCTTGTGATGATCGACGCGATGGACGTGCGGTTTGGGCGCGGCTTCGGCTTCCACCTCGGCCTCGATGTCCAGCGGGGCGGCTTCCGATTCCGCCTCCGAGGCACTCTGGCGCGGCGTGCGCTTGTTGTCGCGCCACTTGGTGCGCGCTTTCACGGCCTGCTTCTCCAGCTTCTCCGCTGCGGAGTGGATCGCCATAAACAGATCCGTGCTCGACCCCTCGCCCGCCAGTTGATGGCCGTAGTAGTTCACCGTCGCTTCGGCTAGATGCAAATGCCGCTCGAGCGACAGAATGACGTGCGTCTCCGCTTCGCGTCTCCCGTCGAGAAGCTTGCCGATCTTGGCGAACCGCGCTTCCAGCTTCTTCAACTCCGCCGGTTTCAGTTCCACCTGCCTGCCTGTGTAGGTGATCTTCATGCGCTCTCCCAGTTTCCGGATAACCCGCCGGAACGTCCCACTTCTTTTATAGCGCGTTTGCCGGCTTCGCCGGCTGGGCTACAAAAGAAGAGTGGCCGGAAGCGGGTTAATTTTCATTACAATGAAGGTTCCCTATGCAGCAGATCGTCACGGCGGTGGATGTTCCGGCAACGGGCGAACTGCGCGTATCGCCCGGAGCCATCGTGACAGCAACGGCACGGGAAACCGCGGCGGCGCGCGGGGTTCGCATTCTGGAAGTGCCGGAAGATCAGGTTTCCGTGCTGGTGCCGCCAGCGAAAACCGTCGCTATCGGCGCAGACCACGGCGGCTTCCGATTGAAGGAAGCGCTGAAGCCGGTGCTGAGCGAACTCGGATTGGAAGTGCGCGACGTGGGTGTCTACGAGGAAAAGCCGGCCGACTATCCCGACCTGGCGTTGAAGGTCGGCGAACTGGTCGCGTCCGGCGCAGTCGCGCGCGGCATTGTGATCGATGGTGTGGGGATCGGTTCCTGCATGGCCGCCAACAAGATTCCCGGCATCCGCGCGGCCCTGTGCTATGATAAAAGCTCCGCCAGGAATAGTCGGGAACATAATGATTCTAATGTGCTTACGCTCGGAGCCAGACTCCTGACCGAGACCCAGGCGGAAGAGGTTTTGCGCACCTGGATCGCTACCCCGTTTGCAGGCGGCAGGCACCAGGCGCGGATCGACAAGATCGCCGCCATCGAGCGGCAATTCGCGAAGAAAGCGCCCCTGTGACACAGACCGAACTCGACCGTCTGGTGGCGGAAATCGGTGGAGAGATCCTGGCGCGCGTGGGCGGCGCCGTGCCCGCCGCCAAGAAGGGCGAAGGCCTCAACCTGCCGGACCAGGTGTGCCCCGGCTGCGTACAGCGCTGCGCACAGACCTGCGCGCGCAACACCAAGGAAATTATCGCCGCCGGAGCCGATCGCGTCTCCGCCAGCGAACGGCTGACGAAGATCGATCCGGCCATCGCGGCGCTGATCGATCACACCATTCTCAAGCCAGAAGCCACTCGCGACGACGTGGTCAAGATCTGCCGCGAGGCGCGCCAGTACGGTTTTGCCAGCGTTTGCGTGAATCCGTACTGGGTGCCGCTGGTGCGCGCCGAGCTGACGGGCTCGGCAGTGAGGGTCTGCACCGTGGTGGGCTTTCCGCTGGGCGCTACTAGCACGGAAGCCAAAGTGGCGGAAACCGCCGCCGCGGTGCGCGTGGGAGCCGAAGAGATCGACATGGTGATCAACATCGGCGCTCTGCGTTCGGGCGACCAGGACGCGGTGCGGCAGGACATACGGCGCGTGGTGGAGACCGCGCACGAGGCGGGCGCTATCGTCAAGGTGATTCTGGAAACGGCGCTGCTCGACGACGTGCAGAAAGCGGTGGCGTGTACGTTGGCGAAACAGGCGGGGGCGGATTTCGTCAAGACTTCGACCGGTTTCAGCACGGCTGGCGCAACGGCTCACGATGTGGCTTTAATGCGCGGCGTGGTCGGGCCGGGCATGGGAATCAAGGCTGCCGGCGGAATACGCACGTTGAGCGATCTGCGCGCCATGACGGCGGCCGGCGCGACCCGCATCGGCGCCAGCGCCAGCATCAAGATCGTGGAAGCCACGGCGGCGGCCTGAAGCGATATGCCGCGTGCAAGTTGAGTTTTCGTAAAGTGCCCATGCAAGTCAGCCGAAAAAGCGCCGTGCGATTCCGCGAGCGGAGCGAACTGCTCGACTTCCTGCTGGAGGTGTCCGCCGCCACCGCCGAAACGCTCGACCTCGATCGGCTGCTCGCCAACGTGGCCGAAATCATCGGACGCGTGCTGCGCTACGACTTGTTCGCGATATTGCTCTATAGCGAGCGGACCCGCTCGTTGCGCATCCGCCACGCGGTGGGTCATCGCGAGGAACTGATCTCGAAGCTCTCCATCACGCTGGGCGAAGGTCTCACCGGGGCCGCCGCCGCGCGCCGCGAGCCGGTGCTGGTGGGCGATGTGCGCAGCGATCCGCGCTACCTCAACGCGGTGGATGCGGTGCGCACCGAGCTCGCCGTCCCAATGATCGCGCGCAAGCGGCTGGTGGGCGTGATCGACTTGCAGTCCACGCGGCTCAACGCCTATTCGGAATACGATCGCGCGCTGCTGCGGCTGATTGCCGGGCGCGTGGGCGTGGCGATCGACAACGCGCGCCTCTATCTGCGCGTGGAACGGAACAATCGAACGCTAAAGGCTCTGGCTAACATCTCGCGCGAGTTTTCCTCGATTCTCGATTTGAACGAGCTGCTCGGCAAGATCGCGAGCACGGTGCGCGAGTTAATCAACTACGACGCCTTCAGCATTCTGCTCATCGATCAGGAGGCCAATCTGATGCGCCGCCTGTTCAGCATCCGTTACGACCAGCGCGTGAACAAGGACAACATCCCGCTCGGCAAGGGCATCACCGGAGCCGCCGCCAGCTCACGGCAGCCGGTGCGAGTGCACGATACGGCGAAGGACCCGCGCTACATCGCCTCGCATTCCGATATCCGCTCCGAAGTAGCGGTACCGCTGTTGCTGCAGGACCGCGTCGTGGGAGTGATGGACCTGGAAAGCGATCGCGTGGGCTACTTCACCGACGATCACGTGCGCACGCTGGCGCTGCTGGCGCCACAGGTGGCATCGAGCGTCGAGAACGCGCGTCTGTACCAGGAGTTGGCCAACCGCGAGCGCCGCATGGAAGAGGACATGGAGGCCGCGCGCGAATTGCAGCGCGTGATGCTGCCGGATGCGGCGCCGGAAATCGAGGGACTGGACGCCATGGTGCGGCTGCGTCCGGCGCGCGGCATCTCCGGCGACATTTACGATATTTTCGAGCTGAACGACGGCAAGACCATCGTCGCTTTCGGCGACGTCAGCGGCAAAGGCGCCGCGGCGGCGCTCTACGGCGGACTGTTGAACGGCCTGTTGCGCACGCTGGCGCCGCGCCGCCGCCGGCCCGCGGAACTGCTCAGGGCGCTCAACGACGCGCTGGGCGAACGCAAGGTGGAGGCGCGCTACGCCACGCTGCTGGTGTTGCTCTGGGATCCGGCGGTGGGACACATGACAATGGCCAATGCCGGCGCTTTACCGCCCATGATCTGCCGCGGCGGCGATATCCTCAATTTGCGCGTGGAAGGCGTTCCGCTGGGGCTGCTCGACGCACGCGAATACGAGGAGGTGGTGTTTCATGCCGTGCCGGGCGACGCCATCGTGCTCTACTCCGATGGCATCACGGATCATTTGAACGCCGCCGGCACCGAATATGGCAAGGGCCGTCTGGCACAGGTTTTGCGCGCCCACTGCGCCGGTTCGGCGGCGGACATGGTGAGCGCGATCTTCCGCGACCAGGACAAATTCTCCACCACCGCCTTCGACGATCAGACCGTTTTTGCGATTAAGGTTCGGGCCGTGCAGAGCTGACGCACAGCGGCAATAATGGAGAAATGATCAGCGCTACCAGCCAGCCGGCCCGATACCAGACACGGTTTTCCGACGGCGAACATCACTGCATTTCCGATGTGCCGGCCGAGAAAGGCGGCCAACATGCCGGCTTCCGGCCGCACGCCTTGCTGGAGGCTGCTCTGGCCAGTTGCGTGAGCATGACGGTCCGGATGTATGCGGATCACCACGCGATTCCGCTGCACTCGGTAACGGCGAAGGTGACGCTGGACCGCAGCCATCCCGACGAGATTGTCTTCCAGTACGAGGTGGATGTGGAGGGCGACCTGACGCCTGCGCAGAAAAACAGGTTGATGCATGCCGCCAGCGCGTGCCCGGTGCGGAAGACGCTATCGAAGAGAATCCGATTCGAGGGCGGCGCGGGTGCGTCCAGTGTCGCCTGACACGAGGCCATTCGGAAGTCCGTCACGCCGGTTCGGGCGGGTGCCACCGACGGACGGCTTTGAGGCGCCGCAGTTGCCAGTCGGCCGAAATCAACAGGTCCACGAGGAGCCGCTCCTCGACGGCCGACGGCTGCCAGCGCCGGTAGTATTGCGCGGTGAGAGCCGCCAGGCTGCGGTCCGCGCCGGCCAGTGACTCACCGAAGTGAATGGCGGTAAGCGGCGTTGACGCCGGTTGACCCTGACATCGCCGATCCGGTTTCCCGCCGTCTCGCCGGGGACTGGTAATGAGAAGAAGGGTGGCCATAGAATCGATTCGATGGTAGCGGGCGAGCGCGACGCGGCTGCGGGCGGTTTGCGGTAACAGGCACACAATAAAAGAAATAAGAGTCCGATATCTTTTGTGACCGGGAAAGACGTGTGGTTCAGGGAGTGAAATCGGAGAACAACGCGCCCACCAGCGGGCGTTGGCAGGCGAAAGCGTGCCCCACCGGCTACAGCAAGTGGGTGTCGGCCCAGGCCAGCATGTCGCGCTGGGCGGCGGTGTCGCCGGGACGGGTTTCGATATCGAGGAAGCGGACCTGGCGGGCGGCGGCGCGGCGTTCTAGCGAGCCGTCGTCACGCGCGCGGACGTTCCGTTCGAGCACCACGTTATATGGCGATGCGGCCAGCGCCTGGTAATCGGCCGGGTCGGTGCACAGGTAAAACGACTGGCTCTGGTCCGGCTGCCGCAGCGAGCACTGCTCGGCCGAAGCGGCCCGATCCGTCACCGAAAGTGCGCTGGCGCCGCTGCCTATCCCGATCAGCAGGCCGCGATCGGGCGGGAACAGCGCGTCGAGCAGCTTTTCACGCTGGCTATCGAGCACAGTGAGCGCCGCGGCGACCTGACCATCCTTCCACGCGGGGTTCAGGCTGCGCAGGCTGGCTTCGGCGCCGGCCCGCGAGAACATGCGGTTGGGATCCAGCTTGCCGCCACCGATTTCGACCTCCCTGGCTGCACCCTCAATCAAGTAGGCGGTCCCGCGCCGCGATTCCATGTGATGCAAGAGCAACTGGCGGGCTGCGTCCTGGCCGCCATCGAGCAGCACGTACCGCCGCGTCGAACGGTGGTTTCGGACGATGCGAAAGCGCACATCCCCCAGCGCGATTTCCTTGGGCCGGAACCAGGGCGTCCACCCTACCAGGGGCCCGGCGACGGAGAGAGCCATGAAGTCCCGCCGCGAATACGGGTTTGCGGTTTTCATTCCAGTTCCTCGTCCTGGCGTTTCTTGTGCTTGACCTTGGCGCGCGCGCTCTTGGGCGGAATCACCGCCGAGGGCGGCACAGGGCCCACGCGTTCCCGCGCGATGGCGCGGACCTCCTTCGGAAGATCAAATCTTTTCTTGCGGGCCAAGCATCCTCCGGACCGCCGCGGCCAGCATGTCCGGGCTGAACGGCTTATGCAGAAACTCCACCCGTCCGGGCACGGCCTTCTCCAAAACGCGCATGTCCACAGGATAACCGCTGTTGACCACCACTTGCAGGCGCGGATTGGCGGCAAGCAGTTCTGGAACCAGATCGTCGATACCGGTTTCCGCCATCCCAGCGTCGAGTACCACCACGGCGAATCGCTCTGGGCTCGCCTTCACATGCTCCCAGGCCTTCGCCACGGTGTTCGCCGCCGTCACGGCGTATCCCAGCCGGCGCAGGTACACGCACATCAGCTTGAGCAGCGTGCCCTCATCGTCGACAAGTAGAACTTCGCCCGCAGCTTGGCTCATGCGCCGTAATTGATATTATCACCCTATGAAATTTTATACAGAGTATCTTACATTTAAAACAGCGAAACACCGTGAATATTTGAACATCACGCCGCAGATCGAGACCGCGCTGCGTAAGAGTGGAATCCAGGAGGGAATGATCCTGGTCTCCGCCATGCATATCACGGCTGGCGTGTGGGTGAACGACGCCGAGGATGGGCTGATCGCCGACATCGACGAGTGGCTGGAGAGCCTGGCGCCATTTCGTCAGGACTACCGCCATCACCGAACTGGCGAAACTAATGGCGATTCCCATTTGAAAAGCCTGCTGGTGCACCACCAGGTGATGGTGCCCGTAACCAAAGGCAAGCTGGATTTCGGCCCCTGGCAGCAGGTCTATTACGCCGAATTCGATGGCCGGCGCGCCAAGCGGGTGATTCTCAAGGTAATGGGGGAATAAAGGCAATCACCCAAAATTGGCATTTTGGGCCGGAAAAGCTGGTAACTAGGCTGCCTAACCGGAGTCTAAACAAATGATGATACGCACACTGTTCTGCCTGCTGGTGGGTGCGGCTCTAGCCGTGTCCGCGGAATTACCGGTCACCCAGGTGGTGCTTTACAAGCACGGGCTGGGGTTCTTCGAGCGCGCGGGCACGTTGGGGCCCGGCGAATCGGCGCGTCTGGATTTCGACGCGGCAGAGATGAACGACGTTTTGAAATCGCTGACGATCGACGAGCGCGGCGGAAAGATTGCGGGCTTGCGCTACGATTCCTTCGACCCGTTGAGCCACACGCTGGCGCAGTTTCCGTTTCAAATTGGCGGCGCGCAACCGCTGAGCGCCATGCTCGACCAGTTGAAGGGGGCGCGGATCGAGCTCAAGTTCGGCAACGACACGGTGAGCGGGGTAATCGTCAACGCGCGGGAAATCGCGGCCACCGAGAATCAGCCGACGCGCGAGCAGTTGACGCTGCTGATGGATTCGGGCGACCTGCGCAACCTGGACCTGGGCGCGGCGGCCGGCATCCGTTTCGCCGAGCTGGAACTGCAAAAGCAATTCCGCGATTATTTGGCGGCGCTCGCCACGGCGCGGTCAAAGGAGCGGCGGAGCGTGTATATCGATTCCAACGACTCGAAGGAGCGGCAGGTGACGGCCAGCTATATGGTGCCGGCGCCGGTCTGGAAATCGAGCTACCGGCTGATCCTGCCGGAAACGGGGAAGCCGGTGCTGGAGGGATGGGCCATCGTGGATAACACGACTAGCGAGGATTGGACGAAGGTGAGCCTCTCGCTGGTTTCAGGGCGGCCGATTTCGTTTATCAGCCAACTGTATGCGCCGCGCTACGTCGGCCGGCAGACGGCGGAATTGCCCGAAGACGCGGCGGCGCAGCCGGTGCTGCATGGGGGAGCGTACGTGACGGATGAAGAGAACAAGCTCGGCGTCGGCAGCGTCGGTGGCTCGGTTCCCGGCTCGGGCGGCGGGGTGGTGGGGGGAATCCTGGGGGGCGTGCCGGCGGCAGCGAACAGGCAGTTCTCGGCAGCTCGCCTCCACGCCGCTAAGACGCTCGAAGCGGAGGCGCCTCCCCCGCCTCCGCCGCCCATGGCTTCTCCCAGCTCCATTGTCGCCGGAGCTTCCGCCGATGCGGTGGGCGAGTTGTTCGAATATCGCATCGCGCAGCCGGTGACCATCAAGAAGAACGAATCGGCCATGCTGCCGTTTCTGCAAGACGCCATCGAGTCGCGCAAGCTGCTGATCTGGTCGGACCGCTCCTCCGAGCATCCCACCAACGCTGCGGAGTTGACCAATACTACCGGCAAGGTGCTGGATGGCGGGCCGGTCACCGTCTACGACGGCGGCGCGTACGGCGGCGAAGCGCTGATGGAAACGCTGAAGGCCGGCGACAAGCGGCTGATTAGTTACGCGGTGGACCTGGGGACGCGCATCACGACCGCGTTCGACAGCAAGCAGGAGGTGGTGCGCGAGATTCACCTGAACCGCGGCATCCTCACCATCAAGTCCGCCACGGAAGAAACCGCGACCTACACGGCGCGCAACGTGGATCAGAAGGCCAAGACGCTCATCATCGAACATCCGCTGCGCGCCGGCTATACGCTCCTGAACCAGAAGCCGATGGAGAAGACCGCGGAAAACTACCGCTTTGAAGTGCCGCTGGCGGCCGGGGCCACCAAGACCTTTGCCGTATCGGAAGAACACATCAACGACGAGGCCTATGAGATCACCGGCCTGTCCCCGGATATCCTGCTGGTCTACATCAAGAACCGCACGCTGAGCGAGGAAGGCCGCAAGGAACTCGGCCGGATCGCCGGCCAGAAACAGCAGATCGCCGATAACAGCGCTGCCATTGAGGACGCCGGGCGCCAGGTGAGGGACTTGGGCACGGACGAGAATCGGTTGCGCGAGAACATCCGAAGCCTCAACAGCGTCAGCGGCCAGCAACAGCAAGTGCAGGACTACGCGCGGCAACTCGGCGCGCTGGAGCAGAAGCTGACCGGCCTGCGCGACCGCGAGGCGGAGTTGCAGAAGAAGAAGACGGCGTTGCAGCACGAGCTGGGTGAGATGATCGCTTCGCTTTCGTTTTAAGCGGAGCGCTGGGAGTGGCGCGCCGGTTGGCCGGTCGGGGACCGGCCCCACCTGGTCCGGCCAGCCCGATAAGAAAATCCGATTCCCGGAATAGAAACTTCTGTCTTGGCGGCCTCGCGGCGGTAGGGGAGAATCATGGGAGTGCCTCGTGTGCACTCTGCTCCCAGATGAGACGCCTAACCCCGCTGTTTCTATTTGCCTCCGTCTTCGCGCCTGGATTGCTGGCGCAAGGCGCTTCGGACGTGAACGCCCGAATTACCGCTCTTGAAACTAATGTCCAATCTGCGCAAAGCGCCGGCGATAACGCCTGGATGCTGGTTTCCGCGGCATTGGTCCTTTTGATGACCGGCCCCGGCCTGGCCTTGTTTTATGGCGGCCTGGTGCGCCGGAAAAACGTACTCGGCACGATGATGCAGAGCTTTGTCCTGATGTGCGTGGTCACCGTCATCTGGGCCGTCGTCGGTTACAGCCTGGCCTTCGGTGGCACCGGGTCCTTCATAGGGGATCTGCGCTTTGCGCTGTTGCACAACGTAGGCGCCACGCCCAACCCGGATTACGCTGGCACCATCCCCCAGCAAACGTTCATGATTTACCAGTTGATGTTCGCCATCATCACGCCAGCGCTGATTTCGGGAGCCTTCGCGGAGCGGATGAAATTCAGCGCCATGCTGCTTTTCACCACGCTCTGGTCGCTGATCGTCTACTTCCCGATGGCGCACATGGTGTGGGGCAAGGGCGGGCTGCTCAACGCTTTTCTCGGCGGCAAGATTCCGTGCTTCGATTTCGCCGGCGGCACGGTGGTGCACATCACCTCCGGCGTTTCGGCGCTAGTGTGCGCGCTCTACCTCGGCAAGCGCCTCGAGTTCCCCAGCCCCGAAATGAAGCCGCATAGCCTGGTACTCAGCTTCATCGGCGCCTGTCTGCTATGGGTGGGCTGGTTCGGATTCAATGCCGGCAGCGCACTGGCGGCTTCCAGCCTGGCGACCAGCGCGTTCGTGGCTACGCATTTCGGCGCCGCGGCCGCCGCGCTTGCCTGGATGCTCGCGGAATGGTTGTACTGCGGCAAGCCGAGCGTACTGGGCGGCATCTCGGGCGCCGTGGCCGGACTGGTTGCGATTACTCCGGCTTCCGGTTTCGTGCAGCCGTTTTCCGCGCTGGCAATCGGCTTCCTGGCCGGCTTCGTGTGCTATTTCATGGTGGTCAAGGTGAAAAACATGTTTGGCTACGACGATGCGCTGGACGCTTTCGGCGTGCATGGCATCGGTGGCACGCTGGGCGCGATTCTGACTGGCGTTTTTGCCACCAGCGCCATCAACGCGGGCCTCGGCAAGGATCACGCCGGACACCTGTTGCCGCTCGGCCTGGTGGATGGCAAGGCATCGCAGGTACTCAACCAGATGGTAGGATGCGGTATATCGTGGGCCATCGCTGTCGTCGGTACGCTCGTGATTTTGAAAGTGTGCGACGTGCTGATCGGTCTGCGCGTATCGCCGGAGCAGGAGATGGAAGGTTTGGACCTTTCCCAGCACGGTGAAGAAGGGTATATCTTCGAATCGTAGGGTCAGGAGACCATTCCATGAAAAAGATCGAAGCGATCATCCAGCCGTTCAAGCTCGACGAAGTGAAAGAAGCGCTGAAGGCCATCGGTATCGATGGCATGACGATTACCGACGTGCGCGGCCATGGCCGCCAAAAGGGTCACCGCGAAGTGTACCGGGGCCAGGAGTACAACGTGGATCTCCTGCCCAAGGTCAAGCTGGAAATGGTGGTACCCGAAGGCCGTTTCGAAGAAGTACTGAAGACACTGACCGCTGCCGCGCGCAGCGGAAAAATCGGCGACGGCAAGATTTTCGTTTTCGACGTCGCCGAAGCCGTACGCATACGCAACGATGACCGTGGGGAAACCGCTCTCTAACACCGTGGACAGTGCCGCGCCGCCGGTGCTGCTCGATACCGGCGACGCTGGCACCGCCTTGGCCGAACGGTCGGCGCACGTCGACCGGGTGGTTTCGGCCGCCGCGGCGCAGATCCTGTTTCCCGCATTTCCCACCGATGGCCCGGCGCTAGTGGCCGTGGGCGGCTACGGCCGGCGCCAGATGTTTCCTTATTCGGACGTGGACCTGTTGCTGCTGTTCCGCTCCACCGAGCAGGCCGTCCAGCAAAAGAGCGCCATCTCCGCTTTTCTCCAGCAGCTCTGGGACTCCGGCCTGCGCATGAGTCATTCCGTGCGCACGCCCGAGGAATGCGCCGAGGTGTACGACCAGAACACCGAGCTGAACATCTCGCTGCTCGACCAGCGTTACCTGGCCGGCGACCGCGCGCTCTACGCGGCGTTGGCCGCCAAGCTGCCGCGCTTCGTGCTGGCCAATCGCGACGCGCTGGCACGCAACCTGGCGCGCCTCACGCGCGAGCGCCACGCCAAGTACGGCGACACGATCTATCACCTGGAACCGAACGTCAAGGAAACGCCCGGCGGGCTGCGCGATTTTCAGCTCTTTTGCTGGCTGGAGCAGTTGCGCAACACGGAAAGCCAGCGGCTGGGCGTGGCCGCGCCTCCCACGGAGTTGGAACAGGCCTTCCGCCACCTGGCGCGCCTGCGCACGTATTTGCACTCGGCCAGCCGCCGCGACAACAACACGCTGAACTTCGAGACGCAGGACTCGGTCGCCGAGCAGGCAGGCGCGCGGGACACCGCGGCATGGATGCGCGAGTATTTCCGCGACGCCCGGGCCATACATCGCGCCGCCGTCCGCCAACTGGAGATCACCGAAGCGCAGAATAGCGGCCTGTTGGCTTCTTTCCGCGACTGGCGTTCGCGGTTGGGCAACGCCGAATTCAGCGTCCACCGCGAGCGGGTTCACGTGCGCGAAGCTTCGTCGCTCGATGCCGATCCAGGCACGATGGTGCGTCTTTTCGAATTTGTCGCCCGTCACGGGATGCGGCTTTCCGCCGAAGCCGAACAGCAAATCGCCGCGCGCCTGCCGCGCCTGCGCGAACACTTCGCGCGGCAGCCGGTGTGGCACGCTCTGGAGCCGATGTTCTCGCTCCCGCACGCGCCGCTGGCCGTTCGCGCGATGCACGAAGCCGGAATCCTCACGGTCCTGTTTCCCGAGTTGGCCGGCGTGGAGTGCCTGGTGATTCGCGATTTCTATCATCGCTACACGGTGGACGAGCACACGCTGGTAGCGATGCAAAACGTGTGGAACATTCCGGGGCCGTACAAGGATCTGCGCTCGGAGGTGAAACAGCCGGCCCTGCTGCTGTTCGCTCTGCTGTTCCACGACTCGGGCAAAGCCTCGCACGACGAGGGCCATGTGGATGCCTCGTTGCGCCTGGTGCGCGCCGCCGCGAATCGTATCGGTATGCCGGACCAGGACCGCGAGACGGTGTTCTTCCTCATCCGGCGCCACCTGGAACTCTCCGCCACCATGCACTCGCGGGACGTATTCGATCCCGCCACCATCGCCGCCGTCGCCAGCATGGTCGAGACCGTCGAGCGCCTCAAGCTGCTTACCCTGCTCACCTACGGCGACATCAGCGCCGTCAATCCCACCGCGATGACGCCCTGGCGCTCCGACCACTTGTGGCAGTTGTACCTGGCGGTTTATAACGAGCTGACGCGTGCGCTGCAGACCGACCGCATCGAGCCCGGCCCCACCGGCTCGCCCGCGCGGATCGCCTTTCTCGCCGGATTTCCGACCCGCTACCTGCGCACGCACACCGAAGCCGAAATCGACGAGCACATGGCGCTGGCGGAGCGCAGCCGCCCGACCGGCGTCGCCGTCGATGTGCGCAAGCTGGATTCGGTGTGGCAGTTGACGCTGGTCACCGCCGACCGGCCCGGATTGTTCGCCTCCGTGGCGGGAACGCTTTCCAGCTTCGGCATGAACATCGTGCGCGCCGAAGCTTTTTCCAACCGCCGCGGCACCATTCTCGATACCTTCGCCTTTGAAGATCCGCTCCACACGCTGGATCTGAATTCGAGCGAAGTGGAACGGCTCGCCTCCGTGACGGAGCGCGTGCTGGCCGGCAAAACGGATATCCGGCAGTTACTGCGCAACCGGCCGAAGCCGGCGCCACCCACGCGCAAGGCCGCCATCGCGGGCCGTGTCTCGTTCAACAACGAAGCCAGCCAAACCGCCACGCTGGTAGAGATCGTCGCGCAGGATCGCCCCGGCCTGCTCTATGCTCTGGCTTCCGCGCTCTCCGACGCAGGCGCCAATATCGAAGTGGTACTAATCGACACCGAGGCGCACAAGGCCATCGACGTTTTCTACGTGACATCGCAAGGCGCCAAGCTCACCGCCACGCAGCAAGCCGCCCTCGGCGAGAACCTCCGCCGCGCCTGCAAGCCGACGTAGGTGGGGCAGGTTGTAACTTGCAACTGGAGTTTTTACATTTCCAGGCGCGCGGGGACCGGCGAATCCTTACTGCAGGGTGAACCATGTTCGCCAGATCGTGTCGACCAGGGCATGAGTAGTCGCCGACGCCATCAGGCTTCGATGCTTACGATAGGCCCAGCCGTAGAACCATCCCGCTATGCTCGCCAGCATCACATAGCGCCAGTTCGGAGCCGGCGCGTGACGGATGTGAGAAAGCCCGAACACAATCGAAGCACAGGCTTGCGCCCCGGCGCGCGATCGGAGCGAGCCTTCCAGCAGATTCTGCAGCAGGCCGCGAAAAAACAACTCCTCGGCTATGGCGATGAAAAGGAAGATCGTGAGATAGTCGAACGCGAATGCCCGCGCGCCACGCCAGTGCGAGTTCCAACTTATGAAGTGGAGCGCGAAACCCAGCGGAATCGCGATTACCGAAAAACAGGCCAGGGCGATCAACGCGTCGCGAAGAGTAACTCGCGAGAAATGGAAGTTATACCCCGAGTCACTCACACCGCGAACGATTAAAAACGCCCAGGCTCCTACCGCCGTCAGGAACACACGTGACATGAAGTCCAGATTGACCGGGACGTTCCAGATGCCGCCGATCTTGCCGAACAGAACCGGCGTCAGTATCCAGAGCAGAATCAAAGCATCCTGCCAGTTCATCCGCTCCGCGCGCCGCACCGGAACCGCCGCGAACAATCCGAACGGAAGTGCCGCAAAGGCAAACAGCCTGGCGCAGGCCCACCAGCGAAAATCGCCCGTGCCCGCGGAGTAGATGAGATACGGCAGTAGAAATACCGCTATGCTGCCGCCTGCGCCCAACGGACCGCGCACGCGCCGCAACAGCCATTGGCGCGAAATGGTGAATCCCGGCGCCAGCCACACGAGCAGCAGCAGTAACAGACAGACATAGATGGCCACAGCCGGCAGTAAGCCAATCCGATAATGCGGGAACTGGATGATTTCGTACCAGGCGAAGAACAGTGCCAGCGCGGCGAAGAAGAGCGCGAAAGGAAGCCACCGGCGTGGGGCAGGCGCTTTCGCCTGCCAACTCCCACCATTCGTGACTTCACGCCGTTCTTCCATCTCGCCCACTCACTTGCCGCAGCGGTTGGCAGGCGGAAGCGCCCGCCCCACCGACAGTCCGAATACTCCGGATTCCTCCGTTGCAACATCGATGGTAGCGCGGCGGCTGAGGTGTGTGGCTGCTCTGATAGAATCGGAATACCTACTGGGCATCCATGGTCATGCAAGCCGCAACGCTGGTAGACGGCTTCGGCCGCATTCACGATAGTCTACGCATCGGCGTCACCGACCGCTGCAACATCCGCTGCTTTTACTGCATGCCGGAGACCGGCGTGGAATATGTCGAGCGGCGCGAGATTCTCGATTTCGAAGAGATCGAGCGCTTCGCGCGCATCGCTGTCGGGCTGGGCATTTCCAAGATTCGCGTCACCGGAGGCGAGCCGCTGGTGCGGCGTGGTCTGCCGCTGCTGATCCGGCGCCTGGCGGCCATTCCGGATGTGCGCGACCTGGCTCTCACCACCAATGGCGTGCTGCTGGAGGCCCTGGCGGGGCCGCTGTATGAGGCAGGCCTACGGCGGCTGAACGTACACCTGGACACGCTGGATCGCGACCGTTTCCGCGAGATTACCCGGCGCGACGATCTCGACAAGGTGCTAGCGGGCCTGGAGGCGGCGCGGCAGATCGGATACACCGCCATTAAGTTAAACGTGGTGGCGGTGAAGAACCTGGTCGAGCCGGACATCGTTCCGCTGGCGCGCTTCGGCCGCGAGCGGGGCTTCGAGGTGCGTTACATAGAGTTCATGCCGCTCGACGCGCAGGATCTTTGGGACCGCGGCAAGGTGCTGTTGGCGGATGAAATCATCGGCATCCTGTCGCGCGAAATCGCGCCGCTTTTGCCGGTGCCCGACCGCGACCCGCGCGCGCCGGCGACCCAGTATGCCTTCGCCGATGGGATCGGCAAAGTTGGTTTCATCGCCTCCGTCAGCCGCCCGTTCTGCGGCAACTGCAACCGGCTACGGCTCACTGCCGATGGCAAGCTGCGGTATTGCCTTTTTGCTCTTGAGGAAGACGACGTCAAGACATTGATGCGCGCCGGCGCGGGCGACGAGGCGATAGCCGCTCTGATCCGAAGAAACGTGGCCGGTAAGTGGGCCGGTCACGAAATCAACACTGCCCAGTTCGTCGCCCCGCCGCGCACCATGTACGCCATCGGCGGATAGGACCTCATTGAGTTGCCGTCCAGTCACCGGCGACCGCCCCTAACAGTCACGAAACCAGCTCTGGGCAGCGTGACGCTATTCGTCCGTGACACACCCTAGCGACGCGCTCTTCACAAGGCGAATATACTTGGCCAACGTGCCGCGATCCGCCTTATAGGGCGGCATCGTCCAGTTCTTACGCCGGGCCGCTAACTCCTCATCCGACACATCGATGGTGAGCGTGTTCTTAGCGGCGTCAATCGTGATGATGTCGTTGGCTCTGACCAGAGCGATCGGGCCGCCTTCTTGTGCTTCGGGAGTAACATGGCCGACGATAAAACCGTGCGACCCGCCCGAGAAGCGTCCATCCGTAATCAGTGCGACCTCCTTACCCAGTCCCGCGCCCATGATGGCTGAAGTGGGTGTGAGCATCTCGGGCATTCCGGGACCGCCCTTTGGGCCTTCGTAGCGAATCACGATCACATCGCCCTTCTTAATCTCGTTACGTTCGAGCGCGGCCAGCATCAGCTCTTCGGAGTCATAGACGCGCGCCGGACCGGAGAACACCAGACCTTCCTTGCCGGTGATCTTGGCCACCGAGCCTTCCGGCGCCAGATTGCCACGCAGGATCTGAATGTGGCCGACCGGCTTAATGGGATTCGACAGCGGGTGTACGATCTCCTGCCCGGCCTTGAGGCCCGGCAGGTCTTTCAAGTTCTCCGCTACCGTCTTACCGGTCACCGTCACGCAGTCGCCGCACAGCATACCTTCCGCGAGCAACATCTTCATCACCGCGGGCAGCCCGCCGACGCCCTGCAAGTCCTCCATGACGTACTTACCACTCGGCTTGAAGTCGGATAAGAGCGGCACGCGGTCACTTACTTTCTGGAAATCGTCGATCGACAGCGGCACGTTCACCGCCCGCGCCATCGCAAGCAGGTGCAGCACGGCGTTAGTCGATCCGCCCAGCACGGTGACCAGGACCATGGCGTTTTCGAAAGCCTCGCGGGTCATAATGTCGCGCGGCTTGATATCCCGTTCGAGCAAGTTCTTAATGGCGGCTCCGGCTGCGAAACACTCGGCCAGCTTCAACGCGTCTTCCGCCGGCGTCGAGGAACTGTAGGGCAGCGACATGCCGAGCGCCTCGATGGCCGAGGCCATGGTATTGGCCGTGTACATGCCTCCGCATGCGCCGGCGCCGGGACAGGAGTTACGAACGATCGCCTGCCGCTCGGCATCGTCGATGTTACCGGCCAGATACTCGCCATAACTCTGAAATGCCGAAATCACATCCAGCTTCTGGCCGTTGCGGCAGCCCGCCCGGATGGTCCCGCCATAAACCATCAGCGAAGGACGGTTGAGACGGGCCATCGCCATGATGCAACCGGGCATATTCTTGTCGCAGCCGGGGAGCGAGACGTTCGCGTCGTACCACTGCGCGCCCATCACGGTCTCGATGGAATCTGCGATCAGGTCGCGCGACTGCAGCGAGTAGCTCATTCCGTCGGTGCCCATCGCGATGCCGTCGCTGACGCCGATCGTGTTGAACCGCAGCCCCACCAGACCAACCGCGGCGAGCCCTTCCTTGACCTTTTCGGCCAACTGGAGAAGGTGCATGTTGCACGGGTTGCCTTCGTACCAGACGCTGGCGATGCCCACCTGCGGCTTAGCCATGTCTTCTTCGCGAAGACCGGTGGCATAGAGCATTGCCTGCGAGGCGCCTTGCGATCTCGGTTGCGTGATGCGGGCGCTGAATTTGTTTAATTGTGATGGCATGATTTTATTATGTGCGATTCGTAAGGTGCTGGACTACGCCGATTCGATTTAGGTTTCCGGAACGGGCGGCTTTTCAATCCGCATGTATTCCACGTCCGAGGTGGCGATCATGCCGGTGTCCATCATCGCCTCGACTTCGGGAATCAAACGGGCCAGATTCTCCTCGGTGTCCACAATCGTTACCACAATCGGCTGATCCTTGCGGATGAGGTGATGGCGATGAATTTCGGCCGTCTCGCCGAACCCTTCCAGGCCGCGCAAGACGGTGGCGCCGGCGATCTTCAATTCCAGGCAGCGATTCACGATCGCCTCGTACAGCGGCTTCCCTTGGTAATGGTCGCCTTCGCCGAAATGGAGACGCAGCAGCTTGGCTTTCTTAATCGTTCGCACGTCGGGACTCCGTGGCCGGGCGGCTGTGCACCAGGCGAATCACATCCACATCGGAAAGAACTATGATACCGTCCTGCATCATCGATTCGATCTCGTCCACCGCCTTGGCCAGCTTCTCCCCGGTGTCCACGATCGAAATCAGAACGGGCAGATCGTGCGACAGCCCGAGGCGCCCGCTCTTGTGGGTGTGGCGCTTGACTCCGTAACCGAGGATGCCCCGGTATACGGTGGCACCGGAAATATCCATCATGCGCAAACGCTTGACAATCGCCTCATATAGCGGCTCGCCCAGCCACTGGTCCGACTCGCCCATATAGATCCGCATCAACCGCGCGGTGCCTTTCATTTCGGTGAGCGGTCCCTTGGGCGGCGACGGGCGTTCCTGGCTGGCGACCTTGACGACGTTGGTATCCTGAACTTCGATGACGCCGTCGGTCACCATGTCGTAGAGGGTGGGCATCAGCTCATCCACTCTTTCCGCGGATTCGATAAACTCGATGCGAATCGGCAGGTGTTCGGTGAGTACCTCGATTTTCGTTGTGTGGATCACCTGATGAGCGCCGAAGCCAGCCATCGCGCGGGTGGCGGTGGCGCCGCACACCCCCTTGCGAAGCAGGAACCTCAGGATGGAATCGCACAGGGAATCGAAGTGATGCTGCGTGTCTTCATTGACGAAGATCGTGACCTTTTTGGCAGTGCCCTTTCGGAGCATATCGACACCTCTCGCACCCGTTACCGCCGGGCCAACATCGCGCCAATCCAGACGGCTATGTAGCCTAACACAACGCTCGAGACGATGTTGAGCATCCCGGCCCACAGCGCGCCATCCCGCACCGCGGTAAACGTCTCCCATTCGAAACTCGAAAACGTGGTGTACCCGCCCAGGAACCCAACCACCAGCAAGAGCCGCCATTGCGGGTCGAGTTGGAACCGTTCCGTAAGAATGGTCATCAGGAAGCCGATCAGGAACGAACCGGTGACATTGATGGTCAGCGTGCCCAGCGGAAACCTCCCGCCGAAACGCGTCATGATGGCCGATGCCGCCACGTACCGCGCCAGCGCTCCCGTACCCCCTCCAACCAGCACCAATAAGTACCGCATCAAATCGCAGCCGCGGCAACCGCCGATTTGCGCGCCATCTCGATCCGCTCCAGGTCCGCGCGTAATTGCGGCGTCCGTTTCTTGGCGCCGCTCCCCACCAGCCGTTCGACCGTGGCCATCAATTCATCCAACCGCCGCTTCGCTTCCTTCTCGATGCGCCGCATCGCGGCGTTGATGCTCTCTTCCCACTGCGTGCCGAGCAGATTGAGATTCTGTTCCAACAACTGGGGAATCGTGCGGGCGAAGTGGCGGCGAACCACGGCCTCAATCGTCCACATCGGCAGAATAGGCGACAAGATTTCCCAGTTTCTGGCGAATACCCGGCCGACTCTGATATCGGGTTTGGTCGGCTCGACGACGCCAATCTCAACTTCGGTCGTTCGCAGCGGCACGCCGAACCCGCGCATCGTGCTATCCGACAGGCGGTCTCGAAACTGTTGCAGCGCGCGATATGTCTGTTTCCGGACTGCGTACCAGGGCTCCAGGAACGCCTCGCGCTCACGGACGGATAGCGCCGTAAGCTCGTCGCGCAATGCGCTCGCCAGCCAGTCTTCGAACGAGCGACGCAGGGTGCCAAGGCTCTTGGTCCATTTCGGAAACTCGATCTCGAAGGCTTCGGACAACGCCCGTTCCAGTTCGCCCTTGTGCGTTTCGAGTTGACGGCTGAACTCAGTGCGCATTCCAGCCGAGGCATCTTCAATCAGCAGCCGGATTACCGACTTCACGTCGTCGAGGGCTTCCTTTTCGCCAAGCAGTTGCCGATCCAGCGCCTGGCGCTCCGACTGGATCATTTCAGCCGACTTGAGGCTCAGCGCCAGGAAGTCCCTGCATTCCCGCAGAAGCGTATCCATCTTCCGTGCGAGGATGGACTCCCGCTCTTCCGCGAAGCGCTCCAAGGTTCCTCCGGCGAGTTCGGCTTCGAGCGCCTCGCGGAAGCGCTCAAAGCCGGGCTTGGTCGAATAAGGGAACACCTGAGGCGTTCCGGGGAAGTTCCGGGCTAGCTGTTTGCGCACGTACGCGACAACTTCCGCCAGTTCCTGGTCGCTCAGGAGGTCGGCCTTGGTGAGCAGCACGGCCACCTTCGGCGTGTAATGGTAAAGTCTCTTCAGCAGATCGATATCGCGCTGGGAAAGCGGCGGATCCACGCTGACCGCTACCAATGCCAGTCCCACATGCGGCAGCCAGTCCAACGAGGTTTGCGTGTTGTGCGAAAGCGCGCTATCGAGACCCGGCGTATCGACGAACTGCAACCTGCGAAATCGCCGCAATTCCGGCAACTCGACGGTGATCAGGACGACTTCCCTGGCGTTCTCCGGGTTGGTTTTTTCGGAAATGTAGCGGCCAATCCCTTCGAGCGGAACTTCGGGATCGCGTCCATCCTCGTGATGTACTCGCGCCTCTTCGTGCTCGCCATAGCGGATCTTCGTGACCACGGAGGTAACCGGCACGACACCGACGGGAAGGAAGTTGCGCCCCAGAAAATGGTTGAGGAAACTGCTCTTGCCCGCCTTGAATCGTCCCAGCACGGCGACGCTGATCTCGTCCTCTCCCGACAGTGCCTGTGCGCTGGCGAGCAGGCCGGAAACATCCGAAATGTCGTATCGGTCCGCCACCTCCGCCGCCAGGTCCAAGGCCGCCGGTAACGATGAGTTGTAGGACATGTGCGAGGATCGCTCCCTGGAATCCGGAGTATATGCCGCGCCCTCTCCTTCGGGAAAAATACCTGGCGTCCCCCGAATCACAGCTCCTTACGCGTGGGATCTGCCATTCCCGAGCCAGGATCGAGACGGTCGATGGCGCGCTCCATCACCGAAAGTTCGAACAAGACATTATAGCGTCTTTTTGTGGCATTTTGACTTTTGCGTGGCGCGATCGCCCGCGCTGGCCGACTGTCGGGTTTCGGCCATTGTGAATTCGAGCCAAGGCTGCCTGGCGCCTCCAACCAGCAGCAACACGCACCGCATCAATCCGCGGCTTCCGCAGTCAGCGATTTCCGCGCCACCTCGAGCCGGTCCAGGTCCGCGCGAAGTTGCGGTGCCCGTTCGTAGCTGCCGCTCTCCACCAGCCGCTCGACCGTGCCCATCAGTTCATCCAGGCGACGCCGGGCTTCCTTCTCGATACCCTGCAGCGCGCCATTGACGCTCTCTTCCCATTGCGCGCTGAGCCGGCTGAGGTTCTGATAAACCAGATAGGAGATGGTACGTGCGAAATGGTGGCGCACCACGGCCTGGATCGTCCACACAGGCAGAATGGGCGACAACAGTTCCCAGTTCCGATCGAACACGCGTCCGATTCTGATATCGGGCGTGCTCGGCTCGACGACACCGATTTCGATTTCCGTCGTTCGCAGCGGCACGCCGAACGCCGAAAGGGTGCGATCCGACAAGCGATCTCGAAACTGTTGCAGAGCGCGGAATGCCTGCTGCCGCACTTTGTGTAGCGGCGCCAGGAACGAATTGCGCTCGCCAACCGAAAGCACCGCCAGCTCGTCGCGCAACTCGGTCGCCAGCCATTCTTCGAACGAGGAAAGCATTGTACCCAGGCTCTTCGTCCATTTCGGAAACTCGCCTTCGAAAGCTTCGAGCAGCGTGCGCTCCAGACCGCCCTGGTGCGCTTCGAACCGGTGGCCGATGCTGGCCCGCGTTCCTCCCGCGGCATGTTGCACGATCAGCCGAACCGCCGACTTCACTTCATCGACGATTTCCTTCTCGCCGATTACCTGCTGCCGCAGCGCCTGGCGCTCCGACTGAACCATTTCAGCCGACTTGAGGCCCAGCGCCAGATAGTCCACACATTCGCGCAAGAGCGTGTCCACCTTCCGGATGAGGATGGACTCGCGCTCTTCGGCGAACCGCTCCAAGGTTTCGCCGACCAGCCCGGTTTCGAGCGCCTCGCGGAAGCGCTCAAAGCCGGGCTTCGTCGAGTATGGAAAGACCGGCAACGTTCCGGGTAAGTTCCTGGCGAGCTGTGCGCGCACGAACTCGACCACTTCCGCAAGCTCTTGCTCGCTGAGGAGATCGGCCTTGGTGAGCAGTATGGCCACCTTCGGCGTGTACTGGTAAAGGCTCTTCAGCAGATCGATATCGCGCCGCGAGAGTGGCGGGTCCACGCTGACCGCAACCAACGCCAGCCCCACATTCGGCAGCCAGTCCAGGGAAGCTTGCGTGTTGTGCGACAGCGCGCTCTCGAGACCGGGCGTATCGACAAACCGCAAGCCGCGAAATCGCCGCAGCTCCGGCAGTTGAACGGTAATCAACTCGACTTGCTTGACGTTCTCGGGATTGTCCTTCTCCACGATGTAACAGCCAATCTGGTCGAGCGGAACCTCCGCATCGCGGCCATCGCGAAGATGAACGCGCGCCTGGTCGCGGGCGCCATAGCGAATTTCCGTGATGACGGCGGTAACTGGCACCACGCCGATGGGAAGGATGCTGCGCCCAAGAAAATCGTTCAGGAAACTGCTCTTGCCGGCCTTGAATCTTCCCAACACGGCGACGCTGATCTCGTCCTGTGCGGCCGACGCCCGTGCGCTGGCGAGGAGGCCGTGCAGGTCCGAAATCTCGTACCGTGCCGCCACATCCGCCGCCAGTTCCAGCGCCGTCTGTAGCGGGGAACGGCCGGGCACACCCGCGGCTAGCTGGCTCAAGTCCGGTGTGTCGGCCGTGCCGCTTGTTTCGGGGTGGGGGTCTTGGGCGCTCGGAAACATAGCTCTTCACAAGTAGGAGCTATCATTCCCGAGCCGGGCTCGAGGCGGTTGATGGCGGGCTCCATCACCAACGGTCTAAACCGGATTATAGCGTCTGGCGGCGTGGCGCAGGAAGCCGCATCTGGCGAGAGAATCGGGATATACTCGGCAAACGCAAATGAAATCGACCACTCCTGTTCGCTGGTTGACCCGCAACGTGGTCGCGATCGGTGTGCTCAGCTTGTTCTCCGACATGGGCCACGAGCTGACAACCGCCGTGCTCCCTCTCTTTCTGGCCATGTTTTCCGGCGGCGCTGCGGCTCTCGGCGTCATCGAGGGAGTTTCCGACGCCACTTCGAGCCTGTTGAAGCTTTGGATGTCGTACTACTCGGATCGCGTGGGGAAGCGCAAGCCGATCCTGGTGGCGGGCTATGCGGTCACGGCCATGATGGGCACCTTCGCGTTCGTCACGGCGTGGTGGCAGATGCTGGCGATCCGCGCGATTGCATGGACTGGACGCGGAGCGCGCGGGCCCATTCGCGACGCGCTTCTCTCGGAGAGCGTGCCGCCGGAGGCTCACGGCCGCGCTTTTGGATTTGAGGGCGCCATGGATACGCTGGGCGCAATTCTGGGGCCTGCGATTGCGCTATCGCTGGTCGGCTTGATTACTCTCCGGCACATTTTCCTGATTGCGTTTCTCCCTGGCGCTATCACGGTTTTCATTGCGTGGTTTGTGCTCCGGTATCCGCCCAGGATGCCACGGAAACAGATGCGTCTATTCACTTCTTTGCGCGAATTGCCGCCGGCGTTCTGGCGATTCACGTGCGCCGCCGGAGTCTTCGGCCTGGGCAATTTCGCCCACACGCTGCTGGTGCTGCGCGCCGTGTCTCTGCTAACTCCGAGGTATGGGGCGGTCGTGGCGGGACGTTACGGAATCAGCCTCTATATTCTTCACAATGTTCTGTACGCAGCCGTCTCATATCCCGCGGGGGCGCTGGGGGATCGCGTGAATAAGAAGACTCTGCTCGGCGTGGGCTACGCTATGTTCGGCGCAATGTGTCTATTGTTTCTGACTAATCCGACCGGCCTCCCCATGCTCGCGCTGCTGTTCAGCCTGGCTGGAGTCTATGTCGGAATTGTGGACGGAGTGCAGCGCGCGCTGGCAGCCGACCTGTTGCCGATCGAGTGTCGAACCGTGGGCTACGGCGCGCTGGCCACCGCCAACTCATTCGGCGATCTTCTCTCGAGCGTCGTCGTAGGCCTGTTGTGGTCTCGCGTATCGTTCGCCGCCGGTTTCGGTTACGCCGCCGCGCTCACACTGGCCGCGACATTTCTATTGCTGCTCGTCCCGGCTCGCAACGTGCGATGACCGGCACCCCGGTCCACTCGGCTTTCGCAAGCGTCTGGCGCAATCTGCGTGCGAAGCTCTTGACTGCTGTTGCCATAACTGGAGTGAGCTGGAGCCAGTGACGTGAGACCCGCAAAGCCAAGTCGCGCGCTGCTCGTTCTTGCATGTGTGGTCACCTGCTCCGCCTTGCCGGGTGCAGCGGCGTTATGGCATCACGCCGGCCAAAGGGCGCTTGCCACGTCGCTATTCCTGCTGGGACTATCGATGGGACCGTGTCTGGGCGCCTACGCGGTGGTTCCTCGTGCCCGGAAGCAGGCGGCGCGGCGTGTGACATTGTTCGCTGGCGGCCTCAGCCTTGTGGCATTCTCCGTGCTTGGCGCCACGAACCTGGATCTTGAAGGTTTCTTCATGCTCCTCTTCATGGGCACGATGGGAGCGGCGGTCGGTCATACCTTGGTAACCGCTGTTCTGGGCCCTGTCTTCTTCGGACGCTTTCTGTGCGGATGGGGTTGCTGGCGCTCCATGGTCCTCGAACTGTTGCCGATCGGGCGCAGCCCTGGCAGGCTCGGCGGCAGGTGGAATTCGCTTCCCTTGGCTGGCCTTACGGCAAGTGCGAGCTGCGCGGCGCTGTTTGTCTTCTTGTCGCACTACCATCCAGGCGGCGCTCCCGGGAGGCTGCGCGCCTCAAGCCTGGCGCCAATCGCCGCCAGCTTCGCAATCTACTACGTGGCCTCCATCGGACTGGCGTTCGCCCTAAAGGATCAACGGGCATTTTGCAAATACCTGTGCCCCAACTCGGTCATTCTCGGGATAACCAGCCGGTTGTCGTTGCTCAAGATGACCAGTGATCGCCAGTTGTGCAACAACTGCGGCGCGTGCTCCCGCATTTGTCCCATGGACATCGATGTGGCTGGATTTGCCATCGCTGGAGGACGCGACAAGTCCGGCCAATGCATCCTATGCCAGCGCTGTGCTCACGCCTGTCCAACGGGGGCGCTACGGCTCAGCGCGGGTTTCGACACCGCGGGACGAACGCCCCTCGTTCGCCGGGCGTCATAAGACGCAGGATAGTCCACCAAAGGAAGTTCCGATTCCATTTAGACCGCGCGGCTACTTCACGACCAGCACGTTGCAGCGCACGGTGGTGGTCAGGTTGTGCGCGGTGCCACCCCAGATATGGTCGTAAATCCGCGAGTGTCCCGTGAAGCCGATCACCAGCAAATCGATGCCATTTTCCAGGACGTAATCGCCAATTACCTTGACCGCATATCCAGGAGCAATTATGGTTTCGAGTTCAATGGAATGCGACGCCGCGCGCGCCCGGCAGCGCTCGGCAAGCTGCCCGAAGTAACTATCGGCGCGATCCATCTCTTCGCGAAGTTCGTCGATGACCTCCGCATGGCGGGGGATTTCTTCTTCCACGCAAATCATACGCAGACGCGCACCGACTCGCGCCGTGAGGTCAACGGCGAAATCGAACGCCTTGCGCGCGCTGTCGGACCCGTCGTGTGCAATCAGGATTTGCTCGATCATATCGATTCCCCGGCGCTTTCCGCCATCCTAGCCATTGGCCGAACCGCCGCCTCCGATTTGGGTAACAGGTGTTTGGGCATGAACCAAGCGTTTGCGATCGCCGTCGGTATAACGGCGCTGGCGATCACAGTCGCGACGAGATACGAGTATTGCGCACTGGTGATGATCTTATGATTGAGACCGAACAGCGCCGAGATGGTACCAAACGTCAGTCCGGTGGACATCATCAGAGAGTAATAGAGTCCCTGGTGCCCTTCATGATTGAACGCCCGCACGGTTGGTACCAGCGGGGCCATCTTACTCACCATCTTGGCCGCCAACAGCGCCAGAAAGGCGATCGGTGTCGCGATCAGCGCCGGCACCGAGACCAGCGACCCGGCACGAATGAAATAGAACGGCGTCAGTAAGCCGAACGTCAAGGTTCGCAGGCGCCGGATCAGCACGTGATCCTTTCCCACCGTGCCGGCCAGCACCATCCCGATGATATACGCCGGCAGCACGGCCTCGCTACCCGCCCAGGCTGCCAGGCCGCCCATCCCGAACAGCAGGAACAAAATGTACTTCGCTTCCATCTCCGAAACGCGGCCTCCGTACTTCTGAAAGAACCACGGAGTGACAAACGGTAGCGCCGCGAATACAACCACACTCGCGACGACGAAGACGAGCGTCCGGATCGTGAACGGCGCGAAGATCAGGCCCAGCGCAATGACGGTTCCAAGATCGTTCACGAAACAAGCCGCGAGAATGCCTTTGCCGAAATCGGTTCGGTTCAGCCCAAGTTCCAGCATCACGGCATACACAACGGCGACGGACGTGGTGGATAACGCGACTCCGGCCAGCCAGCTTGACGGAACCGACCACCCCAAAACGAAGTGGGCCACGGCCGCGGCTCCCAAAAATGGCGAGAAAAAGCCGACCAGTCCGACGACGGTCGCTTCCTTCCACTTCGTACGGAATATCGCAGGGTCGAGTTCGGCCCCGGCGAGAAACGTGAGCACGATGGCTCCCGTTCCAGCCAAAAAACCGACCCAGGCCGACTTCGCCCCCAACACTTCGGTGCCGATCAGCGCGCCGATGATGAGCTGCGCCACCGTGCCGACAACGATTTCGGAAAGCGCCGTCGAGATCCTGAACCAAATCGAAAGCAGCGTGGCGATCAACGCAAGGATGAGCCACAGCGCCGCTGAAAACCAAACCTGTTCCATACCTATATCCGATGCTCAGTTTCTGCTGTTCAGGGATTCGGCCTGGAAGCCCCTACAGCGATTTTCGCTATAGGAGTCATTGGCCGCTCGGGAGAGCGGCGGTTTGGCGAACTCCACCGCCTAATCGGAGAATACCGCAAACGGCTGGGATGCTGCAATCGGATTCGAATGCGGGATAATGAGCTTATTGCCATCGCGGGCAATGCCGATCCCTCCCGGATCACCATCGTGCCGGGTCAACGCTCGGGGCAGCCTTGCATTCGTGGCATACGGGTGACCGTATGGGACGTGCTGGATATGCTCGCGTCAGGCATGACCGAGGATGAGGTGTTGAGCGACTATCTGTACCTGGAGAAGGCCGATTTCCCGGCGGTCTACGCCTATGCTTCGCAGGCCGGGCGTGGCGGCGCGTCGCGTTGAAACTCCTGTTTGACGCGAATCTCCCGCCGGGGCTAGCCGGCCGCCTCGCGGAACTATTTCCAATTCGGTCCACGTTTTCGACACGGGTTGGCCCGATTCACACCGGACGAGACCATTTGGGAATATGCCCGGACGCGCGTGTCTGCGCCGAAATCCGCAGGCGGGACCCCTTAAGGGTATTCGGGCTGAAGGACAAGTGTGTCCTCGCTCTTGAATTTGTATTTAAGAGATGCCACTTTATGCAGGGACGAGTGCTTGAATGCCGCGTACCGAACATCGAACAAGGCTACATTGCTGCCATGATTGTCTACTCCGCTCTTGTACATCACGCCGTGGTAGCCGGCCCGACGAAAGACCTCAGCAACTATCTGGGTCGGGGCGTAGTCGGCAACCACGTCGGACGGAGTCACCGGTCTGGAAAAGGCATCGTTCATGTCGGCCCACGCGATTGACTCGCACGCGACTGCATAGTCCGCCACCTCCACCCACTCGACCTCGGGCCCAGTACAGTCGACCAACGTGAGCTTCCTGCTCCCTCGAAACTCTGCCAGGGAGATGCGTGAATGGACCCATGGCCTCACCTCGCTCATCGCCGTGGACGGGTGGGTAGCAACGTAGAGACACGGGATGCCCTTGGGATTAACCCGGCCCTCGGCCGCCCTATCAGGAAGCGGAACCATTCGCTCGCGGCCATGCGGCAGGAGGGCCAGCCTCGACTCGTGTCTCCCTCCAGTGGCGACCTCGACCCTCACCCGCTTCCGGGTGCCGTCAAGCTGGGCTCTCCAAAGTTTGGTTCCCTTTTCCAACGTTCTCGTGCGATGCGGACAGGACTCCTGGACGGCCATGAGGAACCGCTCGGGCATTTCCATCCCGGACGATGTGAGTGGGCAGATGACGTGCCGAAAGTTCTCCCGCACGGAGCGAGAAAAGGCCCCCCAATCGTCAAGCTCGAATCCGACGGCCACCTTCCTGCTCCCTCTCCAATGCGTTAGGCGTTCGGGTGCCTCTCTGGCAGAGAACCGCCGCAAGGCTTCGGTGCCAGTGCTACGCCAGCACGGTTCGCTCGCGTATATCCTCCTCGCTAACGTAGAGGCCAAGCATGCCGCTCCTATGCACGCGCCTTTGGCCGTCTGGCGCCGTGCCGTCGGCCTCGACTACCTCGATTTCCTCGCCTTCCGGAATCGTGAGCGTCACACCCGGCTGGCTGGCTGGTGTTGCTGGAATTGCCGCAGTCGTCCGTCGTCGCATGAATGCCCCTAGTGGCGCAAAATCAGCGCGCCACCTGAATTATGAACGCCTCGGGGCTGCGAATCAAGGGGGATACAACGACGGCCCTCAGTCCCGGTCCTCGTCGTACGCCACCTTCAGCCAGCGCTTGACTTCCGCGTCGATCTGGTCGAGCGATTCGATGCCAATGCGATGCGTGATGCGGTCCTTCTTCGCGTAGCCGCCGGTTTCGATCAGCTTACCTTCTCTCTTGCGCGCACCCAGCGCGAAACCGAGATCGATGCGCGTGCGCGTGGCCGGTTTGATCTGCGCGAATACGTGGTTACGGTACAGCGGCACAATGGTCTTGCACGGACACGCCTTCACATCGTCGCCCAGGCTGAACGCCAGCCGCAGCAATTCGTCGTAGAGCGGCCGCATCGGCGAATACGGGCCGCGAAACATGGTGTTCACATATCGCTCGGCGGCCTTGAGATAGGCTTCCGGGCTGTCCATGTCCGCATCCTTGCCGGAGGCGCGCTGCGCGATCCAAATCGCCGAGTAGGTTCCCAACCGGTGTTCCTGCTTGAGCCACGCGATGCGCTCCTTTTCGCCGGCCGGGCCGGATGCTTTCACCAGCGCCAGCCATGCGGCGAGCGACCGCCCGGTCTGCTCCTTGAGGCTTTCCCGCCAGTTCGTCACAAACGCAACGCTGGGGTGCACGCTGTAAATGGAAGTGATCTTGGCCATTCTGCGAGGCAGTATAGCAAAACAACGGGCAAGCTAACGCATGCCCCACCATTGCTACACGAAGTAGTTCTTCACCTTTTCGAACAGGCCTTTTTCCGATGGTGCGTTGTTCACCGGCAGACTATCGCGCAGCAGTTCGAGCAGCCGGCGCTGGTCGCGGCTCAGGCGCGTGGGTACCCTGACATCGATGTGGACGATCAGGTCGCCGCGGCCGCTGCCATTCAACACCGCGACGCCCTTGTGACGTAGCTTGAATTCCGCGCCGCTCTGGGTACCTTCCGGAATCTTCAGCCGATGCGGGCCTTCGAAGGTGGGTACGTCGATTTCGCAGCCCAGCGCGGCCTGCGCCACGTTGAGCGGAATCGTACAGTGCAGATCGTGTTCGCGCCGCTCGAAGAAAGCGTGCTCGCGCACCTTCAGGAATACATACAGATCGCCAGGCGGGCCGCCTTGCACGCCGGGTTGGCCTTCGCCGGACAAGCGCAGCCGCGTGCCGTCGTCCACGCCGGCGGGAATGTTGATTTTCAATTTGCGCTGCCCCTGCCGATAGCCCTGGCCGCGGCACTCGCCGCAGGCGTTGCGAATGATCTGGCCGGTACCGCCGCAGGTGGAACAGGTGCGACGAATACTGAGAAAGCCCTGCTGGTAGAGCACCTCGCCGCGGCCGTGGCAGGTGGGGCAGTTGGTCGGCCCGCTGCCGGGCTCCGCGCCCGATCCATGGCACCGTTCGCACGCCTCCATCCGCGGCACCTGGATGTCGGCGCCCATGCCGAACAGCGCCTCTTCGAACGCAATCTCCAGATCGTAGCGCACGTCTTCGCCGCGCTGCGCGCGCGACCGCCCGCGACCACCGCCCGAGCCAAACCTGTCGCTGAAACCGAAAAAATTGCCCAGGATGTCGCTGAAATCGGAAAACGCGTTGGGATCGAAACCGCCGCTGCCCGCGCCCTGCACACCGGCGTGGCCGAAGCGGTCGTAAGCCGCCCGCTTCTGTGAGTCGCTCAAGACGCTGTACGCCTCGGAGGCCTCCTTAAAACGGTCCTCGGCTTCGGGATCGTCCGGATTGCGGTCCGGGTGATGTTTCATCGCCAGCTTACGGTAAGCGCTCTTGATGTCTTGTTCCCCGGCCTCATGGCCGATACCGAGAACTTCGTAATAATCTCGCTTGGACACAGGATTTAGATTCGTTACGACCGCACCGCGACTCGCACCATGGCCGGCCGCAGCAGCTTGCCCTTAAAATTGTAGCCGCGCTGGTATTCGCACAGGATCGCCATATCTTCCGCCTCGCCGGTTTCCACGCGGTCGACCGCCTGGTGCAGGTTCGGATCGAATAGCTTCCCCGTTGTATCAATCGGCTCCAGCCCGATTTTCTTGAGCGTCTCGACCAGCCGCTGATAGATCAGCTCGATGCCCCTGGCGTAATCGCGGTCGGCGGTCTCCACCTTCAGCGCGCGTTCGAAATCGTCCACCACCGGCAGGAGTTCCTTCACCAGATCCATCGCCGCGAATTGCAGAAAATCGGAGCGCTCGCGTTCCCCACGCCGGCGCGCGTTGTCGAATTCGGCGCGGGCGCGCAACATGCGGTCCTCGAGTTCGGCCTTCGCCGCCGCAAGTTGGTCGCGTTCCGCCGCGAGTGCCGCCATCTGCCCCTCGGCACTCTCCACCGGCAGATTCTCGTCCGCGGACACGTCGGAAACGTTGGGTTCTGGGTTTGGAGTATCCACTGCTTTCACTTTACCAAAGCCGCGCCAGCGCCCGCCGCGGGAGTGTTTGGAACCTGCCATGGAGTATCCAGTTCAATCCGGCAACCGCTCCCTTTTGGTCGCGGCTGGGAACCCATCGGAGCCGCGACCGTAAACCAGCGGTTGTTATGATCCTTGCGTCACGAGCCCCTAGAACTGCGCACTTTCGAGCGCGCGGCTGGTCTGAATCACGGCCGCCATCACGCGCTCGTATCGCATCCGCATCGGTCCCAGCACGGCGACCTTGGCTGGCAAGCCGCTGGCCAGCCTTACGGTCATGCCGATCAGTGCCAGGTCCTTCATCGCCGGATGCGCCTCCTCGAGTCCCACCCGCACTTCCAGTTCGCCTGGCGGCAACTCCAGGAAACGGTCCAACAGGTCGATCAGCCGCTGCTTTTCCTCGAGCGCCCGCAACAGCTCGCGCAGCTTCTCCCGCGTCAGGTGCAGGTCCAGACCAAGCAGGTTCGAGGCGCCCTCCATGTGCACTTCAGGCGAGGTGTCCACGTCCAACAGTCCCTTGCTGCACAGCACCTGCAGCTTGCTCATCACAGCGCTATAGAGCGCCCGCTCTTCGAGCACGCGGCGCAGCAGCTCCCGGCGTGCGTCGCCCAGCCGCCAGCCGCTGAAATTCCGGTTGACGTAATTGCGGATCGAAAGCAGATCGTCGGGCCGGATCGGATCCTCCAGTGTCACCACGCGGTTGCGCACCATCTGGTCGCGCGTTACCAGAATCATCAGCACGCGCCGGTCGGCCAGCGGCAGCAACTCGATCTGATCCAGCTCCTGCGATAGCGCCGGAAGCGCGGCGACGATTCCCACGTTTCGCGTCAGCTCCATTAAGATCTGGCTGGAGCGCTCCACACCGGCCGACACCGTGGGCAGCGCGCGGAATTCCTCGTGCAACCGCTCCGCTTCGCCCAGCGCCAGCCGCGCCGCCACCAGCGATCCGACGTAAAAGCGGAACGCTTTTTCCGTGGGCACGCGCCCCGCCGACGTGTGCGGCTGCGAAAGGTAGCCCTCGTCGGCCAAGTCCGCCATCACGTTGCGAATCGAGGCCGCGCTCAGGTTCTGTCTGCGGCTCATGGCAATGCTGTGCGACCCGACCGGCTCGCCGGTTTCGATGTAGTTCCGGACGATCGCATTCAGGATTTCGCGGTGGCGGGATTTGAGCGGCTCGGTCTGGCTCATACTGCGCTGCTACACTGCCCCTAACTTGATTCTAACGGTCTGAAACTGAAGGGTCAACATGCACTCGAATGGTCCCTCCCGCCGATGCGCTAGAATAGCCGTTCCATTTCCCAGGAGGTCACCAGCGTGGGAGTCGTCAAAACTCTATTGCGTCTGTTCAGCTATCTGTATCACGGTCTGCTGGCGCTGTTCCTGCTGCTGGTATCCGCAGTGGCGCTTGGCTCCGGCGCTGGCGCACTGCATCTCGATATGCTGCCGTGGAGCGGCGCCACGCTGGCATGGATTCTGCTCGCCGCTTCCCTCGTCGGTTTGATCGCGCTGGCGCTCGCCATCACCCGCCGCGGCGCTGCCCTCTTTTTCCTCTGGAGCCTGATCGTCGCCGCCATGCTGCTGAAAGGCTACGTCTTCAGCAACTTCCGCTTTGCGCCCGGCGTGGGTGTGCACACAGCGATCCACCTGTTACTCGGCTCATGGCTGGCGCTCCTCGGCGCCTGGTTCGCGGTGCGCCGCCCTACGCCGGCGGAGAAAACGCGCTAAGCGGCCAATTGTGCGCGGAGCTGCCATGCCAACAGGCAGGTCAAGCCGAGACCGAGAAGAACCAGGCTGCCCGGCACGGGCGTGCGAGGAAGATTGGCCGTCGCTTGAAATGTGACATTCGTGAAAGACGTGACGGTAAAGCTGCCGAGTGAGGTGCTAAGGTTGACCCAATCCGACGTGGACGGGTCCGTCGCCTCCGGGCCAAGTGGGCCAATCGAGGACAACAGATTGTAACTGGCGAAAGCAGTGCTCCCGATCGAGCTATCGTAAATCTGGATATCGTCACTGCCGATCCCAAAACCCGCTAAGCCGTTGCCTTGGTTGTCGAAGACATACGAGGCGCTCGAAAAAGTCCCGGAACCGATACCACTGATCGTAAAGGAACTCGCTCCCGCCGCCAGATTCAGGAAGCACGTTCCGCTCGTGCAGGAAACGTTGCTGGCATCGCCCGTGCTGGTCACCGTGAGCGTGGCATCTGTGAACGGAGTGCCGCCGATTGTGCCGCTGGCGGTTCCCGTAAACGTGTAGACCCCGGTCTGACCCAACACGACCCCGGTCGATAACAAAATGCCGATTATCCAGCGCAATTGGTTCCTCCTGGAAGGTGTATTAGCCGGAGTTTCACTTTGCTGCCCCCGCTTCGAACAGTATACGACAGCTCCTATACCAGAAACACGTGTGTTCGCTAATGACACACCTAACCGGAGTCAAGTCATTCCCATTCCAGCCGGTGTTCACCGGCACTCGGCGAGGGCCAGCGCTTCGCCAGCGCGAGGTGGCACCCCGTGCGGCGAATTGACAAATCCGAGTGTCGCAACAAAAGCCCGGGTTGTTTTCGCGCGCTTCCGCTCAAAAGCGGCAGCGCCCGATGCACCGCCGGCCGGCACAAGTTTTACAACTGTGCTTCTTGGGTTTTGCCGCAACCGGACCGGCGTCAACCGTGGCGTGTTGCTGCCTTTGCCAAATTGCGTGAGATTCCCCAGTGCGATACCCACTCGCAGGGGTAAACACGTGCGCCATTTCCCCCGCTCTGCTAATCATTCCGACCATGGGACCCCTCCCAGCCTCGCCAGCTTCAACGACTTACCCGGATTCCGCCGGCGTGGTGTAACGGAACAGGGCACGTCCAATGCCAAGCCCACGAGACCGAATGTGCGAAATGGCGTCGCACTTGGCGCCGCCCGGTTCCGCATGCGATACAATGACCCTTCGCCATGCAGGTATTGCAAGCCGGACAGCACAAGCTGATTTACATGGAGCTCCAGCCGGAGACGGTGTCCACCATCGCACGGCAGGCGGGGTTCGAAGTCCGCGCTCGCGACGGCGCACGCACCATCAGTCTCGATCTCACCGCCACCGGCCGTCAGACGCCCCTGTTGCTGTTCGACGCCAGCCATCCCGCGAACCTCGGTTGGTTTTCGCGCTGCCAGTTTTATGTCGATGGCAGTAACGGAGCCGTCATGCAGACGCCGCTCAGCCTCGCCAACAAGCGCGACCGCGCGGGCCGCCTGCGCTCCAACGCGGTGCGGCTCGGCATCGCCAAGGAATTGCCCGTCAACTTTCGCCTGCCCGGTAACCAGCCGCTCACCGAGCAGGTGTTCTACAACCTGCTGGTCGGCTTCCTGAACGCCCTCACGCAGACCGGTGTCGCCATCTGCGGCAGCGGCGCCGTCGAACCACTGTCAGGCAGGACGGAAGTCCCCGGCCCGCGGGTTTGAGGGTAGCGGAGCGCACCACCGCCGACCCCAGGGCCCGGTAGCGAACCGCTGCGAACAAAACCTCGGACGCGAAGCCCGCGCGCCTTAGCTGGCGGATATGCCCGACGGCTCACTGGCGCCTGTTTGGTCCCGCGATTGCGCGGCCGAGTGAAGGTTCTTGCCGGAACTGGCGATCAGAGGATGGGAGGTAGTTTTGATGAATAGCCAAGATTCGATGAAACGGTTTCAGGGGTGCGCCCGCTCCGCGCACCTGTTTGACGCTAGGGGGACCAGCTAGCTATGGCGCAGGTATACATCCTGGGCGCAGGCGCCTCCTGCTTCGCAGGGTACCCCCTTGGTCTTGAGCTCTGGCGTTTCATTCGAGACAGGCCTCCCATCGACGTCACGGCCCGGGAGAGAGCCGCCACCGTAGCAGACTTTGTTAGGAGGGTTCTGGAGGTCGTACGGCAGCCGGAGCCCGACCTGCCAGACCTTGAGCAGATATTCACACTGTTGGATCTGGCCGAAGCAGGCACGGATACTCTGGGGCTCGGGCGGTTGGGGTGGCGCAGCCTGCGACCCATGGTGATGGGCACGATTGCCGACGTGTTCCAGTCGCACCAGCACCAGTTGCGAGACCAGCTTCGGGACGTGAGCTGCAAGGCGGCGAAGGTGCTTGACGCGTGGGTATCCCGAGTTCACGAAGGCGATACGATCATCACCTTTAATTGGGACCTTTTGAATGAGGCGGCACTCTGGCATCGAGAAAAGTGGCATTATGCCGATGGGTACGGCTTCACCAGCCGGGGCGCACCCAGCGGCTGCTGTTCCCGCGTAAAGGTCCTCAAGCTCCACGGCTCGGTCAACTGGGCACAGAGCGATGAGCAGGACTGCGAACCGGCGATTCAATACAGAAGGGACTTTTTCCCTCGGGCACCTGCCAACGATCTGGACGATTATTGGAGGACTGCCGAAGAGTTGAATGATGGACGGAACTTGATAGTCCCGAGTTATCTCAAGGACCTGAGTTCAAACCGCTTGCTCCTCAAGCTGTGGAACCAAGCGTCTGACGCACTTTCAACTGCAGAGCAAGTGACCGTGGTCGGGTTCCGGCTACACCCCGCCGATGCTTTAGCCCGACAACTTCTGGGGTGTGCGATGGAGAGAAATCCGAATTCGTTCCCGATTCGGATCGTATCGCCGCAGGGCGGTGCCGATGATCATTGGGATGAATTCTGCCGCCGGATCGGCAGAGATTGCCACCGGGTACGCTTGAAGTTTGAAGAGTGGGTTCTTCAAGGCCACAGCCGATCTGCCAGGTAATGCCCTTAACAACACGGGACCTCCCCGGGACGGTAGCGTTGTCACGGCCCAGAAGCGGAGAGCGAAGTCTCCAGGCTAGTTTGAAGTGAACCCCTGGGCTGAGACACGAAGTTAAGGGGGTTATCGCCGTTCGCTGAAAAAGCATTGCACGGCGGGGTTGATGTCGTCCACTCTGGTTGTACCTGAGCGGAGGATAGGGCA
>Ga0181529_10001039_pt1 | contig 38117 bp, 33 predicted proteins | sample PEATcosm2014_Bin_36_FD_119763 | JGI IMG/M metagenome (GOLD analysis project Ga0181529, IMG submission 119763) | Peatland microbial communities from MTU Mesocosm Facility, Houghton, MI, USA - PEATcosm2014_Bin10_30_metaG | ecosystem: Environmental > Terrestrial > Soil > Wetlands > Peat | place... | reverse complement strand
GACGGCAACAAGGCGGATTTGCTTTCGATGCCCGGCGGCGGCAGCGCGTGCCCGGCCACGGCGAAATCCGTCGCGGACGGCCTGCATTTTCTCCGGATGGATGGCAAGGAGACTTTCAAGAACGCCGTGAACGCTATGGTTTCCGCCGCAAACGAGGCGATGCGTCGCTGTGACGTTGACATCACAAAAATCAAATGCGTGATTCCGCACCAGGCAAACCAGCGCATCATTGACGCCGTCGGCGACCGGCTTAAAACGACGCCGGAGCAATTGTTTGTCAATTTGCACAAATACGGAAACACCTCCGCCGCGTCCGTGGCGATTGCGCTGGACGAAGCCGTTGCCGCCGGAAAGGTTTCGCGCGGCGATTTGATTCTGCTTGTCGTGTTTGGGGCCGGTTTGACGTGGGGTGCGGCGGTGATTGAATGGTGAACGTTTTATGGGGTCGCATTGTCTAATTTGACGATTGGCCAGAGCGTGCTAGTGTAACTTTGATTTATGAGCGCAAGAAAAATTGGCAGTATTGATACTCCGAAACATCAGGTGACGGTTGAAGGCCGCCAGTCGCGGCTGGAACTTTCCACCGACGCGGTTTCCGTCCACAAAAGCGGCATCGAATTCCGCAGCCCGACTCCCTTCAATGAATGGACGGAAATGACCGTCGCCCTGCAATCGCCGCACGACGGCAGCCGGCTCCAGTGCAGCGGCGTCGTCATCGCCTGTTCCGGCAACAAGCACGCCGGCTACCGCGTTTCAATGGTGTTCACGCACATCTCCGAGCAGGCGCAATCGCGGCTCAATTCCATGGCGCACTCCGATCTTGGCGCAGGCTGAAGCGGAGAATATTCAAGGTGAAATGCAAACCCCGAACATAAATTCGGGGTTAATTTTTTTGACCCCGCGCCGCAATTTTTCTAGACTAGCGTTCCATGAAAATCTTGCTCACGACGACTTCCTTTCAAGACACGCCCGGCACGCATCATGATTTGCTCAAGCAGACCGGCTGGGAAATCGTCACCGCGCGCGGCCCGCTCAACGAGGCGGACACGCTCGCGCTCGTCGGCGACGTGGACGGCTACATCTGCGGCGACGACGCCATCACGCGCAAGGTCTTGGAGAAGGCGCTCCCGAAGCTGAAGGTCTTGAGCAAATACGGCATCGGCGTGGACAAGATTGACGTGAAGTCCTGCACCGAATTCGGCATCCCGCTGCTCTTCACGCCCGGCGTGAATCACACGACCGTCGCCGAGCACAACTTCATGCTGCTGCTCGCGCTGGAGAAAAATTTTCTGTTCCACACCGACTCCACGCGCAGCGGCGACGCCAAGACAAATTGGAAACGCAAGACCGGCCACGAGCTGCTCGACAAAACCATCGGCATCATCGGCCTCGGCCGCATCGGCAAGGAAGTCGCGATTCGTTCGCGCGCGTTCGGCATGAACGTGATCGGCTTCGACGTTTATTGGGATGAAAAATTTGCGAAGGAACAAAATGTGAAACGCGCCGCGTCGCTCGACGAAATCTATGCCGCGAGCGATTACATCTCGCTACACACGAATCTGACGCCGGAGACGCGCGACATGATTTCTGCGAAGTCGTTTGCGAAGATGAAGAAGGGCGTTTTGATTTTGAACTGCGCGCGTGGCGAAGTCGTGAACACCAACGACATGGTGGCCGCGCTGAAGTCGGGGCAGGTGGGCGGTTACGGCACGGACGTTTTGGATCAGGAACCGCCGGCGGCGGATCATCCGCTGCTCAAGCTGCCAAACGTCGTCTGCACGCCGCACGTCGCGTCGCGCACTTACGAAAGCGTGGTGCGGCAGGCCACCTGCGCCGTGAAAAATCTCATCCTCGCGATGAACGGCGAAAAACCCATCGCGCAGGTGAATCCCGAAGTGCCGGTGAAGAAAGTGACTTGAAGCGTGAACGGCAAAGAGTTATTCCAAAGCAATGGTTCAAATGAGAAATGAAAAACATTGACCCAAAAGATGCCGAGACCTCGGGTGCTGCTTATGGCATTCATATCGGTTTAACTATGTTGCTGGCGATATGCCTAGCTGCTTACGATGGGCTTGAGCATACCCATCAGATACTACTTATTTATATGCTTACCGGATGGATAATTCCAGTAGCACTATTGCCGTTTATAAAAAAATTAGTTAGTCGTCCGGTTAATCCGATCAGATCGGCCATAAATATTTATGTAGCTCCAGTTATGCTTATGGGTTTTGGAGTTCTTTTTTTTCTTTTAGATATATTTCTGCCTGCATCTTTAGTAAATAGCGTTAAAATCAATGGAGAGATTATTGCCAAATCTGACCCTAGATTTGATCACGCTTTTTTTATATTTCGAATTGTATTCGTTGGCATGGGTTTGGTTTTTGCCATAGTTGGCTACTTTATTTTTCGTTACATTCGCAAGCGCAGAAAAAATAATCAGGCGCAAAAACTGGAGCAGTAATTATTTTTTCACCGCACAATGTTTTGAACATTTACCGAATTTATTCTATTCGCCAATTTTTTTATGCCTGAAACCTACTACATCATTCCCAAAGACAAACACGATTCACTCGTCACGAAGGCGTATCTCAAGCGCGGTTACGATGCCGCCGAGGCCGCCGCCGGCGCGCGGTTTTGCGCCAGCGCCGCGTATTACGGCATCCGCACGCACAACGCCATCAAGGCGCTGCACCTCGACGAGTTGTTCGGCAGCAAGGTCGGCCGCTGGACGCCCGGCGCGAAGATCGAGAAGCTGCCGTCGCGCTTCGCCGCCGCCGAAATCTGGAACGGCCACAACAAGCTCGGCCAGGCCGTCGCCTACGAGGCGATGGACACCTGCATGAAGCTCGCCGACAAATTCGGCGTGGGCATGGTGAGCGTGGACAACGCGACGCATTATCTCTGGGGCGGCGGCTACGTCATGGACGCCGCGCTCAAGGGCTATCTTGCCTACACGAACTGCACTTCGGCCACGTCCGAAGTCGTGCCGTTCGGCGGCAAGACGCCGACGATGGGCACGAACCCGCATTCGTGGGCATTCCCGACGCAGGACGCGATCGGTTTTCCCATCGTGATTGACTGGGCGACTTCGACGGTGGCGATGGGCCGCGTGCAGGTGATGAAGCGTGAGGGCAAACAGCTTCCGCCCGGCGCCGCCGTGGATGCGGAGGGCAATCCGACGACCGATCCGAACAAAGCCGTCGCGCTGCTGCCATTCGGCGCGCACAAGGGCTACGGCCTCGGTTTGATTGACGAACTTTACGCGGGCTACATCGGCGGTTCGCTGCCGGAAATCCGTGGCACGTCGCGCGGCGGCGAAGGCGAAAAGCGCGGCTCGACGTTTTATTTTCAAGTCATCCATCCCGACGCGATGAAGGGCAACGACTACGTCAAAGGCCGTTCGCAAATCCAGAACGTGAAGGCGATCATCGAAGACGTGCTCGGTCACGGCAACGAGAAGTGCCTGTTGCCCGGCCAGCCGGAAGCGCGCTGGGGCGGCTTGTCCAAGCAGCATGGCGGCTTGCTCTTTACCAAGGCGGAAATCGAGGAACTCAACCACCTCGCGCACGAAGTCGGCGAGACGGCGTGGAATTTGGCTGATTTCAAATCGGTGCAGGTGTGAGAAACCGTTCAATTCACCCGCCGCGTAGTAAATTTCACGAACGGCGGGGTTTTATTGATGAACGGAGCCTGCCGAATTCACGAACGAACCGGGCGAATTAACGGTCAACGGGGTCAAATCATCGAATGGAGTCATTTTTTCATCGAATGGAGCCTCCGAATTCACGAATAAAACGCCCAAATTGACGATCAACGGGTTCAAAACGACGATCAACGACCCCAAATCATCGAATGGAACCGCCAAAACGACGAATGGCGGGGTCAAATTAACGATTAAACCGCCCAAATCGACGATTTTGGGGTCAAATTGACGATTGGCGGGGAGTTTTCAACGAAATGACCGGTTTTCGGCGCTATTTCACCAAAATCCCGGGCATTTTCCCCATTTTTTGACAATCCCGCCCCTGGCCGGCAAACCCAGTGGCCTGCTCCATCCTGTCGCGGCGTGGCGAAGCGAAGACGGACAGGGGCGGAACCGCCGGAAACGATTCCGTAGCAGCGAAGGTGAGTTCGATCATTTTGAGATCAGAGCCGACTCACGTCGGCTGCTACGATATATGAAATGCCGTTCCGCTGGTGGCCGACTGCAACGGGTGGTGTCGCGCCGCTGGAAAATTTACTTGTAGGAGACGACGTAAGGAGTCTCTGATTTTTTGATTTGAGTCTCGTCACCTCGACTCCTACGAATTTATGGCCGTTCGCAACGGTGGCACTCCGCAAGGAGCTTGATTTGGTTTGGGTTTGGTTCTACAAAGATGTCGCGCCGACGGCGCTAAATTAACTTCATGGCATCATCTGTCGAAAAACCAACTGTTGAAAAAATTTCGATATGGGTTCTTGAAGCCGTTGAGCAAGAATGGCGACGAGAGCCTGATTATTTGAAATGTCGTCCAGCATCTGAGGTTCTAGGCCCACTAAAGTCGAAGCACAGTATTGAAGATGCGGACATCGACCACGCCATACATTTCATGTGTTCTCCATCGCGAAAGTATCTGACTGTTTTGAACCGCGATGACGGAATGGTAGTTTTTCCGTCTGACAATGGATTGGCAATTCTCGCCAAGATTGAATTGTCCAGAATTGAAGAAAAGGAAAAGAAAAAATGGTCGAGAGCAGATAAGATTGCTTTGGCGAGTTTGATTTTCTCCGTGGTTTCTTTTTTTGCTGGATACTATTTTGGTGATCGAAATGCAAAAAGTTCTACGGACAATTTAACAACTTCATCGCAGACTAATTCTATTTCGCAATCCATGACGGTTAAGTAATTATTTCCTTGCCCGTTTTGATTTCCGATAATTCACCGGCTTCGCTTCGGATTTCGTGCCGTCCCGCATGTGTTTGAGTTCCTTGATCTGGTCGCGGAGCAGCGCGGCTTTTTCAAACTGCAAATCTTCCGCCATGCCTTCAGCGCATTTGAATTCGCGTTCGCCTGTTTGGCGTGGTTCGCGATTGAATATTTTTCCTGACAACCCTCATCCGGCCTGCGGCCACCTTCTCCCGTTCCCACGGGCGAAGGGTTTTTCAGCGTTGAACATTTTGCGCGAATCATTGTGTTTGAGTTTGTTCACGTTTTTTCATTAGAATCTGGAAACTTTATGCCAATTCAACTACGCGACAAATCCACCTGTAAATACGATCAAATCTCGCTCGGCGAAGTCATGCTGCGGCTCGACCCCGGCGAAGGGCGCATCCGCACCGCGCGCTCGTTCACCGCGTGGGAAGGCGGCGGCGAATACAACACTTCGCGCGGCCTGCGCAAATGCTTCGGCTACAAAACCGCCGTCGTCACCGCGTTCGTGGACAACGAGGTCGGCCATCTCATCGAGGACTTCATCATGCAGGGCGGCGTGGACACGGATTTCATCAAGTGGCGCGAGGACGACGGCATTGGCCGCACCGTTCGCAACGGTTTGAATTTCACTGAACGCGGCTTCGGCATTCGCGGCGCGGTCGGCAATCCCGATCGCGGCAACACCGCCGCCTCACAGCTCAAGCCCGGCGACATTGATTGGGATCACATCTTCGGCAAGGTTGGCGTGCGCTGGTTTCACACCGGCGGCATCTACGCGGCGCTCTCCGCTTCCACGGCTGAATTGACCGTCGAGGCCGTTAAAGCCGCCAAAAAATATGGCACGATAGTCAGTTACGATTTGAACTACCGCCCGTCGCTCTGGAAAACCATCGGTGGTCTCAAGAAGGCGCAGGAGGTGAATCGCGAGATCGCGAAGTATGTGGATGTGATGATCGGCAACGAAGAGGATTTCACCGCATCGCTCGGCTTTGCCGTCAAAGGTCAGGAAACGCTTGGGCACATCGAGACCGACGCGTTCAAGGCGATGATCGAGACGGCCGTGAAAGAATTTCCGAATTTCAAGGTTGCCGCGACCACGCTGCGCCATGTCATCACGGCGACGAAGAACGACTGGAGTGCGATTCTTTGGCACGACGGCAAATTTCACGAGAGCAAGCAATATCCCGGCCTCGAAATCCTCGACCGCGTCGGCGGCGGCGACAGCTTTGCCTCCGGCGTGCAATTCGGTTTCATGGAATTCAACGACGCGCAGAAGGCTGTCGAATACGGCGCCGCGCACGGTGCGCTGGCCTCGACCACGCCCGGCGATACGAGCATGGCCACCCGCAAGGAAGTGGAAAAAACCATTGGCGGCGGCGGTGCGCGGGTGCAGCGGTAAAATTAAATCAGGTGGGACGGTGCTGCTGCGCCGCCTTGGCTGACCCGCAGGTCAGCCCTACCAACAAAATAAAATATGAATACATCTGAAATCTTTTCACTCAAAGGCGAAGTCGCCGTGGTCATCGGCGCGACGGGCGTGCTGGGCGGCGCATTGGCTGACGGCCTCGCGGCCGCCAGCGCAAAAGTCGCCGTGCTCGGCCGCAACGAGGAACGCGGCCAGAACCGCGTCAAAACCATCACGGACAAGGGCGGTCAGGCGGCATTTTTTTCGTGTGATGCAAGTTCGCGTTCGAATCTCGCCGAGGCGCACCAGAAAATTGAGGCCGCGCTCGGTATGCCGACGATTCTTGTGAATGCCGCCGGCGGCAATGATCCCAAGGTCACGGTTACCCCGGAAAATCCGTTTGAAAAGATTACGCTCGAAGCGTTGCGCGCGAATTTTGATTTGAATTTTGCGGGCGGCGTTTTTCTGCCGTGCCAGGAATTCGGCCCGGCCATGTGCAAACGCGGCAATGGCAGCATCATCAACATCGCCAGCGTGTCGGCGCATCTGCCGCTTTCGCGCGTCGCCAGCTATTCCGCCGCGAAAGCCGCCGTTTTGAATCTCTCGCAATTTCTCGCGCGCGAGTGGGCCACGAAGGGCGTGCGCGTGAACACCATCACGCCCGGATTTTTCCCGGCGGAACAAAACCGCAAGCTGTTGTTCAACGATGACGGTTCGCCCACGGCGCGGACCAGGGCGATTTGGGGTCACACGCCGATGAACCGGTTCGGTGAATCGGGCGAACTCGTCGGCGCGTGCATTTTCCTTGCGTCACACCAGGCCAGTTCATTTGTCACCGGCACGGACATCCGCGTGGACGGCGGCTATTTGAGCCAGACGATTTGAAACCAAACGGCCGAACTGGAGAGAACGGAGTTCAATACCAAGCGGTAAAGGAGCGTCCTTCTGTTAAGCCGGGAAGGTCGTGGCAGGATGAAGGATTGGCTTGGAGCCGAAGGAGAATCGGGCGGCGAGCCTGAATTGCGACTGCGGGCATTTTTCCAATTGAGCGGCGTCAATTGCTCGCGGAGCAGCACAATTTTTTGAACATTCTTCAAAGGAATTGCTGCCGCCGTTTGTCTGATTGATTAAAATGGCGCTGGTGAATCGGCGGAGCGTCTGCTACCTAAACTTGCGAAATGAAATTCAGCAGGGTTTTCTCTTTCATGTTTTTGAAGTTGTCTGCAGTTGCGCTGGCATTGTTCGCGGTCAACGTCAGCGAGGCGCAAACGAATTCCGTTCGTCTTGCGGTTGTCCCGTTTTTCGCGCCGCCGGGAAACGGCGACATCCAGCAAATCGCGGCGAGCGCGCCCGATCTTTTGATGGTTGAGCTTTCCCATGACAATCGTTTTCAACTGGTCGAGCGGGAAAAAGTCAACGCGATCTGGAGCGAGTTGAATCTGGCCGAGTCGGGATTTGTTTCAGCGGACACGGTCGAGAAATTTGGACGGATTTTGTCCTGCGACTGGCTCGTCAGCGGTTCGATTGTGCAAGTCGAAACCAGCACTCAAATCTGGGTCAAGGTGATTGATGTCCAAAGCGGAGTCGTTTTGGATTTGCAGGAGTTTCCTTATAGTGTGACTAATTTTTCCGCGACCATCAGCGCGATTTCGGATTTTGTGGCGCAAATCAACCCTCGTTCGCAGCCGCGACAGTTTATTGCACTCGGAAATTTTGCAGACATGAGCATTTCCTCCACGCGCGCGGATTTGTCACATCGTTTGCCCACGCTGATTGAAAAACATTTTCTTGCAGCGGGTTTCGGGGTGGTCGAGCGCGAGGCCGTGGCGTCGATTTTTTCGGAGTTTCAATTGGAGTGGGCGGGATTGATTGAAGATTCAACCAATCGCGTGAAGCTCAAGCCGGCGTTTTGGATTATGGACGGCGAGTGCAAGTGGGTTTATGACACGCAGGATAAGATCAGCGTGGCCATGCGAGTCAAAAAGGTCGGCGGCGGCGAACAGATATTTCGCTTCACCAAGCCGCCTGGGGATGAATTGGACAAGGCTGTTTTGGAAGCCGTTCAATCAGCCCTGGCAAACACGAACCAGATAGCTTTGGACGAGGCGGAAATTCAGGAGTCCAAGCTTCTCGACGCTCACGCGAAAGAACTGGCCAATGGGCGCGGCATGACATGGGTTCCATCACGCTACACGACAAATGTCCCGCCTCCAGTTGTTTTCACGGTTCATGATCAAAACGGTCGAAAAATGACTTTTACGAACCAATCTCAAGATAGGCCGGTGTATGAAAATGCTTATTATCAAAATGGGATGCGCGATATGCTCAATACGCTCAAACAGGCGATTTTGCTCAATACAAATGACATGAATGCAAAATATAGGCTCGGATTTTATTTGGTTCACAGTGCCGATCCTGTGGAAAAGCAGCAGGGCGGTGATTTGCTAAAGGAAGTTGCGGCATCAAGTGATGAAAGCGCGAAATTCTTGATGGGAAAAGCGTTGCTTTCAGCATATCCAGACGCGGCGCAAAAACAGCAGGGCATGGATTTGTTAAAAGAAGTTGCGGCATCAAGTGATGCGACAAACGCGGCGGACGCCAAACTTTGGCTGACAAGTTTTGAACAGACAGGGCACGGTCCGGTCTGGCATCCGCCGGGAGTTTCGGTGCAGGCAATGATGACGAATCTTGCGATCTCATTTGCTCAAGATATCGAAATCACAAATATCGCAGACAAAGCGGGATCGTTCGTGCAAATACCGTCTCCGCCAGCGACAGGTTATTTTGAAGGCATCACGGCGGTAAAATTCTGGCAGGGCAAAGTTTTGATCGCCAGCGGCACGACGCTACAAAGTTATGATTCTGAAACGGAAAGCACGGTGGAAATCAAGCTGCCGTTGAAACTCGAACATCGCATCACCACAATAGAAGCCGACGAAAACGATTTGTGGCTTGGCACTGAAGGCGGCGGTTTGGTGCGGCTTTCAAAAGCAGGCGGAGTGCCGCGCGTCTTCAGCGAAAAGGACGGCTTCCCGATGCCGTCCATCACGGCTTTGAGATTGATGCAGGGCCGGTTGTTGATTGGTTTTGGTTTTCATGAAAGCGGCGCGTTTGGTTATCTGGACACTGACACGGAAAAATTCACGGGCTTGATGTCCGAAGTCAGCGCCTTCAAATCATGGCAGGACGCCGTGCAAAATCCTCCTGAAACTTCAATCGGAGCGATCAATATAGTGGATGAAACAAACATTTGGGTCAGTTCCGGCAGGGCATTGCAGCGTTTTGACTTTGGATCGAAAGAATGGAATCTGGCATTGCCGGACGCACCCGGAGACATTCAAAATGTTTCTCTCAATTCCAGTTTTATGGCTGCAATCGTTCCTTTTCGATGTGTGGCAATTTCCAAACAGCCGGGGAATCAATGGACGTGTCTGAACCTGTCAACCGATTATGATCAAAATCTGGCTTCGACGCTCGCGTTGGACACGACCGCACCAAACTTGTTGTGGATTGGACGCAATCACGGAAAAGTCACGATTCTGAACATGGCAACTTCAAAAATAATCGGCGAATGCAAATTGGGCAGCTTGGGCGAGGTGAAATGGATTTTTGACAATTCGGACAGCATGATTTTTTTAGTGTCTGACTTGGTATATGGAAGCTACGATTTATATTGTCTTAAAAAATCCGGTCATTCTGAAACAAACCAAGAGACGGCATCTTCCGGTGGACAAGCTGAAACAGGCCAGAAGACGGCACCTTCCGAAGGCCAAATAACTGAAGACAAATGGGCCGAGGCCATGCAGGAATATTTTCCGAAATTTGTGCCGGTTCAATTTCAAAAAGATGAGAACGGAAGAGCAATTCTTCAGCAGCTACACATAAAAGAAAATGCGTTTGGAAGCCCCGGCAATTATTACTGCGGATTTCGGTTTACTGCCCCTTCATGGAATGATGGCGATTTTGAATGTGTGTATGCACTTATAAAAACCGAAGCTGAAAAGGATTTTTTCTCTCAAGATTTTTGGGGAATCATCTCGGAACATGGGCCATTACTGCCGGAAGATGCTGTCCATTTCCATCATGATGACCTTGCCGACTATTCACAGCTTCAGCGGCAATTCCCATACAGTCACTCGTTGACTTTCATGGAAGCAAACGGATTGGAACCAGGCAAAAACTATGCCGTTTGGTTTCATTTTAGCGACACAAACAGGCCGGATATAGCCTTCGCAATGACAATCAAATCAAATCGCGGCACAAACGAGTTTGGAATGCTGCCGCTGACATCAATGCAAAACCTCAACCTCCAGCCAGTCACCACCAAAGACCCGCCTCTTTCAGCAGAGCAATTGCGAAGTGAATTGGAAACGGCGTTGAAAGCAAAAGATGAAAACGCCGTCCTGTCGCTTGTCAACTGGCAAGGCGTCTCCGACGAGAATAGCGCATCGCCTTACAGTCCCGTTTTGTTTTCAAAATTGCAGATACATGATGTTGTTATGGATATGTTGGGTCACGAAATTGCCAGCGTAAGGCTATTGGATTTGCCCGGCGCTTTGCCCCGGACCAATGAGGTTAATGGAATCCGTTATAGACCCAACATTCCGTGTGCAGGCCTTATTTTAGTCAGGTCTACTGATAGGAATTGGAGTCAACTTTTAGCTTACGGCAAACAAGACAACGCGTTTTACATCCCGATCGGAATCAGAGAAAAAATTGAAACGCTTAAGTAAATTTCTTGCAATGTTCAAAACCAGCGGCGGCATTTTGATCTCCGATAACCCATAGGCTTTGTTTTCAGTTTCGTGCCGTCAATTGCTCGTGGAGCGCACGTCTCTGAAAAATTCTTCAAAGGAATTGCTGCCGTCGTTTGTCTGATTGATTAAAATGGCGCACATGGCCCCGCCGGACGACGAACCAAAATGGATTCAGGACAGCCTCGCCGGCGACACGGAGGCTTATGCCGCCCTTGTGAAAGAACATCAAAAAATGGTTCACGCAATGGCATTTCGGATGACCGGCTCGCTGGCCGACGCGGAGGATTTGACGCAGGAAACTTTTCTGCGCGCATTCCGGCAGATCGGTTCGTTCCGCAGCGAATCAAAATTTTCAACGTGGCTTTGCCAGATCGCCGTGAATCTCGGCTTGAACTGGCGCGCGCGGGAAAACCGGCGCGATGATGTCCATTCGCAATGGGCGGCGGATGCGATTTGCGAAAATGATTCGCGCGGAGGGTTTCCCGATGAACTTTCGCGCCGCGTGCAAAGCGCGCTGGACAAACTTCCGGCAAAACAGCGCGCGGCCATTGTGCTGACCGTTTATGAAAACCAAACCCATGCCGAGACCGCAAAGATTTTGAATTGCACCGAGGCGACAATCTCATGGCGCGTGTTCGCCGCGCGGCAAAAATTAAAACACCTGCTGAAAGGAATTTCCCATGAACAACCCTGATCTCGATTCCATTTTGAAAAAAGCGCGCACGCCGGAACGCTCCGAAGAATTTTGGGCGGAATTTCCGCAGCAAGTGGCGCGCGGACTGAACCGGGCGCGGACGGATAATTTCCGGCCAAAACAAAACTGGTTTCCACGGCTGGCGTGGGGATTTGCGACGGCTATTTGCATTCTGGCGGCGTTTGCCATCAGCCATTGGCGCGGGCAGACAGAAGCAAAGGCGTCAACGGATATTTTGGCGAATGCAAAAGTGGTTGACGAAACGCTGGCTATGTTTCCGAACCAGGTCCGCGCCATCGTGCAGGACGAGCGCGGATTGAACCTTGTTTTGTCCGACAGCGCCGACGTGCCGGCTTCGCCGCCGATTTACGTCCGCATTTGCGACGGCAAACATTGTTCGTCGCTCGTGACTTTCAGCGGGCAGGAAATCCAGATTGCCGGGCAAAAAATGACCGTTCTTTCGGACGCTCAGGGCGGAATCATCCTGATGGGAAATGATTTTGCGTGGTCGAGCCGTGAACCGACCTATGCAAAGAATGATTTGAAAATCGAGGCGAAAAATCTCGGCCAGGCGACGATGTGAACGCGCTGCGAATGAGAAAACTTTTCCTGGTCTTTGGCGTTTTATTCGTCGTGGGAATATCTAATGGGGCCACGCGCATCGCTCTGGTCAGCGACAGTGGCGATGCTCAAGTCGCAAATGTTTTAGATTTGGTGACGGTCAGGCTGGGGCTGCAAAAGGAAATTGAACTGCTGGATCGTGCCGCCATCAACCGCGCACTTGAAGAACAAAAACTTTCGCTTTCCGGCGTTGTCAATCCCAGCAGTGTTGTCAGCGTCGGCAAACTGCTTTCGGTTGATCTTTTTGCCGTGGTTAACTCGGTGCAAACAACCAAGACAAACGGTGCAGCCAGCCGGATGGTCGTGGGTTTGGTAGTCTTTGACGCCAAGACCGGCGTGAGGCTTTGGGACGCGACCCTCTCGGCTGACGGAGTTGAGAAACTGGCGGAAGCCATAGCCGACGGCGTGCTCATGGCGCAGCGCAAGCAGACAGATGCCGGCCTGCCGACGATTTGTTTGCTGAGCGTGCGCAACGCCGACTTGCCGCGCAGCCTCGACGGCTGGTGCGATTCGGTCGGGTTGTTGCTGGAGCGGCGGCTTACGGCGTCGCTGGGTTGCGTCGTATTGGAACGGGAGCGTCTCGATCAAATCAACAAGGAGCGCGAATTGCCGGGCAACACAGGGCAGCAGCAATTGTTGGCGTCGCTCGTCACGCTGGAACTGGAATGCAATCGCGGCCCGGATGGAAAAGGTCTGAGCACCAGCGCGCGGCTGACCGACAACAACGGCAAATTGCTGAATGATTTTTCGGTGACCAATCAAAACGCCAACGCCGATGAACTGGCGGCGGCGTTATATCAGAAGATCAGCGAGGTGATGAAGCTCAAGCCCAGTTCCACGACCGAGGATCGCGTCAGGGAATCGGACCAGTTCTGGCAGACGGCGGGATTTTTTCTTTCGCATGGGGATTCGCAGCATGGGATTCAGGATTTGGAAGCGGCTCTGGCGCTCAATCCTGAAAACTACGGTTTGCGACGAAGCCTAGCCGGCACTCTGGTCGGCTATGCAGGAGGACAAACCAATTTGTTGCAAGAATTGCAAATTGCCGACCGGGGGATGGATTTGTTTCTGGACTGTGCCCACGAATCACTTGGAAAAATCAAACCCAACAGTTCACGGAACGCTTACAATTTCATCCATGAGTTTGGTGAGTGGGATGGCTATATGCGGAAATTCAGCGGCGATACTTTTCAAAACGCGAATTATTTGTCACCGGCGGAGACTGAAGAAGCGCGCCAACTTTTGCATTCAATCTACGGAAAATACCGTTCGTTCCGACTGGACATTGGGTTGCCAGCTTTGTTTCAGGGCATATTGCATCATCCAGACGACAGCAAGCTGGAGGCGCGGGATTTTTTTCACGACTATGGATTCGTAATGTTTGCCGGTTTGTCGAGCACGGCAAACATTTCCGCGCTCTATCCGGAAGACTGGTCGCAGGACTGGCTGGTGAACTTGAAAGGGTTCTTGAACCTCCTTGAGCAAACGTCTTTGAAAAGACAATTGGCTGAATCCGGCGAAATCGAGTGGAATGTGCAAGCAACTTTTTTTTGGCCGCCGACATGGAATAAAGTCAGGTCTGTCGAGCGCAAGGAGGCGTGGCGCTTGATGGCCGCTCATTCCAGCCCGCTTATTCGTGCGCTGGGGAAATTAAGCCAGTTGAACGCGGCCCAGGAAAATGCCCGGCAAAAAAACGAATCGGTGGCACCGGTTGACCAGACTTACCGCTTGTATTTGCAGGACTGCCTCAATGACCCGGCGCAAAACACCAATCTGATCGCATGCCGTTTGCTTTACGGGACTGCGGGACATATCGGCGGCGCTGAGACAGTTGAGTTCTGCAACTTCATGCTTCAACGGAATGATTTGAACCCGGACATCATCAACCAGACGGCCTCCTATTTATTGTCTCAAACGAACAGAGAATCCGCCGGTCAGGCGGTTGAACTTTATGACCGCACCGCCGCACTTCTCCAGCAACCGAACATCCGGTTTTTTGGTGGAGACACCAATCAATACTTGCAGGTTTTGGCAAAGCAACGTGAAGTTGCGCAGAATAAATTCAACGGCGTCACCGAACCGCCGCCGCCTCCTACTACTCCCGCGTGGCGTGAAGCCCGGCAATTGATTGATTTGGCCGGAGCAACAAAAGGATTGATGCAGATATTTCGTCCCGTGGTTCAGGGTGATTTTGTTTATGCCGCCGGTTCCGGCACGGACGAAACGGACGGCGGACAATTTCTGCAACTGCTGCGGATTTCGTTGAAAAGCGGAGCCATCAGCCACTTGAGAAAAGTCGCGGTCACGAATGTCGGCCCAAGCATGGCGTGCGCCGACGAAAATAATTATTACCTCGGCACCAGCCAGGGCGTTTTCATTTTTCCGAAGTCAGGTGGAAAAGTGCAGCGTGTTGATCAAGACGACGGCTTGCCGTCAGATGATGTGACGTCTTTGGATTATCTGGATGGAAAACTTTACATTGGCCTGGGCGAATCCGGCTATCTGGCCAGCTACGATTTGAAGAAACGGCAATGCGAAATCCTTTGCTCCGCGCGCCGCCGCGAACAGCTTTCGCCATTCGACAACGGTTCGCCGCTGGGAATTTCCATCATCGTGGCGGATGAATCAAAACACCGGATTGTTTTTCTGGCAGACCAAGGCGGTTGCGGCGGAGATTGGTGGAGCGATTTGGGGCTGGCGCAACAAACCAAGACCGATGTTTTCCCGATGATTTGTGCAAAAGCGCGCGCCGGAATTTGGTCTTACAATCCTGCATCCCGCGAATTTAAAGCAATACTCCCACGCCATCCCAACGCGCCGATTAATAATTTGTGGCGGGTTCGCCGTGTCAAAGACACGCAAATCGCGTTTGCGGGATATCAAGGAGCGGCATTGTTCGACATAACAACGGACAAATCCACGCTCCTCTATGGCAAATGTTACGCCATCGGACTTGAAGAAGGCATGGAAAGCATGGTGCAGAGTCGTGGAATGAAAGTGAATCCAGCGCTGCATTACGCCCCGCTGCTGGATCATTCTCCAGGAGACTTGCGCTCCGGCATCTTTTTTGTGCATGACGGCTGGGTTTGGAACTCCGGCAGGGTTGGGGATATGAGTTTCAGCCGCGTTTCGATGGACACGGGCAGCAAGCAAGACCTACCACCACTGCGCGTGGATGACAAAGACTTTATCCCGGCGGAATGTTTTCAGTTGATCGGTTCTGATCAAGCGCTCATCGGCGACGGACGCGGGCTGTGGCTCGTGACTTTTGCGGACGATGATGACATCAAAACGAGAGGCGCACAGCCATGAATGGACATGGAGTTTATGCCGTTATTTCAAAGGATTCGCCGCCGCCGATTGTCGTATTTGTTTGAAACAGTAAGACAATGAACCCGGCAAATATAATAATGGCAAACTTTCCGAAGCGCGCCGCCCTGATATGGCGGTTCTCGCTATTGCTGGGCTTGATTTTTTTTGCGCTCGCCGGCGCGGCACCGATCGTGGCTTACGGACAGTTGGAACCGATCACCAACAGGGAGGCGCAGTGTGTGTTCGCCGGCGATGCGCGAAACATTTCAATCACGCTTCACAATTCCGGTGGACAAAATTTCAACCGCGAAGTCCGCACGCGCATTTATCAGACCAGTTCGGCCACGGCGGTTTTGCTTTCGGAAAATCCGTGGAGGCAAATCCAGGTTCCGGCGGGCGAGACGGTTTTGGAATCCGCCGCGCTGGATTTTCCCGCCGTGAAGGCGAAGACGAAGTATCTGGTCCAGTGGCTCGTGGACACGAATGTCCTCGGAGTGACGCCGGTTTTAGTTTATCCGACGAATCTTCTTCAAACTTTGAAATCCTTTTTGAGCGAGACCAATTTCGGCGTGTTCGATCCGGGCGACCGGCTCAAGCCATTGCTGAAGGCGCAGGGGATAAAATTTGCGGATCTGGCGGAAACCGGGCTGGACGATTTTTCGGGGCAGCTCGCCGTCATCGGCCCATTTCAATCGCGGGCGCAGGTGCCGGACGGTCTGGTAGAACAGGTTCAGACGCTCGCCAAAAAAAATGTGGCGGTGGTCTGGATTCAGCCGCCGCAGGAAAAGCCGGACAAACTTTTGCCGTCATTTTATTGCGTGCAAAAAAATCAGACTGACGTCGTGGTCGTGCAGCCGGATTTGGTTTCTGACTTGCTGGACAATCCGCAAGCGCAACTGAACTTGATTTATTTCTGCCAATTGGCGTTGAATCCGCAACCGCCGGTTTTGCCTGGCTTGTCGCCGCCGGAAGAAATTTCAAAGGATTTGCGGTGATGATTTGTCAGATAGACAAAATCAAAAAGCAAAAGGTGAAATTATGAAGATGAAAATTCCGTATATTCCGTCCCTGTTGCTGGCCGTCGTGATGGCTCGCGCTGACGTGCCGCAATCTGCGCTCACCGTGGCGGTCTATGATTTCACGGCCACAAGCGAAATGGATTTGGGACAAAAAGTGACCAATTGGAACGCGTCCTTGTGGAATGCACGCCGGGAAACGGCGCGTGATGTCGGGCCAAACGTCACTGCGCTGGTCACGGCAAACCTGGCGATGGAAACCAATTTGGTTCTGGTTGAGCGCGCGGAATTGAACAAGGCGTTGAGCGAGCAGGCATTTGGCGTTTCCGGTTTGGTCAGCGCGGATGCGGCGGCAAAAATCGGGGCGATCACAGGCGCGAAAATTTTGGTCACTGGACAGGTGATCAACACCGGAAACAATCTCATCATCGTTGCGGACATCATCGGCACGGAAACAGGCAGGTTGTTTGCCGACAAAGTGCAGGGCGCATCAGACAATCTGGGGGATTTGACGACGGATTTAAGCGGTAAAATTGCGCGCACCATTTCAATGCAGGCCACAAATTTAATTGCGCCGCCAGTCATCAGTTTAAGCGATAGTTTGGATCGCGCGGTTAATAATCTCACCGGCACGAATCGTCCCAGTGTTTCCATAAAGATTTTTTATTCAACAACCGGCTCGCGCGGACATAGTGCGCCGACGGAAACGGAACTGGGAATGGACTTGTTGAAGGCCGGTTTCCCCGTCGTGGACGATGAGTCTGACCGCAAACCAGACATCGAAATCACCGGCATCGAAGATATGCGGGCGGGCGGCAGAACTGGCGCGTTGTATTCTTTTCGCTGCAACGTGGAATTAAAAGTTCAGGATCGCCGGACCGGCAACATCATCACGCTGGAACACCAGGAATCTTCCGCTTCCGATTCCAACCGCTCCAGCGCCGACCACGGTGCCCAAGTCCAGGCAGCGGAACAATTGGCGGAAAAAATCATGCCGCTGTTGTCAAAGTAAAAATTAAATCCAAATAAATCATGAAAATAAAACTGGCCATCCTGTTGTTTGCAACGCTAACGATGATTGCCGCCGCAGCGGATCAGCCTCAATCTCCACTCACCGTGGCTGTATATGATTTCAAGGCTGTCGGCGATATTTGGACTTACGGTAGAAACGTAACCGCGCTGGTCACGGCCAATCTGGCGACCGAAACGAACCTGGTAATGTTGGAACGCGCGGAGCTGGACAAGGCTTTGAACGAGCAGGCGTTTGGCATTTCGGGAATGGTGAGTTCGGATGCGGCGGCAAAAATCGGGCAGATCACTGGCGCAAAAGTTTTGGTCGCCGGACAAGTAATCAAGACCGGGGATAATCATCTGGTCATCGTTGCCGACATCATCGGAACGGAGACTGGTCGTTTGTTCGCAGACAAAGTTGAAGGCGCGGAGGATAATTTGTCGGCACTAACTTCTGATTTGAGCCACAAAATCGCGCAGACCATCAGTGACCAGACGACCAATCTCATTGCGGCGTCGCAGGAAACCAGCGAGGAACATTTGGAGCAAATCATCAAAAGCATCAGCGGCACAAATCGTCCAAGCGTGTCCGTCAACATTCTCAGCCCGAATGGAAGGGGACACACTGTTACGGCGGAAGGTGAATTTGGAAACATCTTGTTGAAGGCCGGATTCACGGTGGTGGACGCCAATTCGGATCGGAAACCAGATATGGAAATCATAGGCGTGGCTGACACCAGCACCGCAACTCGACAAGGCAGCTTGTTTTCAGGCCGCTGCGTCATCGAGTTGAAAATTCAGGAACGGCGGACGGGTGACATTGTCGCCTTCGACCGCCAGGAAAGCATCGCGAACGACGCCACAACGCCAACCGCTCGCAGGTCCGCACAGGTCAATGCCGTGGACGCGCTGGCTGAAAGAGTTCTACCGTTGCTGGCAAAATAATTTCAACCCAACACAAAAAATCCAAAATTATGAAAATAAAAAATTCAATTATCCTTCCATTGCTGCTCGTCGCGGGCGCGATTGCCCGCGCAACCGCACATGACGTTTCCACAAACACCAGTTCGCCGCAGATTCTCACCGTCGCCGTCTTTGATTTTACGTCGCAGGACGAATTCGTGCGCGACCTCGGCGGGAAAGTCGCCGCGCTGGTCAACGCCAATTTGTCCGCCGAGCCGAATCTCAACATCGTCGAGCGCGCTGAACTCGAAAAAATTTTGGGGGAGCAGGAATTGAGCCTGTCGGGAACGGTCGCGCCGGACAGCGCGGCTAAAATCGGGCAGTTGACCGGCGCAAAAGTGCTCGTCACCGGGCGCGTGTTCCAGGCGGGCGATGAATTGATCCTTGTCTCCAAAACCATCGGCACGGAGACGAGCCGCGTTTATGGCGAGATGGTCAAGGGCGCGGCGGACGCGTCCATCTCGGATTTGTCCGAGCAACTAGCAAAGAAAATCGCGGCGGACATCGCGGAAAAAGGTGAAACGCTGGTCGCCAAGGTTGATTCACACGAAGACCGCGTTGCGGAAATCAAAAAAGAAATCGCCGGCAAAAAGCTTCCGGCGGTTTCCGTGAAAATCGCAGAACAACATTTTGCCCAACCGGTGATTGACCCGGCGGCGCAGACGGAACTGTCGCTCATTTTGCAGCAATGCGGTTTTACGCTGGTTGATGACAATTCCACCAACCGGGCGGACGTTGAAATCACCGGCGAAGCGTTCAGCGAATTTGGGATGAGCAAAGGCAATTTGAAAAGCTGCCGTGCGCGGATCGAAATCAAGGCCCGCGACGTGGCGAGCGGAAACATCATTTCCGTGGATCGCCAGACGAGTGTGGCCGTGGATTTGGCCGAACATATCGCGGCAAAAACTGCGCTGGAAAACGGCGCGGGTGAACTGGCGGAACGGCTGCTGCCAAAGCTGGTGCAATGATTCAAAGTGCAATCGCTTTGGAATGGACAGTTCAAACAAAACAACATAATTAAAACACCATGAAAAAAATCCTCGCCCTTATTTTAGTAACCTTTGTCACGTCTTCTTTCGTGCCGACGGTGGCGGACGCCGCGCAGGTTGTAATCATCAAAAAACATCACAGGCACCACAAACATCGGCATCATCATCACCACCATCACCATCGGAAAATCGTCATCATTGAACGCTAATTCAAAATTTATGCGCTTTATAAAATCTGCCTTCCTTTTCGTTTCTTGCGCGATGGCGGTCGGCGTCTTCGCCGGGGACGATTCACAGACGGTTGCGCTTTCCGAAACGCCTGCATCGGTTCAAAAAACAATCCAGGCGCAAATTGGCGGGGGTAAAATGGGGGAAATTGACAAAACATTGGATGCCGGTGAAACGGTTTTTGACGTGGGATTAATCGCGAGCAACGACGTGGAACGCGATTTCAGCGTTGCCGAAGACGGCACCCTGTTGAGCGTGGAAGTTCCGCTTGCCGAAATGCCCGCGCCCGCGCAAGGCGCGATCAAAACCTTGGTCGGCGACGGCACGCTGGAAAGCATTGATCAAAATCTCGACGATCTGGAGACCAATTACGATGTCGAGTTCACCAACAAAACCGGGCTGGAAAAATCTTTTACGATTGCCGATGACGGAACCATTTTAAGCGCGGAAGTGGATTTGAGTGAAACGCCCGACGCTGTTCAGAAGGAAATCGCCGCGCAGCTCAACGGCGGCAAAGTGGAAAGCATTGACGAATGTTTTGATGATGAGACAAATTTTGACGTTGGAATGACCGCCAAAGACGGCCGCGAAAAAGGTTTTACCGTGGAGATGGACGGCAGCTTGTCCAGCGAGCAGGTTTCGTTGGACGAAGTTCCGGAACCCGCGCAAAAAACGATCAAAAATCGGATCGGCGACGGCAAAATCCTGCGCATTGACAAATCATACACGAAGGAAAAGGGGGTTTTGCCTTACGAAGTTCAAGGCCGGAAGAACGGCAAGCCGTTTGATTTCAGCGTCGGTCCGCGCGGCAGATTTTTGGGCATGGACGATTGAAATTCTCCGCCCGCTTTTGCTTGACGAGTTTTGAGCATTTAGCTTTCAAGTTTCTGAATCGTCGACGCCAGTCAATGTCTTGCGTTGATTCGGAACTTTTCCGCCCGTATCTTCGTGGGAATTTATGGCCACACTAAAACCTTTTGCCGCACTTCGTCCAAAACCTGAACTGGCTTCGCAAATCTGCGAGCTGCCTTACGACGTGATGTCGTCAGACGAGGCGCGCGAACTCGCCGCCGGAAATCCGCTGAGCTTCCTGCACGTCAGCAAGCCGGAAATTGACCTGCCGCCGGACACCGACATCCACGCGCCGGAAGTTTATTCGAAGGGCGCGGAGAATTTTCAGAAATTGATTTCGCAAGGCGCGCTGAAGCAGGATTCGCAGCCGGATTTTTATTTATACCGGCAAATCATGGGCGGCCATTCGCAAACCGGCCTCGTCGCTGCGGCGAGTTGCGAGGAATATCTGGCGAACATCATCAAGAAGCACGAGTTCACGCGGCCCGACAAGGAAGACGACCGCGTCCGCCACATCGAGACGCTGAATTCGCAGACCGGCCCGGTCTTTTTGACTTACAAGGCCGTGGGCGCGCTGGATGAATTTGTGGCGAAGAAAATTTCGGAGACGCCCGCCATTGATTTCACCGCGAAAGACGGCGTGCGCCATTCGTCGTGGAATATTTCGGATCCGCTGGACATTTTATTCATTCAATCGCAGTTCGCGCAGATTCCGTTTCTGTATATTGCCGATGGGCATCATCGCAGCGCGGCGGCGGCGCGGGTTTTCCAATCGCGCAAGAGCGCGGGTGAAAGCGGACAATTTCTCGCCGTGGTTTTTCCGCACAACCAGATGCAGATTTTGCCCTACAACCGCGTGCTGAAAGATTTGAACGGTCTGACGCCGCAGGAATTGCTGAAGAGGCTGGGCGAAGTTTTCAACATCATCCGCATGGGACTGCCAACACCGGCGCGCAAACACGAACTGGGACTTTTCATGAACCGTCGCTGGCACACGCTCACGTTCAAGCCGAAGCTGACCGCAGGCAAGGACGCGATTGAACAGCTTGATGTGTCGCTGCTGCAAAACCTGGTTCTCGCGCCGCTGTTCGGCATTGACGATCCGCGCACGAGCAAAAAAATAAATTTCGTCGGCGGCATCCGCGGCACGGCGGAACTGGAGAAGCTTGTGAACAGCGGCGAATATGCCTGCGCGTTCTCGATGTTCCCGACGAGCATCGAGGATTTGATGAGCATCGCCGACGCCGGCGGAATCATGCCGCCGAAAAGCACCTGGTTCGAGCCGAAGCTGCGCGACGCGATGTTCTGCCACATGATTTCGTAGCGGCGTTTGTGAAAATGCCGAACCCGCGCTTTCACAAGCGCGGCTACAAAGCTTGGCGAACCGCGACAATTCGTGTTCAATCTCCGCGTGCCGAAGGACAGACTTCAACGCGGATTGCGCGCGACCTTTTTGGGGATCGCGGTCAATGCTGTTCTCGGCGCCGCAAAATTTCTCGCCGGCATTTTCGGCCATTCGCACGCGCTCATCGCGGACGCGACGGAATCGTTCGCGGACATTTTCAATTCGCTGGTTGTCTGGCGCGGGCTGGTCGTCGCGGCGGCGCCGCCGGACGAGGAGCATCCTTACGGCCACAGCAAGGCCGAGCCGCTCGCGGCGGCGTTCGGCGCGGTGACACTCGCGGCGGCGGCGGTCTGGATTGCGGGAAAAGGGATTCTGGACATTTACGAACTCCTGAACCCGCAGACTTTTCATTATCATCACGAGCCGCTGCGCTGGTTCACGCTGATCATTTTGGTCGTCGTGATCGTCGTGAAGGAAGGATTGTTCCGCTTTGTGATCGGCGAAGGCGAGGCGACGGACAATTCCGCCGTGAAGACGGACGCCTGGCATCATCGCAGCGATGCGATCACCTCGGCGGGCGCGTTCATCGGCATCGGCGTCGCGCTGATCGGCGGGGAAAAATATTCGTGGGCGGACGACGCGGCGGCGATTTTTTGCGCGGTGATCATCGGCTTCAACGGCTGGCTGCTGCTGCGCCCGGCGTTGAGCGAATTGATGGACAAGGCCGCCGACCGCGAAGTCATTGAACGCATCCGCGCCATTGCGTCCGCCGCGCCGGGCGTGGAGCGTGTGGAGAAATGTTTCGCGCGCAAGGCCGGGCATCTTTACTTCGTGGAAATGCACATCCAGGTGGATCCGCAGATGACCGTGCTGCGCTCGCACGAAATCGCGCACGGCGTGAAGGACAAAATCCGCGGGGCGATGCCGGAAGTCAGCGACGTGCTGGTTCACATCGAGCCTTTGAACATCGCGGCGAAAAAATTGCAGGAGCCGACGTAAGGAGTCTCATTATTTATGGTATAGTTAGAGCCTCGTCACCTCGGCTCCTGCAAAAATTGATTTTTTTGTCCCCTTTTCCGCCCCGGCGGACATTTATGGATGAAAGACGGGAATTGAAATAATTGAAAAATAATTTGTCTCCTTTTGCCGTCGGCGTCCAATAATTTGTTGGAGGATGAATGACGTCATGGCGCTGGTGCGGAATCCGCCGAGCCGGTGGAAATGCCCGTCGTGGAAAAATCAAATTAAGCTGGACAAATCCGCAGTTTCGGCGCGTCATTAGGGCGACACCACCGGGTTTGCCTGAAGGTTAAAATTTTTGAAACGAATTCCAGACGGCGGTGTCTTATTGAAGATGAAGACGGGGCGCGCATTTACGTTGATCGAACTGCTGGTGGTCATCGCCATCATCGCCATTCTGGCGGCGCTGCTGCTGCCCGTGCTGGCGTCGGCCAAGAAGAAGGCCGCGCAATCCTACTGCCTGAACAGCATGAAGCAGCTCGGCACGGGCATGATGATGTATAATGACGACAACGGCGGCGCTTTTCCGAACTGGGCGTCCGAGCATCACGGGTTCCAGCCGACCGATTGGATTTATTGGCGGACGAACGACCCGGCCCACCCGGTCCAACAAAGCCCCATTGTCATCACGCTGGCGGGCGCGAATCCCAAAATGTTCCGCTGCCCCATGGACACGGACGACAGCGCGCGCCTTGCGCAAGTCGCGGCGGAGATCTCGACCTATCCGCAGGCTGAACCTTATCTTTACAGCTACAGCATGACCAGCTTCGACACCATCAATGATGACAATGGCAATCCTGTCAATCCGGGGATGTCCTCCATTTTCACCAGCGCCGAAACGCTCGTCTTCAAACAAGCTTCCATCCGAAACGCCAGCGGCAAGATCATGCTCGCGGAAGAGCCGGGGTCCTACAGCAGCCGGGACAATCCTGATCCCGGTGGAAAGGTCATCAACGACGGCCGGTGGGTTCCGTTTGATCGTCAAGGAAATTATAATGATCCTTTGACAATCCGGCATGGCGGCAAGGCCAACGTGACCTTTGCCGACGGCCATGCGACGTTGGTAAATTGGGATTTTGGGAGTGACCCCGCCAATTCAAATCCAAGTTTATGAAGCGGCACGCGTTCACCTTGATTGAACTGCTCGTCGTCATCGCCATCATCGCCATTCTCGCGGCGCTTCTGCTGCCGGCGTTGAGCAAGGCCAAGAACGACGCCTCCAAGGTGACAGACCTCAACAACCTCAAGCAGATCATGGTGGCGGTGAATGTGTATGCTACAGACGATGGCGACGTGCTGCCGCCGCCCAATTGGGACAACGGCGGTTTTAACGCGCCGCAAGGCACCAACACCGGCTGGCTTTACGCCGTGAACCTGAACGCCACCGGCACCAATCAATTCGACGTGACCACGGGGCTGTTGTGGCAGGCCTTGCACAACCCGAAGCTTTATTTTTGTCCGATGGACAATCCGGCCAGCGAGCTGTTTCAAGAGCGTCCGCAGCAAATCTCCAGCTATGCCATGAACGGCGCGGTCGTCGGATATATGTATATGATTTATCCGCCGGTCAAATTATCGGCGTTCCGCCCGACGGATTGCGCATTTTGGGAAACGGATGAGACGGATCCAGGTTATTTCAACGACGGCGCCAACTGGCCGGGCGAAGGGGTCAGCGGACGGCATTCTCAAGGCGGCATCCAGGCGGCATTTGACAGTTCGGTCAGTTACGTCCGCCTTGACGCTTGGGCTGATGACGTGGCAGACACAAATAAAAACCGGTTGTGGTGTTATCCGAACCAACCGGACGGCGGCGGCCCGTATGGACACAAACAGCAGCCAGATTAAAAAAACACTCTTAACGGGCATTCAAGAGAAAATGAGACCTCTGCAAAAGCCGCGCGAAGCGCGGTGTAGAGTCCGGCCTGCAGCCGGAAACTGTAGAGTCCGGCCTGTGGCCGGAAACATTGGAATTGATATGAACCCAGTCGAGGCGCAGCCTCGACGCTACACCTTTTGCACAGGTCTCAAAATATCCGAAAGGTTGCATTTTCGCGCTCCCGCCGCGCTTTCTGGCCGCGATGACCGCCGTTTTACCCTGCCGGGCCGCCGTTTCCTCAAAACGACGGTCTTTTTACCCCAGCGGCACGCCGTCAGGCCGAAACGACGGTCTTTTTGCCTCGGCGGCACGCCGCCAGCCTAAAATGACGGTCTTTTTACCCCAAAACCGCGCCGCCCGGCCAAAAAGCGGCCATTTTCCGGGATTATGGTTGGATTATGTAGTTCACAAACCATCAAGGTAGGGACAGCGCGCTGCGCTGTCCCCGTCGCCGAGCGTAGCGTCAGGCGACGGAAAAGCGGGCGTTTTATTACGCTCTTTCCGTCCTGCCGGACGGGGACGCCGCAGCGCGGCGTCCCTACCACCCAAAAGTTTGTCAAAGACATAATCCCAGATTATGGAACAAAAAACCTTGAAACAAATCAATCCGTGCGGTGTCATATTAGCAATGTCTACCCGCCGCCGCGCATTTACCTTGATCGAACTGCTGGTGGTCATTGCCATCATCGCCATCCTGGCGGCGCTGCTGCTGCCGGCGCTGGCGGCGGCCAAGTCCAGGGCCAAATCCATCTCCTGCCTCAACGACATGAAACAGATCGTGATGGCCACGAAAATGTATGTGAACGACAACAACGGGACCATGATCCCATTGTGGATTGAACAAGGCGTGGCCGGCTGGCCGGCTTGGACTTACGATCCCGCCACCTTTGTTGTCCAAAACCCTCAAAATCCCGGCACGGAATATCTCTGGTGGCCGGACAAGCTGCGGCTGGACAACCTCCTGACGGCGCAGAATGTTTTTAACTGTCCCGCCCTCACCGTGCCTGCCACGCTTTCCCACGGCCAGTCCGGCAGTTCCAAATATACCCTTGGCATCGGCATGAATTATCCCGAATACGGACACATCATTCCAAAAGCCGGAAACCCGGACCCGGTATTCGGTTCCGCCGCCGAAAATCAGGTGACCAGGCCCAGCCAGTCCATCGTGTTCGCGGATGCGGGATACATTTCCAATCCCGACGACGACTATGACAACTGGGTGGAAGATCCGGCCACCGCCGACACCTATTTTCGCGTGCCGAGCGACACTGCTTCTTATCCCAGTGGTGACTATACCCGTTCAGTTCCTCGTCATGGCAAGCGGGTCAACACCGCTTATTTTGACGGCCATGCGGCCTTGATCCGCAACAGCGACATCGGTTACGAGCTGGACAGGACCGATCCCGCCGCGCTGTGGACAAAGAACAACAACGGCGACGGCCCCTGACCCGATTGGCCCGTCCAAGAAATTAGAGCCGCGCGAACCAACGGTGGAAGATTTGCGGGATTTGTGCCGCGAACTGAACCTGCGCGGGGCGAAGTTTGTTGTGATTGGCGGATTTGCGATCCGCGCGGCCAATGACAATCGCCGGACAATGCCGTTCGCAAACTTCAACCGGGTGAGCTTCAGCAATACAACGTCATCCGCGTCGGCGATGAAATTCTCGTGGACTTGATGCGCACAGCGGGCGGAACTGATTGCGCCGAGGCGGCGAAAAATGTCGTCGTGCGCGAAGTGGAGGGTATGCGATTCCATTCGCTTCGCCGCGATTGCTTTGGCGCATGAAAGCGAGCACGCATCGCGAAAAAGATGCCGGCGACCTGGTTATTCTTCGTCACTGGTTCGCCGAGCGCGGGGAAGAACCACCGCACGTTTGATTCTTTCCTTCATTTATTTTATCCTCTAAACAATTATGACCGACCCGCGTTACACCAAACTGGCCAGGCTGCTCGTGAACTATTCCACCGCGCTCAAAAAGGGCGACCGCATCCTGCTCGACATGATTGACGTGCCAGATGAATTCACCGTGGAACTCATCCGCGCCGTGCGCGCGGCGGGCGCCACGCCGTTTGTCGAGACGCGCCATACGCGCGTCGGGCGCGAGCAGCTTCTGGGCATTGATGAAAAACAGGCCGGTGACATCCGCGATCTGGAAATGTTCCGCATGAAAAAAATGCAGGCCTACATCGCCATCCGCGGCGCGGACAACATGAACGAAAATTCCGACGTGCCGAGCGGCCGCGTGCAGCTTTATTCCAAGGTCATCCGCCCGGTGCAGGATTATCGCGTGAACAAGACGCGCTGGTGCGTGCTGCGCTGGCCCACGCCGAGCATGGCGCAGGCGGCGGGCATGAGCACGGAGGCGTTTGAGAATCTTTATTTCGACGTTTGCACGATGGATTACGCCAGGATGGCGCGGGCGATGTCGCCGCTGGAAAAATTGATGAAGCGCACGGACAAAGTGCATTTGAAAAGCCCCGGCACGGATCTGACTTTCAGCATCAAGGGCATCGGCGCAAAAAAATGCGAGGGCACCCGGAACATCCCCGACGGCGAGGTTTTTTCCTGCCCGGTGAAAAATTCCGTGAACGGCACAATCCAGTTCAACACGCCGACGCTGTATTCGGGGGCAAAATTTGAAAACGTGCGGCTGGAATTGGTTGACGGAAAAATTGTGAACGCGACGGCGAACAACACGAAGCGGTTGAACGAGATTTTGGACACGGACACCGGGGCGCGCTACATCGGCGAATTTTCGCTCGGCTTCAATCCGTATATTTTAAGCCCGATGTGCGACATCCTGTTCGACGAGAAGATCGCCGGTTCGCTGCACTTCACGCCCGGCCAGGCTTATGAGGATTGCGGCAACGGCAACAAGAGCGCGATCCACTGGGACATGGTGCTCATCCAGCGCAAGGAATGGGGCGGCGGCGAGGTGTGGTTCGATGGCAAACTGATCCGCAAGGACGGCATTTTTCTGGCGAAGGAATTGAAGCCGCTGAATCCGGCGAATTTGAAATAGGGCGGCGGGATTGTAGCGCTTGCAATTTGCTGGAATAAGAATCTAATAAACCGTCCTCGTCGAGTGTCATATCTGAAACCGGCACGTTCTGCGGCCAATAAAATAATAAATTTATGGCTGAATTCAAATTCTCCTGCCCGTTCTGCGGCCAAAATGTTCGGTGCGATACCAGTCATTCTGGAACGCAAATCAATTGTCCAACCTGCAAAGAGGCCATCACTGTGCCGCCAGCGGCGGCAGTTGCTCCGGTTCCAGCGAAGTCGCGCAAATTGCGAAATGCCTTGGTCATCGCCGCATCGGTGATTGTTCTTGCCGGCCTCGGCCTCGGTGGCTGGTGGGGTTGTTCCAAAGCAAGGATTCACAGCAAACAAAGTCATTTGCCTCCGGGCTTGGTGGCGTTGTGGTCTGGCGAAGGGAATGCAAATGACAGCGTGGGCGGCAACAACGGGGAACTGACGGGAGACGCCACCTATGAAAAAGGCAAGGTGGGACAGGCATTTTCGTTTGACGGCACAAGAGACACGTCCGTTAATGTGGGCAATCCCGCTCAACTCCAATTGCAGGACTTTACCATCGCCGCCTGGATCAAGCGCGACAACACGCAATCGGTTTCTGCTGATTTCCCCAGAGCCGTCATTTTTGGCTACGGGCAGGATGGCTATGCGCTTTATTTCAATTCAGGCGGGGTTCCGCTTTTGAGCAAATACAATGTCCGTGGCGGTGAAACCAAGTCACGCGCGTCAATCAAGGACACCAACTGGCACCATTTGGCGGTCACCAAATCCGGGACGACGGTGGTTTTCTATGTTGATGGCGTGGCGTATCCCGCGCTCAATGCCAAGTATGATGTGGAATTTGATTTTTCGACCGATGCGGCGATCGGAGCGTCCGGCCAGTATTCCGTGCTTAATTTTTGGGGTTTGATAGATGAGGTCGGCATTTACAACCGCGCTCTATCGGCGGTGGAAATTCGGGCGATTTATACGAAGCAAAAATAACGCGGCAGCAGACGTTGCCGCTTACACCGCTTCCTTGAGAAGTCCAAGAAACTGTTTCATCGCGGGCGAAAGCACCTTGTTCTTTTTGTAGATCGCGGCTATCGGGCGGAAAAAATCCCCGTCTTCAATCGGCAGGGCCACCAGGGTCTGCTTGTTGATTTCCTGCCGGACCGTGCCCAAAGGCACCATGGAAATGCCCGCGTCAATCTCCACAGCGCGTTTCACCGTCTCGACATTGTCGAATTCCATGGCATGTTTCACTTCCACGCCGTGCTGCCTCAAAATCTTGTCCAGCGCCTTGCGCGTCGGGATGTCCGGCTCGAACCCGATGAGTTTTTGGTCGGCAAGCGATTTCAGCTTGATGGTCTTGTGCCTGGCGAACGGATGCTGCGGATGACAGATCACCACGAGAGGCTCCTTGCGCAACGGGACGATCTCCAGCTTCGTGTCCTTCACGGGATAGGCGATGAGTCCCAGGTCAGCCACGTTGCCCAGCACGTCGTCATAAACCTGGTTGGCGCGGCGGTATTCGACGTGGATGTTCACCGTCGGATAATTTGCCATGAACCTTTTGACGTAGGGCGGCAAATCGTGCAGCCCGATGGAATAAATCGTGGCGATGCGGATCGTTCCCGAAATGATGTCCTTCAAATCCTGCAGCTTGCTGTGCAGCGAGTCGAAGGTCTGCATCATCTGCTTGCTGTAATCATACAGCACCTGGCCTTCGCGCGTGAGGCGGATTTTTTTTTTGCTCCGCTCGATGAGCAGCGATTTGAAGACTCGTTCCAGCGCGCTGATCTGCTGGCTGACGGCGGATTGCGTGATGTTGTTGATGTTGGCGGCCTTGGTGAAGCTTCCGCTCTCGGCCACATCGCAAAAAACTTTTAAGCTCTCAATCTGCACAGGGGAAAATTAAGGGAAAATCCATGGTCAGTCAACAGAAGGCGGCTTCGACAAAACGCGCTTGACCTTCGCCAGCAAATCGTCGCTCGTGAACGGCTTCTGCAAATACGCCGTGCCGCCCTTTTTGTCCGCCGGCATCACATAGCCGCTCGTGCATAAAATCCGAACCTTCGGCGCGAGCTGCCGGATCCGCTCCACCAGCTCGCGCCCGCCCATGCCCGGCATCACCAGATCCGTCACGACCATGTCCACCTGCACGTCGTCGCGCGACAAAACCGCCAGCGCCTTCGTCCCGCTGTTCGCCGTCAGGATTTTGTAGCCGTAATCGCTCAAAATTGTCTCCGTCATCGAAAGCAGCATGTCCTCGTCGTCCACCACGAGGATCGTCTCCGTGCCCTGTAAATTTTCACTCGCGCCGCCCGGCTCGTTGACAATCTGCTTTTCGGCCGGCAGATAAATCCGCGCCGACGTGCCCTTCCCCTGCTCGCCGGAAATCGCCACGCCGCCGCCATGATTGCTGGCGATGCCATAAACCAGCGCCAGTCCCAGGCCGCGATGCGGGCTTTTTTTAGTAGTGAAAAAAGGCTCGAAAATGCGCGGCAGCACGTCCGGAGCGATGCCGCTGCCGTTGTCGTTGACTTCGACGCAAACGTAGGCGCCCGGCATCAGCCGCACATTTCTGTCCTGTGTCGGTTCGGAAAGCTCCACGTTGCGAGTCTGCACGGCGATCTGTCCCCCGCTGCCATCCACGGCCTCAAATGCGTTCTCCAGAATTTTCGTCAGCGCCTGCTGGATTTTCGCCTCGTCAAATCGCGCCATGAACAGGTTTTTCTCCAACTGCGGTTTCCACGCGGTGGAGCCGCCGTGCGCGTTGCGGAAAAATTCCACGCAGCGGCTCACGACCAGGTTCAGATTTCCCGCCGGCGCGCGGCGCGTTTCCCTTTCCTGGCGGCTGAAGGTCTGGAGCTCGTGCGCGATTTCCGCCGCGCGCGCCGCTGATTTTTCCACCTCCATCAGTGCGTGACGCCACGGATGTCCCGCCTCGGCCTTGCTCAACAAAAACGAAACGTGCCCGAGGATGCTCGTCAGCGCGTTGTTGAAATCCAGCGACACCGTCCGCGCCAGTTGCAGCGCGCAGTCCAGCTTCTGCTTGAGGATCAAATCACCCGGATCTGCCGCCTTTGGCACGGCGCGCGTCGGGCTTTCCGTCAAAGCAGGCTCAATCGGCTTCAGGGGCGCGGGAACTGGTGGCGTGTCAACATTCATTCAAATTGCCAATGGGTCACTGTAAAATGTTTTTCCGCGATTTCAAGGAACTAAAACAAATGCTTCCGGCAAAAGGCCATTCACGGTGAACTCGCGGACTTTTTTCAAGTCGCCGCTGTCCGCCACGAACACTTTCGCGTCCGGCGCGTATTCGCGCAGCAACTGGCGGCACGCACCGCATGGCATCGGGCCGCCGTCGCAACGCGCCACCACCGCCACCGCCGCAAAGTCGCGTTTTCCACCAGTCAATGCCTTAAAAAGAGCCACACGCTCCGCGCAACAAGTCAGTCCATAGCTCGCGCTCTCCACGTTGGCGCCGACAACAATTTCGCCCGACTTAGTGAGCAATGCCGCGCCGACCTTGAATTTTGAATACGGCGACACCGAGCCTTGCCGCGCCTTTGCCGCCGCCTGAATCAATTTACTTTTGTTGACTGCCATAAAGTTCCGCAAAAGTTTTAAGCAGTTTCGCTGCCAAAGCCTTGACCCGTTCAGCCGTTTCCAGCACTTCCGCGTGCGACAGGTTTTTTCCGCTGATGCCAGCCGCCAGATTCGTGATGCATGAAATTGCCGCCACGCGCAATCCGCATTGCCGCGCAACAACCGCCTCCGGCACCGTGCTCATGCCCACCGCGTCCGCGCCGAGCCTCGCGAACGCCCGGATTTCCGCAGGCGTCTCATAACTCGGCCCGCTCACCGCAATGTAAACACCGCGCTGCAATTTCAGTTTGGAAATCTCCCCAGCCTTGGACAAAAGCCCGCGCAATTTCTTGTCGTAAGCCTCCGTCAAATCCACAAATCGCGGCAGACCGGGCATCGCCGTGCCACGCAACGGATTTACTCCCATGAAATTGATGTGGTCGGTCAAAACCATGAAATCGCCGGCGCGGAAACTTTTATTGATGGCGCCAGCCGCGTTTGTCAGCAGCAGATCTTTGATGCCAAAAGCCGCCAGCGCGCGAGTGGCAAACGTGACGCGCTCCATTTTGTGACCTTCATAAAAATGCGAGCGTCCGCTCAAGATAATCACCGGCGTATTGCCAAGATGGCCGAAATACAATTCGCCCGAGTGACCGCTGACGGTCGGTTTTGGAAAGCCGGGAATCTTCTCGAAGGAGATTTTTTTGTCCACGCGCAGCTCTGTCGGAACATGATGAAATCCGCTGCCGAGGACGATGGCGAGCGTCGGGCGCAGCGATGAACATGTTTTGAGCCGCGCGGCGGCGGTTTCGGGCGATGCCGGTTGCATGATGAAAGAATGAATCTGAACGTGAGAATCCGCAAGGCGTGAAAATAATTGTCGTAGGAGACGACGTAAGGAGGCTCAAATAAATTGGGGAAAAGAAATAAACGTGATGCGTCACTGCCTCCAACAACTGCCCGGGCGGAAACGACTCCCGCACCCGCCGCCACCGACGCAAAACCAGCCTTGGTTGCCCGCCAAGCCGTCCCGGCTCCCTCAAAAGCGAGCCGTTACTCGCCCGAAAGTAACCATTACTTCGCGAAAGCGCATCTCCCGCCGCTTGGAAACCTCGTCCCCTCCTTCAAGAATTCTGCGAATTGCCTGGTTTGTTTCTTCGTGTTCCAAACTGCCGGGCAAGCATTTAAGAAGTCCATCGTGGTTCTCGGCGACGATGACCTGTTCCGCATCTGCGTTCACAACCAAGTTAGCATTGTGCGTTACGAAAATTGCTTGCCTGAACTTCTTTATGCCCCGAAAAATTTCGACGAGTTCCTTGATTATGAATTCGTTGTCTAAATCATCTTCTGGTTGATCAAAAACCAAAGGCTGCGAAAATGCTGCGTTGCCAGCTTCAGACAGAGATACACCGTTCCCTTCGCCCATTTTTTCCGTGCCGGTTCCAAGGAAAGACCGGAGCCGGGACGTGAATAAATTCCTGCCAGCATCCGGCCATGAATGTCCGTAGGATAATTCGTTTGGATTTAACGTGCCAGCCAGCCGCCGTCCATGTTCATGATGGTGCCGTTGAGGTAGTCCGCTTCCTTTGACGCCAGGAACAGGATGCCGCCCGCAACGTCCTCCGGCGTGCCCCAGCGGGCTTCGGGAATGCGGTCGAGAATGGACTTGCTGCGGACGGGGTCTTCGCGCAGCGGCTTGGTGTTGTCCGTGGCGATGTAGCCGGGGGCAACGGCGTTGAAATTCATCCGCTCCTTTGCCAGCTCGTTGGCGAACGCCTTGGTGATACCGGCGATGCCGCTCTTGCTGGCGGTGTAGCCGGGAACAAAAATCCCGCCCTGAAACGACAGCATGGAGGCGATGTTGACGACCTTGAGCCGGGCGTCCGCCGGGGATTTTTCGCGTCCGCCGGTCAGCCACCATTTGGCCACGGCCTGCGTCAGAAAGAATGGCGCGGACAAATTGATTTGCAGGACGGCGTTCCAGTCGGCCTCGGAATGGTCCGCGATGGGCGCGCGTTTGATGATGCCGGCGTTGTTGACGAGGATGTCCACGCGTCCGGCGTCCGTCACGGCTTGTGCGACGAGTTCCGCCGCGCGCTTTTGGTTGAGCTTGCCGAAATCCTCGGTGTAGGCGTTGAATTTTGCGCCGAGGGTTTTCATTTTGGCCGTGATTTCCGCCGGATCGCCGACGCAAATGCTGATGACGTGCGCGCCTTCGCGGGCGAATGCGAGTGCGATGGCCTGGCCGATGCCGCGGCAGGCCCCGGTGACGATGGCTACTTTGTTCTCGAAACGTTTTATATTCATGGTTTTGTTAAATTGTGAATGGTTGAATCGTTACATCGTTACATCGTCAATCGTGAATCGTGAATCGTGAATCGCCATCCGATGCAACGATTCACGATTCAACGATTACCGTAAATCCGGCGGCTTCACGGCGTCCATGTCGTCGAACACCTGGTTCTCGCCGGCCATTCCCCAGATGAATTTGTAGTTCCCGCTGCCGACGCCGAAGTGCATTGACCAGTTCGGCGACAGCGCGACTTCGTCGTTGTGCAAAAACAGATGTCGTGTTTCCTGCGGTTCGCCAAAAAAATGCGCGAGGATTTTTTCTCCGAGGTCGAAATAAAAATAAATCTCCGTCCGTCGCCAGTGCGTGTGCGGCGGGAAGGAATTCCAGACGCTGCCCGGTTCCAGCGCCGTGAAGCCCATCACCAACTGGCAGCTCTGGATGCCGCCCTGATGGATGAATTTGTAAATAGTCCGCTTGTTCGCGCTTTCCTGCGCGCCGAGCGCGACGGGCGAGGCGTCCGCCGACTTCATCATTGCCGCCGGATGCGCCGCGTGCGCGGGACAGCTCAGGAAATAAAACTTCGCCGGAGTCTTCGCGTCGGCGCTTTCAAATGAAACTGATTTCGTTCCCATCGGCAGATAAACACAGTCCAGTTTTTCCAGCGCGAAAGTTTTTCCGTCCGCAACAACCTTGCCTGCGCCGCCGACGTTGATGGCGCCAAGCTCGCGGCGTTCGAGGAAAAAAGCCCGGCCGGTTTCCTTGTGGTTCGGCAGTTCAACCGGCTTGCCCGCCGGCATCACGCCGCCAGCCACGAGCCGGTCGAGGTCGGTGAAGTGGCCGCGCAATTCTCCCGGCGCAAAAAGGTTGTTGATTTGAAACGTCTCGCGCAACTGCTGCGTGGACATTCCGGGGACGTCCTGCGGGCGCGGTGTCCGGCGTATGGAATTTTCAAACATGATGCACCAGTGTAAATTCTCGTGGCGCGCGGTCAACGGTTTTCAATTGCATCAATTGAGCTTTGCGGGCAATTTTTCCGCATGAAATTCCTTTTATCGTTCCGCGCCGGCCTTGTCGCGGTAATTTTTCTCGCCGCCAGCTTTCAACTGCCCGCGCAACAGGGCTTCTTGTCGCGGCCGCCGTCTCAATTCGGGCAAGTCACGCTGACAACCAACAATTCCTCCGACATCACGCCGCAATCCGTTCTCAACATCATGCAGCGCGTCGGCGACTGGCAGCTTGCGAACGAGGCCACGGACCGACCGACCGGCTGGATTCAGGGCGTCGGCGACGTCGGCATGATGGCGCTCGCCGGAATTTCCGGCGACCCGAAATACCGCGACGCCATGCTCGCCAAGGGCGAGACGAACGGCTGGGTGCTGCCGCAATATCAGGGCCGCAAATATCACGCCGACGACCAGTGCTACGGCCAGGTCTGCGCCGAGCTTTATTTTCTCTACCGCGAGAACCGCATGATCGCGCCGATGCGCGAGCATTTCGACTGGATTCTCGCCAATCCCGCGCCGCCGCAACGTCGCGATGCCCAGCTCGGCGACGATCAATGGAACTGGTGCGACGCGCTCTTCATGGCACCGCCCGCGTGGCTGCGGCTTTACGCGGTCACGGACGACACGCGCTACATGGATTTCGCCGTCACGAATTTCTGGCGCACCACGGATTATCTTTACAGCACCAACGACAGCCTCTATTTCCGCGACAGCACCTTCTTCAACAAGACCGAGACGAACGGCGCGAAAGTGTTCTGGAGCCGCGGCAACGGCTGGGTGGTTGGCGCGCTGGTCCGCACGCTGCAATACCTGCCGATGAACCATCCCGACCGTCCGCGCTTCGAGCAATTGTTCAAGGACATGGCGGCAAAAATCCTCTCGCTGCAACAGCCCGACGGACTCTGGCGCGCGAGCCTGCTCGACCCGCAGGATTATCCGACGCCCGAAGCCAGCGGCTCGGCGCTGTTCACTTACGGCCTCGCGTGGGGCGTGAACCAGGGACTGCTCGACCGCGCGACCTATGAACCCGCCGTCCGCAAGGCGTGGACGGCGCTCGTCGGCTGCGTGAATGACGACGGCCGGCTCACCCACGTTCAACCGGCCGGCGACCATCCGATTCAATTTTCGGCGGATGCCACGTCACCTTACGGCGGCGGCGTCTTTTTGCTCGCGGGCAGTGAGGTTTATAGGATGGCGGTTTTGGAAAAACTTTTTGAAATGTCGAAGCCTCCGTCACTTTTAGGAACAACTATTAAAATTACAAACCCATCAAATTTTCGCCGTGACTGTGAAACCATTGAATTAAATGTCAATCCCGGTTTTATTTCTGGGCCATTTTATAATCAAAGCGGCATCAGAATTAGAGATTTACCGGTAATCTTCAAAAGCAACGCAAGCATAATGGACGGTGTTTCTTCACGCATTTTAGATTCTCAAGTTTTTCGTTCACAAACAAATTATACAATGCCTGACAAATTACTATTCCAAGTTGATCTTGCACCAAATGAAACGCGAACATTTTATGTTTTGCCGAACGAAATGTTAGCCGCCGTGCCGCCGCCCATCGTGAAAACCCTCGCGCGTTATGTGCCGGAACGCGACGACGATTTCGCGTGGGAAAGCGACCGCATCGCGCACCGCGCCTACGGACTGAAACTCATCAAAGCCGAAGGCACCATCAGCAGCGGCCCGGATGTGTGGATCAAAACCTACCGCAATCTCATGGTCAACGAAATGTATGCCAGCGGCCATTATCACATGGACAACGGCGACGAGATGGACGATTTCCGCGTGGGCAACAGCCGTGGCTGCGGCGGCATCGGTATCTGGGATGGAACCAAGCTGCACGTCTCCAGCAATTACGATCATTGGAAGCTCATCACCACCGGCCCGATCCGCTCGGAATTTGAACTGACTTACGACGCGTGGGACGCCGGCAACGGACGGATGGTTTCCGAAGTGAAGCGTTACAGCATTGACGCCGGTTCCTATTTCACGAAGGCGCAAAGCACGCTCACGAGCGACGACAAATCGCCGCTGACCGTCGCCGTCGGCCTGGCCGAGCGCGCTTGCCCGACGAACCGCGAGGAATTCATCACGCACGACCAGGACGAAGGCTGGCTGGCCTACTGGCAGCCGGAAGACCAGCCGAAAGGCATCATCGGCGACGCGATCATTCTCGCCAAAGGCACCGTGCAGGAATTCACGAACGACAATCCGAATCTGCCCGATGAAAAACTTCACGCGATGGTGCCGCAGCCGACGCATGAAGGTTATCCGCCCATCCGCAACATGCTGGCGGTTTCGCAGGCGGAAGCAGGCAAGCCGTTCGCCTATTATTTCGGCGCGTGCTGGAACCGCAGCGGTGATTTCACGAACCACATCCAGTGGGAAGATTATGTGAAACGCTTCGCCGAGCGCCGCGACCAGCCGTTGCAGGTGACGGTGGGGAATTGATTGGCGATTTGCGCGACGGATTTCCTGCGGCGCGTAATTGTAAATCCCAAGCCGAATCCGCTCCGGCTTCTCGGAGGACGCGTTTGGCAGGAGAAAGCGCTGCGTCCGCCCATCCCCCACGCCCACACTGGTCATCCAGCCGCACCGCGCAAACATCGGGCGATACCGTCCGATGGTTCGACCACACCGCCCGACTGTCGGGCGATACAGTCCAATCATCGGACAATTCTGTCCGACCATCCGACCGCACCGCGCAACCATTGGGCAATTCTGCCCGACCATCGGGTAATTCTGTCCGACCATTGGGCAATTCTGTCCGACCATTGGGCAATTCTGTCCGACCGTCGGGCAATTCTGTCCGACCGTCGGGCAATTCTGTCCGACCATCGGGTAATTCTGTCCGACCATCGGGTAATTCTGTCCGATCATCGGGTAATTCTGTCCGACCGTCGGGCAATTCTGTCCGATCATCGGGCAATTCTGTCCGATCATCGGGTAATTCTGTCCGACCGTCGGGCAATTCTGTCCGATCATCGGGCGGTGCCGCCCAACCATCGGGCAAAACTGTCCGAACCTCCCGCTTTGGCTCCCAAACCTATGGATAAATGGCTAAATACCAGATAAATATGTGGGATTATGCACATAACAGATAATCCGGTAGGGCGCGTCACTCCGTGCGCGCCGCCTGTTGTCAATCCACGCGTCCGGCGGGCAGGGGACTGCCCGCCCTACCAGTTTTGCCCAATTATATG
>Ga0181529_10001036_pt1 | contig 38146 bp, 29 predicted proteins | sample PEATcosm2014_Bin_36_FD_119763 | JGI IMG/M metagenome (GOLD analysis project Ga0181529, IMG submission 119763) | Peatland microbial communities from MTU Mesocosm Facility, Houghton, MI, USA - PEATcosm2014_Bin10_30_metaG | ecosystem: Environmental > Terrestrial > Soil > Wetlands > Peat | place... | reverse complement strand
CTGATCCTGGCGGGCGGCGGCATCTACCGGCTGGGCGACCGCTGGTACCCGGTGACGGCCGGCGACTTCATCTGGATGGCGCCGTATTGCCCGCAATGGTTCGGCGCGCTGGGCAAAGTCGCCGCGAAATATCTTATCTATAAAGACTGGAACCGATGACTCTCACCATCGATAGCGATCGTTTGAGCCGCGAGCTGGAGCAACTGGCGGCGTTCTCCGATGCGCCGGCGCCGGCTGTGACGCGCATTGTCTATTCGGAGCAGGACCGGCAGGCGCGCGACTACGTGAAGGGCCTGTGCCGGGCGGCCGGCCTGGAGGTGCGCGAGGACGCAGTGGGCAATACCTTCGCGCGCTGGACGGGCAGCCAGCCGGAACTGCCGGCGGTAGCCACCGGGTCGCACATCGACGCCATTCCGCACGCCGGGAAGTACGATGGCACGGTGGGCGTGCTGGGCGGCCTGGAAGCGATTCGCGCGCTGCAGGCGAGCGGATTCCGGCCGCGGCGATCGGTGGAGTTGATGGTGTTCACGGCGGAGGAGCCCACGCGGTTCGGCATCGGCTGCTTCGGGAGCCGGTTGTTGTCGGGCGCGATGGCGGCGTGGAAGGGCGAGCGGCTGAGCGATAAAGACGGCAAGACGCTCGACCAATGGCGCGCCGACGCAGGCTTCGCGGGGTCGCTGGAATCGGTAGCGGTGGCGGCGGGCGCGTACGCGGCATTCGTGGAACTGCACATCGAGCAGGGTCCGCTGCTGGAGAAAGCGGGGCTGCCGCTGGGAATCGTGACGGCGATCGCGGCGCCGGCCAGTTTCCGCGTGACGGTGGAAGGCGAAGGCGGGCATGCCGGTGCGCTGCTGATGCCCGATCGCCGCGATGCGCTCTGCGGGGCGGCGGAGATCGCGCTGGAGGTGGAAAAGACTGCCAAGGCCACGGAAGCCATCGACAGCGTGGCGACGGTGGGAGTGTTCGAGGTGTTTCCTGGGGCAGTGAACAGCGTCCCCAGCCGCGTCCGCATGGAGATCGACATTCGCGATATCGACCAGGCGCGGCGCGACTGGATGGTGAATCAGATGGGCGCGGCGTGTAAGCAGGCGGCCATCCGGCGGAAGCTGAACGTGAAGGCGGAAGTGGTCAACATGGACGCGCCGGCGGAGTGCAGCGTCGACGTAGTGGAGGCATTGGCGCGGGCGGCGGAGACGCACGGACTGGGCTACCAGAAGATGGTGAGCCGCGCGTACCACGACTCGCTGTTTCTGGCGCGCATTGCGCCCACGGCGATGCTCTTCATTCCGTGTCGCGGGGGCATGAGCCATCGGCCGGAGGAGTTTGCCGCACCGGAAGCGATTGCGTCCGGCGCGCTGGTGCTGGCTGAGGCTTTGCGGGAACTGGCGGGCTGAGCTTGCCTTCATTGCTCCCACAAGGCAGAGGAGCCTCAGGCAAATCGGCGTTGCGGTGCTTTGGAACCGCGACCGGCAGGGAGCGGCCCGGCCGCCAGATGAGGAAGGCTCGGTTCTCGATTCTTCCAACGCATGAGACCGCAACCCTTCGTCGGGCCGCTCCCTGCGGTCGCGGTTCCAAAGCGGAATGAATATCTGCGAAGACTTGGAGCGGGTAATTCAAAACTGCTTATTTGCCGACTACCAGGATGTGGAAGCTGTCGGGCAGGGCGGGTGCGCGGCCTTTCTTCTCGCCCGGCTTGGTCTCCGGTGTGGGACCGTACTCGGCGGCCAGCAGATAGACGCGGTGCATCTTCTCGTCGACGATCATGGTGCGCGCGCCGCGTTCGGTGGTCACGGTATCCACGGTATCGTACTTGCCATTCACCGGTTTGACGATGCTCAGAGTTCCCGTGGCGCCGTTGGAGCTGAACGCCAGCCCCAGGCCGGAATCGAAGCCGGCGGCGTCGGGTCCGTCCCCGATTGCGGGAGTGGCCACGACTTTGAAGCTGGGGATGTCGGTCACCGCCATCACCTTGTCGCAAACGGAAAACAGTTTCTTCCCCTTCACGTCGATGGCGAGTCCGCTGGGACCCTCGCACGGCAGCGTGGAGACACGGCGCGTCACGGCATTGCTGGCGGCGTCGATTTCCAGCACCTCGCTCGAGCTTTCGATGTTGACGTACACCTTGCCGGCTCCGTCCACCTGGCAGAATTCCGCCGCGGAGCCCAGAGGAATGGACTTCGCCAGCACTTCGCCGGTTTGCGCGTCGATGGAGGTGGCATTGCCGGCGGTATGGTTGATGGCAAATACGCGTTTGGTCTTTGGCTCGTAACAGACCGCGTCGGGATTCCGGTCGGTCGAGGGCTCAGCCGATTTCGCCAGGGTTTTGAGATCGAAGAACGTCACCGTGTTGGTGGTTCCGTTGGTGATGAATCCTCTGTTGAGATCGTTGGCGATGGCGATGCCGTGAACGCCGTGCAGGCCCGGAATCGTCCCGACCACTTTGCCGGCGTCGGGATCGACCACTTCCACGGACGAATTATGGGAAACGTAGAGGCGGCGGTTGACGGCGTCGAAGGCGACATAGTCCCATCGGCCTTCGCCGCCGATTTTGATCTTGCTGATGATCTTGTAGCCTTCGGCCGCGAACGCGGTCGCCGCCATAAGGGCGAACGTGACAATCTTCTTCATTTGGTGACTCCTTTTTTCCGTCAGGTAGTTTGCCGCCGGGCCGGTTCTAATCGAAGGGCTTCGGCGGCAGCAGGAACTGCATGCCGAAATAGCCGACGAAGTACGGCTGCCCATTGCGGGCGGGCAATAAGCTTCGGCCGGCCATCAGCAGGAGGATGAACGGCGGGTGGATCTTATAGCGCAATCCCCCGTCGAGCGTCTGTTGTTCGGTGGAATGATCCCACGTCCCGATACTGTAGAACTCGGCGTCCACTTCCACCTTCTTGGTAACGTCGTGTCCCACGCACAGGCCGGCGATCCAGCCGTCGGACCCTTTGTGCACCAGGTTGTAGCCGAGTTCCCAGTTCACGTCGACCGGTCCCAGTTTCTTGGTGAATTCCATGGGCAGGAGCAGGCTGGCGCCGGGCGGCACGATGCCTCGCTGCACGGAGTGGTCGGGATTGTTGATGGAAACCTGGGGGAAGAGGGAGATGCCGAGGCCCTTTTCGTCGCTGTCGTAGAACCGCCATTTCACGCCGAGCTGATCCTGGCTCACGCCGTATTTTGCGGGATCGGAGCCGTCTTTCACGCGCAGCCACGCGCCCTCGTAGGTCAACTGGATGCGGTCGCCGATGCCGTAGTTGATATCGACGTCGGGAGTGTGCGTGGTGGAGGCGCCGTTGTACTGGAATGGCATATATCCCAGGTTGATCTCCCAGTTCTTGTTGCCGGGCGTCCCGGGATCGGTGGTGTAGTAGGGTGGGCCACCCTGTGCCCGCGCCGGCGAGGGCGGGAGAAACGGAAAGACGACCGCGGCGAGGGCGGCCGCACAGAACATCCTGCGTCGGTTCGTCGAAATGGACGGCATGGGAAACGTTCAGTATAAATTCCGCGACATGAACGCAGGATGAATGGAGGAGATTCGCGCTAGCTTCCTGCACCTTTGGCGCGTGCGGCGGCGACCGATTGGACGGCCAGTTCTTCCAAGATCTTCTGGTCGACGTCGGCGAGCTTCTTGATGTAGAGGCACCCTTTGCCGGTGGTATGCTTGCCGAGTTTGGCGAGCAGCGTTTGGGCGCCGCTCGACTGCATCAACGAATAGAGAACCGTGGCGGCTTTGCGCGGCGAAAATCCGACCAGGGGCGCATCGCCTTCGCGACCGCTCTCGTATTTGTAGTGAGAACTGCCGAAGCCGACAATCGACGGGCCCCACATCTTGGGCTTCTCGCCGGTCGCGCGCTGAAGCATTTTGACCAGCGCCTTGGCGTCGGCGCGTTTGGCTTCGTCGGGGATCGCATCGAGAAATGCCGCGACGCTCAGTTGGGTGGGCTTGGTTTTGCTTTCCGCCATGTCTTCGCTCCCTTTCGCCTTTTCAGAAGACTACCTCAGAGACAACCGTAGCGCAAGGCGTATCGACCTCCATCGGTCCGCGGCGCAAATCGACGCAGTCATTCCGACCGAAGGGCAAACCGGGTACAGGCAACGAAGTTTCGCAAAAGCGGCGAAATTCGTCCCCAGTCCCCGCTTTGCGGCTTGCACCGGTACCGGGCAGCATTTTGCGCCGCACTACGCTACCGCGGCAGGGTGACCGTGAAGGTGCTGCCGGCGCCGGGCTGGCTCGCGACTTCCACCGTTCCGTGATGCGATTCGGCCACCCATTTGACGATGGCCAGGCCTAGCCCGAAACCGCCGTCCTGGCGCGAACGGGCGGCGTCGCCGCGATAGAAACGGTCGAAAAGATGTGGCAGGGCTTCGGGGGCGATGCCGGTTCCAGTGTCGGCGACGCGGAGGCGCACGCCGGAATCTCCGGTCTCAAGCGATACGTTCACGCGGCCGCCGGGCGGGGTGTGGCGAATGGCGTTGTCGAGGAGATTCATCAAGAGACGGTGCAATAGCTCTTCGTCGCCGCAATAAGGAACGTCTTCGGGCGACTGCCATTCCACGGCGATTCCGCGCGTCGATGCCAGCACCTGCGCGGAGCGGCAGCACTCCTGCAGCAGATCGCCGAAATAAAACTCGCGCTGCTGCAGTTGCACCTTGCCGGCATCGGCGCGCGCCAGGTTGAGCAGATCGTCCACCAGGCGCGAGAGGCGCCGCGATTCGTCCAGGATGACGGCCAGGGTTTCGCGGTACGCCGCGGCGGGACGGTTCTGCGACAGCGCCACGTCGGCCTCGCCGCGGATGACGGCGATGGGCGTGCGCAACTCGTGCGAGGCGTCGGCCACGAAGCGGCGCATGCTGTCGAAGGTCTGGTCCAGGCGAGCCAGCAGTTCGTTGAAGGCGGCGGCGAGAATCTCCAACTCCTCGGCGGCGCGGCCGATATCCAGGCGCGCCTCGAGATTGCTGCCGCTGATGCGGCGCGCCTGTTCGGCCATCCAGCCGAGCGGCGCCAGGCTGCGTTTGGCTACCAGGTAGCCGCCCGCGGCGGCGAGCGCCACGAGCAACGGCATGGCCAGAAACAGTACCTGGCGAACCTGGCGCAGATCGGCGGCGGTGGCGTCGAGCGGCTGGTAGGCCACGACCAGGTAGTCTTCGCCATCCACGTTGCGGCGATGGGCGGCGGCGCGCGAACCGTACGGGCCCAGGCCGGGAAGCGGCAGCAGGGAATCGTCGGCGCGCGCGCGGGAGACTTCGGCGGCGATGGCGGCGCACTGCCGCGGCGTAGCCGGTCCACTGGAGGCCAGCAGGGTCGAGCCGTCGAAGATGGCGATCTGCTCGCCGCGCAGGTCGTTGTCGACGATTTCGGTGGCGGCCTTGGCGGCGTCGCCATTCTGCTCCTGATACTCGTCGGCGAAGAGCGTGGACGCAACCCGCGCCTGCCGGGCGAGAGTATCGTCGAGGCGAGTCTGGAGGCCGGCGGCCAGGCGGCCATAGAGGAAGATGGCGAACAGCAGGAAGAGCAGCCCGAAGAATCCCAGGTACCAGAGGGTGAGGCGGAGACGGAAGCTGCGGATCATCGCGCGGCTCCGGGCTCGAGGGCGGCCTCGGGACGGGCGCTCAAGAGGTAGCCGGCGCCTCGCCGGGTGTGGATGAGCGGGCACGCCGCGCCGGTGTCCAGCTTGGCGCGCAAGCGGCGGATGTAGACATCAATGATGTTGGAGAGCGGATCGAAAGTCTCGTCCCAGACGTGCTCGGCGATTTGTTGGCGTCCCACCACGCGGCCTTCGTTGAGCATCAGGAATTCCAGCAGCGCGTACTCCTTGGCGGTGAGGGTCACGGGAGTTCCGGCGCGCGCGGCCTGGTGGCTGGCGGTATCAAGCGAGAGATCGGCCACGCGGATGATGCGCGGCCGCAGTTGCACGGAGCGGCGGGCCAGGGCGCGCAGGCGGGCCAGCAGTTCCTTGAAGTCGAAGGGCTTGGTGAGGTAATCGTCGGCGCCGGCGTCCAAGCCGGCCACGCGGTCGTCGACGGCGTCGCGCGCGGTCAGCATGAGGATAGGGGCGCGGAATCCGCCGGCGCGCAGTTCGCGGCACACGGCATAGCCGTCCTTGACGGGGATTTGCACGTCGAGCACCACCAGGTCGTATTGGTTGACGTTGGCCTGATAGAGGGCGGCTTCGCCATCGGTCGCGACGTCCACGGCGTAGGTCTGCTCGCGGAGTCCCTTGGCGATGAACCCGGCGACGCGCGATTCGTCTTCCACCAGCAGGATGCGCACTGTCTCATTCTTGCAAAACGGTTTTCACAAATCATTTACAGCCTGTGGACGGCCACCCCCGGTAAGATCGACATAGAAGGTTTTCGCTTGGCAACCATACCCATACCGCGCGCGGAACAGCCGTCCCCCGAGTTGGCCTGGCAGGCGCTGGGCGTGTGCGAACGGCTGGCGTCGGCGGCGCTGCTGGCGGCGGTGAGTCCGGTGCTGGCGGGCAGCGCGGTGGTGGTGTCGCTGCTCTCCGGCCGCCCGCCGCTGATCGCGCACCGGCGCGTGGGCTGGAACGGCGCGGCGCTGTGGATGCTCAAGCTGCGCACCATGTGGGACGGCCGGGCGGAGCGCACGGAACGCGGCCGCGGGTGGGTGGAATACATCGAGGATGAGGGCGGGCCGGCGCGGAAGGACATCGCCGATCCGCGCGTCACCAGCCGTTTCGCGCGGTTCTGCCGCCGGCACTCCATCGATGAATTGCCGCAGTTGTGGCACGTGGTGCGCGGCGAGATGGCGCTGGTGGGTCCGCGGCCGCTGACGGCGTCGGAACTGCGCCGCTATTACGGTGACGACGCTCCGGAAATGCTGTCGCGAAAGCCCGGCCTGGCGGGGCTCTGGCAGGTCTCGGGGCGCAATCGGCTGAGCTACCGGGAGCGGCGCGAACTGGATCTGCAACTGGTGCGCAACCGGTCGCTGGGCGTGTATCTGCGCATTCTGCTGCGCACGCTTCCCGAAGTGCTGCGCGGCAGCAACTCCTGGTAGGAGGATCGGGAAAACCGCTACGAACGTAGCGGGTTTTGGTGCGTGCGGGGCAATAGAATCAGCTGGTTCATAGAAAAAACCGCTACGAGTGTAGCGGCTTTGGCTATTTTGGGAGCTCTCCAGAAACAGCCGGTCGGCGATTCCCTGGAACCGCGAGCGCAAGGCGAGCGGCCCGAGCGAGGCGACCTATTCGCCAAGACCCCCGGATCCGCCCCCGCTGGACAGATCATCTGCCACTCGGGCCGCGCGCTTACGCTTGCGGTTCCAGGCGCCAGCGACTGCGTTTCGACGCGGCGCCCCGGCTGAAAGGCGGCTGCAGGCATGATTGCCTGCGCCACACCTCTAGTTGCTGACGGCAATTGTCGGGGAGTTGCTGGTAATGCCGTTCATGGTGATCTGCACGGGGATGGCGTTGCCGGTGGGGGTCCCGGGCTGGATGACGACGTTGATCTGGTAGACGCCGACGGCGAAATTGATCATGCCGCAGAAGACTACCTGCGCGGGGACGCCGCCGATGGTGACGTTGGGGGTTCCCGTGGTGGGGCTGGCGCCGGTGGGCGGCAGGCCGCCGGTGGGGACCGCCGGAGTGACCGGACCCAAACCGGTAGCCAGGATTACCAGCGTGGTCGGGTCGCCGATCTTGGCGGGGTGCGAGGTAGCGCCGGCTACGGCGCCCGTGGGCCAGGCGAAGGCCTGGTCGCTGTTGCCGTAAGCGATCGCCATGCTGTCGTTATAGGCGAAGATCGCCGGAACCGCCGGAGCCAGGGTGGCGCTCACCGGGGCCGACTTCGTGCCGCCATTGGTCACCACGACCTGCGCGGTTGTGCCGGTCACTTCCCAGGGCACCTGGGCGTTGATCTGGCTGCCCACCACGAACAACAGTGGCGCCGGGATGTTATTGAACGTCACCGACGTGGAGCTCAACGTGGTGGAGAGCGGAATGCTGCCGGCCTGCGTTAATGCGCCGGCCAGGTTCGATCCATAAATGGAAACCAGCGAGCCCGGAGCGATCGCCGTACTGCTGGCCGTGCCCGCGGCGTTGGCTACGCCGCCGGGCGTGATGACGGGCGTTTGCGCGTGGAGCGCGACGCCGCCGGCGCTTATGAGTGCAAGAATCAGAGCGGGTAATTTCAAGACAGCCTCCTGATCCAATTCTAGGAGAGGCAACCCGAATCACCAACGAAAGCGGCCAGAATTTACTTATGCAAAGGTGGCGCAACATTCGTGACGCGCTGCGCATGGATCTCTTCCCACGTGGCCATCACCTCGGGATGCGCGCCGCCGTCCAACTCCGTGGCGCGCGCGGCTTCGCGGCCGGCTTCGTCCAGGCGGTTCTCCAGGCGCAGCACCTGGGCCAGCGTCCAGTGCGGCTTGAACCAATACGGACGGGCCGCGACGGCGGCGCGCAGCGATCGCTCCACGCCGGCGGCGTCGTTCTCGACGGCGTAGAATTGCGAGGCGTTGTACCAGGCGTCGAAGGTCTCTTCGGCGGTAGTGGTGGCGCGCAGGGCTGCAAAGCCGTACTGATTGACGGCCTGCAGTCGCGCCACCGGGTCGCGGGATTCCCGCGCAGCCTGCAGGCAGGCGCGCGAGTACCACAAGTGCGCCGAAGTGCCCGGCAGACGCCAGCGGTCGTAGCGGGCGAAGGCTGTTGCCGCATCCGCCACACGGCCGGATTGCAGATTGTGGCGCGCCAGTTCGAGCGCGCGGTCGGCGGCAGTGAGGCGCAGAGCGACGGCGAGCAGGAGGGCCGCGGCCACCGCGGCGGGGACGCGCGGGAAGATCGCCATTCGAACCGGCGCCGGAGCGTTCGCCGGCCAACGCAGCGCCACCGCCAGTCCGATGGTGGTGAACAGCAACAGCGCGGTCGGCAGAGTGAAGACGGTGAACTGCTGGCTGACCACGCCCGCCGCGACGGCGGCGGTCAACGGACCGCCGGCGCGGAAGCCGATCCAGCACAGCGCGCCCAACGCCAGCAGCCCCGGAATGCCTTGCGCCACCAGGGCGTCGAGAAACATGTTGTGCGGCGATTCGTAGGAGAAGTCGGGATAGGCGCGCGCCAGGCGCTCCGATTCGTATGCGGGGAATGTCGCGGTGAAGACTTCGGGGCCGAAGCCGGCGGGCAGACGGTGCGCGGCCATCGACAAGCTGTTGCGCCACAGCAGCCGGCGCGCGCCCCCATAAGGATCTTCCGCGAACCAGCGGGCGCGGCTGCGCAGTGGTTGTCCGGCGGGGGAGACATAGAACGCCGCCGACGCGATGGCCAGCACCGCGAGCCCGAGCAGCACCGGCCGCGCATGACGAAAGCCGCGCATCCAGATCCAGACCAGTGCGCCAGCCGCCAGCCCCAGCACGGCGGCGCGCGTTCCGGTGAGCAGCATGGCAACCAGCGACACCGCCGTGGAAGCCAGCGCCAGGCGACGCCAGAGCGCGCTGGTTTCGAACCTGGCCAGCGCCAGGCTGAGGAAGACCGTCAGCACCAACCAGGTGGCGAAGTAACTGACATACCCCAGAGTGCCGGGCGGCCGCACGATGGTCCAGATACCTTCGCCGATGTGATACGCCGCCTGGGGAAGTATCGGGTCCCATCCGAAATACTGCGCGATGCCGTATGCCCCGGCCGCTAGTCCCGCGAGCGCCACGCCGCGCAGAATGGTGCGCACACGCTCCGGCCGTTGCGCCGCGGACGACGATACCAGCCACGCAAAGAGCAGCACCGCCGCCTGCTCCACGGCGCCGAAGCGACGCCAGTTGGTGCCGAACAGCGAGAGCGCGGGGTTGCGCGAGAGCGCCGTGGACAAGGCTAGCGAAAGCAGATTGCTGAAGATCACAACGGTGAAGATGCGGTGCGCGCGCAGGGGCCGCCAGGCGTACCCGAGAAGCAGCGCCGCGGCCGCCAGCAGCAGCACCGTCACCTTAGGTGTTACATCAAAGTAAAATAACTGCTCCGGAGCGAGAATCAGGGCGCCCAGAGCGAGCGCGATGGCTGCGAGCAGAGCCATATCGGTTACACTATCTCAGGAACTCGGGCTTGGCGGACTCATTCGACGCATATCGTTACATCAGTTACTTGCGATCGCGATGGCGGTGGATCGCGGCGAGCGGTGCGACGGCAGTCCTGATCGCGGCCATCGTGAGTGCGGGCATGACGCGCCAGTACACAGCGACGGCGCGCATCGTCATCGATTTTCCGGCGGGAAGCGACTTGCGCGGATCCATCGCCATCAGTCCCATCTACCTGGAGTCGCTGAAGACCTACGAGAGTTTCGCTTCGAGCGACAGTCTGTTCCGCAAAGCGATCGACAAATTTTCACTGCGCGGACAGGCGGGCCTGGGGCCGGTGGAATCGTTGAAGACCCGCGTGCTGAAAGTCGCGCTGGTTCACAATACGCGCATTTTGGAGATTTCGGTGACGCTGCCGGATGCGCGCAAGGCGCAGGCGGTGGCGCAGTTTGTGGCCGAGTCGACGGTGGAACTGAACCGGTCGCTAGGGGCGTCGGGCGATCAGGACCTGATTCGCGGCGTGGAGCAGCAGGCGTCGGACACGCGCGCGCGGCTGGGTGAGACCGAGACGGCGTGGGCGCGGCTGCTGGTTCGCGAACCGGTGGACGAATTGCGCGCGGAGATGGACAACGCCGCCAGATTGCGGGCGGTGGTGGCGCAGGAACTGGCCAACGCGGAAGTGGAACTGGCCGACGTCGTAGAGCGGCAGAAACATGCGCCGGCGGCGGAGCAGGAATCGCTGGGCAACGAACAGAGCACGGTGCGCGCGCGCATGGAGCAGATGCGGCGGCAGATGGAAACGATCGACCGGCGAACCGCGGAGCAGGAAAAGCTGCTGGCGGAGCGCCTGGCCCATCGCGATGCTCTGGAAACGCAGCGCAAGGCGGACCAGGCGGGTCTCGCCGCCATGGAAAACCGTTTGCGGGATGCGCGCGGCGAGGCCGGCCGCCGCGGCGAGCGCCTGGTGATCATCGATCCGGGGATTGTGCCGGAGCGGCCATCGTCGCCGAATGTCGCTTTGAATCTCGCGGCCGCGCTGCTGCTGGGGCTGGTACTGCCGCTGCTGTATCTCACGGTGGAGATGAGCTTCCGCGAGAGGCAGGGGTGAGGGTTTGCTACGCTCACCGAAAGGGATGAAAACGGGGGAACCCGACGGCAGCGCCTTGTGGGGCAGCCAATCGTGGCTGCCGCCGCCTGTCAGCCGGCGAAGCCGCCTCTCCAGAACTGGACAAATCATCTGCCACTCGGGCCGCTCGCTTACGCTCACGGTTCCAGGTGCCGGCGGCGTCCCAGTTTCAGACGTGGTGCCCCAGTTGAATGGCGGCTGCAGGCAGGATTGCCTGCCCCACAAAGCAGCGGAGCGCGCGAGGTCGGAAGGCATAAGACCCTATGACTAGCGCGTGGAGATCCGCGCGAACGGGAGCGCCGGTGCTGTTCGGGGCTTGGGCGGCGGCCATCGCGGTGACGCCAGGGCTGGCACGCCGGGCGATTCTCGCGGCGCCGGCGGTGGCGATCCCCGCAGGGTGGTGGATCCTGCAGCGTCCCGGGCGCTGGATCACGCTGTTTCTGGCGGCGGCGCTACTGTTGCCTCCGCTGGCCATTCCGATTGGCGATTCCGGTCCGCATCCGTGCCTGCTGCTGGCCTTCGTGGGCGTCTGGTGCGGGCTGGCGCGGCTGCGCGACTGGCGGATTCGCGCGTCGCCGGTAAGCACAGCGCTGCTGGCTTTGTTCGGCGTGCTGCTGGCCAGCGTGGCTTCGGCGGCGTGGCGATCGGGCGCGGTGGTAGCGGCGGGCAGCCTGGTGCGCGTGGGACTGTTGGGAATTTCGCTGTACGTGTTCTTCTACACGGCGTGGGTTCGCGATGCGGAGCGCGCGCCCTCGCTGCGGCCGCTGTACTGGATCGCGGTGGCTGCGGCGCTGTTCGCCTGCGTGGATTTCTACTACCAGTTTCCCGCGCCGGCGGGGTACGGACCGCAATTCGTGTGGCTGGAATCGGGCGTCTACCGGCGCGCGCAAGGGCTGTTTTACGAAGCCAGTACGCTGGGCAACTTCTGCGCGTTTTTTCTGCTGATGATCGTGGTGGCGTTCACGCGTCCGCGCGGCGAAGCGCCGGTTTCGCGCAAGGCGCTGGCCGCGGGCGGCGCCATTTTCTTCGCGGCGCTGGTGCTTTCCTACTCGCGAGCCTGCCTGGTGAACGTGCTGGTGGGGTGCGCGGTGCTGGCCTGGCTGAATCGGCGGCGCGTCCGGCTGGGGCGGGTCGCGTTGGTGGTCGGGGTAAGCGCGGCGGCGGGCGCGCTGCTGGTGTGGAATCTGTTTCCGGTATTCGCCCAGACGTACTGGCTGCGCCTGTCGACGTCGGCCGAGTTCCTGCTGTCGTCACCGGAAGGCGTGTTGTCGGGCCGCGTGGAAAGCTGGCATACGCTGGCCGCCTGGATGGCCGCCAACCCGTGGCAGACGCTGCTGGGCATCGGCTACAAGACGCTGCCGTACACTAACTACCTGGGCAGTCCGGTGATCGCCGACAACATGTACCTGAGCCTGCTGGTAGAGACCGGCGTGGCGGGACTGGCGGCGCTGCTGTGGGTGAATTGGACGGTGCTGCGGGCGTCGGCGCGCGCGGCGCGGAATGCCGACCCGCGGACGTCGTTCCTGGGCACCTGGATGTTGTGCTTCTGGTGCGGCCAGGCGGTGCAGATGGCGTCGAGCGACCTGCTGACGTACTGGCGCGTGCTGCCGGTGTACCTCTGGGTGCTGGCGTTGGCGGAACGCGCATGAAGGTGCTGCTGCTCGACCAGTTCAGCGATCTGGGCGGCGGCCAGCAGCAGGTGCTGGGGGCGCTTCCCGAGATGCGGCGGCGCGGCTGGCAGGTGGTGGTGGGCGTCCCCGGCGAGGGGAAAGTGTTCGAGCAGGTGCGCGAGACGGGGTTTGAGTGTCTCCCCATTGCGTGCGGCCCGTACAACTCACAGCGCAAATCCTCCGGCGACCTGCTGCGCTTCCTGACGGGGACGCCGCGGCTGGCGGGCCAAATCCGCAAGATGGCGGAGGGCGCGAGCCTGGTGTACCTGAACGGTCCGCGCCTGCTGCCCGCGGCGGCGCTGGCGGGACTGCGCCAGCCGGTGCTCTTCCACGCGCACAGCTACTTGTATCCCGGCGCGGTACGCACGCTGGCGGGACTGTCGCTGCGCCGCATGGACGCTTGGGTGGTAGGCGTATGCCGCTTCACCGCCGATCCCTGGCTGCCGTTTGTGCGGCCGGAGCGCGTGTCGGTGATTTACAACGGCGTGGCGGGGCCGGACCGGATGGCGCCGCGCCGCGCCGGGGAACCGCCGCGGGTGGGCTGCATTGGCCGCATTGCGCCGGAAAAGGGACAGCTCGAGTTTCTCAAAGTAGTGTCGCTGGTGGCGCGGCGCCTGCCGGAAACCCGCTTCACGATCTACGGCGACGTGCTGTTCGGCGACGCGGGCGCGCAGCGCTATGCCGAGAAAGTACGGGCCGCGGCGGCCGGGCTGCCGGTGGAATTCGCCGGCTGGGTGCCCGATGTGCAGCAGGCGCTGGCGTCGCTGGATTTGCTGCTGGTGCCGTCGGACGGCCAGGAGGCGACGACGCGCGTCATCCTGGAAGCGTTCGCCGCCGGCGTGCCGGTAGTGGCGCTGCGCTCGGGCGGAATTCCGGAAGTGGTGGATCCCGGGACGACCGGCTACCTGGCGGACACGGTGGAGGGACTGGCGGAATCGACCATCGAGTTTCTGACGCGCCGGCCGGATCTGTCGCAAGCAGCGCGCGATACGTGGGAGCGGCGGTTTCGGGTGGACCGGCATGCGCGGGAGTTGGCCGATCTGGTGGAGCGGATCGGGGGGCAAGGCGGGGCTTCTCGGACGGGGCAAATGCGGTGACAGGCAACCAAACTCCGCAGTTGGAGCGCGCTGACTCATGCGGCTTACGTGCGCGGAGTTTCGTCGCCAGCCACCGATTTGCGGCGCATTCCGTCAGCGGATGGCGGGCAGACCGGCGGACTCGCGTAGCGTTTTCCATGCGGCCAGAAGCGGCGCCATCTCGCGATTGGCCTGGTCCAACAATTGGTAGGCGGTCGCGGGAGGCGTGCGATCGGCGCTCTGGGCGACGCCGAGTGCCGCGTACATGCGAATCAGGAGCGGGGTCAGCGCGGCGGCAATGCGGGCGGCTTCGTCGGCGCCTGGTTTTCGGGCGAGTTGCTCGCGCAGGGCGCGCAGATCGGCGGCGGCGGTTTCGGCTTGCGCCATGGCGCGAGTGATGGCGGAACTCAGGTCCCACTGTTTGGCGAGGTCGTCGGCGGTGGCGCTGGAGCGAGGATCCATCACCAGATTCAATGGCTGCGTGACGGAGCGACCATCCACTGTCAGCCGCACCTGGTAATTGCCCGGCACAGCCAGTGGTCCCGCTACGGGCGGATCGCTGGGGTCGGCGTCGGCGCCCACGATCTCGGCGGCGGGGAGCGGGTAGCGCAGGTCCCAAACGAAGCGGTTCATGCCGGCGCGCGGCGTGAGCGGGGCGGGGCGGGACAGCCAGAAATCGGCGACGGCGGCGGGTCCGATGGGCGGCGGCGCGGGGTCGCGGCTGGAATAGCGGCGGACCAGGGCGTTCTTCGCGTCCAGGATTTCGAGCGCGACCTCGCCCGAGGGAGCGTCGCGCAGATAGAAATCGAGGATGGCGCCGCGCGGCGGATTTTTCGCCTGCGGTTCTTCGGGCGGCAGGGGCGTGCCGGGGAAGAACTCGGGATTCAGACGGATGGCCGCGGCCGGTGCATACAGGTGGACAGCCGCGGACGACACGGCGGGCGAAATCTGACGGAGCAGCGACGCGTCGTCGAGAATCCAGAAGCCGCGGCCGTGTGTGGCCACCACCAGATCGTCGCCATGCACTTCCAGGTCGCGAGCGGAGCATACCGGAAGATTCAACTGCAGCGACTGCCAGTGGCCACCGGCGTCGAAGGAAACGGCCACGCCCATTTCGGTGGCAGCGTAGAGCATGCCCTGGCGCGCGGGATCTTCCTTGATGGAATTCACGTAGGCAGGCTCGGCCAATCCGCTGACGATGGGCGTCCAGGTCTTGCCGTAGTCGGTAGTGCGGTAGGCGTAGGGTTTGTAGTCCTCCATACGATGGCGGTCCACGGAGGCATAGGCTACCGCGGGGTCGAAATGGGACGCCTCCAACTGCGTGACGCGGCTCCAGTCGGGCAGGCTCAGCGGAGTGACATTGGTCCAGGTTTTGCCGCCGTCGCGGGTGACATGGATGAGGCCGGTATCGCTGCCCACCCAGATGAGGCCGGCGCGCAGGGGCGAAGGAGAGATCGCGTAAATCACGCCGTAGCCTTGCGCGCGGGCGGTAGCGGGGGTGGGCGTCTCGTCGGCGCGGGTCTTGTCGGGGCGCGTGTCGCCGGTGAGGTCGGGACTGATGGGCTGCCAGTGGAGGCCGCCATCGGTGGTCTTCAACAGGTACTGCGCGCCATAGTAGAGCGTGCCTGGCTCGATGGTGGACGCGACCAGCGGCGCGGTCCAGGGAAAGCGGAATTTCAGGGTGGACTTGTTGGCCAGCGGCCCGGCGCCGGGGTCGGGCCAGGGCGTGATGTTCTGCGATTCGCCGGTACGCAGGTTGTAGCGGACCAGGCTGCCGACGGTGTCGCCGGTGTAGACGATGTCGGGATCCTTCGAGTCGAGGGCGATGTAGCCGGCCTCGCCGCCGCCCACCGTGAACCAGTCGCGGCTGTCGATCTGGCCGTGATTGGTGAGGCTGCGCACGGCGATGGAGCCGCTGTCCTGCTGCGCGCCGTAGACGGCATACGGAAACCGGTGGTCGGTGATGACGTGATACATCTGCGCGGTCGGCTGGTTGTACCAGGAACTCCAGGTAGCGCCGCCATCCACGCTGACGTTGGCGCCCTGATCGCTGCCGAGGAGCATGCGGCGCGGGTCGGCGGGGTCGATCCAGAGAGTGTGGTAGTCGTCGCCGCCGGGCTGACCCTTGAACACGGTGAACGTCTTGCCGGCGTCGGCGGACCGGTAGATGGCCACGTTAGGAACGTACAGCATGTCGGGATTGGCGGGGTCGACGGTGACGCTGCTGAAATACCAACTGCGCGAAACCAGGCGCGGGTCGGCGGAGGCGTGGGTCCAGGTGTCGCCGCCATCGTCGGAACGGAAGAGGCCGCCCGAAGGTTTGCCATCGACCGCCTCCGCGTCGACGACGGCATAGACTCGGCGGCCGCCGGACGCCACGGCCACGCCCGAGCGATGCCACGGGCTGGCGGGCAGGCCGCGACCTTTCAGCTCGGTCCAGGTGCTGCCGCCATCGGTGGAGCGGTACAGGCCGCTGCCGGGACCTTCGATGGGCGGATACTGGCTCCACGGCGGACGGTGAGCGTTCCACAGCGTGGCGAACAGGAGCCGGGGATTGGCCGGGTCCATGGCCAGATCGGCCGCGCCGAGTTCCGGGCCCTTGTCGAGGACGTGCTGCCAGTGAGCGCCGCCATCGGTGGAGCGGAAGATGCCGCGCTCGGCGTTGGGGCCGTAGGCGTGGCCGAGGGCGGCGACGAAGACGACGTTGGCGTCGTGCGGATCGATCACGATTTTGGAAATCTGCCGCGTGTCGCGCAGGCCGAGATTGCGCCAGGTCTGGCCGGCGTCGGTGGATTTGTAGACGCCGTCGCCGAAGCCGATTTGCGACCGCATGTCGGCTTCGCCCGATCCCACGTAGACGGTTTGCGGGTCGGAGGGTGCTACGGCGATGGCGCCGATGGAGGCGATGGGCTGGCTGTCGAAGACGGGCTTCCAGACGACGCCGGCATCGGTGGTCTTCCAGACGCCGCCACCGACGGCGCCGAAATAGTAGGTGGCGGCGTCGCCGGGGATGCCGGAAACGGCGATGACGCGTCCGCCGCGGAAGGGTCCGATCGAGCGCCATTCCAGGCGGTCGTAGAGTGCGGAGGGGAACGGTTGAGCGGAGGTGAGGCCGGTAAGAAGAAGGACAGACAGACAGCGTACCCGAAGCATTGTTAAGGGTACGGTTTTGCGGGGCAGGTTGGCAACCCGCCCACAAGGCATCGAAGCGCTTTGGAACCGCGACCGCTAGGGAGCGGCCCGAGCGACCGATGGGGCAACCCCTGATTCTCGACTATTCCAACGGAGGAAACCTTAGCTCTCCGTCGGGCCGCTCCCTGCGGTCGCGGTTCCAAACAGCGCCAACCGCGCGAATCTTCGGAGGCCGGAATGGATCGGAGCAACTGTAATACCTAAGACCTAGCGGGATTTCCAGCGGCGCCAGGCCCAGCGGACGGGGAAGAAGAGGATCGCGATCCACAGCAGGATTACCGGGCCGCTCGACAGCAGGAACAGGAGCACGCTCACTACGCTGCCGGCCATGGAGCGGAAACCATCCACGGTGGCGTTGCGGAATTTCGTGGACATGCTGTCGGCCACGTGGAGCTGCGCCTTGTACTCTTCGGTGACGGTCAGCGTGAGGGTGGCGAAATCCACGCGATCCAACAGAGCCTTGCGCTCGGCTTCCATCTGCTCGATTTCGCCGCGCACGCGGCCCAGTTCCTTCTCGGCGTCGAGCACGTCGGAGAGATTGCCGGTGCGATTGCGCAGCAGGTCGAGGATGCGCTGCTCGGTGTGGCGCGAGTTGTCGAGGCGCGCTTCCAGGTTGGTGTAGGTGCGCGTCACTTCCTCGCCGCTCTGCGATTCGGAATCGACGTGGCCGAGCTGCTTGATCTCGGACATGGCCGTATCGAGCTGAGCGGCGGGCACCTGCAATTTGCCGCTGAGGGTGCGGCCGGCGTCGGTGGGATTGGTGACGTTGAGCTCGCCGAAGTAGCCTCTGTGGCGTTTGAGGATCTCGTCCAGGCGTGCGCGGATATGGTCGAAATCGCGAGTGGTGAGTTGCAACTGGGCGGTGCGCGCGATCATGGGGCCGGTGGGCGCTTCGAAGGAATCGCCGGGGGGAGTCTGGGACGTGGGCGACGGCTCCATGCGGGCCCGCGCCTGGCTCATGGAGGCGTTCTCGGTGGCCAGACGCCGCATCTCTTCGTAGCGCTCCGGCGACGGACGCATGGCGACCAGCGCGACCACCACCACGGCAGCGGCGCCGGCGAGCGCCCACATCCACCGCCGCCGCGGCGATTTCACAATGATCGGGGCGGGCGGCTGCGGGCGTCCTTGCAGGGCCTCCATGACGCCGCGGACCACGCGGTCGCCGGCGGCTTCCACTTCCCACGCGGGCAGGGTTTGCGAAACGCTGCGCAGCACGTCGGCCAGGCTACGGCATTCGGCGCACTGCTCCAGATGGGCGGCGGCGCCGACGGCCTGTTCGGCGGGCAGTTCGCCATCCAGGTAGGCCATCAATTCTTCGGGTGACAAGGCGTGATTAACGGGTTGCATGCAAATGCTCCTTCAGGGACAGGCGCGCGCGGAAGAGCCGCGTACGCACGGTGTTGAGCGGAACGCGCAACAGTGCGGCGATTTCCGCGTAGCTGAGCTGCTCATATTCCCGCAGCATCAGGATCTCGCGCTCGCGTGGGTCGAGCCGTTCCAGGGCCTGGCGGACCCACATGCCCGATTCGTTGGCGGTGCGCGCGGCGGGTTCGGCCGGGGACGATTCCCGCCCCAGCTTGCGCCGTTCGGCGGCCACCAGTTTGAGCGCGATGGCGTATAGGTAGGTTCGGACCAGCGCAAGCGGTTCGTAGCGGGACGTGTTGCGGATCACGGCCAGAAAGGTTTCCTGGGTGAGGTCCTCGGCGCGCTGCCGGTCGGGCAGGCGGCGCCGGAAGAAGCCGTAGATGGGCTCCCGATAGCGCGCAAACAACTCGTCGAACGCGTCCCGCGAACCGCGTTTAAATTCCAGAATCAAAGTTTCGTCGCTTACCATAGGCTGCTCTACACGGGTAATGTCGCGAGCGGCGGAAAAGTTCGCAGCCTTGCAAAAATTATTTTTGGCGGGTGGTCCACCACCAGCGGGCGCCGGCCCACACCACCCGCGGCAGCGCGGCGGCGTGGCGCCAGAAACGGCACGCCAGATAGAGAAGATAGCGCGTGTGTTTGAGGAGGCGGCGGCGAGCGGTCAGCTCGCTGTCGGGGATATGGACGGCATCCACCGCGCCCGGAAGTTGGGTGGGAAGAAGACGCCGACGGATGACGCCCCAGGCATCGCGGCGCGATCCAAGCAGGCTGAGGTGCAGCCACAACTCCTCTTTGGCCGATCCGAACCTGGCTGATCCAAACAGGGGCGCCGCGGCGTAGCGATGGAACCACGCGGCGGTGGCGCGCGCCAGGGCGTCGACTTCCGCGGCCGCTACCGGCCCCAGATTGCAGCCGAACCACTCCATGGCGAGGCGAAACGCGACTGCCTGAAGACGGCGAAACTGCGGGGAGTGCAGCGAACGCCAGTCGCGCCAGAAAGCGTCATCGACAGCATGCGACTGCAGAAAGCTGGCGAGCTCGTACCCGTGGAACGGGCGCACGCTGCCGCGGAAGACGTGCCGCAGCAGATGCAGCGAGGAAAAGCCCAGCGCGTCGGCGCGGCCCAGCACGGAGAATGGGACGCCGGCGATGGGGCGCGCGATGCGCCGCGTCCAGAACCGGTCCACGTCGGGGATGGGCAGCTTCTCCACCGCGGGATTCCAGAATTCAAAATGCAACTCGATGGCGAGAGGGATTTCGGGATCGAAATAATCGCCGCGCCATTCCCAGCCGGTCTTGCGGATGAGCGGCGGAATGTGGCCGGTGGGGAATCGCTCCAGGTCTTCGAAGGATTCAAACCCCAACGAGAGGACGGCGTCGCGGGCACGGGCGAGATGTTCGGGCGGAGCATAGAGATCGACATCGTATTGCACGCGCGATTCGGGACGGGGGACGAAGTCGGGGCACTGAGCCAGACCCTTGAGCGCCAGAAAGTCGATGCCACTGAGGGAAGTTCGCAGGGTGCGATAGAGCTCTTCGGTGGTGCGGAGGCGCGCTACGTTGTTGGCGGCGTCGCGATCGGTGCGTTCGCGAACCCAGGTAGGCATGAACCCGCGGGCGGCATCGCGCAGGACGAGCGTGAGCTGCGAGCGATCGCAGTAATCGAGGACGTCGCGCCAGTCGCGGTCGGAAAGGGCCGCGAGCCGCTCGGGGCGCGGTTCGGCGAGATGCAGGGCGGCGAAGACGGGCTGGATCCGGGGGTTCAAAAAGGCGGTTCGCGTATTTACCAGGACGATGATAGCAACCCGACGGCTTCATCCGAGCTGCGGTAGCGCATGCGGTAGGCGGGCAGATGCGACAGGCGGCGGACGGTCTCGGCGTGGCGGGCATGGACTTCGTAGCGATAGGGGACGCAGTCGCGCAGCATTTCGGCAAGGGCGGTTTCGGGCGGCACCGCGTCCATGGCGGGCGCGGCATCGCGCCGATCGAGAAATACGATGCGCTCCACGGGGGCGTGGGAAGCGGTGCGGACGGCGGGGAAATCGTGGGTGCGGATTTCGATGGACAGCTTGCCGTTGGGGCGGGTGTGCGGTTGCAGACCAGCAAGCTCGGGGAAATGGCGCGGCGCATCGGGACGCAGACGGACTTGCTGCGGGCGTCCAATGGCCACGGCGCTCGCGGGCAACAGCCATGCGGCATCGTCACTCACCAGGTTCCAGCCGGCGCGGGCGCAGGCCCAGGCCAGCGTACTCTTGCCCGCGCCGGAAGCGCCGAAGAGCAGAACGCCCGAGCCGGCGCGCGCCACGCATCCGGCATGCACCGGGACGGTGTGTTTCTGGGCCAGCAGCGAGAGGATGAGCGCGTCCAGGAAGAACCAGCGGAACCAGGCGCGGTCGGCGACGGCCGTGGACGTCACGTGGCAGGACGCCTGCAGGCGGTCGAGATCGGCCACGGCGTGGTTGTCGCGGTCGCTGACGATGGAGAGCAGGTGCCCGTCGATATGGAACGCCGGATCGGCGGCTTGCGATCCGCCCGGGCTAACGGTCACACGCAGTTCGAGCGGCGGGCCGTCGAATTCCTGGCGGCTCCGTCCCCAGCTCTCTTCGGCGGCGCGCACCACGTCGCGCGAATCGGTGAGCAGAGTCACGCGGAATCCCAGCGGGTACAATTCCACACTTCAGGGATACCATGGGGGCTCCCGTTACACCCGTGAATCTTTGGGGCGAAGCGGCCTGGCGGCGCGGCCCGCGCGCTACGCTGGTAGCACATGCGCACGGCCATCGTGCACTACTGGCTGCTGAACCGCCGGGGTGGGGAAAAAGTTCTCGAAGCGTTGTGCCGGCTGGCGCCCGATGCCGACATCTTCACGCTGTTCTGCGACCGCGACACGCTGTCGGCGGAGCTGCTCCGGCACAAGATCACCACGTCATTTCTGAACCCGGCGCGGCGCTTCTACCGCGAACTGCTGCCGCTGATGCCGATGGCGCTGGAATCGTTGGACCTGCGCGGCTACGACCTGGTGATCAGCAGCGAATCGGGTCCGGCGAAGGGCGTCATCACGTCGGCCGACACGCGGCACGTCTGTTATTGCCACACGCCCATGCGCTACCTGTGGGATCTGTATCCGGCGTATCGCAACGACTGGACGCGCTCGCGGCTGAAGCGCGCCGCTATGACGCCGCTGACGAATTATCTGCGGCTCTGGGACTTCGCGTCGGCAGCGCGCGTCGACCATTTCGTGGCCAACAGCCGCAACGTGCAGCAGCGCATCCACAAGACGTATCGCCGCGACGCGGAGGTGATTTATCCGCCGGTGGATGTCGCGAGTTTCTACTGGAAGCCAGCCGAAGATTATTTTCTGGTGGTGTCGGAGCTGGTGGCGTACAAGCGCATCGAGCAGGCGGTGCGGCTATTTTCGCGGACGGGGCGGCGGCTGGTGGTGGCGGGCGCGGGGCCGGAACTGCGCGCGCTGCGAGCCATGGCGTCGCCTAATGTGGAATTCCTGGGGCGCGTGTCGGACGCCGATTTGCGGGAACTCTATGCGCGCTCGCGGGCGCTGCTGCTTCCGGGCGAAGAGGATTTCGGCATCACGGCGGTGGAAGCGCTGGCCAGCGGCAAGCCGGTGATCGCACTGGGACGCGGGGGCGCGCTGGAGACGGTGCCGCCGCTGGGCGGGGTATTCTACGATGCGCCGACCGAGGAATCGCTGGCCGGCGCCATCGAACTGTTCGAGAAGCTGGAACCCGAGATCCGTCCCGATGAGTTGCAGGCGCATGCCCAGCGGTTTGACGAATCCGAGTTCCAGCGGCGGATGGCGGCGGTGCTGGCGGCGCCGGTCACTTCGTGCGATACGCAAATGTCACGGTTGTCTCCTCGTCGATGACCAGCGGTTTGACGAAGCGATAGGAAGTGCCGGTGCGCGGGATGTCGATGGAGATCGGCAGGACCCCGGCCACTTTCTGTTTGAGCTCGAGCACGGCGGAGGATGGCTCGGCCGGTGCGGGCGGAGGCGGAAGCGCTTTGGATGGGAAGGTGCCTTTCTTGTTGCTGAAGCCTTGCGGGGCCTCCGCGGTGACCTCTACGCTGTCCGACGTCGAGCCGACATTCAGCATGACGTCGACCTGCCTGGGCTGGGTCGACACGTAGTTGACCTCCAGTACGTCGGTCCTGAAGCCCGGGGCAGCGGCTGTCACTCTCAGTTTTCCCGACGAGAAGCCAGCCACCACCCAGCGTCCGGTCGGATCGCTGCCGGCTGTGCGGGTGAATCCGGTGGCGAGATCGGCGACGGTCAGCCGCGCACCTCGCACGACGGCGCCGCTTGGATCGATGACGAGTCCGCCGACCATGCCGGAGCCTAATGCAGGCCCGCGAGCGTCGGCAACGATCTGGGCGGAGGTGCCGTTGGCTCCAATTCCGGGCTCCATCGACACAATTGGGTTCGTCGAACCAGACGCGCCGCTCTCTCCCGCTGCCGGATCCGGACCTGCCAGAGCCACCAGAGAATCGGGGATCACGTTGCCGCCGAAATCGGCGACCTTGTAGCGCGTCGGCAGAAAGACTTCCCATTGCACCAGGCCAACGGGCATGTCCATCTTCGGCAAAGTCAGCTCCGATCCACCCTTCTTGGCGAACGGACTCCCCGCATGCAGGAACACGAACGACACGGTGTAGGCGCCCGAGGGACGGAATCCGGGGCGCAGCAGCGGGACGCGCTGGCCGTCGGGACCCTCGGCGGGCTTCACCTTTTCGCCGGCGACTTCGGCCGAGAGAATCGTGCTGCCGGCGGGTAGCGCCACCTTGAGGAACGGCTGCGACTGGTTCTTCACCAGCAGCTTGATCTCGGTGAGCGAGCGGCCTTCGGAAGTGACCACGGTGGTCACGGTGGCCGATTGCGCAATCGCCGAGGGCAAGGCGGAATCGGGGAAGCGCACCCATTCGAGCGCCAGGGCGGGCGTTTCGGAGGGTTGCACGTGGTAGCGGAACGCGGCAGTCAGCGAATCGTGCGCCAGGGTGCGCAGGTAGGGACTGGTTTCCTTGAGGTCCATGCGCTTCAACGAACCGCCCTCTTTGGCGGCCAGTTCCAGGCTGCCGCCACCTTCCACGAGCACTTCGCCGGTCTCGCGCTGGCTATCCTTCAGGCCGACGAAGGGGATGTCGGCCTTGGTGGCCGTGTCGATGGACTTTTCGAGGGAGATCAGAAACTGGTGGCTGCGCTGCGCGGCGCTGTGCACCTTGATAGAGAGCACGCCCGATTGCAGGTCGCTCGAATCGAGCGTGGGGCCGGTGACGCCGGTGATGCCGTAGCCGGCGGGGATGGCGATGTGGAACTCGGCGGGGTCGCCCTGCACCACGGTGATCTCCACCAGCGCCACCAGATCGAGCGCGGCTTCGCTGACCGAGACCAGCGTCTTGACGTCGGAGAGGAAGCGCACTTCACGCGGCGTTACGGGCTCCACGCTCTCCCGTGCCCCCCACCAGATGGAAGCAGTCCGGCCCGGCGCCAGCGTGGCTTCGACGGTGGTCTGTCCGCCGGCCGAGGTGCTGCTGGTGATCAGTCCGGGGTTGAGATTGACGCGCGTGCGGTCGCCGGGGACCACCAGGGTGAGCTGAACGGCGCCGGCAGCAGGGACCGGCAAGGTGAACGCGGCGCGTCCGGCTTCCATTTTGAGCGGCATGCCGGCGCGCAGCGTGACCGAGAACTCGCCGGTTCCCAGCACGGCGTCGGTGGATGCCGCCGACTGTTGCACGGGCAGGTCTTTGCCCTGGCGCTGGGCATCGAAAATGGTCATGTCGGAGACCAGCGGGACGGCGGTATCGACCTTGGCGAGCACTTCGCCCTCGATGGCGATGGTTCCGGAGACCGCCTCGGCGGCCGCCTGCAGCTTGAGGACGGCGCTCTTCAGAACGTAGGGCGCGGGAGGAGCGTCGGACCTTTTGACGGGTTTGGCGGCCAGTTCCATCAGCCGGTTGTATTCCCCCAGCGGGAGGGCGACGTTTCCGGTAGCGGGGAACGCGCCGGCCGCGGTTTGCGCAGCGGCAACAGCCGGCAACAGCAGTATGAGCAGACTGGACTTCATTTCACACCTCCCTTTTTCTCGTTCTGGTAGCTCATGTCGATGCGTGGGGCCTGGTTCTCGCCGGTTAATTCCGACGCCAGGAAAATGGAGGAGCCCAGCACCGGGAACGATAGCCCGGCCGGCAGCGCCCGCGAGTTGGTGCGCGCCTCCGATCCGGCGCGGTAGCGGTCCACCAGGGTCTGGCTGGCGGCCTGCGCGGCATTGTTATTGAACTGCTGCAGGATGTCCTGCTGGGTCTGGTTGGTTTGCACCGCGTTGCGGTAGGTGGCCGGCGTCACCGTGGCGCCGCCGAATGCGGTGGAAGCCGGCCGGTCGTAGGGCTGCAGACGGAACGGACCGGGCTCGGGGTTGAGGTGGAAGCCGGGCGGGGGATACAGCATAAGGCCAGTCTTGGACACCGGCAGATCGAGGGCGGGTAGGGCGACCGAGGCGCGGCCGCGGTCGGTCCACGCCGATCCGCGGACCAGGTAGACCAGCGAAACCACGAAGGGCGCGGGTTCTTCGCCCGATTGCGTCTTCACCAGCGGCAGCAGCAGGCCGCCATCGGGAGCTTTGGCCGGGCGCACCGGCTTGCCGTCGAGCGAGGCGCTCCACACCAGGCCGCCGGCGGGCAGCGTCACCTTCAGGAAATCGCGCTGGCTGTTGCGTACGGCGTAGCGGGCCTCCAGCAGCGTCTTGCCATCCTTGGTCATCAGCACGCGATAGCGCGCCTCTTCGATATTGGCGGTGAGGACGGCCTGCTGGGTATAGCGTGCCACCTGGATGGTGAGCGCGCGGTCTCCCGCGGGCGACCCTGGTAGGAAGCGGAACGCCGCGAGCGACGGCGACTGGCGCGTGGAGACAATCTGGCCCAACTGGGACGCGTCGGTGCTCTCCAGTCCGCGCGATTTGACGTCCTTGATCTCGCCGGCGCCTTGCACTTCAACGGCGGCGCCGCCGGATTCGCGCTCGGCATCGAGCAGCCGCAGTAACGGAACGTCGACGGAGCCTTCGCGGGGCAGGCGGGTCTCGCCCGAGATCAGGAAGCGCGTGGTCTTCTCGACGGGCTCCAGAAAGCGCACGGTGAGAACGCCGTCGCGGGCTTCCCAATCGCCTACCGAAGCACCCAGGACCTGGTTGATGGCTACCGCCGGCGGAAGCTGGAGGCGCAGTCGCGGCGCGGCGCCCTGCAGGACCTCGGCGTCCACTTGGGCGTAGACCGAGGTGGCGTCCTCACCCAGTCCCACGAGTTCGGTGAGCGATCCGCGGAAGCGCAGCGGTTCGGCAGCGCGGTGCTCCTCCACTTTGCGATGCCAGGCGAAGGTGAGCGACTCGTTGGCGTGGCCGTAGGCGATCCAGCGGGCGCCATCGGCAGTTTCCGACTTGTCGGAGAGGACGCCGCCGGAGACCGTGAGTTCCATGCCCTGGCGAGGGAGCGTGACCGACGCGCTGGTAATGCCGGAGGAACTGGATGGCAACACCAGCCGCTCTTCTCCGCCGGCCGCACTGATGGGTAATACTACATCGAGCGCGAGGACAGCGCGTCCGGGGCGGGACAGAACGGCGGACAGGGGTCCGGCGATGCTGGCGCCGGCGGAATTGGCGGGGATGAGGGAGAGCAACTTGCCCTCCAGGCGCGCCTGGCGAACCAGAAGGCCGTTGGGGATGGGGACGCGCACCCAGCCGTCCTTGAGGACGTCGACGGTGAGGTTGGCGCGGCCGGCGGCGAATTCACCGGAGATGTTGAGGTCGTAGTCGACGCGTGTCAGCGTCCGATCGATGCGTGGCGGAGCGGCCTCCGGTTCCACGGGAAAGGCGCGTGCGTGCAGCGCTGTGTATTCGTTGGTAGGGATGACGATCCATCCCGAAGAAGGCGATTCCTGTCCCCAAAGCGCGGTCAGAGGAAAGACAACGGCGAGTAGGCAGCCGCCCAATCTTTGCATGACTGACTCCTTTCTGATGTTTGAGGCTAACCGGTACATTCCATGAGACGGCGGATCCTTGCAGAATGTTGAATTTCGGGCCGGCGCTTCACAGCGCGCCGATTGCGCACAGTTATCCGCGGGCGCGGGAAAATCGACGCAGATCAGGCTGTCCCCCTTTTCGGGACAACGGTCCTCAAAAAGGGGGACAGCCTGATCTGCGTCGATTTTCCGGACTGAGGAAATGGGCTGTTCGTCGGCAGCCGTCCGCCATTCATCGATTCCGACGAGCGTTGCGCGGCGGGCGGCTGTACTCTGGCTTCATGCAATCAGGCAATCCACCGTTCCCCCGGCGGCGCTGGATTCCGGCGGTCATTCTGATCGGAATCGGCGTCCTGTTTCTGTTGGACAACCTCAACGTTCTTTCCGTCGACCAGGCGGTGCAATACTGGCCGATCCTGTTGATTGTGCTGGGAGTGTGTCAACTGATCGACCGCACGGTCGGGCCCGAGGGGATCTTGCGGGATCGACGGGTGGAATAGGGCTGACGGCCAGAGGAGCCTAGCGATTCACTTCTTTCATGGCGCGGCCGACGGCTTTCAGGTTGGGGACGCGCATTTCTTCGTATTCCCGCGAGACTACGATGCCATCGGCGCCGGCTTCGAAGGCTTTCAGCACCGCCTGGTAGACGGTCTCGGGATCGCCTTGAAAGGTGGTGGATCCCCAGGGGACGTCGAAGCCGATGCCGGGGTAGATTTTGGTCTTGCCGGCGGCTGAGGCGACGCTGCGCTTGGTCTCGCGGAAGACGTAATCGGGAGAGAAGCCGTGCTTGTCCAGGTCGGCGAGCTTCGGCTCTTTGGACTTGTCGTAACCGAACAGATCGTAGTAGAGGTCCAGCGATTCCTCGAGCGAGAGCTCGCTGAGCACGGTTCGCTGCAGGCGCGCCAGGTACCAGAAGCGGATGCGCGGCGCCAGGACATCGTGGTAGGCGATGAACTTGAGGAAGTCGGAGTAGGGCGCCATTTCTTCGTAGGTCAGTTCGGCGCGATAGACCAGGTCCCAGCTGGAAGGCTGGTGATCGATGTGCCAACCCACTTGCGCCGCGGGCTTGACGGCCTTGGCGGTGCGGTACATGCCCTGCAGTACCTCCTCCCGCGACAGCCGGTATTGATACTCCCACGCCAGCACTTCCGGATAGCGCAGCAACACGCGCAGAAAGCCGGTGAACACGCCGTCGGCGGGTTTCAGCATGCCGGCCATGAGGGCGCGCACGTAGGTGTAGAGATCCTGGAACCCCTGGCGGGCGCGCTCGGCGTCGATGCCGTGAGCCTTCCCGCGCGCGCGGCAGTGCTCGCAGAAGCACACCGGCGGGGCGTCGTTCCAGGGCAGGATGACGTTCATCAGCGGGCCCTGGCGCTCGGCTCCCCATTGCAAGCCGTCGAGCGAATAGCTGCGGAACAGGTCCTCCACGGTGGCATTCCACCAGGCGCGGTAGTCGGGGTGGTTCCAGCAGGGCACCAGGGTCGGCTGGCCGTGGATGTCCACGGTCACCACCTTGGAAAAGTTCTCGACCATGGCGGCCACTTCGCGTCCGGTGCCTTCGAGGATGCGGGCGTAGAGCTGGACGCCGCGCTTGCGGCACGGCTCGACGAGTTCGGCGAAGAGGTCGCGATCGGCGTATTCGAAGCTGCTGTCCACTTTCTGGTGGCGCAGGATGGTGGCCGAGTAATACCGCTCGTGCGGTTTGACCCAGACCCAGGGCAGCTTGCGGTTGCGCATGACGCGCGGCGGGACGCCGTGGTCGGTGGCCAGGAACTGCGGAGCTTTGCGAATGTCGCCGTGGTAGGTGTGGCTGTAGACCATGATGGCGTTGATGCCGGCGGTTTCCTGGATGAGGTCGAGCGAGCGGTCGATGCCCTCGTCGAGCATGGTGTGCGGCCCCATCTGGATGGCGTTGAATTTGGCGGCTGCGGGCGCGGGTTGGGCATCGGCCAGTGCGGACAAGCCGGCGAGCGCCGGAAGGGCGGCGGCGCCTTTCAACAGGTCCCGGCGGTCCATCGGCTTAGGAATCGGTACCGAGGGCTAGCACCTGGTAGCGCGCGGTGGTGGTTCCGACGTTGCGGAATCCGTGCTCCTGATTGGAGGCGAAATAGACCAGCGACCCGGGGCCGACGCGCGTGACGTCGCCCATGATGGTGACTTCGAGCTCGCCATCGCGCAGGAACACCATTTCTTCGTGGACGTGGTGGTGCGGCGGATGGGGAGCGGCGCCAGCGGGCAACTCGGTCTCGTGCACGTCGATCTGCCATCCCAGATGGGTTTGGCCCTTGAGAATCTGGCGCGACACATTGGCGCCGTTGCGCTTTACCGGCAGGTCTTCATAGCGGTACGCTTTGGACGGCAGTTTCGGGTCGGGAGCGGCTGTCTGGGCGGCCGCCAGCGCGGGGAGGAGAAACGGGAATTCTCGTCGCGACCATTTCATGAGCGGTAGTATACACCCTGGAGAGCCTGCAGCCATCAGCCTACAGCTATTGCGGTGCGCTGGGGTGGGCGCGGGTGGGGCTTCGGGCCGCTCGCTCACGCTCGCGGTTCCAGGCACCAGCGCACGGGGGCACAAGTGCGCCAAAACGCCAGGGCACTGGGCCCCGGCCACGGTTAACCCAATCCTGATCTTTCCTTTACGACTTCCTTATACGCCGGTCGTTACCCTGTCTGCTGGGAGACCCCGATGCACACTTCCGGGCAGCTTCGAATCGACCCTGGCACGTTGGAAAACGCCAACGCGGGTGAGGATATCGAGATCGTGGTGCCGTATACCGAATGGGCGCTGGCGGACGCGGTCCTCAAGCGCGCGGCGCTGCTGGCGGCCGGGCTGAATGCTACCATCCGTTTAGTAGCGGTGCACTCGGTGCCGTATCCGCTGCCGTTCCACTGTCCCGGATCGGTGCACGCGCACCTGGTGGAGCAACTGGTGGATCTGGCCGGGCGGAGTCCGGTGCCGGTGGATGCCGAAGTGGTGCTGGCCCGCTATCAGGATGAGGGGTTCCGGCACATCCTGAAGCCGGGCTCGACGGTGCTGATCGGCACCCGCAAGCAGCTTTGGCGGACTCGCGAGGAGCGGTTGGCGCGCGCTTTGGCTCGCGAGGGGCATCAGGTCGCGCTGCTTCATGTAGACTAGGTGAACTAATGTTGGATCTTCTCTTTGTACTCATCACCCTGGCGTTCTTCGTGGCCGCCTGGGCCTTCGTGAAAGGATGCGACCGCCTGTAGGACGCTGTCGCGGCCGGAGTGAAACCATGGAATACGTACTGTCGTTGTTAGTCGCTGTCGGGATCGGCGTGTATTTGTTTTACGCGCTGCTGCGTCCCGAGCGTTTCTGAGAGCCTCGCATGACCACCAACGGACTTCTGCAGATTTTCCTGTACACCGCGGTAATCATCGCGCTCGCCAAGCCCATCGGGGCTTTCATGGCGAAGGTTTTCGCCGGGGAGCGCACCTGGCTGCACCGGCTGCTGCGGCCTCTGGAAGTCGCCATCTACAAATTGTGCGGCATCGACGAAACCGCCGAGCAGCACTGGACGCGGTATGCCGGCGGCGTGCTGATTTTCAGCCTGGCTACGCTTCTGCTCACGTATCTCATCCAGCGCATCCAGCAGTGGCTGCCGCTGAATCCGGCGGGACTCGGCAACGTTGGGACCGATCTTTCCTTCAACACGGCGGCCAGTTTCACCACCAACACCAACTGGCAGTCGTACGTGCCTGAGGCCACCGTCAGCTACTTCACGCAGATGCTGGCATTGGCGACGCACAATTTCTTTTCGGCGGCGGTGGGCATCGCAGTGGCGATTGCGTTCGCGCGGGGCTTCGCGCGCCAGTCGGCCAAGACGCTGGGTAATTTCTGGGTCGACATGACGCGCGCCACGGTCTATGTCCTTCTGCCGCTGGCGGTGGTGGCGGCGCTGTTGCTGTGCTCGCAGGGCGTGATTCAGAATTTCGACGCATACGCCAAGGGCGCGACGCTGGAAGGCGCGGTACAGACCATTCCGCAGGGTCCGGTGGCGTCGCAGGAAGCCATCAAGATGCTGGGCACCAACGGCGGCGGTTTCTTCCAGGCCAATTCGGCGCATCCGTATGAGAACCCCACGCCGTTCTCCAATTTCCTGCAGATGGTGTTGATTTTCCTGATCCCGGCGGGTCTCACGTACACCTTCGGCAAGATGGTGAAGGACACGCGCCAGGGCTGGGCGCTGCTGGCCGCCATGACGATTCTGTTCCTGGCCGGCGTGTTCGTCACCTATCCTTTCGAACAGGCGGGCAATCCCAATCTGTCCAAGCTGGGTGTGGAATCCTCGGCCACGGCGACGCAGTCCGGCGGCAACATGGAGGGCAAGGAAGTACGCTACGGCATCACCAACTCGGCGCTCTTCACGGTGGTGACCACCGACGCCAGTTGCGGCGCCGTCAACAATGCGCACGACAGCCTGACGCCTATGGGCGGGCTGGTTCCGCTGGTCAATATCGAGCTGGGCGAAGTGGTTTTTGGCGGCGTGGGCTCGGGGCTCTACGGAATGCTGCTGTTCGCGATTCTGGCGGTCTTCATCGCGGGGTTGATGGTGGGACGCACGCCGGAATATCTGGGCAAGAAGATCGAGCAAAAAGAAGTGAAGATGATGATGCTGGCGGTGATGGTGCTGGCATTCACCATTCTGGGCTTCGCGGCCACCGGTTCGGTGATCCCGCTGGCAAAGGGCGGCTACGTCAATCCACCGGGACCGGCCACCGCCAACCTGGGGAATAATGGGCCGCACGGGCTCAGCGAGATGCTTTACACCTACACCAGCGCGGTCGGGAATAACGGCAGCGCGTTTGCCGGCATCAACGCCAATACCCCGTTTTTCAATACGACCATCGGTATCGCCATGCTGATGGGCCGGTTCCTGATGCTGATACCTTTGCTCGCGGCCGCCGGCAGCCTGGCGCAGAAAAAGCAAGTCCCGGCGTCGGCAGGCACCTTTCCCACGCACTCGGCGCTGTTCGTGGCGCTGCTGGTGGGCGTGGTGGTGATTGTCGGCGCGCTGACATTTTTCCCGGCATTGTCGCTGGGCCCGGTGGTGGAACATTTCCTGATGTACGCCGGAAAGCTCTGGAGTTAATCACATGGTTACGGAAACCACTACACCTCCCGTTCAAAACGACGACGTCACGTCCATTATCCCCAAGCGGGGATCGCGGGCGCGCCCGCTGTTCGATCCGCCCATTGTGAAGCGCGCCATCCGGGACTCCTTCGTGAAGCTCAATCCGCGGGCCATGATGAAGAACCCGGTCATGTTCGTGGTGGAAGTGGGCGCCGCCATGACCACCGTGCTGGCGGTGCGCGATTTCGCCATCGGCGCGCCCATCGCGGGATTCACTTTCCAGATCACGCTGTGGCTGTGGTTTACGGTGCTGTTCGCCAACTTCGCGGAAGCCATGGCGGAAGGTCGCGGCAAAGCTCAGGCCGACACGCTGCGCAAGACCAAGACGGAGACCACGGCGCGCCGCCTGGTCAACGGAAAACCGGAAACCGTAGCGGCCACGCAACTCCGCTCGGGCGACGTGGTGCTGGTGGAAGCCGGCGAAACCGTCCCCGGCGACGGCGATGTGATTGAAGGCATCGCCAGCGTAGACGAATCGGCGATTACGGGCGAGAGCGCGCCGGTCATCCGCGAATCGGGCGGCGACCGCAGCGCGGTAACGGGCGGCACCAAGGTGCTCTCCGACTGGGTGAAGATCAAGATCACCTCGAATCCCGGGGAAACCTTCCTGGACCGCATGATCGCGCTGGTGGAAGGCGCGCAGCGGCAGAAGACGCCCAACGAGATCGCCCTCAACATCGTAATTGCCGGCCTAACGCTGGTGTTCCTGCTGGCCGTGGTCACGCTGCAGCCATTCGCGCTGTACAGCGTGGCTGCCAGCGGTTCGGGGACGGCGCCTTCGGTAACGGTGCTCATTTCGCTGCTGGTGTGCCTGATTCCCACCACCATCGGCGGGCTGCTTTCGGCTATCGGCATCGCGGGCATGGACCGCGTGATGCAGCACAATGTGCTGGCGATGAGCGGCAAGGCTGTGGAAGCCGCCGGCGACGTCAATACGCTGCTGCTCGACAAGACGGGGACCATCACGCTGGGCAATCGCCAGGCGGTTGAGTTTATCCCGGTAGCGGGCGCCAACGAGGAAGAACTGGCCGACGCCGCGCAGTTGTCCAGCCTGGCCGATGAAACTCCGGAGGGCCGCTCCATCGTGGTGCTGGCCAAACAGCGGTACAACATCCGCGGGCGGGAAGTGGCCGAGCACGAAGCGCACTTCATTCCGTTCACCGCGCAGACGCGCATGAGCGGCGTCAACATCGACGGACGGCAGATCCGCAAAGGGGCTACCGATTCGGTGGTGGAATTCGTCCACGAGCACGGCGGAGCGGTGCCCACCGAGCTGATGGACGTCACCGACCGGATTTCGCGCTCCGGCGGAACGCCGCTGGTGGTGGCCGACCGCGACCGCTGCCTGGGCGTGATTCATCTGAAGGACGTAGTGAAGGGCGGCATGCGCGAGCGGTTCCAGCAACTGCGCGCCATGGGCATCCGCACCATCATGATCACCGGCGACAATCCGCTCACCGCGGCTGCCATCGCCGCCGAAGCCGGCACCGACGACTTCCTGGCGCAAGCCACGCCGCGCGACAAGATGGACCTCATCAAGAAAGAGCAGGCCGGCGGACGCCTGGTCGCCATGACCGGCGACGGCACCAACGACGCGCCGGCGCTGGCTCAGGCGGACGTCGGCGTGGCCATGAATAGCGGCACCATGGCGGCCAAGGAAGCCGGCAACATGGTGGATCTGGACAGCAATCCGACCAAGCTGATTGAAGTGGTGGCCATCGGCAAGCAGTTGCTGATGACGCGGGGCGCGCTGACCACGTTTTCGATCGCCAACGACATCGCCAAGTATTTCGCCATTCTGCCGGCTATGTTCATGCCCATCTACCCGGTGATGGGGCAGCTCAATATCATGGGGCTGCACACTCCGGAGAGCGCCGTGCTCTCGGCGGTCATCTTTAATGCGCTGATCATCATTGTGCTGATTCCGCTGGCGCTGCGCGGAGTGAAGTACCGGCCCATGAGCGCGGCGGCGCTGCTGCGGCGCAACCTGCTGGTGTACGGCGTGGGCGGCGTGATCGCGCCGTTCCCGGGTATCTGGCTGATCGACCGGCTGCTGGGATTGCTGCACCTGGCGTAGGGAGCCCGCGTAAGGAGAAGGAATATGAAGCAACTCATTATTGCGATTCGCGCCACCATCGTTCTCACGCTGTTGACGGGGCTGGCTTACCCCCTGCTGGTGACCGGACTGGCCAAGGTACTGTTTCCCCACCAGGCGTCCGGCAGCTTGATCTCGGGCAACGGCAACAAAGTGGTGGGGTCGGAGCTGATCGGGCAGTCGTTCACGAAGCCCGAGTACTTTCACGGGCGGCCGTCGGCCGCCGGGGACAAAGGGTACGACGGGCTGGCGTCCGGCGGATCGAATCTGGGGCCGACCAATCAGAAGCTGATCGACCGGGTGCGCGAAGATGCCAAGAAGTTCCGCGCGGAGAATCCGACGTTCACCGGTCCGATTCCGGCCGATATGCTCACCACGTCGGGCAGCGGCCTGGATCCCGACATCAGCCCGGCGTCGGCCGCGGCGCAAGTGGACCGCGTGGCCGCCGCGCGCGGCATGAGTGCGGATGCCGTCCGGCAACTGGTAGCTGCCAACACGCAGGATCGGCAGTTCGGCATTCTGGGCGAGCCTCGGGTGAATGTGCTGAAGCTGAATCTGGCGCTGGATCGGAAATAAGCCTTCAGCCATCAACTGGGGCACCGCGTCGAAACGCGGTCCATGGGAGTCTGAAACTGGTACGCCTCGGCTCCTGGAACCGTGAGCGTGAGCGAGCGGCCCGAGTGGCTGACAATTTGTCCGGCGTTCGCGGATCGGGGGTCTTGGGAATGCGTCCGCCCGCTCGGGCCGCTCGCTCACGCTCACGGTTCCAGGAGCCGAGAAGGAGTTTCTGGAGGGCCCGCAGCCTTCAGCTCACGTGGTGCGTTGGGCGGCGGGAGAGATGCTATGCGGGCAAGGAGCCAGCGGTGCTCCGTCGCGCGTGAGCCGCGCAGCGTGCTCGGAGATACCCCAAACGCACGGGAAAGCTGGAGGCTGATGGCTGATGGCTGAAGGCCGTTTGTCAACTTTCCGACACATCCTATGGAACCAATCGCCTCACTTGTGCGATCTATAGAAGTGATGCGAGTTCTTGCAGTTGCGGTGGTTTCCTTGGGGGTTGTCTGCAGCGCCGTCTGGAGTGCAACCAAACCGGCGACGGCCGGGGCGGTGGCGTTTGAGCCAAACCGCGGGCAGGATCCGGCTGGGTCGGATTTCGTGGCGCACGGGAAGGGGTACACCCTCATGTTGCGGGCGGACCGCGCCGAACTGGTTTCGGGCGGGACCCATGTCACCACGGTACTGGACGGCGCACGAAAGCGGGCGAGCCGCGAGGGGGAATCGCCGCGCCCCGGCGTGGTCAACTACCTCAACCTAAACGACCGATCCCGCTCCATCGCGGGGATTCCGACCTATGGCCGCGTCCACTATCGAGGCGTCTATGCGGGTGTCGACCTGATCTATTACGGGAACGCCGGCAAGCTGGAATACGACTTCGTGGTGGCGCCGGGCGCCGATCCGCACTCGATCCGCATGCGTTATGAGGGTGCCCGGAGTTTACAAATCGATCCCTCGGGCGACCTGATTGTGGGGACGACGGATGGCGATCTTCGCCAGCAGCGCCCGGTGGTGTACCAGGAAATCGGCGGTGTGCGGCGCGAGATCGCCGGGACCTACCGCGTACAGGGCTCGACCGTGACGTTCGCCTTGGCGCGCTACGACCGGCAGCGGCCGCTGGTCATCGATCCGGTACTGAGCTGGGCGACGTTCCTGGCGTATAGCGGGTCGCCGGGATTCTCCACCGGAGAGGGCGTGGCGACGGATTCGGCGGGAAATGTCTATACCATTGGCACCACCGTCGATGTCTACGGCTATTACGCGGTTCTCATTTCCGAACTGAACCCGTCGGGCGCCAACATCAACACCACCTACTTCGACTACCCGCCGTACGATCTGGAGGGCCACGCTCTGACGGTGGATTCCGCCGGGAACATCTATTTCTGCGGCGAAATCACCGACTTCCAGAGCTTCGAATACGCCATGGTGGGCAAACTCGCCCCGGGCGGCAGCAGCGTGCTGTGGGCCAACTACCCGGATTCGTCCGGAAATGGCCAGGATGCCGCCTATGGAGTGGCGATCGACTCGGCGGACAACGTGTACATTGCCGGTTTTACGACATCCACCAATTTCCCGGTGAGCACCGGGGTGGCGCAGACCCGGAACAACGGGGGGTCCGACGGGTTCGTCGCGAAATACAACTCGGCGGGGACGGAACTGGCGGCCACCTACCTCGGCGGCTTGGGAAACGACAGCGCGTATGCCATCGCGGCAGATGCGTCGGGAGATCTGTTCCTTACGGGCGCCACGCTCTCCAGCAATTTTCCGGTGACCAGCGGCGCGTTTCAGTCGACCTATAGCGGCACGCAGGATGCGTTTGTCACCAAGCTCTCTTCGAGTTTGACCACGGTCTTCTCCACGTATCTGGGCGGCAACGGGGCCGACGTCGGGTATGCCATCGCGATCGATGGCGGCGGCGCGGTGTACGTCACCGGAGAAACCGCTTCCACCAACTTTCCGACGCTGGGAGCGATCCAGAGCGCGTTTGGAGGCGGTCTGGGCGACATGTTCGTCACCAAACTGAACGGCAATGGCCAGACGCTGGCCTTTTCCACGTACCTCGGCGGATCGCTGGAAGATCTCGGCAACGGGATCGCGGTAGACGCCAGCAATAACGTGTACGTGACGGGCCAATCGGCATCCACCGATTTTCCGATCACGTCGAACGCATTCCAGAGCACCAATCAGGGCGCCTTCAATACGGTAGTGGCGGCGCTGAATTCCTCGGGCGGGAGCCTGTTGTTTGCGAGCTACCTGGGCGGCAACGGCAGCGCGGGCAGCGCTACGGCGGGCACCAATGGAGACACCGGGAATGCCATCGCCACCAGTTGCGCGGCGGGCCTGGTGGTGGCCGGCACCACGGCTTCGCCCAATTTCCCCGTGACCAGCAGCGCGTTTGTCAGCACGTATCCGGGAAGCAGCGATTCCGCATTTGTGACCAGGATTGGCGCTGGTCCGGCGATGCCCGTGATCAGCAGCGGCGGCGTGATCGGTACGTGGTCGCCGGCCGCGGGTCCGGTGGCGCCGGGATCGCTGCTCTCGATTTATGGGAGTGGATTCGCCATTTCGGAGAACGTGACGACCACGTTGCCGCTGCCCACCAACGTGGCGGGCACCACCGTCAGCATCAACGGCAGTCAGGTGCCGATTCTGTATGCCAGCGCGAACCAGATGAATGTTCAGGTGCCGTATGGAGTCACCGCCGGCGCCGCGGTAGTGAGCGTGGGCAATTCCTGCGGAACCAGCGCGCCGGCGATCTTCCAGGTTGCCCAGGTAGCGCCTTATATTCTGCAAGCCGCCTCGGGCGATGCGGTGGCGTTCAACCAGGACAACACCCTGAACTCGCCCAGTAATCCGGCGGCGCCGGGTAGCGTGATCACGCTGTACGTTACGGGAATCGGACCGGTCAGCAATCCGCCGGCGACGGGAGCGGGCGCATCGGGGCTGCCGCTTTCGTCGTCGACGCTGCCCAATAGCGCCACCATCGGCGGCTGGAATGCGGGCGTATACTTCCTGGGATTGACACCTGGCACGGCCGGTGTGGCGCAGGCCGATCTGATTGTGCCGACCTTGGCGGCGGGTCAATACGCGGCCGTGGTCACGGTGAACGGCGTGGCCAGCAACGGCCCGAATGTGTATGTACAGTAGACAGTTTACAGTTTACAGTTCACAGTTAAGACTGCGGCCGCGGCGCGTTGCGTTATTGTGAGCTGTGAACTGACAGCTGCTGCCTCTCACAGATCCAGCGTGTCGAGAATGGCCTGCAGGTCGGCGGGGCGGACGGCGATATCGTCCTTCATGTGAGCGGGAGTGGGACGTTCGTCGAAGGCTTGGAAGAGCGCCATTTTCGCGACGGCATAGCGTTCGGTGGAGGAGAGTTGGCGTGCGTGGCCGGATTCCCACACGCCGACGGCGTCATCGGAGGCGCGGACTGCAATGGGCTTCCAATCCTTGCGGTCGGCTGATACGCGAAAGACAAACTCCATGCCGGCTTCGCTGCCGGCGCGGTAGGGGCGGTGGCCTTCGTAATAATACTGATATACGTATCCGGTTTGCGCGGAATAGGTCTTCATCCGGCGGATGGCCGGAGCGCCGCTGAGAGGTACGGATTTCCGCTTAAACCAGTCGCTGATCGGCATGTTCGCGTCTTCTCAAACCGGACCTACAAGTCTATTGACAAGAATATCAGCCGGGAGCACACTGTAGTTGTAATCGAACCGAAACCTGATTCGATTCAGAGCTGGATTGGAGTCAGCCCGCACGGGCTGGCGGGAGGTGTATATAGATCCGGACCACGATGAGGGCGGCCTCATCTGCGGCGCGTGAGCAAGCAGTACGAAGTTGCCAGTCGGCCTGATTGAACCAGCCCCAAGCCAATCG
>Ga0181529_10001031_pt1 | contig 38276 bp, 35 predicted proteins | sample PEATcosm2014_Bin_36_FD_119763 | JGI IMG/M metagenome (GOLD analysis project Ga0181529, IMG submission 119763) | Peatland microbial communities from MTU Mesocosm Facility, Houghton, MI, USA - PEATcosm2014_Bin10_30_metaG | ecosystem: Environmental > Terrestrial > Soil > Wetlands > Peat | place... | reverse complement strand
TTGTGTCACAATTTGTTCGTCAATGAGCCAAGGGAGCCTGCCAATGTCCCTAGAATCGCATCTGACGGAACTTGTCCGCCGCCACCAGGCGATCGACAACGCGATCGCCCTGGAAGAGCAGCACCCGTCAGTCGACGATGTGAAGCTCCACGAGATGAAGCGCAAGAAGCTGCAGCTTAAAGACGAGATCGAGAAGCTCAGGCAAGAGGCGGAACAAACGACGACGCACTGAAGCGTCCCCTCGCTTCTATCCTTTCCGCGCATAGCGTCCGTCGGTCCCGCGAGGCTCAACGCTCCGCCGGGACCGCGAAAGCAGTTTTCCACTCTTCCAGCACCGCAGCGTCACGCTCCTCCGGCGCGAAGCGCAGCCCAGTAGCCTGTATTTCCGCTGCGGTGGCCAGTCGGCCGAACGCCCACACCGCCATCGCCCTGACCAGCGGCGAATCCGCCTCGATCGCGCTGGGCAGCGCCGCGATCAGCGACCGATCGCCGGAATTGCCGATCGCGATCATCACATTGCGCAAAAGGCGGGCGTGACCGATCCGCTTGATCGGACCGCCGGCGAAGCGCGCGCGAAAGCCTGCGTCGTCGAGCGCGGCGAGTTCGGCCAGCGGCGGCGCCGCGCGGTCGTCGCGCCCGGCGAGCTTCGCTTCGGCGCCGACCCGGGCGAACTTGTTCCACGGACAGACCGCGAGGCAATCGTCGCAGCCGTAGATGCGGTTGCCGATCAGCGGCCGCAGTTCGCGCGCGATCGTTCCCTTGTGCTCGATCGTCAGGTACGAAATGCAGCGCCGCGCGTCGAGCTTGTAGGGCGCGGGAAAGGCCGCCGTCGGACAAGCGTCGAGGCAGGCGCGGCAGACGCCGCAATGATCGCGCTCGGCCTCGTCCGGTGGCAAGCCGAGATCGGTGAAGATTGCGCCGAGGAACAGCCACGAGCCGAATTCTCGGCTGACGAGATTGGTGTGCTTGCCCTGCCAGCCGAGGCCGGCGGCCGCGGCGAGCGGCTTCTCCATCACCGGCGCGGTGTCGACGAAAACCTTGACCTCGACCGCCTCGGGACGGGCCGCGGCGACGAGCCAGGCGGCGAGCGTCTTCAGCTTGCCCTTGACCACCTCGTGATAGTCGCGGTTGCGCGCGTAGACGGAGATTGCGCCGCGGTCCTTCTGTTCGAGCGCCGCGAGCGGGTCGACGGCGGGTCCGTAGTTGAGCGCGAGCATGACGACGCTCTGCGCCTCCGGCCAAAGGATCTTGGGATCGATGCGGCGGGCGAAGGTCTCCGCCATCCACGCCATGTCGCCGTGCGATTCGGCGGCGAGAAAGGCGGCGAGGCCGTCGCGCACGCCGGAGGGCGCGGCGGCGGCGGCAACGCGACAACCATTGAAGCCGAGCGCGCGCGCACGCGCCCTAAGGCCACTCAGAAGTCGAGATCGGCGTAGCTCGCGCTGGCGCTCACGCCCGGCAGGCTCTCGTTCAGCAGCGGCCGAAACGACGGCCGGGACTTGATCCGCGCGTACCATGCCTTGGCCGCCTCGCTCTCGTTCCACGGCGCGTCGCCGAGATAGTCGACGCAGGACAAATGGGCCGCCGCCGCTAGGTCGGCGTAGCTCAGCTTGTCGCCGGCGAGCCAAGAACGCGTGCCGGCGAGATAGCCGATGTAGCGCAGATGATAGCGTAGATTGGCGCGCGCCACCCGGATCGCATCCATGTCCGGCGCGCCGCCGCCGTCGCGGGAATTCATGTAGCGCTTGTAGATCTTCTCGGTCACCAGCAGACAGCTGGCCTCGGCGTAGAACTTGACGTTGAACCAGCGCATCAGCCGTCGGACCTCGACCCGGCCAAGCGGGTCCTCCGGCAGCAGGCGGCGATCGCCGAGGGCGAGGCCGCGCGTCTCATCGAGATATTCGGCAATCACGTCGGCGCCCGGCACGCTGGGGGCGCTTTCCTCGCTCAGCACCGGCGTCGCGCATTCAGCGTTGAGCAGCAGGAATTCGCGCCGCCGTTCCCATGGCCGCTCCTCGACCAGCGTCGGCTCCACGCCGAATTCGGCCAAGACGAGGCGAATGAAGCGTGATTGCGGACAGAACGGATGGTGATGGAGGGTGATCATCGCGATACGCGCCGACGACAGCCGTGAACAATGGCGGCAGTCATGGAGCGCCGCTGGTTAAGCCGCCGTTAACTCTCCGCTCACGCCTGCGTTCAGGGAAGAAGCGCGGTCGACGCGATGCGCCGCACGCCGGCAGCGTCCATGCGCGCCCGCGCCGCAGCGAGCGAACCGTCGGCGTCGATCGCGCGGCAGGCGTCCTCGACGACGAAGGTTTCGAAGCCGGCGGCGCGCGCGTCGAGCGCGGTGAAGGCGACACAGAAATCGGTGGCGAGCCCGCAGACGAAAACGCGGCCGACGCCGCGCGCGCCGAGCAGAGCGTCGAGCCCGGTCGTCGTCTTGCGGTCGGCCTCGAGGAAAGCGGAGTAGGAATCGACCGCCGCGTGAATCCCCTTGCGCAGCATGAGGAAAGCGGAATCGACGGCCAGACCCGCGACGAGCGCCGCGCCGTGAGAGCCCTGAACGCAATGGTCAGGCCACAGGACTTGCGGGCCGTAGGGCATGGCGATCACGTCGAAGGGCTTCGCGCCCGGATGCGACGAGGCGAACGACGCGTGACTGGGTGGGTGCCAATCTTGGGTCAGGACGACTTGGGCGAAGGCGACTGTCAGCCGATTGACGAGCGGCACGATCGCTTCGCCGTCTGGCGCCGCCAGCGCGCCGCCGCGCACGAAATCGTTCTGCACGTCGACGACGATCAGCGCGTCCTCGTTGCGCGCGGCGAGCGCATCAGCCATCGCTTCGTCCCCTCAGGCGCGCCCTGACCAGCTCGCCGATCCGCTCGCGCTCGAAAGCGACGACGACGAACAGCGAGAACAGCAGCGGCAGGATAAGATAGAGCAGACGGAAGACAAGCAGCGCGGCGAGCACGCTCGCCGGCGGCGCGTCGGGCATCGCCTTGAGAAACGAAAACTCGAGGACGCCGAGGCCGCCTGGCGCATGGCTGACCAGCGCCAGCGTGAACGAGGCGAGGAACACGCCAAGCACGACGAAGAAGCCGGGATTACTGGCCAGCGGCAGGGCAAAATAGACGATGCCGGCGGCGCCGATCAGCTCGAGCGGACCGGCCAGCAATTGCCGCGCGGCGATCGCCGGGCGCGGATAGACGAGCTCGAACCCGCGCATCCTCAGCGGCTTGAAATGCAACAGCGAGCCGAGGATGTAGAGCCACGGTCCGGCGATCAGGACGATTCCGAGCGCCCGTCCCGCCCATTCGGGCAGGCCCGGCACATAGCGATCGACGAGAGCGGGGTCGACCAGCAGCGTCAGGCCGCCGAGCAGCACGTTGCCGAGGGTGAAGGTGAACGAACAGAACGCCACCAGCAGGCCGACTTCGCCGACCCCAAGACCCTTGGTGGAATAGGCGCGGTAGCGCACGACGGCGCCGGACAGAACCGAGGCGCCGACGTTGTGGGCGAGCGCGTAGGTGGTGAAGGAGACGAGGCTGACGAAACGCCAATTCAGCCGCCGGCCGAGATGGCTGAGCGCGATCTGGTCGTACCACGCGAGCGCGCAATAGGCGGCGGCGGTCGAAGCGGCGGCGAGCGCCCAGCGCAGCGGCGAGATCGCGCCGACCGCATCCTCGACCTCGGCGAGCGAAAGACCGCGCAGCTCCTTGAACAGCAGCCAGGACGTGAATGCCACCGCCCCGAGGCCGACGATCGGCCACAGGACGTCGATCACCCGTTTCATGCTCGTTCCGCGCCTGGCGCTCCGGCGCCTGACGCGCCCGCCCTCTCCCTGCACGAGCGGGGCGGCGGGCGCAAGGCGTCCATCCGGCGCGTCGGCCTCACAGCAACCCGGCGATCGCCGAGCCGACGCCGACCCCTGCGACCGTCAGGAAGGCGAAGGCGGTCGCCGCGGCATAGAAGCCGCGCAGGCGCAGCGGCTCGGGCAGCGCCGTGCGGGCGAGGAAATAGAGGAAGCCCAGCACCACCGGCAGCAACACGGCGTTGGCGACGCCGGCGGCGATCGACAAGCTGACGAGATTGGCGCCCGAGGCGACCAGCGCGCCACCGGCGGCGAGCAGCAGCGCCATCGCGCCGTAGAACCACGGCGCCTGTGACGGGCTGTGATCGAGCGAGCGGCCGACGCCGAACGCTTCGCCAACCGACCACGCCAGCGTCAGACAGACGACGATCGTCGCGGTCAACGCGCTACCGGTGAGCCCGAGGACGAAGACGACATGCCCAAAGGCGGTCCCGAGCGTCGCGGTGAAGGCGGTCTCGATGTCGGCGATCGAGTCGAGCGTGCCGTGGGCGGAGAGCGTCGCGCCGGCGGCGATCAGCAGCGCCGAGGTGATCACCTGGCAAACGACGACGCCGACCAGCGTCTCGACCCGCGCCGCCATCAGATGGGCGGGCCTGAGACCTTTATGCACGGTCGCCGCCTGCTGGTAGAGCAGCGCCCAGGGAATGACGCTGGTGCCGAGATTGGCGGCGAGCAGCGTATAGAATTCGGGGTCGCGCGGCGGCGCGCGCAAGACTTCGGCGACGATCGGCTGAACGCCCGGCGCGGCGCGCCACGCCATCGCCAGGAAGGCGATCTCGAACAGGCCGAAGAACAGCGCCACGCGCTCGACCGAGCGATAGGAGCCAGTCACCACCATCGCCATCAGACCGAAGAACGCGAGCGCCATGGTCGCGCCGACTGGCGCACCGACCGCCTGGCCGGCGCCGGCGAGCCCGGAAAGCTCGCTGACCAGCGCGCCAAAACAGCTCGCCGCCAGCACGGCGAGAAGCAGCAGCGCCGGCGCGCGGCCGAAACGGCGGCGCGCCAGCGCGACCGCGCCCTGCTGCGCGCCGAGGCCGATCCGCAGCGCAAGCTCCTGGGCGAAGAACATGAAGGGGATGAACAGCAGATTGGAGAGCAGCAGGCGATAGCCCCATTGGGCGCCGCTCTGCGCGACCGTGACGACGCTGCCGGCGTCGGTGTCGGCGAGCATCGCCACCAGGCCCGGCCCGGCGACGACGAGGAAGGCGCGCCACGACAACCGGGAAGGCGGCCACGGCTGAGGACCGCCCCCGGCTTCGGCCGCGCCGTCGTGGCGGTTCGCCATTGCGTCTCCTCCGCATTCGCGTCGTCAGGCCACGAGGCGCCGAGGCCGCGCGCCCGCCATAGGGCGGTTTCCGCCACGGCGCAATCGCTCGCTTTGCGGCCACTCGAGGCCGACCGCGGCGCGCGCCGGCGAACGGCGTAAATCGCTGACGACGGCCAAGTCTTTAGTTGACAGGCGCAAGCGACGGGGGCATTTCCGCGATGTCGACGGGTTTCGGCCCTGAGACGAATTTCGCGATCTCATCTGTGTCGACGCGCGAGGCGGGGCGAAGCTGCCCTTCAACGTCTCGTCCGGCGGCCCACGACAGGAGAAACAGTTGAACGACTGTCACAGTCGGCCCGCTGGTGGCGCTCCTGCGTCCCGGCCGGGTTCTCTTCCGCTCCATTCCCATCAGAAAGCCGGCGCCGCGCTGGCGCGAAGCTTCCCCACCTAATCATTGGAAGGTTCGCTCCCGCGCCGCTGCGGCAAAGGAGACGAACCATGACGCTGAACGTCAATATCGCCCACTCCGTCGAGACCGCCGTACTCGACGACGCGCACATCGGCAACATCCACGGCGCTTTTGGAACCATTCTCCACGGCGACGTCGCCCCGCGCAAAACCTGGAAGCATCGCCTCACGACGCTTCTGGCCATTCTCGGCCCCGGCCTCATCGTCATGGCCGGTGACAACGACGCGGGCGCCTTCGCCACCTACGGCCAAGCCGGGCAAACCTACGGCACGGCGCTGCTGTGGACGATGGCTCTGCTCATCTCCGTCCTTTACGTCAACCAGGAGATGGTGCTGCGCCTCGGCGCGGTGACCGGCGTCGGCCACGCGCGGCTGATCTTCGAGCGGTTCGGCAGATTTTGGGGCTACTTCAGCATCATCGACCTCTTCCTGCTCAACGCCCTGACCATCGTCACCGAGTTCATCGGCGTCAGCCTGGCGCTCGACTACCTCGGCCTCAACAAGACCGTCGGGGTCGTCGTAACGGCGGGATTGGTCATCGCCTCGGTGAGCACCGGCAGCTTCCGCCGTTTCGAGCGGTTCTCGATGGCGTTGGTGTTCGGCAGCCTGCTGTTGCTGCCGATCTATTTCATCGTCCACCCGCCGATCGCGCAGGTCGCGCATGACCTTGTCGTCCCGACGATCCCCGCCACCGACAAGATGAGCGACCTGATGCTGCTCATCATCGGCCTGGTGGGCACCACCGTCGCGCCCTGGCAACTCTTCTTCCAGCAGAGCTACGTCATCGACAAGCGCATCACGCCGCGGTTCATCCGCTATGAGCGCGCCGACCTGTGGATCGGCATCGCGTTGGTCATCGTCGGCGCCGTCGCGATCATGGCCTTCACGGCGGCGGCCTTCACCGGCCAGGCCGAGTTCGGCAATTTCACCGACGCCGGCGGCATCGCCGCGGGCCTCGAGAAATACGCTGGCAAGGCGGCGGGCGTGATGTTCGCCATCGCCCTGATCGACGCGGCGATGATCGGCGCGGCGGCGGTCTCGCTGTCGACCGCCTATGCGATCGGCGACACCTTCTCGGCGCGCCACTCGCTGCACCGCAAATTGACGGACGCGAAGGGCTTCTACGCCGTCTACTTCCTGCTGATCGCGGTCGCCGCGGGGCTCGTGCTGACGCCCGGCTCGCCGCTCGGTCTGCTCACCGAGGCGGTGCAGACCCTCGCCGGCGTGCTGCTGCCGAGCGCGACCGTCTTCCTGCTGCTGCTGTGCAACGACAAGGCGGTGCTCGGCCCGTGGGTCAACAACCGCTGGCTCAACTACTTCACCGGCGTCGTCATCGCGTCGCTGGTCGTGCTGTCGGTGATCCTCACCGCCTCGGTGCTATTCCCCGACGCGACGACTGCCCAGGCGATCCTCGGCATCCTGTTCGGCGGCGGCGCGGCGGCGCTTGTCGTCGCGCTGGCGATCATAGCGCTCAGCCGGATGTCTCGCGACGCGGCGCCTGACGCGGCCGATGCGTCCCTCGCCCGCGCCAATCGTGAATCCTGGCGCATGCCGCCACTCGCGACGCTGCCGCCCGCCAAGCTGTCTCTCGCGGCCAAGACCTGGATGGTCGCGCTGCGCGCCTATCTCATCCTCGCCGCCGGGCTGGTGCTAATCCGCATCTTCATGCTGGCGATCGGCGCGTACTGAACCCCTGCCCCAGCGCCGCGGCGCCGGGGGCGTTTCCCGACACGACGACGACATGCGCCGCGCCTAAAGGGCGCGGCGCCGTCGCTTTTGCTCGCCGAGGCCGCCATGCGCTTCATCGCCACCTTCGATCTCTCCGCTTTCGTCAATTCCGCCGTCTGCCTGCTCGCCGCCTTCGTCCTCGGCACGCTGATCGGCGCAGAGCGGCAATACCGCCAGCGTTCGGCGGGTCTGCGCACCAACGCGCTGGTCGCGCTCGGCGCGGCGGCCTTCGTCGACCTCGGCGCGCGCGTCGGCGGGCCCGGCTCGACCCAGGTGATGGCCTATGTCGTCTCCGGCATCGGCTTCCTCGGCGCCGGTGCGATCATGAAGGAAGGCGTCAACATCCGCGGCCTCAACACCGCCGCGACGTTGTGGTGCTCGGCCGCGGTCGGCGCGGCGGCCGGCTCCGCCTTGCTAGTCGAGGCGACGATGTTGACCGCGCTCGTCATCGCCGGCAACACGCTTCTTCGCCCGCTGGTCAACGCCATCAACCGGATCCCGCTCGACGAGGCGGCCTCAGAGGCGACTTACGAGGTGCGGCTCACCGCGACGCCCGAGGCCGCCGCCGAGGCGCGCGAGGCGTTGGTCGAGGCGCTGGAAGGCGCGCATTATCCCGTCGCAGACGTCGAAACAAGCGAGCGTGGCGACGATCTGGTCGACATCGTCGCGACGCTGGTGGCGACGTCGGTCGTGGCTGGGGAGCTCGACGCGGTCGCAGCCAGGCTGGAACGCTCGCCTGGCGTCGAACATGCGACTTGGGAAAGTATTGCGACGGGATGAGCGGGCTTCAGTCGCCGCTGGCGACGCTCGTCGCGGCGCCGGTCATCGCCAGCCAGACGTTGGGATCGTCCTGCGCCTGGCGCTTGATGAAGCGATAGCCGGTCTCGTTCCACGGCAAGATTTCGTCGGTGAGGTTGTCGAGGACGAAGTCGCCGCGGTCGGTCTTGACGGTGAGGACCGCGTGGCCCTCCCCGTCCTGGTCGCGCACGATCGTCATCAGCAGCGCCTGACGCGGGAAGCCTTGGTCGACAAGCTGCTTGCGCTTGAACAGGGCGTACACTTTGCAATCGCCCTTGCCGTCGGTCGGGTAATCCCAATGGTCGAGTATCGTGCCCCAATGATCGAGATTGCTGATCGGCTCGATTTCGGCGTTGGCGAAAGCGTCGACCTTGGCGAGGGTCGCCAGCACCTGCTTGGTCAGGTGGATGTCGCGCGGCGCCAACTTGCCGAGGTTGCACTCCTCCGGCCGGCGGCCGCAGAAATCGACCCAGCCGTAGGGAATGGACGTCGGCGCGCCGACTTCGGCGAACGACGCGCTCGGCAACGTCGGCTCGGATGCCTGGACCAGGCCGCTGAACGCCGCGCCAAACAGAACCGCCCCAACAGTCGCCCGCACAACCCAACCAAACATCGTCGCCCCGCCTCGTCGTTTTCGACACGGGACAAGTTCGGCCAATCGGCTTGGCGCGACGAAAAGCAATTCGGTAAAATTCGAAGCATCTCCGGTAAGAAGAAACCCTGAAATTTCTTAAGGTTGATCGGTTCTTACGGCGCCGCAAGAGGCGGCGGACCGCGCCGGCTTTCCCTTCGTCGCAGACGCGACCAATAGAATTGGCTAGGGTTTCTCGCGCCGACGCGGCGCGGACGCGAGCGGGGACGGCGATGGCCGAGAGCGGAGACAGGGCGCGCGTCGGTGCGAACGGGCGGCTGGCGGCGATGGGCGTCGCCGCGCTCGGCGTCGTCTTCGGCGACATCGGCACCAGCCCGCTTTACACCTTCAAGACCGTGCTCAACTTCGCCGGCCCGCATCCTGACTCCGGCATGATCCTCGGCGCGCTGTCGCTGATCGTGTGGACGCTGATCGTCGTCACCACGATCAAGTACGTCAATGTTGCGATGCGTATCGACAACGACGGCGAAGGCGGGGTGATCGCGCTGATGACGCTGCTCGGCGTCAAGCGACATCGCCGTCCGATCATCATCGCCGCCGGCCTGTTCGGCGCGGCGCTGATCTACGGCGACGGCGCAATCACGCCGGCGATCTCGGTCCTGTCGGCGCTCGAAGGCGTCGAGCAGGTCGCGCCGGCGCTGACGGCCTATGTGTTGCCCGCGGCGACGCTCGTCCTGCTGCTGCTTTTCGCCGTCCAGCCGCAAGGCACGGCGCGCATCGGCAGGGCGTTCGGCCCGATCATGCTGCTGTGGTTCGCCGTCATGGCGGCGCTCGGCTTGTGGGGGATCGCCCAGCACCCAGCGGCGCTATGGGCGCTCAATCCCATCTATGGCCTGCGCTTCATCGCTTCCGGCGGCCTGACCGGGTTCCTCGTCCTCGGCGGCGTGTTCCTCTGCGTGACCGGAGCGGAAGCGCTCTACGCCGACATGGGCCATTTCGGCGCCGGCCCGATCCGCGTCGCCTGGAGCGCCGTGGTCTTCCCGAGCCTCCTGCTCAACTACGCCGGCCAGGCGGCGCTGGCGCTCGACGGCGCGCCGACCGACGGCAACATCTTCTACCGCCTCTGCCCGACCCCGCTGCTGACGCCGCTCATCACGCTGGCGACCGTCGCGACCGTGATCGCCAGCCAGTCGATCATCACCGGCGCCTTCTCGATGACGCGCCAGGCGATCCAACTCGGCTGGCTGCCGCGCCTCGTCATCAAGCAGACCTCAGCCGAGGGTTATGGCCAAATCTACGTCGGCGCGGTCAACTGGCTGCTGATGATCGTCACGCTCGGGCTGACGCTCGGCTTCGGCAAGTCCGACAATCTCGCCGCCGCCTACGGCATCGCGGTGTCACTGACGATGCTGATGACCACCTTGCTGCTCTTCATCGCCATGCGCGAGATCTGGGGCTGGAGCGCGCTCGCCGCCGGCGCGCTCGCCGGCCTGTTCTTCGTCGTCGACGGCGGATTCTTCGCCGCCAACATGGCCAAGGTGCTGCAGGGCGGCTACGTGCCGCTGCTGCTGGCGGGCGCCGTCTATGGCGTGATGTGGATCTGGCATCGCGGCTCGATCGCGCTGCACGAGAGCGCCATCGCCGACCTGACGCCGACGGCGACCTTCGTCGCGACGCTGGATTCGGGCGCCGTCGCGCGCGTGCCGGGCTCGGCGGTGTTTCTCACCCGCGCCAAGGACGACACGCCGCCGGTCATGGCGTGGCACGTGCGCAAGAATCGCGCGCTACACCAATACGTGCTGGCGCTGACGCTGACCGTCGTCTCGACCCCGCGCGTCGCGGCGGCCGAACGGCTGACGGTCGAGCGCGTGGCCGACCATTACTGGCGCGCCGAGGCACGCTATGGCTTCATGGAGCAGCCCGACATTCCCGCGCTCGTCGCCGACTGCAAGGCCGGAGGCGCGGAGATCGACCTCGCCGACGTCACCTATTACGTCGGCCACGAGACCATCGTGCCGCGCGAGGACGGCGGCGGCTTGCCCCTCTGGCAGGAATCGGCTTTCGCCGCGATGGCGCGCAACGCCGCCCGCATCAGCGATTACCTGAGGCTCCCGTGCGACAATGTCGTCGAAATCGGGCGCGAGATCGAGATTTAGAGGCGGCTTGGCCGAACCCGGCAAATCTGTTTATCTCGCCGGCCCAAACGGAGCGCCGCTTGTCCTCTCAATCCTCCTCCCCCGCCGCCGGCTCGCAGGGCTACGTCGGCGACCCGCGCAACGACGACGTCTTCATCAGCGTCAACGGCCAACTCGTCCGCCGTCCCGAGGCCAAGGTTTCCGTGTTCGATTCGGGCTTCGTCCTCGGCGACGGCGTGTGGGAAGGCCTCAGGCTCAGCGGCGGGCGCATCGCCTTCCTCGACAAGCATCTCAACCGTCTATGGGACGGCGCCAAGATGCTGCGCATCGATATCGGCTTGACCCGCGAGGCGCTCGCGGCGCGCGTCTTCGACGTCGTCGAGGCCAACGCCATGCGCGACGGCGTCCACATCCGTCTGATGGTGACGCGCGGCGTCAAGCGCTCGCCCTACCAGGATCCGCGCCTGACCATCGGCGCCGCGACGGTCGTCATCATCCCCGAGTGGAAGCTGCCTCGGCCAGAAATGTTGGCGCGCGGTCTGTCGCTGTTCACCGTCCATGTGCGGCGCACCGGCCCAGCCGAGCAGGACCAGAAGCTCAACTCCCACTCCAAACTCAATTGCATCCTCGCCTGCATCCAGGCGATTGAGGCCGGCGCGGACGAAGCCCTGATGCTCGACGACCGCGGCTTCGTCGCCACTTGCAACTCGACCCACTTCTTCATCGTCCGCAACGGCGAGCTGTGGACCTCCGCCGGCGGTTATTGCCTGGGCGGCATCACCCGCGACGCGGTGCTGCGCGCGGCGCGGCGCGCCGGCCTCGCGGCCGTCGAGAAGGACTTCTCGCTGTTCGACGTCTACGCCGCCGAAGAAGCCTTCTGTACCGGCACCTTCGCCGGGCTGACGCCGGTCGTGAAGGTCGACGGTCGCGGAATCGGCGACGATCCGCGCGACGCCGCCGACGCCTCGGGGCCGACGACAAAGGCGCTGCGCGCGCTCTACAAGGCGCTCGAGGCCGAGGAAGCGCGCGGCCGATGATGCGACAGGCTGAACCCATCCGCGTGGCGATGTGGTCGGGGCCGCGCAACGTCTCGACCGCGATGATGCGCGCCTTCGGCGCCCGTGCCGACTGCGCGGTCAGCGACGAGCCGTTCTACGCCGCCTACCTCGCCGTCACCGGCCTCGACCATCCGATGCGCGAACAGGTGATCGCCTCGCAGCCGACCGACTGGCGCGCCGTCGCCAGCGCGATGCTCGGGCCCGCCCCCGGCGGCAAGGCGATCTGGTACCAGAAGCACATGACCCACCACATGCTGCCGGAATTCGGCCGCGACTGGACCGACGGCGTCAGCAACGCCTTCCTCATCCGCGCGCCGCAGGCCGTGCTCGCCTCCTACGCGCGCAAAAGGCCCGGCCCGCTTGGCCTCGACGAGATCGGCCTGCCCGCTCAGCTCACCTTGTTCGAGCGCGCCGCCGATCGACTCGGCCGCGCCCCGCCGGTCCTCGACGGCCGCGACGTGCAGGCCGATCCGCGCGGCGCGCTCGGCGCCTTGTGCGCGGCGCTGGGGCTCGCCTTCGACGCTTCGATGCTCGCCTGGCCGTCCGGACAGCGCGACAGCGACGGGGTCTGGGCGCCAGCCTGGTACGCCGAGGTGGAGAGGTCGACCGGCTTCGCACCGCCTGCCGCTGAGCCAAGATTCGACGATTTGCCCGATTCGCTGAAATCGATCGCCGAGGCCGCGCGACCGCTTTACGAGCGGCTGGCGCGCCACAAGCTCGCAGTCGCATGACCGCTTGCAAGGCGGCGAAAGCGGCGGCGACGCTGAAAGCCGGCGGATAGCGGGTCGAACAGGCCGGCCCGCCCTTGACGGACAGAAATGCGCGTCGCATCAGGATTCCAATGCCCGTTCTCGTACTGCCGTTTCCCGTCATCAACCCCATTCTGTTCCAGTGGGGTCCCCTGGCGATTCGCTGGTACGCGCTCGCCTATGTCGTCGGGCTCATCGTCGGCTGGTGGCTGATCCGTCGCCTCGTCGCCGCCGATTCGCTCTGGGGCGCCGTGAAGCGCCCCACTCCCGACAGCGTCGACGACCTGCTCGTCTATTGCGCGCTCGGCGTCATCGTCGGCGGTCGGCTCGGCAATGTGCTGTTCTACGACCCGAGCTACTATCTCGCGCGCCCGCTCGAGATCTTCGAGGTCTGGCGCGGCGGCATGGCCTTCCATGGCGGCCTGATCGGCGCCGCGCTCGGCGCTTGGCTGTTCGCGCGCCGCACTGGCGCGCCGGCGCTGACTGTCTTCGATCTCGCTTCGCTGGTCGCGCCGATCGGCATCTTCCTCGGCCGGCTCGCCAATTTCATCAAGCCGGAGCTGTGGGGACGGCCGACCGACGTGCCCTGGGCGATGGTCTTCCCCGGCTCCGACGGGGTGCCGCGTCATCCCAGCCAGATTTACGAAGCCATGCTCGAAGGCTTCGCCGTTTTCGTCGTCCTATCGATCGCTGCGCGCCTGGGGGCGTTTCGCCGTCCCGGCCTCGTCGCCGGCGGCTTCGGCGTCCTCTACGGCTTGGCGCGCATCTTCTGCGAGTTCTTCCGCGACCCCGACCCGCGTCTCGAGGACCTCGGCGGCGGCCTGACGATGGGCATGCTCCTGTCTGCGCCGCTGATCGTTGTTGGCGTCGCGCTGATCGGCTGGAGCCTGCGGACCAGGACCGCCGGAGGGCCGGCATGAGCGCGCTGGGCGATCAGATCAAGCTGGCGCTCGCCAAAGGCGGGACGATGACGGTCGAGCGCTTCATGGAACTCGCACTCGCCGATCCACAGTACGGCTACTATATGACGCGAGACCCGTTCGGGACCGAAGGCGATTTCACCACCGCGCCGGAGATCTCGCAGATGTTCGGCGAGCTCATCGGCCTGTGGGCGGCCGAAGTGTGGACGTCGATGGGGCGGCCCAATCCCGTGCGCGTGATCGAGCTTGGTCCGGGCCGCGGCACGCTGATGAGCGACGCTTTGCGCGCCGCGCGCGTCGTCCCCGAATTCCGCGCCGCGCTCGACGTCACGCTGATCGAGACGAGCCCGCCGCTCGCCCAGATCCAATACGACGCGTTGCTCACCGCTGGCGCGCCGATCGCCTGGAGGGGAAGCTTCGCCGAGGCGCCGGACGGTCCGGCGATCATTCTCGCCAACGAGTTCCTCGATGCGCTGCCGGTCAAACAGTTCGAGCGGCGCGGCGGGCAATGGCGCGAGCGGGTGGTGCGTCTCAACGGCGCGGGCGAGCTTGTCTTCGGCGTCGCCGACAAGCCGGAGCCGTTTCTCAACGCGGAGGCCGACGAAGGCTCGGTGATCGAGGCCAGCGCTGTCGCCCACCGCTTCATGTTCGAGCTCGCGGCGCGGCTGGCCAAGCAGGGCGGCGCGGCCTTGTTCCTCGACTACGGCCACACGGTCACCGGCTTCTGCGACACGCTGCAGGCTTTGCGCGCCCATACCCCCGTCGGTCCGTTGACCGAGCCGGGCGAATGCGACCTCACCGCGCATGTCGACTTCGCGGCGATGGCGCGCAGCGCGCGCGCTGCCGGAGCGGCCGTCCACGGGCCGATCGATCAGGGCGACTTCCTGCGCGCGCTCGGCGTCGACGTGCGCGCCCGCGCCCTCGGCGAGCGTTCGCCCGAGCGCGCCGGGGAAATCGAGACGGCGCGCCGCCGCCTGGTCGGCAAGGGCGAAAACGAGATGGGCGCGCTGTTCAAGGCGATGGCGGTCGCCAACCGCGCCGTGCCGGCGCCGCCGGGCTTCCAGCCCAACCCGGCCAAGCCAGCGTGACGGCGGCCGAGTCCCTCTGCGCCACGACGCTCGAGCTGCCCGGCGTCGCACACGCGTTCTTCACCCGCCGCGGCGGCGTCTCTGAGGGCGTTTACGCTTCGCTCAACGGCGGAGTCGGCTCGCGCGACGAGCAGGACGCGGTCGTCGCCAATCGCGCCCGCATGGCGGCAACGATCAAGGTTGCACCCGAGCGCCTCGCGATCCCCTATCAGGTCCACTCGCCCGACGCGCTCGCCATCACGGCGCCGTTTCCGCGCGAGGCGCGGCCGCGTTGCGACGCGCTGATCACCGCCACGCCCGGCCTCGGCCTCGGCGTCACCGGCGCCGATTGCGGCATGATCCTGCTCGCCGACGCGGAAGCGCGCGTGATCGGCGCCGCGCACGCCGGCTGGAAGGGCGCCCTCAACGGCGTGGTCGAGGCGACGGTCGCCGCGATGGCCTCGCTCGGAGCGCGAGCCGATCGGATCCGCGCCGCGCTCGGCCCCTGCATCGCCCAGCCGTCGTATGAGGTCGGCCCGGAATTTGTCGCGGCTTTCGAGGCTGGCGACAAGGGCTCTGACCGTTTCTTCACCCAAAGCGTCAACGCTGGGCGGTCGATGTTCGATCTCCACGGTTACATCGCCGAACGCGCGGCGCGAGCCGGAATCGCCCGCTTCGAGGACCTCGGCCTCGACACCTACGCCGACGAGGCGCGCTTCTTCAGCTACCGGCGCGCCACGCACCGCAAGGAGCCCGACTACGGCCGCCTGGTGGCGGCGATCGCGCTCGCCTGACCGGCCTCCGCGCGGGTCGGTTGACAAGCTCCACGCCGCCGCTCATGTCCGGCGAGCGCGCCATGTAGACGGCGCAAAGCCCCAAGCGCGCCGGAAAGGACCGTGCATGCTGGCCGGGAGGTTGGCGCGGCGCCTGTCGCGTCTCGGACTCCATTACAGCTGGGTCGTGCTGGCGGTTGTGTTCGCCCTCTCCGTCGTCACGGCCGGCGCGATGGCTCTGCCCGGCGTGCTGATCCTGCCGCTCGAACGCCAGTTCGGCTGGAGCGCCCAGGACATTTCCGCCGCCGTGGCGCTGCGGCTGCTCATCTACGGACTGATGGCGCCCTTCGCCGCGGGCCTGATCGATCGCATCGGCCTCAGACGGGTGATGATCGGCGCGGTCGTCCTGATCGGCGCCGGCCTCGCGCTGTCGCTCAGGATGAACCAAGTCTGGCAACTCACGCTGTTGTGGGGCGCGATGGTCGGCATCGGCGCGGGCCTGACCGCGCTGGTGCTCGGCGCCGTCGTCGCGACGCGCTGGTTCACTGAACGGCGCGGCCTCGCGCTCGGCGTGCTGACCGCCGGCGCGGCGGCGGGGCAGCTCATCTTCCTGCCGCTCGCCGCCTGGCTCGAGCGCGGCTGGGGCTGGCGCGCGGCGCTTTGCCCGACGCTCGCCGGCCTCGTCGCGGCGGGCGCGCTGGTCGCGCTGCTGATGGCCGACCGTCCCGCCGACGTCGGCCTCGCGCCCTACGGTGAAAGCGGCTTCGCGCCGCCCGCGCCGGCGCCGCGCCGCGGCGGCGTGTTGAGAACGCTCGGCGAGATCGTCGGCTCCGGCACATTCTGGATTCTGGCCTCGACCTTCTTCATCTGCGGCCTCAGCACCAACGGCCTGATCCAGACGCATTTCATCGCGCTGTGTTCGGACTTCGACGTCGGCTCGCTGACCGCCGCTTCGACGCTGGCGCTGATGGGCGCGTTCGATTTCGTCGGCACGATCGGCTCCGGCTGGCTCTCGGATCGTTACGACAATCGCGCTCTGCTGTTTTGCTATTACGGCTTGCGCGGCCTGTCGCTGATCTACCTGCCGGGCTCATCGTTCTCGATCTACGGCCTGTCGCTGTTCGGGGTGTTCTATGGCCTCGACTGGGTCGCGACCGTGCCGCCAACCGTGCGGCTGACCGCTGAGGCCTTCGGTCGCGAGCGCGCCGGCGCGGCGTTCGGCTGGATCTACGCCGCGCATATGGCGGGCGCGGCGACGGCCGCTTACGGCGCCGGCTACTCGCGCAGCGTGCTGCAATCCTATCTGCCGGCTCTCTACGCCGCCGGCGCGCTATGCCTGGTCGCCGCGGCGCTGGTGTGGCTGATCGAGAAACGCCCGGCCGACGCGCCGGCGCGCGCGTCCGCTTGAAGCGTTAACCGAAATTCTTCACCGACCCTTCTCAAAGCTTAACGCTAACGCGCGATCGTTCGGCCGCAATTGTTGAAAATGCGAGCAAAGCCGCGCATCTCTGCCGCTACGTCGCGTGGCGTGGGGGCCGTTTGGCGTTCCTCTCGCCCGGCGCGCGCCGAGGCGAGCCCATGCGAAGCGAAACCATTTCGATTCACGGCGGTTTCGATTGCGACCCGGCGACCAAGGCGGTCGCGCCGCCGATCTACCAGACCGTCGCCTACGAATTCGACAGCGCCGACCATGGCGCCGCGCTGTTCAATCTCGAAGCCGAAGGCTTCCGCTACAGCCGCATCGCCAATCCGACGACCGAGATCCTCGAGAAGCGCGTCGCGCTGCTCGAGGGCGGCGCGAGCGCGCTCGCCGTCGCCTCCGGCCAGGCCGCGCTCGCCTACGCCTTCCTGACGCTCGCCGACCACGGCGGCTCAATCGTCGCGCCGCCGACGCTGTACGGCACGACCCACACATTGCTCGCCCACACCTTGCGCCACAACGGGATCGAGGCGCGCTTCGCCAGAAGCGAACGCGCCGAGGACCTCGCGCCGCTGATCGACGAAACGACGCGGGCATTGTTCTGCGAGTCGATCGGCAATCCGGCCGGCAACGTCTGCGACATCGGCGCCCTCGCCGCGCTCGCGCATGCCCGCGGCGTGCCGCTGATCGTCGACAACACCGTGGCGACGCCGATCCTGTTGCAGCCGATCGCGCACGGCGCCGACATCGTCGTCCATTCGCTGACCAAGTTCATGGGCGGCCACGGCGTGGCGATGGGCGGCGCGATCGTCGACGCCGGCCGCTTCGATTGGCGCGCCCAGGCGAAGCGCTACCCCCAGTTCACCGAACCAGACGAATCCTATCACGGCCTCATCTACGTCGACCGCTTCGGCCGCGACGCGTTTCTCGCCCGCGCGCGCAGCGTCTATCAGCGCACGACCGGCGCGGTTCTGGCGCCGATGAGCGCCTTCCTGCTGCTGCAAGGCATCGAAACGCTGCCGCTGCGCATCGAGCGCCACGTCGCCAACGGTCACGCTGTCGCCGAATGGTTGAGCGCCGACCCGCGCATCGCCTGGATCGACTACGCCGGCCTGCCCGACAGCCCCTATTTCGCGCTGGCGCAGAAATACCTCGGCGGACGCGCCGCTTCGCTGCTGACCTTCGGCGTCGTCGGCGGGCTCGAGCCGGCGAAGCGCTTCTACGACGCCCTGAAGCTGGTCAAACGGCTGGTCAACATCGGCGACGCGCGGTCGCTTTGCTGCCATCCCGCCTCGACCACCCATCGGCAAATGACCGCCGAGGAACAGCGCAAGGCGGGCGTGCGGCCCGAGACAATCCGCATCAGCGTCGGCCTCGAGCACATCGACGACATCCTCGAAGACCTCGATCAAGCGCTTAACGCCGCCGACGCGCGGCGCACCGCGGAATAGGGCCTGACGATGCCGCTGACGATCGAACGCCCCGCCCCGACCCCTCCCAGCCAGGCGCCGGGCGAACGCGGCGCGCGCGTCGGCGGATTCGCCGATCGCAGCTGGCGTACGATCACGATCGGCCTGGTCAACAACATGCCGGACGCAGCGGTCGCGGCGACGCAGCGCCAGTTCACGCGGCTGATCGAAGAGGCAAGCGGCGAGCTCGACGTCCGGCTCGGTCTGTTCGCGCTCGAGACGTCGCCGCGCGCCGACGAAGCGCGCCGCGCCATGGCCGAAGACTACGCCCCCGCCAGCGCGCTTCAGGGCGCACGGCTTGACGCGCTCGTCGTCACCGGCGCCGAACCCTGCGCGGCGGACCTGCGCGACGAGCCATTCTGGGACGAGCTCGGCTTCGTCCTCGACTGGGCGGCCGAAAACACCATCTCGTCGCTGCTGTCCTGTCTCGCTGCGCACGCCAAGGCGCTGCGCAGCGACGGGATCGCGCGCCGACCGCTCGCCCGCAAGCGCGCCGGCGTCTATTCCTTCGACGTCGTCGCCGACCACGAGCTGGTGCGCGGACTCGAACCGCGCTACCGCGCGCCCCATTCGCGCTGGAACGACCTCGACGAGGCGAAGCTGGTCGAGAAAGGCTATCGCGTGCTGGCGCGCTCGCCGGAATGCGGCGTCGACCTGTTCGTCCGCAAAGCGCGCAGCCTGCTGGTGTTCCTTCAGGGCCATCCGGAATACGAGGCCGACACCCTGGCGCGCGAGCACCGCCGCGACCTGCTGCGCTTCCTGCGCGGCGAAGCGGCGTCGGCGCCGAACCCGCCCGCGAATTACTACCCGACCGAGGCCGCCGCCGCGGTGGCCAATTATGCGCGCCACGCGATGGCGGCGCCCGAAGCGGCCGTGGCGGCAGGCTTCCCCGTCTCGGCCCTGTCGCTCGACGACGAGCCGTGGCGCCAGGCGGGCGTCCAGCTCGTTCACAATTGGCTTGGCCTGGTGGCGCGGCGCAAGGCGGCGCGCAACGCGGCGACGTTTGCAGTCGCCCGCTGGGGCGGCTAGAAGGGCGGCCCGCAGTGGTCTATGTCGAAAGTGTCCGACGCGATGACGAAGACAAGCGCATGACCGCGCCGTCGACCAGCGGCGAGTCCGCCGTTTTTCGTCAGGCGATGCGCGAATTCGCCGCCGGCGTGTCGATCGTCGCCTGCGGCGCCCGCGAGGCGCGCTCGGGCTGCACCGTCACCGCGTTGACGTCGTTGTCGCTTGCGCCCCCGACCCTGCTCGTCTGCCTCAGCCGCGACGCGCACACGCTCAAGCGGCTCAGAGAGACCGGCGCTTTCTCCGTCAATCTACTCGCGGCGCGCCACCGCGAACTCGCAGACCGCTTCGCCAGCCGGGTCGGCGAACGCGGCGCGGCGCGCTTCGCCGTCGGTCGTTGGACGACGCTCGCCACCGGCTCGCCGCTGCTCGCCGACGCGCTGGCGGCGATCGACTGCCGGGTCGAAGAGATCATCGAGCGCCACACCCACGCGATCGTCATCGGCGCCGTCGTCGCCGTCCAGCGCGGCGAGAGCGGCCCGGCGCTCACCCATTGGCGCAGCCATTACGAGACGCTGGAATGATTGCAGCCGCGCCGCGGCCGAGCGCCGCGACGCCCGCCCGCGCCTGGCTCAAGGCGCTGGAGACGACGGCCCAGGCGACGCGCGATCCCGCCCGCACCCTGGCGCGCGCCGCCGGCGAGTGGGCCGCCATCTATGGCGACGCGCCGGCCGTGCTGAGCGACCGCGAACAATTCAGCTTCCGCGCGCTCGCCGAGCGAGCCAATCGCTATTCGCGCTGGGCGCTCGCCGCGGGACTCGCCAAGGGCGACGTCGTCGCGCTGATGATGGGCGGCCGGCCCGAGTATTTCGCGCTGTGGCTCGGCCTGACTCAGGTCGGCGTCGTCGTCGCGTTGCTCAACGTCAACCTCGTCGGCGCCGCGCTCGCCCATTGCGTCAGGGTCGCCGGCGCGCGGGCGGCGATCGTCGAAGCGCCGTTCGCCGAGACTTGCGCCGAAGCTGTCGCAGCATTGCCGCTCGACATCTGGCGCCACGGCGGCGGCGAAACGCGCCGCGTCGATCTCGCGCTGTCGGGGTTCAGCGGCGCGCCGCTCGACGACAGCGAACGGCGCGCGACGACGCTTTCCGACCGCGCGCTGCTGATCTTCACCTCCGGCACGACTGGCCTGCCCAAGGCCGCCGCCGTCAGCCACCATCGCGTCGTCGCCTGGTGCCATTGGTTCGCGGGACTCGCCGACATGCGCGCCGACGACCGCCTGTACGACTGCCTGCCGCTCTGCCACAGCGTCGGCGGCGTCGCCGCACTCGCCGCGGCGCTGGTCAACGGCGGCTCAGTGGTGATCGCCGACAAGTTCTCGGTCAGCCGCTTCTGGAGCGAGGTCGCGCGCTGGGACTGCACGATTTTTCAGTACATCGGCGAGCTCTGCCGCTATCTCGTCGCCGCGCCGACGGCGCCGGCGGAGAAAGCGCACCGATTGCGCCTCGCCTGCGGCAACGGGCTCTCCGCCAACGTGTGGCGCGCCTTCGCCGAGCGTTTCGGCTTGGCCCAGATTCTCGAGTTCTACGCCTCCACCGAAGGCAACCTGACGCTCTACAACGTCGAAGGCAAGGTCGGCGCGATCGGCCGCCAGCCGCCGTTCCTCGCCGCGCGCGACGCCATCGCGCTGGCGCGCTTCGATTTTGACAAAGAAGAGCCGCAGCGCGGGCCGGATGGTTTTTGCGCGCGCTGCGCAGTCGACGAGGTCGGCGAGGCGTTGGGCCGTATGGGCCACGAGGCGAGCCAGCGCTTCGAGGGCTACACCGAGCCGGCGGAGACGGAGAGGAAGATCCTGCGCGACGTCTTCGCGCCCGACGACGCTTGGATGCGCACCGGCGACCTGATGCGCCGCGACCGCGAGGGCTTCTACTATTTCGTCGACCGGGTCGGCGACACGTTCCGCTGGAAGGGCGAAAACGTCGCGACGAGCGAGGTCGCCGCCGCGCTTGGGCGCGCGCCGGGCGTGCGCGAAGCGGTCGTCTACGGCGTCGCAATCCCCAACGCCGACGGCAAGGCGGGCATGGCGGCGCTGACGATCGACGGCGCGCCGGACCTGGAAGCGATCGCGGGCGCGGCGTTCGCCCTGCCCCGCTACGCGCGGCCGGTGTTCCTCCGGCTCGCGCCCGCGCTCGAGACGACCGCCACCTTCAAGCCGATGAAACGCGCGCTGGCGGCGGAAGGTTTCGACCCGGCGAACATCGTCGACCCGCTCTACGTCTACGACGCCGAGCGGCAAGCTTACGTTGCATTGGACACGTCGCGTTACGCGGCAATCGCGAGCGGCGACATACGGCTATAGAGGCGTCGACTTGCCCTCACCCCGGCCCTCTCCCGCAAACGGGAGAGGGGGGGCGAAACCCTTCTCCCGCATAGCACGCCTGAAGGACGCCCGTCTTCGACAGGCTTTCCGGGAGAAGGTGGCGCGAAGCGCCGGATGAGGGTCCGTCGCGACCCCTTACGCGAACGGCGACCCGTAGACCGCGGCGCGGCCCAACTCGAGCTCGATCTCGAGCAGGCGGTTGTACTTGGCGATGCGCTCGCTGCGGCTTGCCGAGCCGGTCTTGATCTGGCCGCCGCCCATCGCCACGGTGAAGTCGGCGAGGAAGGCGTCCTCCGTTTCGCCGGAGCGGTGCGAGACGACGTAGTTCCAGCCCGCCTTGCGGCACAGCGCGATCGCTTGCATCGTTTCCGACACCGTGCCGATCTGGTTGAGTTTGATCAGCACCGCGTTGGCGGCCTTCTCCCGCACGCCGCGGGCGATGAACTCGGGATTGGTGACGAAAATGTCGTCGCCGACGATCTGGATGCGTCCGCCTTGCGCGGCGGTCTGGCGTGCAAATCCGGTCCAGTCGTTTTCGTCGAGCCCGTCCTCGATCGACACGATCGGGAAGCGGTCGATCCACTTGCCGTAGAGCGCGATCATCTCGTCGCTCGACTTGCGCCCGCCCTTGGACTTGGCGAGATCATACGAACCCTTGGAGAAGAACGAGCTCGCCGCCGGATCGAGCGCGATGGCGATGTCCTTGCCGGGCTTGTAGCCGGCCGCCTCGATCGCCGCGACGATCAGTTCGCACGCTTCCTCGTTGCTGCCGAGATTGGGCGCGAAGCCGCCCTCGTCGCCGACCGAGGTCGCGTAGCCCTTGCCCTTGAGCAGCTTGGCGAGCGTGTGGAACGTCTCGGCGCCGTAGCGCAGCGCTTCGGCGAAACTCGGCGCGCCGATCGGCATGACCATGAATTCCTGGAAGTCGACCGAATTCTCGGCGTGCTTGCCGCCGTTGACGATGTTCATCATCGGCGCCGGCAAGCGGTTCGCACCCGCGCCGCCGAGATAGGCGTAGAGCGGCAGCTTGGCCGACTTCGCCGCGGCGCGCGCGACAGCCATCGACACGCCGAGGATCGCATTAGCGCCGAGCGCGCCCTTGTTCGGCGTGCCGTCGAGCGACAGCATCAGCCCGTCGATCTCGCCCTGACGGGTCGCGTCGCGGCCGACCAGCGCCGGCGCGATCTTATCGATGACATTGGCGACCGCCTTCTTGACGCCCTTGCCGCCGTAGCGCGCCTTGTCGCCGTCGCGCAGTTCGACCGCCTCGTGCTCGCCGGTCGAGGCGCCGGAAGGAACACAAGCGGAAGCATGCGTTCCGTCGTCGAGGCCGAGCCTCACCTTAACGGTTGGATTGCCGCGCGAGTCGAGGATTTCGAGCGCGTCGACGAATACGATTCTGGCCATGGCGAACTCCGCATTTTCAATCCGCGCCCTGCTTTAACGCGTCGCGCTGATGTGGTTGTGACGCAAATCAAGCATAATGCCGCCGCGACGCTTGGGCGTCGGCTCGTTTGGCGCTCTTGGGTGAAGTCCGCTCCCCTTCTTATTTGACCTGCGTCAACGGCCATGGCGCCGCCCGGTCGTGGAATCGAGTATCCGGAGCCAATCCGGACGCGGCAAGGCGAAAATCCGAAGTCGCGAGTTTTCGCTCATCGGCCGCGTGGAACGCAAGCGATGGCTTCTCTTGCCGAGCTTCTGACGCGAGCGATATCGTCGGTTCAACATCCGAGCGAGGCGCAAGCGGAAATCCTCGATCGGCTGAGCGCCCTGCGGTGGCGCTTCGAGGAAGGCCTGCTGCGCGTCGCGGCGCTTGGGCAGTTCAAGCGCGGCAAGAGCACCCTGCTCAACGCGCTGCTCGGCGCGCGGGTATTGCCGACCGGCGTGACGCCGGTCACGGCCCTTCCGACTTTCATCAGCGCCGGCGAGACGACCCGGCTCCGGATCGCGTTCCGGGGCGGCAAAGAACCGCCCCTCACCGCCGTCGCAGCCGACATCCCCGGCGTTCTCGAACGTTATGTCTCGGAGACGCAAAATCCGCACAATCGGTTCGAAGTCGAGAGCGTCGCGGTCGAGGTCCGTTCGGACTTCCTCGATGAGGGAATCGTGCTCATCGACACGCCGGGCGTCGGTTCAACCTTCCTCCACAATACGCGCGCGGCGGAAGCGGTGCTCTCGGAATGCGACGCAGCGTTGTTCGTTCTCTCGGTCGATCCGCCCATCACCGAGGCGGAAGTGAGCTATCTCGACAAGGTGCGCAAGCTAATCCCGAGCGTTTTCTTCGTCTTGAACAAGGTCGACCTCCTCGACGCCACGGAGAGAGGCGTCGCCGAGCGCTTTCTGGCCGGCGTGCTTGCCGAGCGCCGTCCAACCGAGCCGCCCGATCGGATTTTCGCCCTCTCGGCCAAGCAGGGTCTCCAGGCAAAGCTGACGAACGACGCGGGCTCGCTGGCGGCGAGCGGGCTGCCGCGTCTGGAACGCCTGCTCGCCGGAGAGCTCGCGCGCGACAAGCGCGCGATCCTTATGGCGACGGCGCGGTTGCGCCTGACTTCTCTGGTCGGCGAGCTCCTTTTTCAAAGCGAACTCGAACGCAAGGCGCTTCTGACGCCCGAAGAGGAGCTTAAGCGCAAGGCCGCGACATTCGAGGCCAGCGTCTCCGATTTCGAGGCCGAACGGCAGCGCCTGTCCGATCTGCTGTCGATCGACTGCAAGCGCATGTTGCGGGAGCTCGACGCGGAAACCGACCGCGTGTGGACCGGCGCCCGAGGCGAATTGCGCCAGATCGCCGCCGAAGTCACGGATGGGTCCGTCGAGAGGAAATCGGCGCGCGAACGGATGACCGCGACGCTTTCGCATTACTTCGAACGAGCGCTGCGCGATTGCGTCGGCCTGTTTCGGGCGAAATTGGATGAGCGGGTCTCCGTCCACCGCGACCGCGCCGGCGCCCTCGTCAATCTCGTGCGCCAGACGGCCGCCGATCTGATGCAGATTTCCGTAACGCTGCCTCGCCCCGAGGAGGCGTTTCAGCCCAGGCGCGAGCCCTATTGGGTCGCTCCCGAGCCGGCTGTTTCGCTCCTCGACCTTTCGGCGGGCGCGGCGGCCCGCCTGCTGCCGCGGACATTGCGCGACAGGCGCGCTCGCGATCATCTCGTCGCCGAGGCCGAGAAGGCCGCGCTGCGCAACGTCGCCAACCTCGATTGGGCGTTGCGCCAGAACACCGAGGATTCGTTTCGTCGCTTCGAGGCTTCGTTATCCGAACAACTCGATCAGGCGCTGCAGGCCACCCGTCAGGCGCTGCAATTGGCGCAGCGCCGACGCGCCGCGCGGTCCGAGGCGATCGAGGCCGACATCGAACGGGCAAACCGCTGCGTAAGCGAGCTGTCGGCCATTTTGGTCGAGCTTCAAGCGATCGAACGCGAGCCTCGCGACGCCGCCGCCAACGAGGAGACGCGCGCATGCTGAGACTGTCCCGCGCCCGTGTGCTCAGCGACATCGATCTGATGATCAACAATCCCGGCCCGGCGCTCGGCCAACGCAAATGGACGGCGAAGGGAGCGGAGTGTTCGGTCGATCGTCACAGCTATGCCGGCGAGATCTATGGGTTCCACGCCGACATCCTCCATATTCGCATGCCAGCGACGGGGCGTTTGGCCTGGGAGCTGCTGATCGTCGCCGAATTCTGGCGTCGAGGCGACGGCGAGAACCTGCATGCGACGAAATGGTTGAAGTTGCTGTCGGGGAAGCCGACGGACGTCCTTAAGTGGATCAGCGCGCACCGCGACCGGATCGCGTAGCCAAACGGGCGCGATCTTGGTCAACGGTCCGCCCGCGCGCCAAAAATCTCGTTGTACAAATCCTCGCCGTAAGCGGTTTGCAAAGGCTCGCCTTCCCGCAATTTGAAGGTCCGTCCGCCGTCAGCTCCTCGCTCGGCTCGCAGGCAAATGGTCGTCGCCTCACTCTTGTCGTAAACGCTGCGCGCGAAATCAAAGAGATGGGTGACAAAGACGATCTTGACTCGCCTTTCCAGCAACGCCGAAGTGATCTGCCGAGCGATTTCCGAACCCTCCCTTTCGTTCGTCGAGGCGAACGATTCATTGAACAGCAAGACGGCGTCGGGCGCGATCTGATCCACGATCGCGCTGCATCGGTTGAACTCCTCGTCGAGTTTGCCGCTTTTCATCGTGGCGTCCTCCTCACGCCGATAGTGCGTGAAGAGATGACTGCACAAATTGGCGCTGAAGGATTCGGCGGGAACAAACATGCCGCATTGCATCATCAATTGCGCCAATCCCAAGCTGCGCAGAAAGGTGGTCTTTCCGCCTTGGTTGGCGCCGGTGACGATCACGAAGTCTCTGCCATCCGCCTTCAAATCATTGCCGACAACCCGGCGATCGGTCGTGAACGCCAAGCACACATCGTACAGTCCGCCGAACGTCAGCCTGCGTTCGCTCAGAGCCGCGGGCGTCGGAAAAGCGATCGGCTCTCTCTTCTTGGCCAGTTGCTCGCTCAGATTCAGGCACCCGACATAGAACGCCAGTTCAGTGCGGAGCATCGTGAAGAAGTTGAGAATATGGTCGTTGGATTGGCTGAGGGCGTTGGCGACGAGGTTGAGTCCCTGGTCCGTCAATTCTCCGAGGGCCTTCGCGCCGGCGTCGTCGCGCGGCGCGAGATGGAATGTGTAGGCCGGCGGCCTCGGCGCCATCAGCCGGGCCGCCAAGCTTTCCGGTGGGTCTTTGGGCTTGCGAAGCGTGTAATTCACTCCCTTATGCCCCTTTCCCAATTCCGCGCTGATCAGCACCCCATTGCGGAATTTCAATCGGTTCAGATGATCCTGGATGGCTACGAAATAATCGTCACTAAGCTCCCGCTCCAGCATGGCGAACAACGTCTTGAAGCCCTCTGAGGAGAATCGGTGCACGTTATAGGTTCCCACTCCTCTCAATTGCTTGAGCAGCCCGACCAATCTCTGCAGGACGCTGACGGCTTGCGCCAGTATCGAGCTGGGCGACTTGCTGTACGCCCAGTAGTGCGCATCTTTCACCCTCACGTGCGCTTCGATCGTCAAGTCGTAGAGCTGTCTGGCTAACAGCGGGTTGGCGAGAACGTCGCGAAGAACGTCCTGGCGATATCTGACCTCCTCCTCATCGCGCAGAACCTGCAAGACCGCGCTGCGCGCCGCCTCGAACACGTGTCCGTCGCCCAGCGCCATGGCGTTGAACAAGACGTTCAATTCCAGATCTTGGATCAGCGCTTCGCTGTTTGGCGGCAACGCCGCTTCGAGATCGAAATCGCGATCCCGGTGCATGAGAAACGCCTTCATGACGGAATCCGTTGCCTGATTTGCCGGCGCGTGAGGCCGTATTTTTCGGCGACGGACATCGCGTAGGCGAGCCCGTCGGCGGGCTTTCGCACGATCTTGTAGGTTCGCGCTGCGGGTTTTTCCGGCACGATCGTGCTGACGGCGCTGACGATATGGTCGTTCAGCGCGCTCAATTCGTCGACGAATGTCACGCAGACGCATAAGGCGCCGATTTCCGTGATCCGCTCGATGATTCTCGTTCCGAGAAAAATCGCGTCTCGCAATGTCGTCGAGGCGAATATCTCGTTCACGATGATGACGCTTCGCGGCGTCGCTTGACGCAGGGCTTCGTCAATCCTGATCAGGTCGTCCTGCAGTTTGCCGCGCAGATCGCTGATCGTCTCCTCACGCTCGAAATGCGTCAGGATGCGGTCGGGGAGAAAGAGGCGCGCGCTGCGGCCAGAAACGAGACAGCCGAGGCTCGCCAAATAATGGAGCTGCCCGAACATGCGGGCGAACGTGGTCTTGCCGCCCTGATTGGGACCGGAGACGACAAAGATGCGTTCCGCATCCGCGAGATGGAAGTCATTGCAGACGACGGACGCCCGTTCGGCCACGAGCTTGTGGGCCAAAGCCAAATCGAAGGCGTCAAGAACGCGAAGCGCCTTGCTCTCGTGGGAAACCGCCGGATAGCAAAAGCTCAGCCCGGCGCGCCGCAAGGGTTCGAGATAAGCCAGATACGCCACATAAAACTGCACTTCCCGGTCAAAGGCGCCGATCGTCTCGTCGAGATAACTCGCGTTCCGCCAGCAATAGTCGGCCAAGCGCGCGAAGATTTCGGGATACAGCCTCGCGACGCGATCCAGCACGGCCGCCTCGATATGGTTCATTTGCGGCCAGTCGGAAAACTTGGCGTTGTAATCCTTGACGGCGCCCTGCTGGAATTTGCGGAAAGTCTGCTCGACCCCGGCGGCGTAGTCGATTTCCGTGGCGTATCTACGGACCGTAATTTCGCCGCCCTTGATCAACAGCGCGTACTTCACGGTCGACAAGTCGGCCTTCAGCTCCTTGGTCTCCGCCAGGAGCGAGGTGAAGCGGCTCGACCTTGTGTAGCCGGCCAGGTAGTCACGGAAAGCCAGGAGACCGCGGGAGCGCGGATCCGCATCGGCGAGATCGCGCGTCAGGACGGCGACGGCGCCGCAATAGGCGTCGACCGCATCGAGAAACAGCGCCTCCTTCTGTCTGCGGTAGTGGCGCGCCGCGGCCTGCTTGAGCGTATCGCGCATCGAGCGCAACGTTTGCGCGAATGCGTCGATGCGGCCCTTTAGGCCGGCGTCTTCGAGATCGCGCATGACTTCGTGGCGGTAGAGGACCGCTTCGACGTCGTGCAAGGCGGCGTGGAAAAATGGCGCGAGATTGTATTCCTCCTTGCCGGCGATGACCGCCGCGACGATCTGATCCAGGTTCAAATCGCTGAAGAAGGCCGGCGGCGCGAGCGCTTCGCTGCGCGGCCGGCGTTCCGCGCCTTCAAACAATATGCTGGGAAACGTCATCGGAATGCCGCCGCGCGTTCGGCGCCGTCGCGGTCGACAAATCGCACGGGGCGCCCGTGTCGGACGACGACAATCGAGGTCGGCATGAAGGCGAGCGTCTTGACGACCTGCGCGACTCCGAGGCGGACTCCCCTCGCGCCGCGCGCGATCCAGCGCAGGCGGAACGCGCGATTGCAGTCTTTGCGGGTGGACATCCGAACTCCTTCTCTTCGTCGCTCGACGCGAAAAGGAGTCATCAGCCGTGAAGGCGGTTAAAGGCGAACTCCATCGCCCATAGTCGAAACTACCTTGGAACTCAGGGGCGTTTTGTCAATGCCCCGAATCCGCAAGCCAAGGGTCTGAGGCCCGGCGCCTGCGCCTCTTGGCCCGACTTCCGCGCGGTTCTGCGGCGACCAAGAACGAAACGCGTTCATTTCACAACCAACACCTGGCAAGGCGCTAGCTCGACCAGCCGATCGGTCGTACTGCCGATGATGCGATTGTACAGCGCCGAGTGGCCCATGTAGCCGACGACCAGCAGATCGTAGCCGCCGCGCTGGATGAAGTCGACGATCGCCGCCACAGGATGCCCGACGACGACATGCGGCTGGAACGCAACGTCCTGGGCCGCCGCTTGCGCTGTTGCTGCGGCGACGACCTTGTCGAACACGCCCCCTTCGTCCGACAGCGCCTCGGCGACCTCGTCGATGCTGGCGGGAAAGCGCGGCGCCTCCTCGACGCAGACCATCGCCAAGCCGACGCCGAGCCGCTTGGCGAGCGCGAGCGCATATGTAAACGCCCTTTCGCCGCCCTTCGATCCGTCGGCGGCGACGAGCATCCTACGGATCATTCAGCCCCCTCCTCCGCCGGCGTCGGTTCGCCGGCCGCGACGTCGGCAGCGTCGGGCAGCGCGGGCATGAACCAACGCTGGGCGATCAACGTCGGCACGACCGCGCTGCCGATCACGGCCGTCACCAGCACCGTATACTGGCCCTGGTCGATGATGTGGTTGGTCAAGCCGAACAGCGCCGAGATCGTGCCGAACGTCAGGCCGGTCGACATCAGCAAGGTGGTGTACATGCCCTCGCGCGGGTCGAAGCGAAAGGCGCGCGTCAGCGGCAGGATGCCGACGAACTTGGTCGCCATTTTGATGGCGAGGAAAACGACGATGAGCCCCGCCGAGCCGACGAGCGCCGGAAAATCGACGAGCGAACCGGCTTTCAGGAAATAGAACGGCGTCAGGATGGTGAAGGCGATGATGCGCATGCGGTGGGGCAGCTCGGGGTTGAGCAGGAAAGCCGGCGCGAGCGCCATGCCGACGAGATAGGCCGGCAACACCGCTTCGCTGCCGGCGATCGCCGCCAGGCCGCCGAGCCCGAGCAGGATCAACGCGACGAATTTCGTTTCCGGCTCGCTGACGCGATTGCCGACCTGGGCGAAGAACCACGGCGCGAAGCGCGGCAGCAGCCACAGCACCGCGGCGGTCGCCACGCCGAAGAAGGCCAGTCGCATATCGTAATGAGCGAACACCACGCCGAGCGCCAACACCGTGCCGAGGTCGTTGACGAAGCAGGCGGCGAGAATGATCTTGCCCATCTCGGTGCGATTGAAGCCGGTCTCGATCATCACCGCGTAGACGACCGCCACCGACGTCGTCGACAACGAGATTCCGGCGATCTGCGCCTGATCCCATGGCCAATGGATCGCGTAATGGGCGTAGGCGAGGACGCCGACATACGGGGCGAAGAAGCCGACGACGCCGATCGACAGGGCGGAACGGTAGTGTTTGCGCACCACGCCGGGGTCGATTTCCGTGCCGGCGAGAAAGGTGAGCATGATCGCGCCGAACCCGGCGAGAAAATTCACCCATTCCGTCAGCGGAAGGCCGATGGCGTTGCCGGCGAGCGCGCCGACCATGATCTCGATCAGCGCCACCGAAACCGCGACGCGAATCGAAACGATCGACGCGACCAGCGCCAGACCGATCCACAAAGCCGATTGCAACCAAACCTGTCCCATCGACGCATTGCCTCCTTTGACACGGCAATCAGCGTCCGGCCGACAGAACGGCTAAACGCCTCCCACCGCACGTTTCGCGGCAGGAGTCATCAGCCCGAGCAGGCGATTTTGGGGGACTCCATCCCCTTGGGGATTTGATCGAAACTACGCTCGGCGGCGGCGCGCGTCAAACCGCTTGGCGCCGCTGGGGCGCCGCCGGCCTCACGCGCCGGCGGCCCACGCCCGCCTCAGCCCGTCGCAAATGCGCCCAAACGCCGCCTGACCCGCGGGGACGACGCCGCCGAGGCCGTAGAAATGGTGGATAAGCCCGGTGTGAAGGGTCAGTTCGGCGCGGACCCCGGCCTGGATCAGGGCCGCGGCGTAGGCCTCGCCCTCGTCGCGCAACGGATCGAATTCGGCGATATGAACGAGCGCCGGCGGCAGCTTCGCAAAATCGCCGCCGTCGAACGGCGCGACGCGGGGATCGTCGGGCGAAAGACCGGCGACGCGATAGAAGTCCCAATAGGCCGCCATTGTCGCTTCCTCGATCAGCCAGCCGGCGGCCAGCGCGGCGCGAGACGGCGTCCGGCCGAGCGGATCGAGGACGGGGCACAGCAGCAGTTGCAGCGCCAGCGGCGCGATTGCTTCGCGTGCGACGACCACGGCGAGATTGGCGCCCGCCGAGTCGCCGGCGATCCCCAGCCGGCTCGGATCGACGCCGTAGCGGCGCGGCCGCGCGGCGATCGCCTCGAGCGCCGCTTGCCCGTCGTCGAGCGCGGCGGGAAAACGATGCTCGGGCGCAAGGCGATAGTCGACCGCGATCACCCGGCAGCGCCCAAGCGCGCTGAGCGTCGCGCAGATCGCGTCATGGCTGGCGATCCCGCCGGAGATCCAGCCGCCGCCGTGGAAGTAGAGCAAGGCCGGCAGCTGCGCGTCGCCTGAGCCCGGCGGCGCGTAGAAGCGCACGGCGACGCGCCCCGCCGCGACGACGTCGTCGCAGCGCTCGACCGGCGGTGGCGGCGCTGCAAAGGAAGCGAGTCCATCGGTCGCAGCGCGCAGCTGTTGGAGCGTCGGCGCGCCGTCGCGCGGCTTGGCGCCGGCGGCGATGAGATCGAGAAAGCGGCGCGCACGCGGGTCAAGCCCCATCGCCGGCGAGACGAGCGGCGGCGCGCCGGTCACGCCGCCTGCAGGCGCTCGAGCAGCGCCGCGATCGCCGCGATCGAGCGGAAATTTTCCGGCGTCAATTCTGCGTCGGGAATGGCGACGTCATAGGCCGCTTCGATCGCCAGCATCAGCTTGACCGTCGCCATCGAGGTCAGCCCCGCCTCGTGCAGATCGGCGGCGCGCGCGAGAGAGAGATCGCCTGGCAGCGCCGGCGCAAATTCGCGGACGAGATCGACGAGTTTGGAATCGAGGCCGATGCGGTCGCTCATGATGGGACGCCCGAGGCAGGGTGGGACGACGGAATGTCTAACATTCGAATCGTTCTGCGCTCGGGGCTTTGCGCGTTAAGACTAACGCACGCCGAGATAGGACCGAGTCTCAGCATCGACGTTAACAAGCCGTTAATAATTAAACATTCGATTTGTCGATCATGTTAGAGAATTCCGATATCGCTGAAGCCGCATCAAATTCTATGCTGTGGTCCGCCGTAGAGTTCAGCGGATATACCTTGAATGCGGTGCTTTCTCTGTCGTTTTGCGGCCACGATTCGGAGTTGGCGTCATGAGCCTCAACGTTAGCCCGGTCTCCCCCCGCGCGCCGCGTTCGCGGGTCGGCGAAGCGCCCGGATCGCGCGATTTCATCGCCCGCGCGGAGAAAGTCGCGGCGGTCGCCGAGCGATTCGCCGACGCCGTCGACCGCGAGGCGCGCTTCCCCGCCGAAGCCTTCGCCGCCGTCCGCGAACAGAAGTTGCTGGGCATGCTTGTTCCCGCCGAGCTCGGCGGCGACGGCGCGCGCGCCGCTGACGTCGTCGACGTCTGCGCGATTCTCGGCCGCGCCTGCGCCTCGACGGCGATGATCTTCGCCATGCACCAGGTGAAGCTCGCCTGCCTGGCGCGCCACGCGCGCGGCGTCCCGTGGCAGCTCGCTTTCTTAAGCGAAGCCGCCAAGCTGCAACTGCTGCTCGCCTCCTCGACCACGGAAGGCGCCAACGGCGCCGACATCCGCTCGAGCGAGGCGCCGGTGCGCGTCGCCGGCGGCCGCGTCTCGCTGCAGCGCGACGCCTCCTGCATTTCCTACGGCCGCGAAGCCGACGCGATCGTCACCACGGCGCGCCGCTCCGACGGCGCCGCGAAATCCGATCAGGTCCTCGTCGTCTTCCGCCGCGAGGATTACACGCTCGAGCCGACCCAGACTTGGGACACGCTCGGCATGCGCGGCACCTGCAGCGTCGGTTTCATCCTCCGCGCCGAGGGCGGGGCCGAACAGGTGCTCGCCGAGCCCTACGAGCGCATCCACAGTCAGACGATGGCGCCCTACGCACATATGTTCTGGAGCGCGGCCTGGTGCGGAATCGCCGCTGGCGCCGTCGCCCGCGCCCGCGCTTTCGTTCGCCAGGCGGCGCGCGCCTCCGGCGGCCGCATGCCGCCCGCCGCCGCTCAGCTCACCCGCGCCCGCCTGTCGCTCGAGACCTTGCGCGCCGCAGTCCAAGCCGGCGTCGCCAATTTCGAACGCCACGCCGCCAATCCCGGCGGCCTGACGACGACCGAGGCGCAGCTCGCGCTGACGATGCTCAAGGTCGAAGCGTCAGAGTTGGCGACGACGACGGTGCTGACCGCGATGCGCGCTTGCGGCCTTGCCGGCTATCGCAACGACAGCCCCTTCGCCATGGGCCGCTTCCTGCGCGACATTCTGTCGTCGCCGATCATGATCAACAACGACCGCATTCTCGCCAGCGCCGATCCCGCGGTGTTGATGAGCGAGGCGCCAACCGCGCTGAGCCTCTAGCAACCGGCGAAAGGAGCCGCCATGAACCTCGCGCCCAATCGCCTCGGCCAGCCCGCGGCGACCGCGGAAGCGATCCTCGAGGCGCTGTTCCATCCGACCGGCGTCGACGGCGTCTACGGCCGCTCCGGCGCCTATGAGGCTGTGGTCGAAGGGCTCGGCGCGCTGATCAACCGCGCGCGCGACCCGCGCGCCGAGATCGTGCGCTTCCCGCCGGTCGTCAGCCGCGCGCTGATCGAGAAGTCCGGCTATCTGAAGAGCTTCCCGCACCTGCTCGGCTGCGTCTGCGCGCTCGGCGGCGGCGACGCGGCGATCGGCGCGGCGGTCGAGCGCTTCGAGAGGGGCGGCCCCTGGACCGACGGCCTCGAGGCGAGCGACCTCGTGCTCGCCCCGGCGGCCTGCTATCCGATCTATCCGCTGGCCGCGCGACGTGGGCCGATCCCGCGCGACGGGCTGATCTTCGACGTCGCCTCCGACTGCTTCCGCCGCGAGCCGTCGCGCGACCTCGACCGCCTGCAGTCGTTCCGCATGCGTGAATTCGTCTTCATCGGCGCGCCCGAGGCGGCGACGGCCTTCCGCGACACATGGAAGGCGCGCGCCGGCGACTTCGCCGCGACGCTCGGACTGTCGTCGCGCGTCGATCCGGCAAGCGACCCGTTCTTTGGCCGCGGCGGCGCGATGGTCGGCCGCTTCCAGGTCGGGCAGGCGCTGAAGTTCGAGCTGATGGTCCCGGTGCGCTCGGCCGAGACGCCGACCGCCTGCATGAGCTTCAACTGCCACCGCGACCACTTCAGCCTAACTTGGGGCCTCAGAAATGATGACGGCGCGACCGCCCACACCGCCTGCGTCGCCTTTGGCATCGACCGGCTGGCGGCGGCGCTGTTCGCCGCTCACGGCGTCGATTCCGCCCGTTGGCCCACTTCCGTGCGCGCCGCGCTGAGCCTGTGAGGACGTCCCGCGGCGCTGCTTGACGACCCCACGCGGGCCTGACAAGATAGTTATACACTATAGCTATCTGCCGCCCGCGCCGCGATGGCGCAGAGAGGCAGGCCGAACGGCGGGAGGACACGATGCGGGCGATCCGCACAGACGGCGAGTCGTCGCTTCCCATGCTCGGAACGTTGACCCCGAGCCTCGTCGCCCGCCCCGACGGCTCATTCCTCGTCCGTTCGGCCGAACCTCTGCCGGATCATCCGCGCCGGCTCGGCGACAGCCTGCGCCGCTGGGCGCGCGAGGCGCCGGACCGTGTCTTCCTCGCCGAGCGCAATCCCGATCGCAGCTGGCGCAAGCTCACCTACGCCGACACGCTCGACGCAGTGACGCGCATCGCAGCGGCGTTGCTCACGTTCGATCTCAGCCCCGAGCGGCCGATCGTCGTGCTGTCTGGCGCCGACGTCGAGCACACCCTGATCGGCCTGGCAGCGATGGAGATCGGCGTTCCCTATTGCCCGATCTCGGCGCCCTACTCGCTCGCATCGCAGGACTTCGCCAGGCTCAAGTTCGCCTTCAACCTGCTGACGCCCGGCCTCGTCTACGCGGCCGACGGCGCCGCCTTCGCGCGCGCGTTCGACGCCGTCGTCGCGCCCGGGGCTCCGCGCGTCGTCGCACGCGACGCCGCTGCGGTGAACGGGCTCGAATTCGCCGACCTGCTCGCCGCGCCGCCAGGCGTCGAGTTCGAGCGCGCGCGCGCCGCCGTCGGCCCGAACACGATCGCCAAATTCCTGCTGACGTCCGGCTCGAGCGGACGGCCGAAGGCGGTGATCAACACCCAGCGCATGATTTGCGCCAACCAGGCGATGCTCGCCCAGGCGTTCCCGTTCCTCGACTGGGAGCCGCCGGTGCTACTCGACTGGCTGCCGTGGAGCCACACGTTCGGCTCCAACCACAATTTCGGCATCGCCCTCACCCACGGCGGCACGTTCCATTTCGACGCCGGACGGCCGATGCCGGGCGGAATCGAGGAGACGGTCGCCAATCTCAACGAGGTCGCGCCGACCGTCTATTTCAACGTGCCAAAGGGCTTCGAGGCGCTGCTGCCGCATCTCGAGGCCGATTCCCGCTTGCGCGCCACGTTCTTCAGCCGGCTGAAGATGCTGTTCTACGCCGGCGCCGGCCTGTCGCCGGAGATCTTCCACGCCTATCGCGCGATGGCCAGGCGCGAGACCGGCCGCGACATGCCGTTCGTCACCGGGCTCGGCGCGACCGAGACCTCGCCTTCGGCGCTGATGTGCCTGATGGACGTCGACGAGCCCGGCAACATGGGCCAGCCGATGGCGGGGGTCGAGCTCAAGCTCGCGCCGGTCGAGGGCAAGCTCGAAGTGCGCGTGCGCGCGCCAACCGTGACGCCCGGCTATTGGCGCGACGAGGAGCTGACGCGCAGGGCGTTCGATGAGGAAGGCTTCTACCGCTTCGGCGACGGCGTGCGCTTCGCCACGCCCGGCGACGCCGCAGGCGGCTTCCTGTTCGACGGCCGCATCGCCGAGGATTTCAAGCTCGCGACCGGCACCTGGGTCAGCGTCGGGCCGTTGCGCGCGGCGCTCGTCTCGGCTCTGGCGCCGCTCGCCAAGGACGCGGTCATCGCCGGCCACGACCGCGACGACGTCGCCGCCTTGATCTTTCCCGACCTCGACGAATGCCGGCCGCTTTCGGGCGGCGACTGCGACGACCTCGACGACCCGAAGGTGCGCGAAGCGTTCCGCAAGCGGCTCGCCGCCTTTGCCGCCAAGGCGACCGGCTCGGCGAGCCGGGTCGAACGCATCTTGCTGCTCGCCGACCCGCCGTCGCTCGACGCGGGCGAGATCACCGACAAGGGCTCGCTCAACCAGCGCGCCGTGCTGCAGCGCCGCGCCGAATCGGAGGCGGCGCTCTACGATCCGGAATCGGAGGCGGTCATCCGGGCGCACTGAACGGCGGCCCCGATCTCGCGAAACCCCGTCCCTGACGTCGGCGGGATTTTGCTTATTATATGGCATACCATATAATGGCTTGCATCATCCTGTTGGGAGCGCGCAATGGCTACGCCTGAAGTCGCGGCGGCGAACGAAAGGGTCGCTGGCGGCGACCGTCTCCGCCTCGACCGCCAGATCTGTTTTCCGCTCTACGCGGCGACCAATCTCATGCAGCGCCTTTATCGGCCGCTGCTGGCGCCGCTCGGGCTCACCTATTCGCAATATCTGGTGATGATGCTGCTGTGGGAACGAAAGTCCGCGCATGTCGGCGAGCTGCGCGACTGTCTCCATCTCGACGCCGGTACGATCACACCTCTGCTCAAACGCATGGAGCGGGCCGGACTGGTGACGCGGCGACGCGAGCGCGACGACGAACGGCGGGTGCAGATCGCGCTCACGCCTCGCGGCGCGGCGCTGCGGCGAAGGGCCGAACGCATTCCCGCTACGCTCGCGGCTCAAATCGGCGCCGAGCCGGACGAACTCGCGAGCCTGCGTGGGCTCACGACCTCGCTGGTCGATCGGCTGCGGCGGATCGTCCTGACCGACCTGCCAGAACGCATTTCATCCCCTGAACCGAGGCGAGCATGACCGACATTTACGATTTTTCAGCGCGCGACATTTCCGGCCGCGACGTTTCGCTCTCCGCTTATCGCGGCAAGGCGCTCCTGATCGTCAACACGGCGAGCAAATGCGGATTCACGCCGCAATACGAGGGGCTTCAGGCGCTCTATCGCGACCTCGGCGCTCGCGGCCTCGTCGTGCTCGGCTTTCCCTGCAATCAGTTCGGCGGGCAGGAGCCAGGCGACGCCGCGGAGATCGCAAGCTTCTGCAAGCTGACTTACGACGTCACCTTCCCCATGTTCGCCAAGATCGACGTCAACGGCCCCGAAGCGAGCCCGCTGTTCGTCTGGCTCAAGCACGAGGCGCCCGGCGTCCTGGGCAGCAAGGACGTCAAATGGAACTTCACCAAGTTCCTGGTGGACCGGACCGGCCATCTCGTCGAGCGCTACGCGCCGACCACGAAGCCGGAAGCGATCCGGGAGGCGATCGAAGCGCTCCTCAGAAGCTCAGCAAGGAGAAGCGACGGCGCGCCGCCGGCCATCGCACGCCGGCGCCGCCGTAGGCACGGATAAAGGTCCACGTCCGGCGGCGGGCCAGTCGTGGGCAAGTCTCCAGGCGCCGCGGCTGAGCGAAGCTTCAGGCGCCCTTCCCCATTTCGCGGCGGATCGCTTCGTCGCTGATCAGCTTCTGGAAATAGGTCATGTAGCCGTGGACCGTCACCGCGACAAAATTGACGCTACGCCGTCGCGCCGGCGTCGACCGTCAGCACCGATCCGGTGACGTTGCGGCCGCCATCGCCCATCAGCAGCGCCGCCATCGCCGCGACGTCCTCGGCGTCGGTCAGCCGACGCAGCGCGGTGCGGGCGACGATGCGATCGCGTTGCGCCGCGTCGAGGCCGCGCGTCAGCTCGGTGTCGACGAAGCCCGGCGCGATCGCGTTGACGGTGACGCCGACCCTGCCGACCTCGCGCGCCAGCGAGCGCGTAAACCCGACCAGCGCCGCCTTGCTCGCCGAATAGACCGACAGGCCGTTGTAGCCGGTCGCAGCGACGATCGAGGCGATGTTGACGATCCGCCCCCGTCCTTCCGCCATCATGCCGCGCGCGACATATTTGGTCAGCACGATCGGCGCGAGCGTGTTGAGCCGCAGCAGCGCCTCGATGTCGGCGTTCGATGTGTTCGCCAGCAACCCTCCGGTTCCGACCCCGGCGTTGTTGACCAAGCCGTAGATCGGCCCGTGGCGTTCCTTGAGGCCGCGGACGAAGGCGGGAATGGCGGCGACGTCGGTC
>Ga0181529_10001030_pt1 | contig 38276 bp, 34 predicted proteins | sample PEATcosm2014_Bin_36_FD_119763 | JGI IMG/M metagenome (GOLD analysis project Ga0181529, IMG submission 119763) | Peatland microbial communities from MTU Mesocosm Facility, Houghton, MI, USA - PEATcosm2014_Bin10_30_metaG | ecosystem: Environmental > Terrestrial > Soil > Wetlands > Peat | place... | reverse complement strand
GATTGACGAAACCATTCACGTCGACCTGAAGGTGGAAGACCTGCGCATCGACACCTACCGCTCCGGCGGCAAGGGCGGCCAGCACGTGAACACCACCGACTCCGCCGTGCGCATGACGCACATCCCCACGGGAATTGTTGTCCAATGCCAGAATGAGCGCAGTCAGCATAAGAACCGGGAGAAGGCGATGAAGATGCTGCGCTCGCGGCTCTATGAATATGAGCTCGAAAAGAAGCGCGCAGTGAGCAAGAAGCTGGAAGACTCCAAGCTCGAGATCAACTTCGGCTCGCAGATCCGCTCGTACGTTCTGCAACCCTACCGCATGGCCAAGGATCACCGCACCAAGGTCGAAGTGGGCGACGTGGACAAGGTGCTGGACGGGTATCTGGAGCCGTTCTTGAGGGGCTACCTGCTCGCCAAGCGCCGCGGTACGGCAGTGGCGACGGGCGCAGAGGATGATTTGGAACTGTGATGACTGAATCAAGCAACCAACACGATCTCATCGACGAAATGCTGCGCAACGCGCGGAACATTGCCGTTGTCGGCATGAGCGACAAGCCGCACCGCGCCAGCTTCAACATCGGCCGCTATCTTGCCGGGAGCGGTTATCGCATCTTTCCCGTCAATCCCGCGTTTCAAGAGGTGCTCGGCAGGCCCAGCTACCCCTCGCTCGATGCGGCCCAGGCCGCGGCACGCGCCGAAACAGGGCAGGGAATCGATCTGGCCGACGTCTTCCGCGCCTCGGAGCACGTTCCCGCGATTGTTGACGACGTGATCCGGCTCGGCATTCCCTATCTCTGGCTGCAGGATGGTGTCATTCACGACGCGGCCGTGGCCCGCGCCCGCGCCGCCGGAGTGAAGTGCGTCGAGAACGACTGCATCTACCGCGAGCACGCCGCCCGGCCGGAATTGCACGGGAAGCGGAGCTAGCGAGTCAGCAAGCCAGCGAGTCAGCAAGTCAGCCGGACAGCGAGGCCGATGCGGAATGCGACTTTCAACCGGTACACTGAGTCCAATCAGATGGAGCTCGATTCTCTCTACGCCATGCGCCGTTTCCGGTTGATTTTCGTGCTGCTCGCCGTGTTCGCCGCGGTCCCTCTCGCATTTGCCGCGTCGAATGCGGCCGACGTTGCGCATCTGCACGTGCAACTGGTCTTTCCCAACCAGAACCTCAATACCGGGGCCCCGGTGAGTGCAGGTTTGTACTTCAAGCTCGAGTCGGGATGGCATGTGTACTGGAAGAATGCGGGCGATTCCGGCGAGCCGCCGCATATTCAATGGACGTTCCCCAAGGGCATCAGTGCCACTCCGATGCAGTTTCCAGCGCCCCAACGGTTGCCGCTGGGCCCGCTGATGGATTTCGGCTACGAAAACGAGGTTCTTTTCCCGTTTACGGTGCAGGCCGCAGCGGCCGCCAAGCCGGGTTCTGCCGTTCTGCATGCAAAGGTTGACTGGCTGGTTTGCCGTGAGGTTTGTATCCCTGGCAAGGCTGAGCTGGACCAGAACGTCAACGTAGTTTCCGGGACGCCGGTGGTCAACCTGATCTCTCCGTCCGATCAGCAGCTATGGGCGCGCCTTGCCAATCAGCTCCCGCAAGCGTTGCCTTCGTCTGACACCGCCGTCTTCCAGCCCACTGCTGCCGGCTTTCGCCTTGCCGTCACCACCGGCCAGCGCGAAACGCAAGCTGAGTTTTTCCCTGTAGACGAAGACATCCTCGACAATCCCGCGCCGCAAACCATTACGCCCACGTCCAACGGCCTGATCCTCGACCTCAAAGAGGACCCGAACATGACCGCCGCACCCGCGCATTTGAAAGGCGTCCTCGAACTCGCGGGAGGCCGCAACTACGAAATTGTCGCGCTGCGCTCGGCGATTGTGATGCCGGCTCCATCATCCTCCTCCTACGGGGTCGCGGGAATGGAAGGGCTCAACGGGACCGTTCCCTTCAGGCGGCCGCCACCAGCATTCTCTCTGGGCGCGCTCGCCAGCACCGTGTTCTTCGCTTTTCTCGGTGGCCTGCTGCTCAACCTCATGCCCTGCGTCTTTCCCGTGCTGTTTTTGAAAGGTCTGGCGCTGGTGCAGTCGGGTGCAGAGGAACGCCACAAGCTCCGCGCGCACGGCCTGGTCTACGCTGCGGGCATTCTTGTCTCCTTCTGGGCTCTGGTTGCTGCTCTGCTCATTCTGCGCGCCGCCGGACCCACGCTGGGTTGGGGATTCCAGTTCCAATCGCCCGTCTTCCTCTTGCTCATGGCCGCGCTGCTCTTCTTTCTCGGCCTCTCGCTGGCCGGGCAATTCGACATCGGCCTCACGCTGACCAGCGCCGGAGGCTCTCTGGCCGCGAAACAAGGCTACGCGGGCAGTTTCTTCACGGGAGTCCTCGCCGTCATCGTCGCCACGCCGTGCACCGCGCCATTCATGGGAGCGGCCATCGGCTACGCGCTCGCCCAACCTGCCGCCGTCACCTTCGCGATCTTCACCGCACTGGCTCTGGGCCTGGCCGCGCCTTATGTAGCGCTCACCCTGCAGCCCGCCTGGACTCGCGTGCTGCCAAAGCCCGGCGCGTGGATGGACATTCTCAAGCAAGCGGTTTCGGTTCCCATCTTTGGCACCGTCATCTGGCTCACCTGGGTCGTCGCCGACGCCTATGGCGCGAATCTCCTGCTGGCGCTGCTCGCCATTTTTCTGCTGCTCGCCATCGCCGGATGGTTTCTGGGCCGCTGGCCGGCGCAGCGCTGGGCGACGGTCATCGCCGGGCTTCTTCTGCTCACCGTGCTTGCCGCTTGCATCACTGCGCCCAGAGAACTCGCCGCGGCGCCGGCCACTTCACCGGCACAGCTCTCCTCTGAAAGCCCTGCCGCACGCAGTTCATGGCAGCCGTGGTCGGCTGACGGCGTCCAGCACGCACTCGCCGCCGGGCAACCCGTTTTTGTGGACTTCACCGCCAGCTGGTGCCTGAGCTGCCAGGTCAACGAGCGCGTTGCCCTCAGCCAGCCCGAAGTGATGCAGGCGTTTGGGGAAAGGAATGTCGCGTTGTTCAAGGCTGACTGGACCCGCGAAGATCCCGCCATCACACAGGAACTCACGGCGCTCGGCCGAAGCGGCGTACCTGTCTACGCGCTTTATTCTCCAGGCGAAAACAACCCTCGGTTGTTGCCGCAGGTGCTTACGCCCGGCATCGTTCTGGACGCCATCAACAAACTTCCCACTGTGGCTGCAACTCCAGCCGGCGCTTATCCGTCCAATCAGCAGTAAACTGAGTGCGTGATCGGTCGAACCCCGATCACCGATTCCCCATCCAATGAAAGCGCGAACTTCCCACAGTCAGGAGGTCGACTCTGATGAAATCGCTGTCTTTTCTTGCAGGCGTGGCTGCGCTCGCGGTTGCGCTCATGCCCGTTGCGGCCGCAGCACAGGCTGTCGTGGGCTCGCCCGCGCCCAACTTTACCGCAACTGACTCGCACGGCCAAACCCACTCCCTCGGCGAGTACCGCGGCGAATACGTGGTCCTCGAGTGGCACAACCACGATTGTCCTTACACCAGGAAGCACTACGTCAGCGGCAACATGCAGTCGCTGCAAAAGGAGTGGACGGCGAAAGGCGTGGTCTGGTTCACAGTCATTTCTTCAGCGCCGGGCCAGCAGGGCTATGTGACCGATGCCGAGGAGAACGCGTATCTGGCCGAGATGCACGCCGCGCCCACCGCGGTGCTCATGGATCCCGAAGGCAAGCTGGGCCGTCTATTCAGCGCCAAAACCACGCCGGAGATGTACGTCATCGATCCCGAGGGCAAGCTGATCTACGAGGGCGCGATCGACGACCATCCCACGCCCGATCCGAGCGACATCAGGGGCGCCGACAATTACCTGAACGACGCGCTGATGGAAGCCATGGCAGGCAAGCCGGTGGCGCGCGCCTATACGCGGTCGTACGGCTGCTCGGTGAAATACGCGAACTGAATAATCAGGGAACAGGTTCGGGCCGCCCGCGGACATGTCCGTGGACGGCCTGAATGTTCTTGGCAACCCGGCAAAGTTTCAGGCGTTCTCGGTTTTGTGCTATCATGCTATCAACAGAGGTTGGCAATGGCGCAGCTTCTCATTCGCAAACTCGACGAACGGGTCAAGTCTCGCATCCAGCGCCGTGCCAAGCGCAATGGCCGCAGCATGGAAGCCGAAGCGCGCGAAATTCTTGCGAACGCAACTCTTCGAGAAGGGACTCCGGCAGTTGGATTCGGAACGGCGTCTGTGGCGCTGTTTAGCGGGAGTGGCGTTTACCTCGACGAGCCAATTAAAGAGATTCGCGGAATGCGCATGCAAATTCCGGATTTCAAGTGATGGTTCTGCTCGACACGAATGTCATTTCAGAGATCATGCTTCCCGCGCCGGACCCGCGAGTCTTGCGATGGCTGGATCAGCAGTCGCCCCAATCCATCTGGATCACCACGGTCACTCTCTACGAAATTCGTTTCGGGCTGCAATCGATGCCCGCCGGGAAAAAGCAAACTGCACTTTTGGCGATGCTGGAACGCTGGCTCGCTGAAGTCGTTCAGCATCGAATCGCCAGTTTCGACGAGGCAGCCGCTCGGCAGGCAGCTGACCTCGCGGCAGCTCTGAAGCTGAAAGGACGCCCAAGCGATCCACGCGACACCATGATCGCCGGCATCGTCCTCGCCTCGCACGCCACTCTCGCAACGCGCAATGTCAAGCACTTCGGCGACATCGCAAAGTCGGTAGTGAATCCGTGGGAGGGGCACTAGGAATCAGGAGATCAAGGACAAAAAAGCTCCTTGGCAGGGTGCCACAGGTCTCACTTTGAAACCTGGGATCTTCCATCATCCTCAACTTGCCGCGCGCATCTCTTCGCGCACGATGCGGCGCAGTGTCTCTTCGAGCTTTGGCGCTTTTCCCTCGACGTGCCGGCGTAGTGCTTCGTTGATCAGCGTTTGATAGCCTGTTGCTCCGCCCGATGCATCGGCTTCACGGAGAAAGTGATTGATCAGGTCTTCGTCGAGCCGAATGGTGATGCGCGTCTTACCGCGCGGCTCGGGCGCGGGTGCGGCGATTCGCCCGCGTTTGCCTCGGCTGAAGTCGTATCTCTGCTTCATTAGTGCTCCTCGTATTGCGCGCGCTCATGCGGCTCTGCCAGCCGCGCCGAGATGATGCGGATGTTTCTGCCGCGATAGCAGTACACCACCACCAGAACCCTCTCCCTTACGCCCATTCCAATCGAAACGAATCGTTGCTCATGCGGGTCAGACTCGTCGTCCGTGATCGTAATTGCATGATCGTCCACGAAAACCGGCTCCGCCTCGGCGAAGCGAACCCCGTGCTTTGTGAAATTGGCCTCTGCCTTGTCGGGGTCCCATTCGAAGCTCATTCGTGCCTCTTCGTATGTACATATTGTACACCGCTATCATTCTTCGGCGAGATTTTAATGCACGGGCCAGCTCTTAGGCTCTGCCGCGCTTACCTGCCCTGATTCTGCGAATCTCCTCCAGCCGCGCGGTCAACTGCTTCTCGCGGCCTTCCTGCGTGGGCTGGTAGTAGCTGCGCCCTTTGAGCGAGTCGGGCAGGCAGTCCATGTCGGCTACTTTGTCTTCTTCGTCGTGGGCGTAGCGATAGCCTTCGCTGTAGCCCAGGTCCTTCATCAACTTGGTCGGCGCATTGCGCAGATGCAGCGGCACCGGCTCCTGGCGGGTATTTTCGATCTCCGCCTGCACCGCGCCCCAGGCCGTGTACACCGCGTTCGACTTGGGCGCCAGCGCCAGATACACCACGGCTTCAGCCAGCGCCAGCTCGCCCTCCGGCGAGCCGAGGAAATCGTAGGTGTCCCTGGCAGAGAGGCACAGGTTCAGAGCTTCGGGTGCGGCCAGGCCAATATCTTCAACCGCCATGCGCACGATGCGCCGCGCCAGATACAGCGGTTCTTCGCCGCCGGCTAACATGCGTCCCAGCCAATAAAGCGCGGCATCGGGATCGGAGTTGCGCACGCTCTTGTGCAGCGCCGAAATCAGGTTAAAGTGCTCCTCGCCCGATTTGTCGTACATCAGCACGCGTTTCTGCACCGCTTCGGCCGCGATGGCCTCGGTAATTTGTTTCTCGTTTTGGGCGAGCTGCGCCGCGACTTCGAGGGCGTTGTAGGCGCTGCGGCAGTCGCCGCTGGAGTAGCTCGCAATCAATTCCAGCGCATCGTCGTCCGCAGTCAGCTCGAGTGCGCCCAGTCCGCGTTCCTTGTCGGCGAGCGCGCGCTTGAGCAGCGTCACGATCTGCGCCTCTTTCAGCGGTTGCAGCACATACACGCGGCAGCGCGAGAGCAGCGCCGAAATAATTTCAAAGGACGGATTCTCGGTGGTCGCGCCGATCAGCCGGATGGTGCCCCGCTCCACGTAGGGAAGAAATGCGTCCTGCTGCGCTTTGTTGAAGCGGTGAATCTCATCAACAAACAGAATGGTCCGCGAGTGCATTTGGGCAGCCTTCGCGGCGTCCACCATCACCTGCTTGATCTCCTTAATGCCGCTGGTGACCGCCGAAAACTCAATGAAGGTGGCCTCAGTGGTCTCGGCAACGATCTTGGCCAGCGTGGTTTTGCCCACGCCCGGCGGACCCCAGAAGATCATGGAACTGGCATCGTCGCGCTCGATCTGCACGCGCAGCGGCTTGCCGGGACCGACCAGGTGCTCCTGGCCCACCAACTCGTCCAAGCTGCGCGGGCGCATCCGCTCTGCCAACGGCACCACTGCGTGGGGCAGCCTTTTGGAGGAGGGCAGTGGAAGATGCGGCGCATTGTCGAAAAGATTCATCGCCGCGCTCCTCGCTTCAAGCCACCGCGCCCCATCCTTTCTTCGGCGCGGCCTGCCGCGGCGGAGAAAGGGTGGGAAACCGAGGAAGCCCGCTGCCGTGCCGCCTCGTACAACAGCACGCTGGCCGCCACGGCGGCATTCAGGCTCTCCACCGGGCCGGGGCAGGGAATGGTAATTCTGGCGTCGGCCTTCGCCGCCAGAGCGTCGGCCACGCCGTTGCCCTCGTTGCCAATGATGAGAGCCACCAGGCCGGCCAGTTCCACCAGCTCGGCCGGCTGCGCGGCGTGCACCGCGCTGGCCAGAATCTTGACTCCGGCCTCATGCAGCTCTTCAAGGCACTCGCGTTCGCTGACGGCGAGCAAGGGAACGCGAAAAACGCTGCCCGCGGAGGCGCGCACCGCCTTCGGGTTCCACGCGCTAACGGTTCCCGGCAGGCACACCACGCCGGTAGCGCCGAAGGCCTCCGCCGAGCGCAGAATGGTGCCCAGATTTCCCGGATCCTGAATGCCGGCAAGAACGACAACAAGCGGTTTTTTATGGTTTTGGCCGAGAGCATGCGGCCAGGTCCATTCCGGCGGCTCAATCAGGGCGGCAATCGGTTGCGGCGTCTCGGTGGCCAGCGCGGAACGGAGCAGCTTCGCGGGCAGCCGCAGAATCTCGGTCTCCGGCGGCACGCGGAGCGCGTCCAGCAGCCGCTCGGCTCCCTGCGCCACAAAAATGGTCGTCACGCGCAGGCCCGCGCGCAGCGCCTCTTCCAGCAGATGCGGCCCTTCGATACCCACGCGGCCCAGCGCGCCCCGCCGCGCCGCGGCCAGCGCCTTGCGCAGTTCTTTCAGGCGCGCATTGTCCTTGCTTTCCACCACGCGAACCGGCATCCAGCGGCGCCTTTCAATCGCTGTGGCGATTCTACGAGCAGCTGCCAGCTTCTAGCTACCAGCCTCTAGCTCTTCTTGCGGTGGATTCGCCAACGGTTTTAGGCGCATTTTTGCGCCGCGAGCGAGCCCAACCCTGAGTCTACGAGATAAAAATCTGGCAGCCAGGAGCTAGAAGCTAGAGGCTGGAAGCTGCCTTGCAACTTGCACCGCGGCTGGTGCTGTGATAGTTTCCGATTCTGTAGCGTCTTCTTTCTATTCGGGAACCGAGGTAGGCAAGCTTGTCGGCGGAAATTCTGCGCGTTCATCCCGATGAACCCCAACCGGACCGGATCGATTACATCGTCTCCTGCCTGCGCAAAGGCGGTGTGGTTGCTTTGCCCACCGACACGTTTTACGGCCTGGCCGTTGATCCCGTGAACCTGCACGCGGTCGAGCAAATCTACCAGATCAAGACCCGCCAGAAGCACAAGCCGCTTTCGCTGCTGATCTCCGGCCTGGCCCAGGCCTATGAATTGGCGCGCGATACCGATCCGCTGCTGGACAAGCTGGCCGACCGCTTCTGGCCCGGTCCGCTCACCATCATTGTCCGCGCCGGAACCAAGCTACCCTTGCGCTCCACGGCCAACACGGGCAACGTGGCGCTGCGCGTGCCCGACGCGGCCATCGCGCGCGCGGTGGTGGAGCGCTTCGGGCTGCCCATCACGGCTACTTCGGCCAATCTGCAGGGCGCTTCGGAGTGTACCAATGCCGCCTGCGTCCGCGATCAGATCGGCGATCGCATCCCCCTCATCATCGACGGCGGTCCCACCGGCCGGGCGCAGCCCACGACCATTGTCGATCTCACGCTGGGTGAGGGGCGCTGGGAGATTCTGCGCGAGGGCGCGATTCCCACCCACGAAATCGTCATGGTCCTGCAGCGGTGAGAAAAACAGGGACTAAGGGACTGAGGGACTAAGGGTGTGGCGGGGTGCGAAACTAAGAACTGCGAACCGTGAACTGCGAACTGATTACCGGCCCTGAAACCTGAAACCTGTTCCATGCCCGTCCAATCCAAGCCGAAGCGCCGCCATACCGCTCTTCACATTGCGACGGTGCTGGTGTTGCTTCTGATGGCCGGCGCCCTGGCCTGGAGCGACTGGGTCTACACGCAAATCGAGCGCTACGCGCATCAGGATCAGGCTGCGCCCGCTGATGCCATCGGCGTGCTGGGAGCGGCGGAGTACGATGGCAGGCCCTCGCCGGTCTACCGCGCCCGCCTGGACCACGCACTTGAGCTCTACCATCGCGGCATCGCCCCGCTGATCATCACTCTTGGTGGCCCCGGCGGCGATCAATACACCGAGGGCTCGGTAGGCCGCGAATACCTGATGAGCAAGGGCGTACCCGAAAGCGCCATCATTGCGGAAACCGAGAGCCGCAACACCGAGGAATCGGCTCGCCGCATGGTCGTCATTGCGCGCGCCAACGGCCTCAAGCGCCTCGTGGTGGTCAGCGACGACACGCACATGTTCCGCATTCATGCCGTTTGCGCCGCCGATGGGCTCGAGGTCCTGACCTCGCCGCGGCCGCGCCCGGCCACCGAAGAGAAGACGCAGGAAGGCGAGCGCATCGCCCACGAGATTCTCAGCTACACACTTTGGCGGCTGGATTTGCACTAAAGCAGGGAACAAGGGAGCAAGAGAGCCAGTGCGCGGGCCTGCCGGCTTCAGTGCATCGCACATAACAACGCCAGCGCAAAGCCCGCAGCGCCGGCCGTCGACAGAAAATTCACCGCATCGTTGTTCAGCCAGCCGCGTTCTTCCATCGTCGCTCCCAGCAGGCTGTCGAAAAAGAGGCCGAAGACAGCCCCGGCGCAGCTCACCGTAAACAGTCTCCAGCCGCCGCCGAGAGCCCACATGCCCGCGTACGCGACCACGGCTGCCGCAACCACCCCGGCCAGGGAACCGGCCAGGCTGATGGCCCCGTCGCAGCCGGGATCGACCGCCTTGAACGAGGTAATCATGCGCGGACGCCCGCCCAGCACTTGCCCAATCTCAGAGGAAGCCGTGTCGGCAGCGGCCTCAGCCAGCGCCGCCACCGCCAGGGCAATCAGCAGATTCTGGGTAGCGGCATGGTGGGGCGCCCAGCGCGAGTCCATGAGCCAGGACTGCACGGGATTGCTCACGACCAGCGCCGCCAGGCCCAGGTTCGCCGCAACCTGAGAGGCTGACCGTCCCCTGCGCCCCTCCGCTGTTCCCAGCCGTTCCTTTTTGCGCCGGCCGGCACGCGTGACCGCGAAGGCCAGCAGGGAAACTGCCAGGGTAGGAACGAGGGCGCTATGCCACGGCGCATAGGGAACCACAACGGTGGAAAACATCAGGCTGGCCGTGATCAGAGCGCCGGTGACTGCGGCAGCCGGGGTAGCCGCCCGCAGCTTCCACGTGACCAGTCCCAGCAAGACGCTGACACCGATGGTCCAGATGGCGACCGGAGCCGCATGCCAAGCCCACCAATCGCAGTCCAGCACCACTTCTGTGCCCGCAAAAGGCAGCACGGCAAGCAACACGAGCTTGGATTGCCAGGTCAGCTTGTTTTCAGCCACGCTTCATCGTATCCCGTGCCTGCGCCTGGCAAAAGGCGCGCCGCGACAGAAGATGACCAATCTTCACTTCCCGCGTCGCAAGAGAGTACAGGCGCGGGGCCAGTTTTAAGGGCGGTTCTCCAGTTCGTATGTGGCGTTTCCAGAGCCGAACAATGTGGCTCCTGTTTCCGCCTTGCAGACGAAGACCTGTCTGTCGCGGCCCCGGATCGGAAAAGCCACTCGGCAGTTGTGGCTCTGTGTTGCGGCAACTGGAGAACCGCTGGAGGCCGCCCGGCTGATTTACAATCACGAAGGAAGCAGGAAAGATTCGGAATGAGGCTTTTTCCCATGATTTCAGGCCAGGGGCGCGCACTGTTGGCCCAGGCAGGCGGGGCACTTGCAATCGCGGTATTGATTGCAGGTTGTGGCGACAACTACAGGCCGACGGTCACCCCGGTATATAGCACTGGCCCGGCTGCGCAACCGGCGTCGTACGCTGTTGTGGTTTCGACCACGGGCACAAGCACGGACGGCGTGGTCACCCTGATCGATTACTCAGGCGATTCGATCTTGACCGAGGCGACCATCGGTCCCGGACCGACTGCGTTCACCCTCGACCAGCTCGGCGCCGACGGATACACCGTGAATAGCGACGGCACCCTCTCCAACTTCGCGATCTCCACCTCGCTGCAGTCCAAGAATGTTTCTTTCTCCACCGTGTCGCCGTGCTCCCATCTTGTGAACCTGATGCCGCCGTCCTCGGGGCTCTGGGCCATCGATCTGAGCACTCAGACCAGCCAGAGCACCGGTACGGCCTGCCAGAACACCCTAAGTACCGATGTGGTCGATCTCTTTCAAGGATCGCCCCAGGCATTCAAGCTGGCGGTTCCGGTGGCGGTTCCAGTGGCGCCGGCGTCCACGACAACCGCGACCATGCCGATGTTTGTCGCCGGGTCTCCGAGCCTTTCCGGCCAGCGCGAATACGTCATCAGCCAAAATGTGCCCGATACGCCGAGTGCACTCCAAACAGAGGCCGTTACTTGTAACAATCCGGCCAACTTCGCTTCGGTATCAACAGGCGTCGCAATTCCGATCGAGATTTCCAGCGAGACCACCGATCCCGCGATTCCGGTGGGCAAATGCCCCGTTTTTGCGGTGCCATCTACCGACCAGCAGCGCCTGTTTGTGCTCAATCGCGGCGACAGCACCATCACCGTGATCAACGCCAAAAACAACACGCTCGACGCCTGCACGCCCTTTCAGAATCAAAATGGGCAATGGGTGACGTGCCACCAGACCATCCAGCTTCCCACCGGCTCGGGGCCGATCTACGCGGAGTACGTTCCTGCAACCCAGCAACTCGTTGTCGCCAATTACGACGGCGGCACCGTCAGCGTGATCGACGTTCCCCTGGATGAATACGGCAACGACTCAAATACGTATACCACCAGCAGTTGCAATCCCACGCCCCCTACTAGCACCTGCCTCATCACCGGCGGTTTTGGAACCGTGCATAACATTACGGTGGGCAATACGGCCACGCCCAATCCGGCCAGCGTGACGGTTCTTTACGACGGCAGCAAAGCCTACACCGCGAATCAGAACGATGGGGCGTTAAACGGCACGGTGACGGTGATCAACCTGTCCACGTACACGGTGGAGAAGACCATCACGGTTGTCGGTCATCCGCGCACCGTGGTGAATACGCAGAACTCCGAATACGCCAAGGTCTATGTGGGCTCGCCCGACAGCCCGTACATCACCATCATCGAATCGAGCCCGACGGAGACCGACCTTATCGACACCACGGTTCTGGTGGAAGGCACGGTGGTGGATGTCCGTACCACCTCGCAGAACGGCAACAGCGGCAACAATGATTACAGCAGCCGCGTGCCCGGCTACGGCCAGCCGTGCAACCTGCCAGGCAGCGCATCGCTGGTTTCGCTTGCGGCCTGCCAGGCGATTCCGTAAGGCATCGATCATTTCGTTACAATCCAAAGGGCCATTCCTCCAGGGGGAACGGCCCTTCGATTTTTTGAGGAAGTGGCAACGGCCATGCCGGATGCAGGCAAAATGCGCCCCGGAAAGACTCGTCTCGACCTGCTTCTCGTCGCGCAGGGCCTTGTAGCCAGCCGCGAGCGCGCCCGTGCGCTGATCCTTGCCGGCCGCGTGCTCGTCCGCGAGCAGAAGATCGACAAACCGGGGACTGCGATCGCGCAGGACTCACCGATCCGCCTGCTGGGTGAGGATCAGCCTTACGTAAGCCGCGGCGGATTGAAACTGGCCGCGGCCCTGGAGCATTGGAAGATCGACGTCAAGGGCCGCGCCTGCCTCGACGTCGGCACCTCAACCGGCGGATTCACCGATTGCCTGCTGCAGCACGGCGCCGCGCACGTGACCGCCGTCGATACCGGCTTCGGGCAGATCCATATGAAACTGCGTAACGATCCGCGTGTGCAGCTGCTGGAGCGCACCAACGCGCGCTTGCTCAAGCCGGGCTCACTGGCAGATGGGGTCCAAAAGCAGGAAAAGACCCTGTTGGTCATGGACGTTTCCTTCATCTCAGCCACGCTTCTGCTGGGGCCGGTTTTGGCCGCCGCGCCGGCGCTGGTGGAGGCCGTGATTCTGGTCAAACCGCAATTTGAGGCCGGCCGGGAGCATGTGGGCAAGGGCGGCATTGTGCGCGATGCGGCCGCGCACGAACTCGCGATCGATAAGGTGGCGGCATGCGTGCACTCGCTGGGCTGGCGGGTCGTCGAGACCATTCCTTCACCCATCACCGGCGCCGAGGGTAACCATGAGTTCCTGCTTTACGCAAAAGCGGTCAACTCCTCGCCCCATCCATTACACTCGAACCAATGACCCGCGTCGCCATTGTTGCCAAGCCGAATCGCGAGGAGCTTAAGCGGCTCTTGCCGGAATTGATTCGCTGGCTGCGCCAGCACGGCTACGAACCGCTGCTCGACCTCGAAAGCGGAAGCTACACCGCGGCCGCGCCCGCAGTCGATCGCGCGGAGCTGCCCGCGCATGCGCCGCAATTGGTCATCGTGCTGGGCGGCGACGGCACATTGCTGGCCGCGGCGCGCATCTTCGCCACCTCCGATACGCCCATTCTCAGCGTGAACCTCGGCTTTCTCGGTTTCCTCACCGAAGTACGCCTCGGTGATCTCTACGCCACGCTGGAGAACTGGTGCGCCGGCTGCCACACTCTCGACGAACGGGCCATGCTGCACGCCGAGCTGTGGCGCGGGGGCGTCGAGCTGACGAGCTTTGAGGCGCTCAACGAAGTGGTGGTCTCAAAGGGCGATATCGCCCGCATGGGCGATTTTGCTGTGGAGTTGGATGGCAGGAGCGTGGCCAGTTTCCGCGCCGACGGCGTCATTGTGTCCACGCCCACTGGTTCGACGGCCTATACGCTGGCCGCCAATGGCCCCATTCTGACGCCGGATGTAGACGCCATGGTGGTAACGCCCATTTGTCCTCACCTGCTCACTCTGCGGCCCATTGTGGTGCGCGGCGATGCTTCGCTTACCGTTCGCGTAGAGGGCGTACCCGATGTCGCGCTGCTCACCATCGACGGCCAGCAGAAGGTTGAACTGCTCCGCGGCGACGAGATGCGCTGCTGCCGTTCCCGCCATACCGTGAAGCTGGTCCGCCTGGGCGACAGCGGCTTCTTTGACGCGTTGCGCAGCAAATTGAGTTGGGGCGAGCAGTAGGCGTTTCTATAGTTTCCTAAAACATGCTGTGCCTTACGAAGCGATTAAACGTGAAAGGGCGCGACTTCAGTCGTGCCGTATGCGTCGGAAAAGAACGGCGGGCTTCAGCCCCTGCGGGAAGCTGCTGGAGGTTCTGGCTCGTCCAGGTGGAGACTTTTTCTCACATTTTTCGCGGTATGGACTTTTTCCTTGCCGCTGCGAACATTTTCCATAGTCGCTGAGGCCAGACAATAATCCTCCAGATCTTCCGTCCCGCTTTCGATGGTCCCCCGCTCAAGGGTACTGTTAATGCGAATGGACGTTTTCATAGCTTTACCTCGTCAACTCCGCCAGCAGCACCTGCGCCTTCGCAGCCAGCGTGTGCGCTCCCTCCACATCGCCTGAGGCAAGCGCCGCCCTGGCTTGCTTCAGAAACTCCCGGATGTGATCGGCGGTCTTTTGCTCGGAGTCGCTCAGCGCACGATTGACGCCATTCAGCCGGCGCTCGATGTCGGCGATGGAATTCTCAATCTGCTGGCGGGAGTTGGCCGGATCGCCTGAGGAAAGTTGCCCGATGGCGCTCACGGCTGGGTTTGCAGGCGGCGGCTCGGGTGCGGTCGCGGCATCATCCGGATTGGGCGTTCTCCTGCGCCGCGCCGGCGGCTGGATCGGCTCCGCTTTCTCCCTCAGGTTGAAGACGGCGTACGCGGCAATCACCGTATCCGCGGGCGGCAGCTCGATGTCGACCAGTGGAATGGCCTGCGATGGGTGGACGCGCGGCGCGAGCATCCTGGACTGCTGTGGCTGCGTCTTGTGAAACGGTAGTTCGAAGCAGCCCGTGAGCAAGAACGGCAGCAGCCACGCAACGCTCCTGGCAGGCGACTTCATGTTCTCAACTCCGTATCGCTTGAAACGCTCGCGGGTTGCTGCGCCCGGCGTACCCGGTCCGCGGCGATGAGTGGAATGCGCAGCCGGAATTCCGTGCCACGGCTTTCCCTCGATTGTACTTCCACGCTCCCGTGGTGTAGTTGCAGGATGCGGTAGGTCATGGCGAGTCCGATGCCGCTGCCCCCGCTCTTGGTCGTGAAATAGAGGTCGAAGATTTTCTCCCGGATCTCCGCGGGGATTCCCTCGCCCTCGTCGGCAATGCGCAGCACCGCAAACCTTGGCGCCGCGCGCCCGGTGCGCATGCCGTCGCCCCCGTTGCGTTGCGCCGCGGGCAGCCTATCGGCGTCGGCGCTGCGGTCCTCTTCCAGAATCACTTCCAGCCGGCCGCCCTCGGGCATGGCCTGTGCGCCGTTCTGGATCACATTCAGCGCCGCCTGCTTCAACAAGTCGGCGTCTACATTGGCGATCAGCGGTTCGTCCGGCATACGGCTCGTCAGGCTGACCCTGCGCGTGGTCAGCTCGTCGTCCGCCAGCGCCAGCACGTCGCCGATCACCAGCCGCAAGTCCTGTTCGTGCAATTGCAGCTCCACCGGCCGCGAGAAGTCCACCAGGGTTTGCACCACGCGGTCCAGGCGCCGGATCTCTGCGTCGATCACCTCCAGATGCCTCGTCGCCGGTCCCTCGGCCTCGCCCAGTTTCGACTTCAACAACTCCAGATGCACCACGATGGCGTTGATGGGGTTCTTTACCTCGTGGCCGACGCCTGATGTAAGCCGCCCGATGGCCGCCATGCGGCGCGAAAGCTCCAGCTCCGATTCGATTTTTTCCGCCGATTCCAGGTCGTGCAGCGTTACCAGCGCGCCGAGCCCGCGATGCGTTTCATCGTCGTGGATGAAATCCACTGAGGCCTGGATGCGCCGCCCGTTTTCGGTGCGAATCTCCTCCTTGACCATGTTGGCGCCGGCGTCGATGGCCTCGCGCAGCATCCGGCCCAGCAGCGTGGAGTTGGGGAAGATCTCGCGCGCGGGCCGACCCAGAACGCTGTCGCGGTCGATGCCGAGAAAGCGGCGCGCCGCTTCTGAAACCAGCACCGCGCGCTTGTCTTCGGTGAAAAGCAGGATGCCATCCTGCAAATTGCCGAGAATCTGGTCGAGATTCTCGCGCAACGCGGAGTAGACCTCTTCCACGTTACGCATGCGCTGGCCAATTTTCTCGATTTTTGTCGAGACCAGCGCCGCCACGTCCTTTTTTGAAGCGGCTTTGCCCTCGGCTGTGGCTTCCTCGGCTGCCGTCAAGCGGTCCAGTTGCCGGCTGATCTCGTTCAACGGCCGCAAAGCCAGATTGCTCAGCAGAAATGCCGCCGTAAGCGCCACAATCAGCGCCAGCGCCATCAAGCGCAGCGCATTCTTGAGCAGCGGCTCGTACACCGCGCGCAGCAGCGACGTGTGCACGCCCACATTCACCGTGGCGAAGAGCTTACCGTTGTTCTCAAGGGGCGCTACGATGTCAAAGACTCCGGGCTCGCGAAAGGCCTGGGTCATCATGCGCAGAGGACTGGCCTTGAGGAGTTGATCGTAGTTGGGGCGCGAGGGCAATGGTTTGCCCTCGTTGTCGGGGTTGGTGCTCAGCAGCGTAATGCCCTGGCTGTCGCCAATGTTGACGTCGTACACTGTGGCGGAATAACGGTTCACCGACTCCAGAGCCGCCTGCAACTGCACATCGTTGCGCACCGTCTCGGCCACCAGTTCCTGCAACTCGCCGGGATGGCTGGGATCGACGGTACGGTCCCGTAGGCCGCTCTCCAGCGCATTTTGCAGCGCGAACCGCACCTGCCGCGCCACCATCAGGTCGGTATCGTAGGTCTGCTGCACCGCCGCTTTCACCAGTTGGTGAACATACACCAGCGACACCAGCCCCGCGATGAGAAACACCAGGGCCGAAATGGCCAGCACGAGTTTGGTTTTCAGGCGCATGGGAAATCGATCTTCAATGGGATCCCGTGTCTACCCGGCCGGTATCTCCCGCTCCCGGCCGTATTCCTTGAGCTTATTGTGCAGTGTCTTCAGGCTCACGCCCAGAATTTCGGCGGCGCGCGTCTTGTTCTGTCCCGTGACCTCGAGCGTGCGCAGGATGAGCAGCCGCTCGGCCTCGTCGACCGTTGCGCCCACGCGCACCGTCACCACATCTCCATCCAACAAAGCAGACTCCAGCCCCTGCTCCGCGCCAAATCCCTGGGGCAGATGTCGGGTATCGAGCAACGCGCCATCGGGGCAAAGCACCACCGCGCGCTCGATGGTGTTGCGCAGCTCGCGCGCGTTGCCCGGCCAGTTGTGAGCCAGCAGCCGTTCCAGCATCGGCGCCGAAATGCCGGACACTTTGCGCCCGTGCTTCTGGTTCATGTCGCCGATCATCGCCTCCACCATGGCCGGCAGGTCTTCCATGTGTTCGCGCAGCGGCGGCATGTTGATGTTGAAGACGTTGAGCCGGTAAAAGAGGTCGGCGCGCAGATGTCCCTGGGCCACGGCATGGCGGGGATCGCGATTGGTGGCTGCCAGCACGCGCACGTCCACGTCAAGCTCGGTGCGCGCGCCCAGCCGCCGCAACTTCCGCTCTTCCAGCACGCGCAGCAACTTGGCTTGCGTGCCGGCGGGCATTTCGCCCACCTCGTCCAGCAGCAGCGTGCCGCCCGAAGCCAGTTCGAAGCATCCGGCTCTGCGCTCCGCCGCGCCCGTGAATGCGCCTTTCTCGTGGCCGAAGATTTCGCTCTCAATCAGCGTTTCCGGAATCGCCGCGCAATTGACCGCGACGAAGGGCCGCGACTTGCGCGGGCTCAGCTCATGCAGCGTGCGCGCCACCAGTTCCTTGCCTGTGCCGCTCTCGCCGGTGATGAGCACCGGCACGTTCGACGGCGCAATCTGCTCGATCAGTCCGAAGATCTCGCGCATCGGCCGCGAGCTGCCCACCAGCGCGCCCAGCACGCCCGACTCGCGCAGCCGCCGCCGCGCCACTTCGAGCTCAATCGCGGTTTCGCGTTGCCTTGTTGCGTTGGCCAGGATGGTCTTCAGCCGCGTCGCGTCCACGGGCTTCTGCAGAAAGTCGTACGCGCCCAGCTTCATGGCCTCCACGGCCAGTTGAATCGAGCCCATGGCGGTGAGCACCACCACGGCCATGTTGGCGCTCAAGCCCACGCCTTCAGACAGCTTGGCCAGGAGCCCCATGCCGTCGAGCCGCGGCATCTTCAAGTCCGTCACCACAATGGCCGGATCCCACGCCAGCGTCTTTTCCCACGCCTCCACGCCGTCGCGCGCGGTCTCGGTGCGGTATCCCCATCCGGAGATCAGCTCCGCGAGGCCTGCCAATGCATTCGGCTCGTCCTCGGCGATCAAAACCTTGATATCGTTTTGCATAGGGGCGTTCCGCTCACCCATTAGCTTACCTGTTTGCCCGTGGCACCGGCGAAAGACGTGTTCTGCCTGGGATGGCCGCTTGAACCGGCACCTTCCCGTGTCCCATCCTTTCGCCCGGTTTTTAGGGCGAAAGGGTGGAACAGCACGAACTCCGATGACGCGAATTCACGCGGCCAGACACCACTACCGCTGCATGGGCCGAGCCTCTGCGTACGCTGCACCATCTACACTGGAACCATGCTGCCCTACGAAATCTCCGCCGCTGAAGCTGCCCAAATCCTGCGCGAAAAGGGCGCCCGGCTCGTGGACGTGCGCGAGACCTGGGAGTTCGCCACCACGCGCATTGAAGGCAGCCTGCACCTGCCGATGGGCGACGTGCCAACCCGCGCACAAAAGGAACTCGACATCGACGAGCGGCTGGTCATCGTCTGCCATCACGGCGTCCGCTCCATGAACGTCACCGCGTGGCTGCGCCGCCAGGGCTTTGAAAAGGCCCAGTCGCTGCGCGGAGGCATCGACGCCTGGTCAATCGAAGTCGATCCCGCCGTGGCGCGGTACTGAAGCTTCATGCTTCCGCTTAGGGCACGGCAGGGCCTCGTCCAGGCTCGGCCGCCCCAGGGCGCAGGGATAGGCCCAGCGTCGTAATCACCGGGTCGGGGAGTTCCTCAAAATAAAGCACCGCCGATTCTGCTTCGTGACGGTTGAAGGCCCAAAGCCCGCAAGTTGCAACGATAACTACGACAATCAAGCTGGCATAGCGCGGGGCCATGCTGAGCGCTTGCATTTCGAACGGTCCAAACCAAACTGCAAGGACCAGCAAGACGACGACAAATCCCCAGAATGCGAACTGAATGTTCGCTTTTCCCGGCAAGTAGGAGCAAGTAAAAGGGACTTTATAGAAGCCGACCAGACTGATCTCGGCAAAGAACCAGCCCAAAAGAGCCAGGAACGCAAGGTGATCCACCACCTGATGCCACGGCCTGAAAGAGAGCGCCAGGCCCGCCGCGACCAGCCAGACCGGCAGCACGGCAAACAGAAGCTGAAACCGCCGCGTCGCGGCGATGTACTTCTGCGACGGGCAAAGCTGCGTAACACGCAAGATCCAGTTGGCGTGCAGAGAAATCGGCAACGGGAAAACGTTGCGCATTCCGGCGACCGCAAGGGCCATCATTGCGATGGTAGAAGTGAGAAAGCCGGGAGACAGATGCCGGAGCCCGGGCGCTGAAAGCTCGCCACGCACCAGCGCGAGCGCAAGGGCGAAGACGATGGAGAGATAAAACGCCAGCACCACGCGATGCTGGCGGCTGCGCGTGATCGAACGGAAGCTGAAGAGGACAATTGCGGTTTCGAGAGGGCTGCCGAAGCGCGGCGTCCAATGCCAACCTGTTGCTTGCGGCACCAGGTCCGGCTCTTCGACGGATTTCTTCATGGTACGCAAATAACACAGGATCAAGGACGCGACCGCTCCCGAGGCAGCTAGCCCAAGACCGATCCATGCACGGTGAGCCAGCCAGGCCAGCGCCGGGGGCAACGAGCCGTTCAGTTGGTTAAAAAGTGCGAAGAACCAGTAGGGCGGCGAGAACGCGAGGACGCGATGATTCCGCGGGTCGGTCCATTCGGCCAGATTCGTGAAGATCGGCAAAAGGAAGAACGCCCCGAGGAAGAGACCGTATGCGCCGAGTTGCAGGACGGCTGAAAGGCTGAGGAAGACGCGGCGCGGCAGCAGCAGCGCAGTGAATCCCTGCACGTTGAGCACGGCGCAGTATAGGAACAGGCTGCTAGCGGCCATGGTGAACCAGTAGGCCGAGCAGGATCGAAAGAACCCGGTAAGGCCCCCCAGAATCGGGGGCCAGGCAAGGCCCGAGGCGGAGTTCAAGGCGAGGATCGACATGCCCACAATGGCTCCCGTTGCAGAGACCTTGGCAAGGAGGATGGTGAGCGGGCGGATGGGCAGAGGCGAGAGCACCATGACATCGCGCCGGTCAGGAAAGATGCTGTCCCAGCTGACGACCGCAATGAGCCCAACCACCAGCATCATGTCGCAGATGAGGGACTGTTCCTTGCCCCAGATGAACGCCAATAGAGCCGCAGGCGGGAGCGGCCGGCTTCTGATCGACATCAGGAAGGCTTCGGCGGCATGAATCAGGCTGAACATGATGAGCACGCCGGCAAACTGTCCGAGGAATCGCGGAATATCGGCTTCGATTGACAAGGCTTCAAGGTCGATCACGCGAAGGAGAAACTGGCGAACCAGAACGCGGAACTGGAGCGGCAGGCGGCGAATTAAGTTTTGGATCAGCTTACGCATGGATCAAGTCGGCAATCTGCCGCGCCATGGAGCCAGAATCCTGCTCGACGGCGAGCTGCGAGAAGATGGCTTCGAGCGTGGGCAGCTCCATCAACGAACGTAGGTGTGCGATGGAGTCGTCGGCGACGAGCTTGCCGCGGTGCAGGATCACAACGCGCGTGCAGACGCGCTCGACCGTGTCGAGTTCGTGCGAGCTGAAGAGCACCACCTTTCCCCGCGTTGCAAGTTCCTGAATGAGACTGCGCAGCACCAGAGCAGAGCCCACGTCGAGCCCGGAGAAAGGCTCGTCGAGCAGGATGAGATCGGGATTGTGCAGGAGCGCCGCGGCGATAAGAATCTTCTGCCGCATGCCCTTCGAATAGCCGGAAATCGATGCGTGCCGGTCGTCATGAAGAGAGAGCAGCCGCAGAAGGCCGTCGATTTGCTCCGCGGACTCGCGCTGCGGCAGATTGCGGAGCTGCGAGACCATGGTGAGGTATTCGGTTCCGGAGAGATGCGTGTAGAGGTATGGCTCCTCCGGGACATAGCCCATGCGGCGCTTGTAGGCAATCGGGTCGTCCTGAATTGATTTGCCCTCAAAGAAGATCTGGCCGAAGGTCATCTCGATGAGGCCAGTAATCATCTTCATCGTGGTGGTCTTGCCGGAGCCATTCGGCCCGAGGTAGCCGGTCACTTCGCCCTGCCGGGCGCAGAAACTGACATCGTCGACCGCGGGAATTCCAGCGAAATGCTTGGAAACATTGCGCAGTTCTAGCATGGGTCACCTGCCTTAGTTTGACAGCGGGAAGCGGAGAATTGTCCCCCTAAATGATCTTGCCGGCACTACCGGCCCGGTTTCGAACGGCGCCCTGCGCGGGCATTCGTAGCGGCTCCCATCGTACCGCGTCCCGCTTTGGGGTTCTATACTCGCTTTTGACTGTTCTTTGAAGGGAGCAATTTCATGTCTTCTTCCGCCGTTGCATTTGCCCGCGAAAACCATCCTCGTTTTCTGAACGAACTGAAGGCTCTGCTGCGCATTCCGTCCGTCTCCACCGATCCCGAGCACAAGGCCGATTGCCGCAAGGCAGCCGAAGCGCTGCTCGCCGAACTAAAGCGCATCGGCCTGGAAAATGGGCGCCTGATTGAGGGCGAAGGCCATCCCCTGGTCTACGCCGACTGGCTGCACGCTGCCGGCAAGCCCACCGCGCTCATCTACGGCCACTACGATGTGCAGCCGCCCGATCCGCTCGACGAGTGGCTTTCGCCGCCTTTCGAGCCCACCGAGCGCAATGGCAATCTTTACGCTCGGGGATCGGCTGACGACAAGGGGCAAATATGGGCGCAGGTCAAGGCCCTCGAATCGTTGCTGGCCGCCAACGGCTCGCTGCCACTGAATGTCCGCGTCCTGTTTGAAGGCGATGAAGAAGTGGGAGGAGAGGTCATTGCGCAATATGTGGCCTCAAAGCCCGCCGATCTCAAGGCCGACTTCGCGCTCGTCTCCGACACCGAACTCTTTGCGCCCGGCCTGCCCACGCTTTGCGTGGGTCTGCGCGGCATGATCTACACCGAGCTCGAGGTGCGCGGCGCCAAGACCGATCTGCACTCCGGCATGTACGGCGGCGCAGCGCCCAATCCTTTCGTCTCGATCTGTCACATCATCGCCAAGCTCAAGGACGAAAACGGCCACATCCTCATCCCCGGCTTCTACGACGGCATCATCCCGCCCAGCCCCGAAGAGCTGGCCGCATGGAAAAGCCTTCCCTTCGACGAGGAGGAATACCGGAAGACCGAGGTCGGTTCGAAGCAACTGGTCGGCGAGGCCGGCTTGAGCGTTCTGGAGCGCACCTGGGCGCGCCCCACGGTCGAGGTACATGGCATTCCCGGCGGCTTCATTGGCGCGGGCGCCAAAACCGTCATCCCCGCCAAGGCGACTGCCAAAATCTCCATGCGCCTGGTTCCCGGCATGACTCCAGCCAAGGCCTTCGAACTCTACAAGAGCTATGTGGAGAAGATCGCCCCCGCTGGTGTCGACGTGGAAGTGCGGCTGATTCACGCGGGCGACCCCTGCCTCATTCCCGTCAACAACCGCTACATCCAGGCGGCCACGCGCGCCCTGCATGAGGTATGGGGCAAAGATACCGTCTTCATCCGCTCCGGCGGTTCCATTCCCATCGTCGGCGATTTCGACCGCCATCTGGGCCTGCCCAGCGTGATGATGGGATTCAGCTTACCCGACGACAGCATTCACGCGCCCAATGAGAAGTTCAACCTGAAGAACTTCGAACTGGGCATCACCTCGCTGATCCGCTTCCTGGAGGAGGTCGGCAGTTGAATTCGGCCGGGCTGCCGAGACTGTCCCGTGCCCCATCCTTTTCCGCGCGTTTTGCGGAAAAGGGTGGGATCATGCGGCCCCGAGGCCTCGTGTGGTGATGAACCTCAGTGCCGCATCGGAACCGGACGCAGTTGGCTTCGTGCTCGCGGGCGGCCAGTCCAGCCGCATGGGCCGGGATAAGGCTCTCCTGGAGTTTGCGGGCAGGCCTCTGGCCGTGGATGCACTCGCCGTCTTTGCCGAGGCCGGTCTTCCGGCCATGATTGCCGGCGCTGCCGCGTCTGCTCGCACATCCCTTGAGGCTTTCGCGCCCGTCATCGAGGATGCCTCACCCGGCCTCGGTCCGCTATCAGGCATTTGTGCCGCGCTTTCGGCCACTTCCGCGCGCCATGCCGTGTTTTTGCCCGTCGACCTGCCCCTCCTGCCGGCCTCGCTCCTTGTTTACCTTCTGCGCTACGCCCGAATCACCGGAAGCGCCGTCACCGTTGCCTCGGTTTCGGGTTTTACGCAGACTTTTCCCGCGGTTCTCGACCGCACCGTGCTGCCCGCGCTGCAAAACGAGCTTGATGCGCAGCGGTACGGCTGTTTTTCCGCGTTCCAGGCGGCTTGCGCAGCCGTGGGCCAGTCTGTCAGCAGTGTCGCCGTCGAACTGCTCGCCCAGACCGGCGAGGTTTCCGATCCCCTGGGGCTGCCCCCGGCCCATTGGTTTCTCAACCTGAATACGCCGGACGATCTCGCGCGGGCCGAAGCCCTTCGTGACAAGCTCCGGGGTCGGCGCATCGCGTAAGCTGTTCTCAAGGGCATGTCGGACGCTGACTCTCAATCCGAGTTCCTGAAGCCGCTGAAGGCGGAACTTGAAGCGCTGGCGCAGCCGCCGGTCTCCGACGGTCCGCCCTCCATCGCTCCGCCGGGGCCTCCTCCGTTAGGCCCCATCGTCCAGTTCGACCGGGTCTCGATTTCGTTCGACGGCCGGCCAGTTCTTGAGGACGTCAGTTTTTCCGTCGAGCGCGGCCAAACTCTATGCATTCTTGGCCGCAGCGGCGTCGGCAAATCGGTATCCCTGCGCATGATCATGGGTTTTCTCAAGCCCGACTCGGGTTCCATTCACGTCGAAAACCAGGAGATTACCAGCCTCGGCGAGGAGGGCATGCGCGCCATTCGCAAGCGCGTCACCATGGTCTTCCAGAATGGCGCATTATTCGACTCGCTCAGCGTGCGCGAAAATGTGGCCTTCCCTTTACGCGAGCGCGGAGGCCTGGCCGATGACCAGATCGATCAGATCGTGGGCAGGTTGATTGGCCTGGTGGGGGCAGAAGATGTAGCCGATGTCTTGCCGGCCAGTCTATCTACCGGACGTAAGCGTGCAGTAGCCATGGCGCGCGCTCTGGCCGCGCAGCCTGAAGTCGTGCTCTACGACGAGCCCACCACCATGGTCGATCCGTTGATCGCCCGCCATGTGGGGGACCTCATTCAGCGTCTCAAGCATCAGTTGGGCTTTACCAGCATCGTGGTCACGCACGATACCCGCTTCGCGCGCGCGCTGGCCGATACCGTCCTTTTCCTGCATCAGGGCAGGGCGCTCTTCTTCGGCCCCCTCGAGGCGTTTCTCGCCTCCAAAGATCCTGATATTGAGCAGTTTTTGATCCTGGATGCCTATCTACTGCCTACGGTATAAAGACTTTATTGTTTTTGTAACCACTCTGGGGTAAGATAAGGGAACTATAAGAGAGATAGAGAGACCGCTCAGTAACCATGTTGCTGGGCTCTCTCGTAACCCAACGTCCCTGCAATTCTCTTGCAGCCCTCACTTTATTGGGTGATGCTTTAGAAAACGAATTGCAAATGAGACGAATCTAATTCGGTGGGGCAACAACTCACGGACTTCCCACGTGATGTGCTTTCAAGGACCTGCATAGGTTCCTTATTTGCGAGTGTTATTCATCGCATTAGGGCCTTTTATTACGCAATACGGTTCTTCTTTTTACGCAGATGTTTGCTTGGATCAAGTTCCGTTGGCGTCGGATTTTACTCGCCCACGAGGGTAAGTCCATTAGTATGCGTATGTTACGGCGGCTTCGTACATCGCAGGGGCTGGTCTCACTGGGGCGCCGGGGCGGCCCGGAAAGATTCACCGAGCGCAATTCTCTGGCTTTTCCCGTGTCTTTCTTTGCAGGATCGGCATTGGGGAATCGGACCCGTTTTTCCGTTCACGACGTTGTAATGCATTTTTGCTGTGCTTTTATTTCCTTGCGAATTAATCCCAACAGCACGCCGTCCAGGCGCTTTTGAAAGTTTGAGGTCTGCGTTTCTCTTATGGCGAGTTCGGATTTTTGGCAAAGGCTGTCTTCTTCCCTGGCTTTGTCGGCCGAATGGGAATCGAGCATCGCGAGCGGCTCCGCGCGATCCACTCGTGGTACGGCCAAACTCTGGATGGTGCTGGATGTCGTCACGGTCTGCCTTGCTGCGGCTGTGACCACGATCTTCGAGTTCCACACCACGCCCCTGAACGGCGCCAGAGGATTCTTGCACGGGACCCTGTTTTTCGGCCGTTCGAAGTGGATTTTGCTGGCTTTGCTGTGCGGGTTCACCGTCACCCTCATCGATATCAGCCGCCGCATGCACTTGTACACGCCGGCGCGCCTCACCAATTTCCTCCACGAGCAGAGACTCAGTGCCCAGGCATGCTTCACTTCAGGCCTGCTGCTCACCGGCGCGCTTTACATGGTGCGCGCCATTTATATTCCGCGCGGCATCGTTTTGAGCACCGTGCTGCTGGTCGCATTCGCCCTGGGCTTGCGGCGGTTCGTCTATCGCGTGCTCCTCTATCGGCGCTTCGACCGCGGCCTGGATACGCGCAACGTGCTCATTGTCGGCACCGGGGCTGAGGCGCAAGCTCTGCGCCATCATCTCGACAGCATCCGCCATCTGGGATACACCTTCAAAGGCTTCATCGAACTCCCCGGTTCCGTGGCGCGCACGCAGATGGCCCCCGGCGACGTTGTGGGCAACCTCGACACTCTCTTCCAGAATGCCCGCAAGCAGTTTATCGACGAGATATTTTTCACCACGCCCTGCGAACGCAGAATCGTTCAGGACGTGCTGGAGCAGGCGCGGGTTCACGGCGTGGATTTGCGCGTGGTTCCCGACATGTACGACGCTGTGGCCTGGGACAGTCCCATCGAGTACATCGGCCAATTTCCCACCATGCCGCTGCATCGCGGCGAAGTGCCGGAACTGGGGATCATTTTCAAGCGCGTCTTCGATGCCATCTTTTCCGTCCTGGCGCTCATTTTCATCTCGCCCCTGCTGGTGGTCGTCGCCATCGCCATCAAGCTCGATTCACCCGGCCCGGTCTTCTACACCTCTGAGCGCATCGGCAAAAAGGGAGTGGTCTTCCGCTGCATCAAGTTCCGCACCATGGTTCTGGACGCAGATGCCCGCCGTGCCGAGATCATGCACATGAATGAGCGCGACGACGTGCTCTTCAAAATCTCGAACGACCCGCGCATCACCCGTCTGGGACGGTTCCTGCGCAAATATTCGCTGGATGAGCTGCCGCAGTTCTTCAACGTCCTGGCCGGCGACATGAGCATTGTCGGCCCCCGCCCGCCCCTGGCCGGCGAAGTGCGCAAATACGACCTCAGCCACCTCCGCCGCCTGGATGTCACTCCGGGGATTACCGGGCTGTGGCAGGTGCAGGGCCGTCAGGATCCATCGTTTGCCAGCTATGTCTCCCTCGACGTCGCCTACATCGAAAACTGGAGCATCTGGCTGGACTTCAAGATCATCCTGCGCACCATCGCCGTGGTCTTTGCCGGCACCGGCTCCTAGTGGCTCGTGTGTGGGTCTTGTGCGTGGAGCGATTCCCTAAGACTCGTCAAAGACTCCGGACCGCGTGTTGAGGGGCGACGGTTTGGTCGCGTCACTCGTTGACGGGTCCGAACCGGCTTCACGTTTGGATTTCCGGCGCACTCCCAGGTTGTTGATTGCGTAATCGATGTAGGGGGACTTGAGCTCGGGGTTCAGTCCCAGGAAGCGGCAGGTCGCCACCACCTGGTCCACGATGAACCGCGGATGATAGGCGGCAAGTTCCTGGCCCATCTCTTCCCTCACCATGTACAAAATGAAGTTGAACACGTCGTCGCGCAGCGTCAGGCCCTGCCGCGTGCACTCCCGCTCGAAGATGATCCGGTAGTGCTCCAGGTCCGGCGGACCCACTTCGATCTTGTAGGGAAGCCGGCGCAGGAAGGCCGGATCCATCAGGTCTTCCGGCTCCAGGTTCGTGGAAAAAATCACCAGTTCCTCGAACGGAATGCTGAACGTCTTGCCGGTATGCAGCTTGAGATAGTCCACGCGGCTTTCCAGCGGAACAATCCAGCGATTCAGCAGATTGCCCGGGCTCACCAACTGCCGGCCAAAGTCGTCGATGAGGAAACATCCGCCCAATGCCTTCATGTGCAGCGGCGCTTCGTAGAAATGGCCCGACTCGTCGTAGCGCAGGTCGAGCATCTCCAGCGTCAGTTCGCCGCCGGTGATGACGAAGGGCCTGCGGCAGGTCACCCAGCGCTGGTCGTAGGTCTCACGCCGGATAAACGAATGGCCATCGTCTTCGTCTTCCATTAACGGGCTGATGGGACTATGCACGCTGGGATCGTAGAAGCGGATGATTTGGCCCTCCACCATGATGGCGTAGGGCACGTAGATCACATCCTGAAAGACGCTGGAGAAGCTCAGAGCCACGGAGGTCTTGCCGTTTCCCGGCGGACCGTAGAGCAGGATGGCCCTGCCCGAATTCAATGCCGGCCCCGTTTGTTCCACGATATTGTCAGCCAAAGTCAGTTCGCTGACTGCCTTGCGGATTCGCTCCTCGCTAATGCGTTCGTTGGTCGGCTTTTGCAGATTCACGCGGTCGATAAATTCCGCCAGGGGCACGGGAGCGGGTCCCACGTAACCCAGGCGTTTGATTGCCTCCTGCGTCCAGCGCCGGCCCTCATCGGTCAGCGCATAGGTCATGCCGATGGGACTATCGGAGTTGCGCGATCCCAGGACGTACAGCAATTGCCGCTCGATCGCAAGCTGGGTCAGGTCGATCACGATCGTCAGCGGCAACTTGATGGCATCCGCATACTGGGCGATGCCGCTCAGGCCGAAGGTATAAATCACCTTCATCAGCAGGGCCAGCAGCTCGGTTTCTTCGATGCCGGTCGCGGCAATGTCTTTGGGCTCTTTCGGTATGCGGTGGAGAAACCCGTCCAGCACGGACTGATCGATGGCTCCCGCGGCCACAAGGTTCTCGCCAAGACGTCCGCCGTGCGTCTTCGTCCGTTCCAGCGCTCCCGTCACATCTTTTTCTGTGACCAGCTTTGCGCGGATGAGTAGATCGCCTAATCGCATTCGGGATTCGATGGTATCCCCCCGGCAGTTTTCCTGCCTTTTAGCCGCAATGGCCGAATGCCCCGGGTTGCAGTGGCGTCGCAGACGGCACACACAAAGACAACCTTCGGCAGATTCGAGTGTAAGTGGATGCTAACGGGTAAAAAATCCCCCGTTGGAGGGTAACGTTACTGTAGCCGGTCCGGTTTTCGACAATTCCGGTGTCTCGGCGCAGTCCGAAAACTGTGGCGCCCGCAGCTCTGTGGAATCTCTTCGTGAGCCATTCCAAATCTTTTCATATCAAAGATTTAGAAGGCTGGAAAGCTCTTGGCATGGGACCTGCCGCCGCCCCTCAGTGCGCCGCTTCAGGCGCACTCCCCGCATTCCACGCGATTTAAAATGGAATTGTGAAGATCGCGCTGGCCCAGATCGACCCCACGGTCGGTGATTTTACCGGGAACATCGACAAGATCGTTGCCGCTTGCCGCCGCGCGGCGGAACAGGGTGCACGCCTCGCGGTCTTTTCCGAACTTGCCATCTGCGGATATCCTCCCGCCGACTTCCTTGAGAAACCCAGCTTCCTGGCCCGCTGCCGCGCGGCCGTGGACGAACTGGCCGCGGCAACCGGCGAGCTGCCGACAGCTGTGCTCACCGGCGTCGCTCTTCCTGCCGGCGGAGAGGACGGCAAACCAGCCTTCAACGCCGCCGTCCTTCTCGACAAGGGCCAATTGCTTCTCGAGCAGCACAAGCGGCTCCTGCCCTTTTACGATGTCTTTGACGAGCAGCGGTACTTCTCGGCGGCTGAGTCTCAAAAGGTCGTCGAGCTCGACGGCGTTCGCCTCGCCATCACCATTTGCGAGGACGCGTGGAACGACAAGAACTTTTGGCCGCGCCGCCTCTACACCGTCGATCCCGTGGAAGAGCTGATGCGCCAGAAGCCCGCGCTGCACATCAACCTTTCCTCGTCGCCGTTCTGGCACTCCAAGCGCACCATCCGCCGCGAGATGCTGGCCGCCATCGCCAGCCGCGACGGCATTCCTGTTCTGATGTGCAATCAGGTGGGCGGAAACGACAGCCTGATCTTTGACGGCTCTTCCTTCGCGCTCAACGGGCGCGGCGAGCTGATTGCACAGGCGGCTTCGTTCGTCCAGGATCTGGTTCTTGTCGATCCCTTCCACGCCCCGCCCATTCCGGTTCCTGAAGACGAAGATACGGAGGCTACCTGGCGCGCCCTGGTGCTGGGCACGCGCGATTACGTGCGCAAGTGCGGATTCCGCAAAGCCATCGTGGGCTTGAGCGGCGGCATCGACTCCGCTCTGGTAGCCGCGATTGCCGCCGAGGCCCTGGGCGCAGAGAATGTGATCGGCGTCGGCATGCCCAGCCCCTATTCTTCCGCCGGTTCCATCGACGACAGCCAAAGGCTGGCCGCGAACCTCGGCATTCGCTTTGAAACCATCTCCATCCGCTCGCTCTTTGCCGAGTTCAATCAGGCTTTGCAGCCTGTCTTTCATGGCATGAAGGAAGACATCACCGAGGAGAACATCCAGCCGCGTATTCGCGGCACGCTGCTGATGGCGCTTTCCAACAAGTTCGGCGCCCTGGTGCTCACCACCGGCAACAAGTCCGAGATGGCGGTGGGCTACTGTACGCTCTATGGCGACATGGTCGGGGCCCTGGCGGTCATCGGCGATCTGGTCAAGACGCGCGTCTACGCAGTCTGCAATTGGCTGAATCGAGACCAGGAAAAAATCCCCGCCGCGATTCTCTTGAAGCCTCCCTCCGCCGAACTGCGCCCCGGCCAGATGGACACCGATTCGCTTCCCCCTTACGACGTACTCGATCCCATCGTTGAGGCTTACGTGGAGCGCTACGAAACGCCGGAGCGCATTGCCGCCGAGCACGGAATCTCCCTCGATCTGGTCCTGCAAACAGTGCGCCTGATCGAGCGCTCTCAGTACAAACGCCAGCAGGCAGCCCCGGTGCTCAAAGTCACCGCCAAGTCGTTTGGCATGGGGCGCAGATTCCCCATTGCCGTCAAAGTTCAGGTGTAAGAAGCAGAGAATAGGGAACAGGGATCAGACCAGCCGTTCACACCACGTGCAGCCGCGCCGGAGGCGCAATGGTTGTTAGCCCCGCGCTTCAGCGTGGGGATGAGGGCAAGAAAGAGCCGCCAGCCCCGTAGGGGCGGCGCAAAAGAGCGCGCAAAACACGCCAATGCCTTTCATGCGATCATCCCGAGTCCAGATGTAGCCCATCCCCCCAAGCCCGCGTTATAAGCTAGTGTGAGGGAGCTTTCCCGCGTCTAAGGAGAACCGCTTGATCCGTCCGTCTGTTCGTTTGCTCGGCGCCGCTGCGCTGATTGCCCTCTTCGTTCCGGTATTCCAGGCTGCTGCCCAGCAGCATGTGCCTCCTGCGCCCGATGCGAGCGCCCAGCAGGCGCCTGCCGCACCGGAGCAGTCCTCCGCTGAACCTTCGGCCCCGGCCCCAACTGCCGCGCCGGTGTTTCCCAAGCCCAATCCGGCCGACTTTACCGCCGCCTCGCCGACCAAGGAGACCGTGGATGCCTTTCTCACGGCGAACTGGGGATTCGACGAGAACCGCATTTGGCAGGTGGAGGCCATTCTCAAGACTGAAGTGGAAAACGTGAGCGAAGTGGTCGTCTACATCGGCGACAAAACAGGCAAGGAAAAGCCCGCGAGGTTCGCGTTTTTTGTGATGCCCGACGGCAAGCACATCATCAGCGGCGACAGCATCATCAAGTTTGGCGATCATCCGTTCGCTGGAGTCCGCCAGGAGATGCAGCAACGCGCCGATGGCCCGTATCGCGGCTCGGCATCGAAGGACCTGGAACTGGTGGAGTTCGCCGACTTTGAGTGCCCGCACTGCAAGGATGCTCAGGCCAACATGGAAAAGCTGGTCGCGGATTTTCCCAAGGCGCGTATCGTCTTTCAGAACTTTCCCATCGCGGCCATCCATCCCGCGTCCGAGCAAGCGGCCGAGTACGGCCTGTGCGTGACCAAGCTGGGCGGCAGTTCCGCTTTCTTCCAATTCGCCGCGGCAGTTTTCGACGGCCAGGATGGTCTTGCCACTCCCGACGGCGCTGCCCTCACCCTCAACAGCGCGGTCATCAAGGCGGGGCTCGATCCGACGAAGGTTTCGGCATGCGCCGCCACGCCTGAGATCAAGGCCAATGTCGATGCTTCAGTCAAGCTCGGCACCGACGTGGGCATCAACTCGGTTCCGACCCTCGTCGTCAACGGCCACGAGGTTCCCATCGGCCAGATTCCTTACGAAACCCTGAAGAAGATCGTCGAATTCCAGGCCAAGCTCGACGGCGTTTCCGCCCGATAGCCCGGCTGCGATCTCCCGTGCCCCATCCTTTCCGCGCTTTTGCGGACAGGGTGGGAAGCCGCGGCCTGTATCCCGCGCCTCGCCCTCGCCTTGCGAGGCGGATTCCTCTCCCCCGTCACACACCTCTCTTCAAGATGCACGCCGGCAGGCGCGCATCTTATCGCAGAGAGCCAGCCTTACGGGGTACCTTGGAGGCCGGAGATTTGGCTCTGGGGATTGAGATTGGCGATCCAGTCCGCGTGCTGCGCAAGGCGCACCGGCACCACGCGCGCGGCAAGCTCAAGGAAAAATGCAGGGCTCAGGAAGCCGTTGGGCTTATCAAGATAGAGACCTATTGTGGGAATGCGGTCACTATAGTGCCTTAGCGGCTCCGAAACTCCATGAACGAAGACCAGGCTCGAAAAGCCTTGCCGGATCAGCGATTCAATCAAATAGCCGCGTAAGACCATCGACAGCGAGTCCGCTGGATACTCCTGGTCGCGATTCATCTGCAGATACATGGTGGGTTGGCCGTGGCAGTACCAGCCCCCCTGAACCGCCAGCCACTTGCCGTTGCTCGCCCGCAACCCGGCCAGCATGGGCCGGTCCGCAGTGGAACAAAGCTGGATCCTGAACTCTATGGCCGCTCTCTGTGCCGGGGCCTGCGATTCATCTGCCAGCTCCAACGCGGCAGCGCGAAACTCGGCAATGGTCAATGGCTCTATATAGGCGTGTCCGTGCTTTTCAAACTGGCGTCGATAATAGCGAAGGTTCCGGCGCGTGCGCGGTCCCATTTGGCTCAGGAATGCTTCATAACTGGAAGCCAGAGGGAGTAGAGCGTTGCTCAACTCCTCGTTGCGGTACGAGGCAACTGCGCCGATGGGACTGACAATTCCTTCCCCTGCATAGAGCTCGAACTCCGATAAGGGGATGGCAAGCCTGACGCCAAGAACCGTCTTGCGGGTCAGCAGATGGGAGACCGCGGTGCGCCACACAGTTTCCCGATCTTCCCGCCGGGAGGCGATCATGGGGCCGAGCCGCGTGTCGCCAAAGATCATGCCCGTGCGAATGCCCGCGAGCTTTCGCTCTCTCACGTAAACGATGCCGATGACCTCGCCCGCGCGCCGCAGCACAACCACTCGGGGAATGCATTGCTCGCGCGGAATTGTCGCCAGGAAGAATTTCGGGCAAAGGGATCCCAATGCATCGCCGGCCAGCCGTTTGGCGTCCCCAGCGAGCCGCAGAATGTCTTCAGCGCCGTGGACGCTTTCTGCGCGGCAATCATCTGATTCCAGGTTTGTCATCAGCTGAATTAAAAACGAGAATCGGAGGGCGGCGGACGCCCCGGGCTGCAACGAATAGCTTCCAATCGGACAGTAACCCGAGGGCAGGGGAGGAAGAACCTGGGTTTCCGCGAAAAAATCAAAAAAACAAGGCCGGCTTCTGTTCACCAGCCCTGGCGGTGGTTCGACCCCGTGAGTTGCCGCCTCAACTATGAAGAAATGTGCAGCAAGTATAGCCGGACGCGGCCGGCAAAAGCAATGAAAATACCACCAGAGGCCGGCGGCCAAACCTATGCATAGAACGGATCGGCGAGGCGCGGGGGCCAGGCCTTGCGAGGGCGGGAAAGGTTCTCTACTGCGTTGTGCTCGATTCCACTCGCATCATCGCCGTGCGTCCCGCCGCCTGCGACCCGCGCACCACGTGCGGCGTCATCACAATCACCAGCGTCGCGTAGTTCTTCTCGAAATCCTTGTCGGTTGCGTTGTTCATCCCCGGAATCTCGCTGAGCCCGGGGGTGCCGCTGATCGCCTGGCTCTGCGACTTGTCCATCTCGGTGGCTATCACCGTCGCCTCGCCCTCCTTGAGCGTCACCACGCCGGTATACTCCCGGTGGTTGAGCACCGGGTTGCCGTCGATCGAAGCTCCGGAAAGCGCGTCGAGCTTCATTTCAGCGGTTAGCGCCACGTCGCCGTTGCGTAGCGCCTTGGGCGTGACGGTCAGCGTCAAACCCAGGTCCTGGTACTGCACCATCGGGACGTTCGGCACCGTGCTTGTTAGAGATGACAGCAGGGAACTGAGACTGCTCGACGTTCCTGCCCCCGTCAATCCCGCAATGCTTCCCAGGTTTCCCGAAAGGCTCGAATAGGAAGAAGTCTGGATGGGGTATCGTTCGCCCAGCTTGATCTCGCCCTTGTCGCCGTCCTCAAGGCGGAGCTGGACCTGATCGAGCTCGCGCGAGTCGGACGTGTTCAGGTTGAGGTTGAAGGTGGTTGACCCAGGAACCAGTGCCGATTCCGTAAGCCCCCCGCCGAAGATGGCGAACCCGCTGGAGAGCAGGGGGTTTGTCACTTGACCGGCGGCAATCAAAATGCCAAGAATCGCCAGCGGGTCGTTGGGCGAAGCCAGTCCCGATGAAATAATCTGCTGCACCAGACTTTGGTTTGCCTGCAGAATCGAATCTGCCTCCGCGGTCACATTGAAGGCCGACATGCTCTGCGGCAATTGTGCGCCGGTGTTGCGATCGCTGGTGTGCGCCACCTGGATGAGGCGCACGTCCAGCAGCACCTGGCTGCGCCCATTGAGGAGGCTCTGCACCGTGGCATTGAAAGATTCCAGGGTGCGCTGGGAAGCGCGCAGGGTAATGGCTCGTGCGCTGGGCGAAAGCGTCGCCTGCTGCACCATGAAGATATTCTTTGCCACCGACAACACGTCGTTCAGCTCATCGTCGCTCAGCCCGGTCAGGTAGATCGTTTCCACTTCCTGGCGCAGAAAGTCATTCCGGTTCGTCATGGTGTCCGCGGCCACCAGCACGTGGTGCGCGTCCACCGGTACGAAGAAGGTGTTCGTGGCCAGGCTCAACACGCGCGCCGCCTGCTCAAAGCTCACGTCGTCCACATCGAACCGGGTCAGGAATGGGCTCACGCTGGTGTGGAGCATCGTCGTCAGGCCGTAGGTGTGAAATACCTGGCGGATGATCTGCTCCCGATCCTCGTGCAGGTGAAAGCTGTGCAGTCCCGGACTGGGTTCCAGCTGCACCGGGCCGGCCAGGGATTTGCCCCTTTGCTCGTAAATCGCCTGCGGCTGGCTTCGCGCGACGTCGTCTGCCAGCTCGTCGAGATGTTGGTTGACTTCGATGTTCGTCGGGTCGAGCGCACGGGCGCGCTGCAGCGCCGCTTGCGCCGCAACCTCGTTGCCCAGCAGCCGCGCCTTGGCCGCGTCCTGAATCAACGCCGTGACCGCATGGTTGCGCGCCACAGTGGCGGCCAGCCGATAGTCGGCATTTGTGGGATCGAGCGCGGCCGCCTGCGCAAAGCCCTTCATGGCTTCTTCAAACTGGCGATCCAGAAACAACTTGCTTGCAGCGAGATAGAGTTTGGTGGCGCGCCGCCGATCGCTCGCGCGCGGCTGCGCACTTTCCGGGCGCGGCTGCACTTCTTCGTTGTCCGGAACTGTACTCCGAGCGGCCGCCGGCGCGGTCTGGCCTTCGGGCGCGCTTGGGCCCGCAGGCGCCGCCGGAGCTGTCGTTTGCGCCGCAAGCGCCCCGGCAGTCAGGAGCAACGCCAACCCCGCAGCACATCCGACTGCCACGGATCGCGATTCCCGCCAGACTCTCGCCGATAAGATGGAGTCGCTTGCCGACTCGCTGACTCGCTGACTCGCTGACTCGCTCCTCGCCCACGCGCCAGTGGTTTGCCGCCGCAGCTTCATGGCCTGCACCTCATGCCCTGCTCTTGGTCGTGGTCAGCAAATCCGCCAACGAAGAGACACAGGCTTCGGGCTTGCACTCCAGCAACTCGTCAAAGGTGCATCGGCCGGTGGCTACCGCAATCACAGGAAGGAAATTGGAGTGTGCGGCCTCGATGTCGCGTGGCGTGTCGCCCACCACGCATACATTGGCTTCGCGTCCCGCCATCTCGCGCGCCTTCCACGCCGCGTGGGCAATCAGCTCCCCGCGGATGGGGAAGTGATCGCTGAAGCCCCCGAAGCGGAACCACTCCCGCAGACCGGCCTTCTCAATCTTGATCCAGCCGATGGCTTCCAGATTGCCCGTGGCCACGCCCAGCAGGGCGCCTTTCTGGGCCAGGTGGCGCAGCGCGTCTTCCACGCCCGGCATCAACGCCAGGTCCAGCTCGTGACGCCGCTCGGCAACGCTGTTGCGCATCGCCTCCAGGATCGCGTCCACGCGCTCTTCCAGCAGCTGGGCTGGAATGCCCGCCTGGTGGCAGGCTTCGCGCAGGATGGCGGTGTCGGTATTGCCGTGCAGCAGGATCCCGCCCAGCGTGATCTCAAAGCCCGTCACGCGCTGCACGCTGGCGGCGAAGGAATCAAAGTGCACGCGGTCGCGGCTGCGCAACAGCGTGCCGTCGATGTCGAAGAGATAGGCGTCCTGCCCGTCCCAGGCAAAGTCCGGCTCGATCGCGATGCGGGCTGTGGGGTTCTGCGAAGTTGTTGGCATCATGTTGGGCTGCGTCTTCAGCCTTCAGGCCTGCTGGCAGACCCTAGCGGTAGCCCTGGCGAATGACGCTGAATACAGGACGTTCGCTGCGCGGCGGACGCTTGAGCCCGGCCCGCACTTCGGCCAGGTCCAGTCCCAGGTCGGCCATGGCGCGGCTCAGCGTGTTCCGGTGCATGCCCAGCTCTTCGGCCGCTTTACACTGGTTCCCCCTGTGCGCCACCAGTACCTCGCGCAGATACTGCCTCTTGAATTCCCGCACGGCTTCCTCATAGCGGACGCCGCTCGAGTGCATTTGCGTCACCAGGCTGTCCAGTTCTCGTCTCACTCTGACCTCGTGCTTGTGTTGCTCAAATAGTGTAACCGGCGAGATTCCGCCGCGCAGTCGATTTTCTCATGAACCGCCATTTTTTTCGTGCATCCATTTCGGCGATTCGTGTTCCAGTGTTCTTAGCCCGTCAAGAACGCGCTCCGAAAGCCCGCCCGGGCTCACTTGCGTGCTCACATGCAAGGCTCCGAAAAAGATTTTCGGCAATGTGGCCCGGGTCAACCACTCTGTCTGCGGGAAAAACGCCACCGTGACCAGAATGCAGACCGTCACCAGCAATGCTCCCTGCACAAAACCCACAATGGACCCGCCAATCACGTCCAGGCAGCCCAGACCCATCCAGTGAAACATTTTTTTCAGCATGGCCCCGGCCACGTTGGCCGCAAACATCACGATCACCGCAATCAGCAGAAATCCAATGGCATTGGCTACGGCTTCAACGCGCACGATGGGCATGAACGCCACGCCCACGCGCGCGTAATTCCACCCCGCCAGCACAACTCCCAGGATCAGGCCCAGCAGCGAACAAATCGAGCGGAAGAATCCCTGCGCCATTCCTCCCAGCACCGATGCCACCAGTACCGCAAGAATGATCCAATCCACCCATTCCATAACCAACTCCGCATTCTCTCACGGCAACGCTCATCCCCAAGGCAATGCTCATAAAAACTAGGGTGCAAGTTCCCGGCCGGTCAAACGCCGGAAGGCTTCCAGATACTTGGCCCGCGTGCGTTCCACCACCTCGTCCGGCAAACTCGGCGCCGGCGCCTGCTTATTCCAGTGGATTTCTTCCAGGTAGTCGCGAACAAACTGCTTGTCAAACGATGGTTGTGCCCCGCCGGGTTTCCAGGTCTTGCCGTCCCAGAAACGCGAGGAATCCGGCGTTAGAACCTCATCGGCAAGAATAACCCCTTTCGGCGTCTTGCCAAACTCAAATTTTGTATCCGCCAGGATCAGTCCGCAGGCCTCGGCGTGTGCCGCCGCCCGGCCGTAGATCGCGAGCGTCAGCCGCCGCAATTCCGCGGCCTCTGCCGCGCCCACCATGGCCGCAACCTTGTCATAGGAAATGTTCTCGTCGTGCGCGCCGTCCTGGCTCTTGGTGGCCGGCGTAAAAATCGCCTCCGGCAGCCGCGAACCGTCCTTGAGCCCGCCCGGAAGGCGAATGCCGCAGACCGTGCCCTCGGCGCGATACTCCTTCCATCCCGATCCCGCCAGATACCCGCGCGCCACGCACTCCACAGGAAACATATCCGCCCGCTTCACCAGCATGGAGCGGCCTTGCAACTGGTCGCGGTAGGGCTGGAGGGACGCGGGAAACTCAGCGACGTCCGCGGTGATCAGATGATTGGGCGCCACATCCCGCAGCAGATCGAACCAGAACAGCGAAATCTGCGTCAGAATCTTGCCTTTGTCCGGGATTCCCGTGCCCAGCACGTGATCGAAGGCCGAAATGCGGTCGGTAGCCACCAGCAGCAGTGCGCCATCCACGGCGTAGAGATCGCGTACCTTGCCCCGCCCCACGAGCGGTATCGGGCCCAGATTGGTAGTGAGCAAAGCTGCCATGGGGAATCTTCCTCGGAGTAGTTCGAAACTCCGATTCTCGTGCCGCCGACAAGCTTTGTCAATCGGCCGCGCAGCATTCCCCGGTGCGAAAGTTTTTGCGCTCCGGCAGGACCGTGTGCAACCCGCAAGACCGGCCGGAAATGCCCGCCATGTACGCTTTCCGAACTGCGAACGAAGTCCTGTGACGGTCGTCACGGACCCCCCCCACAACATAGGAGACACTTCGATTGTCAACATGGTTCGGAAGGCGTGTACGAAAGCCTTCTTTGAGCCGGGCGACACGAGGCAGCAGTGGAAAGGGGAAGCCGCGGCTAGTCTCGTTTAGTGCAGGGATCACCAGTAGCCGCGTGCTACCGACCTCCAGTGCCGGCTACTGGTCCCCGTCT